>Ga0187893_10000444_pt1 | contig 108822 bp, 87 predicted proteins | sample MA1701074metaG_FD_139574 | JGI IMG/M metagenome (GOLD analysis project Ga0187893, IMG submission 139574) | White microbial mat communities from a basaltic lava cave in the Kipuka Kanohina Cave System on the Island of Hawaii, USA - MA170107-4 metaG ...
CTGGGGGGGGGGGGTGTGGGGGGGGGGTGTGGGGGGGGTCTGTGGGGTGGGTTGGGGGGGGGGGGGGGGGGGGGACATTTTGGACATTTTTTTCACTCCTTTGAAAAGAAAACGCACTTCCATTCGCGACGCTCGCCCGCCGCCGAGCGAGGATCATAGTTGCCGCCACGACCAACGTTATTGCAAATACAGCCAGCCCTACCGATGACAGCGCCGGAATGCACTGCGGACAGAACGGCGCGTCGAAAACGTACGTTTCACCGGAAAAGCCGAACGGATCGCCGGGGCACGCATCATTCCCCGTCGGAGACCCTCCGACAATGAAACAGTCATCGATCCCTACGGAGCGGCCCAGACTATCGTTCTGGAAGCCGTCTGGAGCCGTCAGGCGACTGGATTGGGTCCAGGTTCCATTCCCTTCTCGAAAAACATAGAGCGCGCCAGCGCCTGCATTTGCTCCGAAAGCGCCGATCGCGGCGGTGATGCTCTGCAGAGTGACGGACCAGCCGAAATGGCCGAATTCGCTGGGATCAGAGGGCGTGAGTTTTTGTTGCTGGACCCACGTACCGGCAATCCGGCGGAACACATATGCCGAGCCCGAATCCTGGAAGGGCGCGTCGTCGCGATCGGAGCCGATGAGGATCACATCGCCGTCGATGGCCGTGGCGCTGGCAAAGGGTCGCGGCCCGTCCGAGGGGGTGAGCTTCTGCTCCTGTGTCCAGGTTGAGCCGATCCAGCGGAAGACGTAAGCCGCCTGCATCCCCGGCGCGCCGAACACGATCACGTTGCCCTGGATGGACACGGCGCTGGTGTGGGCAAAAGGGCCTGCGTCCGCGCCGGTCAGTTTTTGCTCCTGAGTCCATACACCGCCGCTGCGGCGGAACACGTAGACCGCCCCGGATTCATTCCCGCCGCCGAAAGTTTCGTGAATCGCGGAGATGGCCGCCACGTCGCCATCGATGGCCACCGAGCCGCCGAAGTGCCCCAGGGGCAAGGGGTCGGACGGAACCAGCTTTTGTTCCTGAACCCAGGTTGAGCCGTCATGTCGAAACACATACGCCGCTCCGTCGCGTCCGGCCGTTACCGTGTGCTCGGACGCCCCCACGATAATCGCGGTCCCGCTCAGCGCCAGTGACATGGCGAAGCGGTCGCCGTCCGCCAGGTCCGCGGGAGAAAGCTTCTGCTCCTGCACCCACAGGCCGCCGTTTCGGCGGAAAACGTACGCTGCCCCGGGTCCGGGGTCCTTCAACACTACGCCGCTTTCCGGTGATCCGACAACGAGCACGTCACCCTCGATGGCCACCGCGACTCCGAACTCGCCCCCGCAGTGGGCGTCATCGGGCATCACCTTCACCTGCGAGCACAATTGGGCGATCGCCGTGTTGCTCCACATCGCGAAAACAGCGACCACGATCAACGATTTTGCTGCGATGGGTTGCATAGGTTGACCCTTCTACTTCACGGATGTCCAGCGGGTACATACAGTGTACACGCGGAAAAGAAAAAGTCACGTAAAAAAACTCTCTGGAGTCCTGGGCCATGCGGAGCGGATCGCCGCCTCACGCTCAGAACGGAAAGAAGACGGGGATCAGCGTCACGCAGATGATTCCCATGAGAATGTCCAGCGGCACGCCCATGCGCAGGAAGTCGGAGAACTTGTAGCCGCCCGGACCATAGACCATCAGGTGCGTCTGGTAGCCGAGCGGCGTGGCGAAGCCCAGCGACGCCGCGTACATGGTGGCCATGACGAAAGGCATGTGATTGACCTGCAGACTCACCGACGTGGCCACGGCGATGGGGAACATGAGCACCGCTGCGGCGTTGTTGCTCATCAGCTCCGTGGCGATCACCGTCAGGGCGTAAACAACGGCCAGCGCCGCCCAGGGCCGCTCGCCGGCAAAGGCCAGCATGGTCTCGGCGATGTGCCTGGCGGCGCCGGTTTTTTCCATGGCCGCGCCCAGGCCGAAGGACGCGGCAATGGCCACCAGCACCTGCCAATCCACGCTGCGCCGGGCAATGACCGACGTGGAGCATCGCGTCAAGATCATCAGACCGGCTGCGAGCATCGCTGCGTGCAGCATCGACAGCCAATCCATCGAGGCGGCCAGCACCATGGCCCCGAAAATAAGCCCCGCGATCGTCGCCCGCTCGTGTCGGGGAGTGGAGTATCCTTCGATGCGGCTCACCAGGTAGAAGTCGCGCGAATGGCTCTGTTGCTCCGCGAACAGCGGGTGCGTCTCCAACAGGAGGGTGTCTCCGGCCTGCAGCTCAATGTCGCCGATCTTCTTGTGGATGCGCTCACCATTGCGATGGACGGCGATGATCGCCGCGTTGTAGACCGTTCGGAAGCGCCCCTCCTTCACCGTCTTGCCGATCAGCGGGCAGGAGTTGGACACCACCGCCTCGACCAGCGAGCGGCGCACGCGCGGGGAATCCAGCTTGAAGACCTGGTTGGTGGCGGGTTGGAGGCCGCGGATCTTCTGCAACTCGACGACGGATTCGACGATCCCCACGAAAACCAGTCGGTCGCCGGCGTGCAGCCGCTCCTGCGGACCGACCGCGGGGATGACCTCACCGCCGCGCTCGATTTCCATGAGGTACATGTTCGGCAGGCTGCGCAACCCGGCCGCCTCGATGGTCTGGTTGATGAGCGGACTGCCCGGGTCCACCAGCATTTCGACCGTGTATTCCCGGGGGTCTTCGAAGGACCGGACGGCCGCACGCCGGTCCGGAAGGAGCCGTCGGCTGAGGAGCAGAATGTAGAGCATACCCACGACGGCGCAGGGGATGCCTACCCAGGCCAGGTCGAACATGTGCAGGCCGCTGCCTTTCTCCTGCAACAGCAGTCCCGACACGATCACGTTGGTGCTGGTCCCGATGAGCGTGCAGGCACCGCCGAGGATCGCGGCGTAGCTGAGCGGGAGCATCAACTTCGACGGTGATATCTTGTGCTTCTTCGACCAGTCGTCGATGACCTGAAGGCACATCGCCACCAGCGGGGTGTTGTTGACGAAGGCGCTCATGGCCATCACCGGCGTCATCATGCGAAACTGGGCGTGGCGGACGGACTTGGGGCGGCCGAGCAGGGCGTGGGCCACCCAGGACATCACCCCCGTCTCGCGCAGGCCGGCTGCGACGATGTACAGAACCCCGACGGTGATGACGCCTTCGTTGGACAGGCCGGATAGGGCTTCCTTCGGGGTGAGAATGCCGACGGTCATCAACAGCGTGACGACGCCGACGAAGATGAGGTCAGGCGCGGCATTGGTTAAGGCCAGTGACGCGAGCACCAGAAGGACGGCGGCGATGGTCGTCCAAGCTTCCCAGCCCATGCTCGCGTGTCCGCACCGTGGCCGTGCGTTGATTAGCCGCCCGAGGTGCTTCCGGACTTGGCCCGCTCGGCGTGGATCTTCAGCACCGTTTGTGTTTTCTTGCCGTCCTGCTTATCCACGCGGACCTCGCCGCGGACGCGTTCCCCTTCGCGCAGGTCCTTCAACGTGGCTATCGCTCCGTCGATCATGATTTCCGTTTCCTTGGTGACTTGACCGGTGCCGGACATCTCCTGCTTCTGTTTTTCGCTGTAGTAGATGACGGTGATCTTGCCCGTGGTGTCGGACTGACGATCGATCTTCTCGATCTTGCCTTCGAGGGTGAACACCTCCGGGCCGGATTCCTTCTTGCTGCACCCGCACGTGAGAAGGATCGCCAACGCGATCCATACCTGACGCTGCCCAGGACGCTGAATCATCGCTCGCTTCATCGATCGCGTAGGGTACCGCCCCGGGGCCCGTTCGGCAAGTCGGCGTCGCGATCAGAGGCGCTTGACCAAGTAATCAGCGGGCGCTCGCTGGGGATGGGCCCCAACGAGTTTTCAAGTGGCTGGCTCGATGCGCGAACCGCGTGGACGCGATACGAGAGCGTCTCGATCCAATCCGCAGGTGAACCACCCGAGGCCGTGATTCTCGCGCAATCGATGCAAGCCCCGACGGCCCACGAGTTGGCTGCGTCGATGATCTCGCGCAGCTCAACCGGAGAGCGCAACGATCCGGCGGCGGGCGCCTCGATGGCCAGGGCCACGCCCGAAGCCTCGGCCTCCAGGCGCAGTCGATGGATCAGTTCGTAGCTGCAGTTGAGCGCATCCTGATAGCGGGCGAAACCGGCGGGGTTCAATGCGGGGATCGTAACATTCAAGACCCTGGCGCCAATCGCGCCGGCCTCGTGCAGGATGCCCGCGATGCACGCCGCCTCCTGCTCGATCGACGCACTTTCACAGCCATAGGAAACCGCGAGCACGCGCCCGGACGCGTTCGTATCGAGCTGAAACGGAGCAGATCCGAGCAGCAAGTCGATGCCGTCGAAGCCGGCGCTGATCGCTTCGGCGACCGCCCGCTCGACTTGGCCGCCCGCTGCCTCCACGCGTAGCAGGATGGGTCGAGTCATGCGGACTATTTGTTCAGGATTTCACAGCGCGTCAAGGAACCCTCGCGGAAATCCTTGGCCCCAGCGGTCGCCGCGAATATACTCGCGTCACAGGCAAGGCGTTCGAACACGGAGGGTCTAGCGCAGCTCATGTCCGCCCAAACTCGCATCCGCGTCCTGCCTGATTTGCTGGTTAACAAGATCGCCGCCGGCGAGGTCGTGGAGCGTCCGGCCAGCGTGGTGAAGGAACTGGTGGAGAACGCCATCGACGCCTCCGCCACGCGAATTCACGTAGCGCTGGAAGACGGCGGCCGACAACTCATCCGCGTCACCGACGACGGCTGCGGCATGTCGCCGGAAGACCTCCGCCTCGCGGTCATGCCCCACGCCACCAGCAAAGTTATCTGCGAGGACGACTTGTATGCTATCCGCTCGATGGGCTTTCGCGGGGAGGCCTTGGCCAGCATCGCGGCCGTGTCCAAGCTGCGGCTCGTCTCGCGACTGCCGGGCGCTGTCGAAGGGCACGAAATTCGCGCCGCGGGAGACGAAATCGAAGCCTCGCAGGCCGCCGGCTCCCCTGAGGGAACCACGGTCGAAGTTCGCGACCTCTTCTTCAACGTGCCCGCCCGGCGCAAATTCCTCCGCGCGCCGTCGACCGAGGTCGGGCACGTCAACGAAGTATTCGCACGCACCGCCTTGGCCTTTCCGGCGATCGGGTTCGAATTGACCGTGAACAAGCGCACCTCGCACAACCTGCCGGCGTGCAGCTCGCGGCTCGAACGCATCGCCCGCTTCTACGGACCAGAACTTTCCACCGCGCTGATGTCGATCAACCGCGACGAACGCGGCGTGCGCCTCGACGCCTACGCCGCGCCGCCCGCGCAGTCCCGGGCCACGGCCCAGTGGCAGTACGTCTTCGTCAACGGGCGCTTCGTCCGCGACCGCTTCATCCAGCACGCCGTCAAGGAAGCCTATCGCGGGCTCATGGAGCCCAACCGTTACGGCGTCGTCTTCCTCTTCATCGACGTCGATCCGCACGACGTGGACGTGAACGTCCACCCCACGAAGATCGAAGTCCGCTGGGCCGACTCCAGCCTCATCCACTCGCAGGTACTCAGCGCCCTGCGCGAAGCCTTCCAGCGCTGCGAGCTGGCCCCTCGCCTGCGCACCGACCGCGCCGTCTCGCCGCTCAGCGAGGAAGAGCAAGACCGCATGCGCCGCGAACTGGCCGACGTCCTCAAGGCGACGCCCCCCATCAGCGTGTCCGCGTCGCAGCCCCTCACCCCTCAACCCTCACCCCTTATCCCGGTCGGTCGTGCCTCCATGCCGCCGGGCGGAATGGAGCTCGCCGATCAGGAACGGATATGGCGATCGCTGTACGGAGGCACCGAGGCACGAAGGCACGAAGGCACGGAGGGCACAACCCCCCTTTCGTCCCCCCTTGATGATAAGGGGGGAGGCGAGGGGGGGCCCGTGTGCCACGGCTCTGTGAGCCGTGAGGCACCTTCTCCCCGTGCCGTGCAGATGCACAACCTCTACCTCGTGGCCGAGACGGACGAGGGCATCGTCATCGTCGATCAGCACGCCCTCCACGAGCGGATCATGTACGAGCAGCTCAAGGCCCGTATTGCCGACGGCTCGCTGGAATCCCAGCGGCTCTTGCTGCCGGAGAGCCTGCGGGTCACGCCCGATCAGTCGGCGTTGATCGAAGCGCATGGCGAGCTTTTCACCCGCCTGGGCATCGAAATCTCACCCTTCGGGCGAGACACGGTGGCCGTACACGCATTCCCGGTGATCCTCAAGGACACCGACGTGGCCCCGTTTCTTCACGACCTCCTGGATCGGCTCGCCCAGCATCCCGCGGGCAGCACGACCGAAGTCGTGATCCACAAAGTGCTCGATCTGATGGCCTGCAAGGCCGCCGTCAAAGCCGGCGACCCGCTCACCGACGCCGAAATCCAGGACCTCCTTCGCCAGCGCCATCTCATCGAAAAATCCGCCAGTTGCCCGCACGGCCGGCCCACCATGCTCCGCCTCACCAAAGCCGACTTGAACAGGCAGTTCAAGAGAACGTAGGGAACGAAGAAGAGCCACGAAGCCACGAAGCCACCAAGAAAAGGCGCGGAGGCACGAGAAGAGCGACGAAGCGACCCTTGACGGTGCGCGTCAAGGACAGACTCCGCCACGAAGCCACGAAGAGTTCAGTACCGCGACGGTGAGGGAGCGGGCAGCGAGAAGCTACGAAGCGGCAGGCGGGGTGATCCGAGCCGGGAGCGCGAAGCGACTGGGCCGTCCGGTGGCGGTTGCCCCGTGGGAGGAGGGTCTGTTTCGCGAAGGGAACCGGGGAAGCCTAAACCCATGTCGCGGCGTAGGTTACCTTTCCCTACTTCCCTTCCTCGGCTAGACCATCTCCCAATGCGAAGCCGCGAAGGTGAGGAAACGCAAATGCAAATAACGCGCGGGGTGATCGCTGGAAAAAACATTTCAAGCGATCAGGGGCTTACGGCCCTGTGATCAGCGGGCGCATCGCCGCGTAGTCGAACGCATCCACGTCGCCGTCGCTCCCTTGAAGCTCGAACCGCACGCAGCAACGATCGCCCATCACCCCGCCCGCACCGGTCCAACAACGCTGCATCGCGGCCACGTCGTGCAGGTCGACGTCGGCGTCGAAATCCGCGTCCGCAGGTGCTAAGGTGTCGCACTCGTCGGGCAAACCGTTCCTGTCGAAGTCCACGGACACGCCCTCGCGAAGATCGCAGCTATCGGCGGTGCCGTTTTGGTTACAGTCACTTGCCGGCACTGCGAAGACGTTGACCACGGCGGCACTTCCGCTCGACGGGATTGAGTTCAAGGTTGCGACGACCGCTGAGTCACCCGCCCCGTGTACGAGAGAGCCCAGGAAGTTCGTATTCGCAACAGGCTCGACAGCTCGCAGAATTACGGTGCGGGCCCAATCGCCGGCGATGAGACGTTGGAAGACATAGCCGACGCTGAGGCCGTCCGCGCCGCCGGTAGCCCCCATCACGAAGGAGGATTCACTGATGAAGCTCACGGTGTACGCGCCGAGTGGCTCGGTGACCGCTCCTTCTGTCACCCACGTATGGTCGCTGCGTTGGAAGATGACGGCCTGACGTCCTTGTGTCACCCCCGATCCGCCGACGACTAGGTAGTCGTCGAGTAGGTGAAGTGAGCTGCCGAATCGGCCGTACTCATCGGGCTCTGGTGCATGCAGTTCGGCCTCCAATGCCCATTGAGTTCCGACACGTCGATAGACGAACGCAGCGCCGGCTCCCTCCTGCGTGCCACTCTCGAAACCGCCAAACGCGCCGATCGCAATCCGGATATGATGAAGGGAAATAGCGTGACCAAAGGAAGAATCCGTAGCCCATGGGCCGGGCGCAGCCAACTTGGATTCCTGGATCCACGTCGCCCCATCGCGCCGGAAGATATAGACGATCGACGGTTGGTTGCGCGGGAGAGGGAAATACTCTCCGCTCCAACACGCCGCAACGGCGACGTGGTTCCCGTGGGACGAGATCAGGCAGAGAGAACGACCACTCTCCTGCGCATCGTTCACAAGCAACGTCGACTCGTGCTGCCACTCTATTCCATTGTGCGCGAAGACGAACACTGCCCCCTCAACTCCGCCGAGGGGGTTGTTCGACCCAGGGCTCACCACATAGACTTGCCCGTTCGAGACAGCGACCGAAAGGCCAAACCGGTATGCACCGGCTGGGCCAGTGAGCCTTGCCTCTTGCCGCCAATGCGCCCCCATGCGACGAAACACATAGGCGGCCCCGGCAGAGGATTCGTGAACCTCCGAATCGCCGACCAGCATCAGATCGCCTTCGACGGAGATGGATTGTCCGAATTTGTGCGTCGGGGAGTCCGAACGAAGCGTCTGGCGAAGGGCGCTGCAGTCGTCTGGAATCAAATCGTCATTGCAATCATCGCTCGTGCCAGTGGCGACATCGCATTCATCCGGAATGCCATTGGGCTGACAATCACGGCTCGTTCTGGCGCCAATGTCACACTCGTCGGGGAGGGCGTTGTCGTTGCAGTCCGTCGACGTGCCCTCGTTGAGATCGCACGCGTCGGTGATGCCGTTGGCATTGCAATCCCCGCCAGGAACTGCGAAAACCCGAACAGATGCGACCGGACTTCCAGATTCGCCCGGAATCCAGACTCCGGCAAGCGCCGTGTCGTTGCCGCCACGCACAGTCGTCACAAACGGCGCGCCTGGAAGCCCCGATCCGCGCAGCGTGCCTAGAGGCCCCCAAATCCCGCTGCCCATTCGCTGATAGAGGTACGCAATCGTAGTCCCATCCGTGCCGCCGTCGACCCCCAGGATGACCAACCCGTCATCGATGAAGGCAACGGAAGTGGTGTAGGGCGTCGGCACCTCCAGACGGCTCTCCTGGAGCCAGCCACCGTCAGTCCCGCGAAAGATGAACGCTTGTCCGACGTAGCCGCCCACGACCAGCAGATCGTCCCAGAGCTCAACCGATGCCCCGAAATACGTGAATGGCAGCTCTCCCGATGGCGTTAGCCTTTTCTCAAGTGTCCATTCCGATCCCGTGCGGCGGTATACATAGACGGCGCCGCCGGCATACGCATCCCCGTAGCTTTCCCAACCGTCACCGATCGCGATGCGGTCACTATCCAGCGAAATCGCGTGACCAAATAACGAGGAAAACCCTGACGGATTGGGCCTGGTGAGTTTGGCCTCCTGCACCCAATCCAACCCCTCGCGTCGAAAAACGTACACAATGGCGTCTAATGGTTGCTCGAAGCTCCACCCAGTCCAGCAGGCCGAGGCAGCTAGGTACTCGCCATCCGCCGCGACCTTGCAGACAACACGATTCGTCGTTTCGGTATCGTTCACTTCCAGGACCGGCAAGGCACGCCATCCATCCGCATCGTGCTCGAATACATGCACGGCGCCATCGACACCCGTGTCAAATCCGTCATAGTCCGCCGCTTGCACGAACACTCTGCCATTGGCGATCGCTACAGACGCGCCGAACGAAACCTCATTCGTCCGCGAAGAGGTCAAACTCGCCTCTGCAATCCACCTTGATCCACTACGCCGGAAAACATGGGCGACCCCAGCCGGTGGTGTCCCGACGTTTCCCAAGGGCTCCCCAACAACGGCGAGCTCGCCCTCCATTGCCAGCGCACTTCCGAAAGAGTAGCTGCGCGTGTCAGGGTAAAGCGTTTGAAGAGCGCTCGTGCATTCATCCGGAATCAGGTCTTGGTTGCAGTCGCGACTCGTTCCGCTCGCGATTTCACACTCGTCGAGCGTCAGGTTTTCGTTGCAATCCGTTCCCAGCCCTCGTCCGATGAGGCATCCGTCGGGGATTGCGTCTTCGTCACAGTCGTCGGAGATCCAAATCGGAGGCCCAAAGCACGGTGAGCGAATCTCCAGCTCGTGCAGACCCTGTGTTTCAGGAGTCTTCGACGCGATCGTGACATAATACGTCTCGCCCACAACAAGATTCCTGGCACAAATATCCCCATGGCGCCCATTCCCACAACCTTCCGCACTGTCGCTGCATCCAATCATGGACAGACCCGGACAAACAGTCGGGTCGACCACCGGTCCTTCGGCCGCGAAGATGTTGATCATTGAGTCGCCGCCCGGATCGCTGTCGCACGTCGAAACGCGAGCCGAGGTGTCCGTGGCCACGAACTTGAACCAGACCGTCCCCAGGCCCTGCGTCCACGGTCTATCTGTCGCGCAGCAAAAGAATCCGTCATGGGAGTTCTGGCTGGCGGAGATGTTGGAGAAAAAGGTGCTACTATCCGCCTCGACCAAAATCGCGCCGCGATCGTAGCTGGCCGCGCATTCGTCGTTTAGAGGAGGGTATGTGCAGAGGTCTGCCGCTCGCTCGACACACATCCGGTCCCATTCCACCGCGCAGCACCAATCGTCGATCTGGCAAACGCCATCGCAGCACGAAATAATCGCGCACCCAGGCTCGGGATGAGTAGTAGAGCAATCACCGATGCGACTCAGACAAGCTGCGAACGGGCACCGTTGCGCCTCAAACCCGCAGTATCGTCCGCGCTGCCACTGGCGCGGCGCGTCGATGGGCTCGACGGCGCTGCACTCCTTCTCCCTCAAGTTCTCGCACACGTCGTCGGGGCGACAGCATGCGGCCACACCACAAGGGTGGATGAAGGGGTCGGAATCGCACGTCGCGCCGTCGACCCATTCCGGATCGAGCGTCGAAAATCGCGGCGGAAACGCGCAGTTCATCTCCGGAAGCTCTCGGCAGACGGCATCGCCGTTGGCATCCGGAAAGTACATGTCGCAGCACGCGCCCACCGGCGGCTGGCCGGCGCAGATGATGGTCAGGTTCATGGCGTCGTGAAGAGTGGGGTCATTCAAATAGAGTGGCGCGCATCCGGTCGGGGTTTCGAGAAGCAAGGAGTCCCCGGTCTGGGCAACGCAGGCTTGCTTTCCGCTGATCACGAGGCTGCCGGTGGTGTTGCTCACCTTTGCGGCGAACCAGACAGACTCCGGCAGAGGAATCGGGGGATCGACGGTGTAGCGGGCCTGGATCGGGTAGTTAACGCCGGTGATCGCGGCCGTGCGCTGCGTCCCCGCGATGGCGCTTGCCTCGCAGTCGCGGCGCATCTCGAACTCATAGAACCCGATGCCCTTGATGGTGACCTCGTAGCCGATCATCTGGCAGTCGGGGACACCCAAGGTGATGTCGTCGATGATAAACTTGTTGGCGCCCGGGTTGTAGGGCGGCCCGGACGGTTTGCTGTTCTTGTAGCCCACGAAGGCGTCCGTACACTCCGAGGCGCCGAAGAGTTTCAGGTTGAAACTGGCGTGCGGGTGGTCGGGAAACCCGCCCAGCGCCCCGCCGCAAGGGAAGCCGGGAAAATCAAAGAAGTCGCAGGACATGCCGGTGGTCGCGGGCGCGCCGAGAAGGATGCCGGCGTTGGTCCGATTGAACCGGACCCCAAACCAGACGTTGGTCGCAATCGCGATCCCCGGCTCAGGCAGCGCGAAGATGACCATGCGCGGCAGATCGTCCGGAAAGCTGACCGTGCCGTTGGTGCCCGGGATGAGAAGGTTGCAGGTGGGGCAAGACCCGGGGCAGCTCGAATACAGGCCGAACTCGACGCTGTAGGGGCCGCCGATTCCGGCGGGGTTGACCTTGCCGGTCACGGGGAACTCGTACCGGCCCACGCGGCAGCCCGGTGCAGCGACCGTGGCGATGTCATCAACCACGAAGTTCATCGCACTGTTCACCGCGATGTTGCCCAGCGTGTTGCTGTAGATCAGCTTCCCGTCGCCTGCGGCGTTGGACCGCTCGGCCCCATCCGCCGGCACCTCGTGCCGCGTGAACACCGTTCCTAAGGGCACGGGGAACGTCACCAGAGGCACGGCCGTGGCGTCGGCCGCGTCCGGTTCAGCAGCGGGCGGGGCTGATCCCAAGACTACCGCAAGGCAAATGAGCAGAGCGCACATACAGCCTCCTCCTTGGCGCGTGAGTGGTCGCCGTGGGGTAGATGCCGGGCTGCAAAGCAACCGCGCTCGACCCCATCTCTAACAACACGGACGGAGGCTCGGCGGCGGGAAAAATCCGCAAGAAATCTTTGCGGCCCGCGCGGATCGAGCGTCCACGCCGTACCTGAGCCCCGGCGGTGAGCGCCGGATCACGCCAACGGTTGGACCGTGCGGCAGGATGGGAAGGGAAGGCGGCTACGAGAAGATGATGACAATACAAATCGGATCAGGGCATCAACGATGCCGCCGATCGTCGTACGATAGATAAGAGGCCGTCTCCATCCAGGGAGCCTACCGAAGGCAGTCCGTCCGATAGCTACCTAACCATAGGGCTGCGATCGCTTGCGTGTCAACTCATTCCCTGACCTGATCGCTGCCCGCATCTTGAATAGAGCGATCACCCGCGAGTTATTAAGGTGCATTGAAGGCACCCCGCGCTCACGGCATTCGCTGGAAGGGGTGTTCGACGGAGAGGTAGAAGAACACGCCGTAGTCGATGGCGTCTTCGGAGAGGCCGATGGGGAAGGCCAAGCCGGGCACGATCTGCAAATCATTGGGCAGGTTCCATGCCCAGCGAAGCCCGGGGGAGATCACGAACTCGTCGATCTGGTCGCGGTGGCCGTAGGGACGGCGGCGCACGCGGTCGGTCTTCTCCTCCAGCTCCTGGGAGGAGTCATACGCCGCTTCCAGCAGCAGGTGGAACGTATCCGTCACCGCGTAGATGACGCTGGCCCCGAGGTTGAAGCCCAGCAAGTCCAACTCCGAGGAGCGCTCGCCATCGGACAGCTTGATCGCCACGCCCGGGTGATACGTCAGTCCGGCGTTGAAGTTGACGTAGACGCGGTCGCCGAGCGTTTTGCTGATCGGCAGGTTGAGCTGGTATCCGACTTCGCCGGTCCCGAAGCCGCGGTCCTCATCGCCGCTGGGGAGAATCAGGCTGATGCGCGGCGAGAACGCGACGCTCCCCGGCTCGTCCATGAAGGCCTGGAGTCGATAGTTGAGCTGGAAGTCGCCGATGCCGCTACCGTGCTCGCCGTCGCCGTCGACAAACGAATAGGGGATCGTGTAAGAGAATTGGTTGGTCTGGCCGAAGACCGGCCACTCCTGGGTGAACGAGAGGTCGAGCGTGCGGTCATCGGGCTCGCCGCGATGATCGGCCCCGAAGCGCCCCGTCCAGATGTGTTGCACGACCCCGGCCTCCTGGTTGTAGGCCTCCTCGATCAGGAAGGAGTTGTCGCGGATGCCGTCGATGGGCCGCTTGGGCTCCTCGCCGGCCGTGTCGCTCGGCGGCGTCTGCGCCATCGCGGCAGCACAGAGAACCAGCGGGCCAAAGTGCAGGACGGAGCGCAACATCGGCTGCGGAAGGTAATCACAGAGTTTGCTCGTGTCAACTATAAAATTCGGAGAAACTAATATCTCAGGGAAGCCGCCGCACGGTTGCGTCGGTGACCAGCATATTCACGCGGCGGTCGAGTGGGCCGACGGGGATGGTTGTGGTCAGTTGCTCCTCGAAGGCCAGTCCGCAGGCCGCCCCGCGGAATTCGGGGTTGGCCAGAAAACGATCGTAGAACCCCCGCCCGCGGCCCAGGCGATTGCCGAACTCGTCGAAACCCAGCCCCGGAACCAGCACCAGGTCGATCAGCGAGACCGGGAAGGGGATGCCGCTGACCGGTTCGCGGATGCCCATCGCCGAGTCCGCCAGGTCCTCAGTCAGGGAGCGGATTTCCACGGGCAGGATACGGCGTTGGCTCCAACTCACTTTGGGGGCCAACACGCGTTTTCGCTGCTGCCAGGCCCGCAGCACGATCGCGGAGGTATCCATCTCGTGGGGCAGCGAAAGGAAAACCATGAGCACCTCCGCCTTGGCGTACTCGGGCTGATCGAACAGGTGGCGGCAGGCTCGCGCCGACTTGGCCTCCACCTGCTCCGGCCCGATGCCGCCGACCACGTGACGCAGGCGCTGCCGAAGTTCAGCCTTCACCGTCGCACACTATACCCATGCACGCTCGCGGACGATATGAGCGGACGTAGGCGCCGCAGGCTGGCACGCTCAAGCGAAGCTTGGGTGTGGTGGCGCGGGGGTGTAAGGCCGCGCTGTTTGACAGTGCCACCCGATAGTAAATCACTACTTGGTCTTGACGGCCCCTCGGACGTGATTTACACTTCAGACCGGACCGGGTTGAGTGCGAGGATCATCCAACCCCACCCGGTTCGGGAGCAATCACGGAGGGCTCTGACTTAAGCAAGGATGCGCGACCCATGTCGCGACAGCCACAATCCGACATCGACGAAGTCGTGTTCTGTAAGGAGTGACTCATGCGCACGGATGTGAAACTTGGCGTGGTGATCTCGATGGTCGTGGTTCTCGCCGCCGGCGGGTATTTCCTGTTCTCCGGGAAGGGAGAGCCGCCCGTTCCGGTCGCAAGCGGGCCGGATGCTGCGAACGCGACGAAGGCCGCGTCCAACAAGCCGGCGACAAACTCGGCCAAAGCGCGTCCGGCGACCGCGAACCGGGACGCCGCCTCACGGCCGGGCAATCCGCCGGCGGGTAACGCGCCCCGTGACAACCGCTTGGCGAACAAGCCCGCAGATCGCCCCAGCGCGCCTCCCACGTCGTCGCCAGCGACGGCCAAGCCCCCGCCGGTTCAACCCCAACCTGGAAGCGAGGTCGCATCGGCGGGGCCGGCGCCCAGCCCGTCGGTCGTCACCAGCGAGACGAAACCCGTGCCGCTGGTCGCGGACGCTAAGCCTGCGGTGCGGCCCGGCGATCCATCGACCGCTGCGCCGACAAATCCGGGGCCGTCGGCGCTGACCGCGACCCCGCTGCCGGTCAGCCCGCCGATCACATCGACTATATCGCCGCCATCCGGCGCCCAGCTTCCCCTCAGCTCACCGGCGACCGTGGAGAGAGTGGCCGCCTCGACGCCGACGATCGGACCCGGCATGTTGGCTGGCGAACCGACGAACCACGCTGGCTTTCGGATCGCGGCCGTCGACACTCACAAAGTTCAGCCGGGCGACTCGCTGGCGACCCTCGCGCATAACTATTACGGGAACGCCAAGTACTCTAAGTTCCTGGCCGACTCGAACCCGCAGATCGCCGACCCCGCGAAGCTTACCCTCGGCACAGTCATCAAGATTCCGACGCTGCCGCCCGATATCGACGCGAAACTCGCCGCAGCGCCGCCGAGCATCCGCAAGTCACCCGCCGCCCCCACCGGCCCGGGCGGAAAGCGGACCTACAAGGTCCAGGCCGGCGACAGCTTCTACCGCATCGCCAAGGACCAGCTCGGTAACGCCAATCGCTGGAAGGAGCTCTTTAACCTCAACAAGAGCGTAGTCCACAACGACCCCACGCAGCTCCAAGTTGGACAGACTTTGGTGCTGCCTGATTCCTAAACTCACAGCGGTCGTAGGCTAATCGGGGACGCTAGCCGGCCCGATTCGACGCGCAGGGCCTCATTCTCATCCTATCTTCGTTCGTTCTCGCGTTTGAGGCGTTCGAACTCCGCGGCGGTCTGCACGCCGCCGAGGTCGGGGAAGAGGAACTTCTGCTGCTCGATCACCTTGAGGATTCCGGCGGGCGGCTCGCCCAGCGCGGTGCGGCATTGCAGATCGCGGAGAAGTGATTTCCAACGCAAGGGATGGTCGGCGGCGAGCGTGGTGGCCAGGCGATTGTACTTGGGAAGCGCCTCCGCGTAGCGGCTCTGCTGGAATGCCGCCTCCGCTTGCCCGAACGTGGTTAGAAGCGCCGTGGAGCTTTCGCCCTTACCGGACGGCCCCACCGACGCGGTTTCATCGAAGATCTGCTGGGCCCGGCCCGCGTTGCCGGCGCGCAGATGCGCCTCAGCAAGCTGAACGCGGAGCGCCTGGCGGTCCATTCCGATGGCCGACGGGTCATGTTGCTCGGCCCACAGCGTCAACTGCTCGGCCAGCAGCAGGGCCAGCTCCGCGCTGGGCCGCGCCGCCGGATCGCCGCCGACACTTCGCGCCTGTTCGGCGTCGGCGCTAAGCGACAGATAGAGGGTCTGCAAGGTCGCGCCGGCGTGGGCCGGGTCCGCGCTCACATATTGCGGCAGCACTCGCCCCGCCTCGCTCAATCGACCCAGCGCCTGTAGCGCCAGCAGGCGCACGCGCCACACCCGCGCCGCCAGCGGGGGCTGATCCACGAACGCCTTGTCCATGTCAGCGACCATTTCGAGGGCCTGTTCCGCTCGGCCGACGCTCTTGAGGAGCATCGCTTCGGCGGTGAGCACGCGGGCGTCGGAAAGAAGCCGCCGCGCCGCCGAGGTCCGCTCGTTGGGCGCTCCTTCGGCGACAAAGTGTCCGACGCGCGCAGCGAAGCTGCGGTAGGCCGTGGTCACCTTGTCCGCCGCCAAGGCGAGAACGGCCGGTTGATCGCCGGCTTCCGCAGTGAGCCGTTGCAACTCCGCGCACGCGGCACGAACGGCGAAAAAGCCGCTCTCCAGGTAGTGTTCGTGGCCCTCATAGACCTTCGCATACTCGGGCCCGGCCGTAGCGTGCTCCCCGGATTCGTCGAGGAATTGGGCGTAGAAGAAACGCCAGTATCGCCCGGCGTCGGTGTCGCCATGATGCGTGAGCAGGGTCTCCATTGCCTCGCGATAGAGGCGATCGATGTCGCGAACGCCGCGCTGCTCGTCGTGGAGCTCCCCGGCCAGTTGCACGGCCAGGGTCGCCGCGGAGAACGCGGTCGGCGACCTGGGGTATTCGCTCGCCGCTTGCAGCAATCGCCGCGCCGCGGCCGCCCGATCGCCAAGGCGGTGCTGGGCCACGCCCAGCTCGAACAGCACCTCGGGCGCCAGTAACCGCGAGTTGTCCGTGGGATGCGCAAGCCAGTACTCGCCGATCTTGATCGCCCGCGCCAGCAAGTCGGCGGACTCCTCGGGCCGGCGACCAGCGCCCGCAATCAAACCCGTGATGACGGCACACTGCTCGAAAGGATCGAGCGACGCCGCGTCCGTGTCTGGGGGGACCTGATTGTAAACCAGCGAATACACGGTTTCCTTGCGATCGGGATGCTCGTTCACCAACTTGGCGAGGGTCATCCAAGCCTGTTCGCGAGCGGCTTTGGCCTCGGCCATGCGCCCGGCCTTCTCCTGCGCCGCCGTGCGGGCGCGGTACACAGACCTTTCCAGAAGCGCAGCCGAGAAACGGAGGGCGAACGAGTCACCTTGGCTGCTTGCCGCATCGCGCAGACGGGCAGCGCCGGCAAGCGCCGCATCCAGGCGTCCGTCGTCGCGATCGTTTCGCACCGTTTCGACCATCGCCAGATTTGACGCCCAGCGAACCCGGGCCTTTTCGGGCTGATCCGCCAAGCGGTCGGCGATGTTCACGGCGCGGTCGAGGTGTTCCCGCGCCGCCGCGTGGTCGTTCACCCGCCGGTGGGTCATTCCCAGAAGCACGGACGCCTGCACCTGAATGCGGCTCTTGTCGTGAGGCGTCTGCAGGAACGCGGGCTTCACGGCCAGTGTATCGATGATCTCGCGCAGCTCGGCGGCGCGGATCGGATCATCATCCCGCCGCGGCAGAGCGTCGTAAAACAGGATCCAGAGCAAGAGGTAATCGGCGCTGGGGCCCAGCCGGTCCAACTCTTCGAGATAGCCGCGGCGCTCGACGTCCTCGAACTCCTCGGCGGTAAGGCGATCGATGCGCGCGTATTCCTCGGCGATAAAGTGCGTCAGCGAGCGAGCGGTTTCCAGAGCCCGGGCGGTGAGCGCGGAAAGCCGGTTGCGATCGTCCGGCGCGCCGCCGAAGTACAGAATATTGGTGGCATAGCTCTCCGCTTCGTCGTACAGCAGGGAATAGGCGAGCGTGTATTGCCAGGTGAGCCGCCGCCGGTCCTGCGGATGGTCCGCCGCCAATTGCTCCAGGATGCGGTTGGCCTCTGCGACCGCCGCCCGCCGCTCGTCGATGGATCGCGAGCGGTCCGCGAACTGGGCGAGCTTCACGTCGCGCATCATCAGGAGCGTGGCCGTGGGGTCGGTGGGCGGAAAATCGCGGAGGTGCAGATCCAGCAGCTCGGTCAGCCCCCGGGCCTTGAGCCATTCGCGAAACTGAACGGTGTTGAGCCGCAACTCTTCCGCGGGAGGCGTGGGCCTCGGTTCGACCGCGAACACAGGCGATGCGCACAGGATGAGAAAGAATGCAGCGTGAGCGACTCTTCGTCGCCCCGTCGCTTCATCGCCTCGTCGCTGCCTCCGTGCCTGAAGTGTCATTCGTTTCCGCCGAAGGCCACGCTGCGGTAGCCGGCCCGGATCGCCGAGTTCCAGGCGCTCACAACATGATCCCAGCGCACGCCGCTATCGGAGACGACGATGATCGGCGTATCCGCGGAGAAACCTGGGTTGCGTTGGAGTTCCTTCAGCATAACGGACAACTCGGTGAAACTCCTGGTCGCTCGTCCAGCACCGTCGATCTCGACGAGGAAATCGCTCGGGTTGGGCCCCGTCCCGCGAATGCGCATGGTGACCGGAGTGAAAGGCAGGGGTACACCCGCGGACGGCCCGCTGGGCAGCATCCGCGACGACAGCACTCCTTCCCAGCGCTCGAAGGTGCCTGCAATCACGAAAAAGATCATGAGCAGAAAGGTGACGTCGACTAAGGGAATGATATTCAGGTGAATTCCCGGGGCCGAATGCCGACGGCGTCGACGATGCGGCAGGACTGGTCCGTCGCCGCGCGCCCCGAGGGGAGACCGGAGGAACTCGACCGCCGAACCTTGGCTGCCGTCACTCATCGCCGGTCCTAACGCTCGTCCTCTTGCAGTGCCGCAACGCTCATCATGCTGATGCCCACATCGGAAACGACCTGCATGACCGCTCTTACGTCGGCGTAGGGCAGGCGGCGGTCCGCCCGGATCACCACTTTGAGCTGCGGATTGGCCTGCTTGGCGGCCATCAGGCGGGCCGCGATCGCATCCAGGGTTTCGGGCGGGTTCGCGGCTACGCGATAGACGGCCGAGCCGCCGCCCGCAGGCGCTCGGTCAGCCACCTCGCAGTTGATCACCACCTGTTTGGGAGACGCCTCGCGCTTCGCCTGGCTTTGCTCCGGCTTGGGCACATCCACGCGGACCTTCGCGCTGGCCTCGAAGCTGGTCATGATCACGAAGAACAGCAGCAGGAGGAAAATCACGTCGATCATCGGCAGGATGATAAACCCGATCGGGGCACGGTGTTCTTTTCGGCGAACCGTCTTACGCATGACGCGCCCCTACCTTGTCGCGCCCACCGGTTGAGGAGCGGCCGGCGTCGTCGTGGGGGCGCGTACGGGTTCCGCCAACGGGGCCCGGAAACCGGCCAGCAGCCGATCCGCGGTCACCGCGCATTCGGTCAGCAACACGTCGATGCGATTGCGCAACAAGCCGAACACCGTCAATGAGGGGATGGCTACGAACAACCCCCAGAAGGTCGCCACCAGGGCCGTGCCCAGGTCGTGTGAGATCCGCGACATGACTGGGATGCCGCCGGCGTCTGCAATGGAGATGAACATTCCGATGATCCCATACACCGTGCCGAACAAGCCGACCATGGGAGCCACGTTGCCGATCAAGTTGAGGTATTCGATCTTGCGAGACAGCCGGGCGGCCTGCTCGTCGATGGCCTCCTCCAGAGCCCGCTCCATCGCCGCGTAGCCGCTTCGCGCCTGCACCAAACCCGAGTACACGATCTGGGCGAGCACCGAGCGATCGTCTCTGCTCAGTTGAAGGGCTTCGGAATACCGCCCTTGATCGAACAGCTCGGCCAATTCGTCGACGGTCTGCGGGGGAAGTACGCTGCGTCGGCGAATCGTGAAACCATATTGCACGGCCAGGGCCAACGCCGTGATGGACAGGGGGATGAGGACAAACCAGGTGATCCAGCCGCCGTTGACGACGTAATGATCGAACGCGCCCCCGGCGGAGAGGTCGAGGCTCTCTTCCTCAAGAACCGCGCGCGATTCCTCGACCGGACCCGGTGAAAGCGGAAGATCGGCCTGAGACCACGCCGGTCCGGGGAGCACGAACGCGACAAGCAAGACCAAAACCAGGCGCAAGACAGGTCGAGACATATGGTTTTCCTGTGTGGATGTACGGTTGTTTCTCATTTTTTTCGTGATGTTTCGCCTCGAAATCTCAGGGCTTGGCTGATCGAAGCCGTGTCAGGCTCTCCTCCGCCCGATGTCGCGTTTCGTCGGTGAGTCGCTTGTGCGCCAGACATTCCTCCAGGAGGGCGATCGCTTGGCCTCGTCGCCCCGTTCGCTCCAGCGCCGCGGCGCCGCCGGCGAGTCCGTCGGCGGCGCGAGGGTCATCCGGTCGATGAGCGGCGACGTGAAGGAACGGCCAGCTCGCGCGAATGAAATCGTCGCGAGTCGACGCCGTCCGCAGCATGGTCTCGCCTTTCAGCAGTAGGAAACCCGGCAGCGACGCGTCCGGGCAGTCCTGGATGGCGCGATTCAGCGCCGTCCAGCTTTCCGGCGTGAGCTGTCCCCTGAGGGTCTCGCCTAGGGCATGCTGCAGCACCGCGTAAACCGGTTCGGTACGGATGGAGTCGGGGACCGACGCCAAGGCGATCTTCTCCACCACGCGGGCGGCACGCTCGTCCGCCGCTCGACGGAGGATCTCATAGCGCAGTATTTCGAAGAGCACGCGCGTGGGGTCGCTCGGCTCCTGATCGAGGGCGGAATCAAGGTGATCGATGGATCGGGTGAACTTCGCGTCGCGTTTGCCCGGGATGTTCTGCGGCATCAGGCGCGCCGCCGCGGGCGGGCCCGCGAAGCGCCCCCGGGCCAAGCGAATGAAGTTCAGCGTAGCCTTGTCGAGCTGCCCCGTGCGATCATAGGCCGCCGTCAGCCGTGCCGCGCACACGTCCGGCCAGAAATCGCCGGACAACCGCAGCGCTCGCTCGAACCGAACGGCCGCTTTCTCCGCGTCGCCCGCAGAGAGAAACCGGTCGCCTTGGTTGAAATCCTCGAAAACCCCGCCGCGGTCCACGATGAGGAGGTCTACCTGATCGAGCCAGAATGCCTGTGTTCGACCGTCCGCGAGGCGCACTTGCAAACGCCCATCCTCCAGGCTGAGCACCTTCGCGCCGGTGTGGTTTTCTCCCTGAACGACAACTTGATCTCCGCGGGCAGCTCCGACGGCGCAGAGGGCAAGCGAGACCGTGATCGCCAAGAACGAACGTCGAATGAAAAATGTCGAATGAGCTGTTGCGCTTCTTCGCATTCGCTATTCTCGACTCTGCATTCGTGGATTACGGCAGGTCGTCCTCGGAAACAAATCTGAATTCTCCGCCGTGTTCGCGGGCAATGTTTTCGAGCAGTTGTCGGCCGGTCTGATCCAGGTAGGCAATCGTGTAGATCCGCGTTCGACGCTCCCGGTTCCACTCGTCCAACTTCTGCGCCACGGCGGGGTCAAAAACGCCGTCGGAAAGAAAGTACAAGATGTCGGGTTCGAGGGCGAGAGCGCGGCGCATGGCGCGCTCCGGCTTGGTCCCCCCGCCCGGCGAGACGGCCTCCAGGAATCCGAAGAACTGTTGCTTATGAGCGTCAATGGCGTTGACCAATCGCTGGGGCGGACTCTCCAGCGGCTCCGCCGCATTGAAGAAGATGACGTGGAACTTCTGACTGCGGCGCAGGGCGGAGATCGACCGTTTCAGTTCCGCCCGCACGCGGTGGAAGGTGTCCACCATCGAGCCGCTGCGATCCACGACGTAGACGACGGAGCGGACCCCGGGCGCCGTCGCCGTCACGCCGAAGAACTCCGGACCACCCCCGCCGCCCCCGTCGAGCGTGAGCCCGAATCCGCCGTCACCGCCTCCGAAACCGCCCTCCGAACCGATGCCCAGGATCGACAGGTCGGGCCCTGGCCCGCCCACGCTGGGCGAGATCCGTGCAAGCGCGTCGGAAGCCGGTGCTGTGCTCGGCGTGAAACGTGGGCCGTCCTGGCGGAGGGCGCCGAAGCCGCTCTCCGCGACGGCGCTCGTCCGGGCCGCGGGCGACGCAGGTCGTGCATGCACATCACCGATCAGTTGAGCATTCACCAGCGGAAGGTCCGCCGCCTCGTCAGCCGCGGCATAAGGAAAAACGGCGAGCAGCATGATCGTCAGGCATGCCGCATGGACGGAAAGGGAAAGCATCCAGGCGGTTATCACCGTTGGTCCGCCGGAGGCGGAATGGCCCGCTGTTTCATGCTCCGCCGGGCGCTGAACCGTACGGCCCTCGAGACTTACTTCTTTCGTGACGGTCGGGGTCTGAGGATCTGGCATTTTTGGCGGCCCAAAAAGCGGACGGCGTGAAGAACTGTATTCCCGCGGGCGGCGAAGGTCAAAACACGGCCCCCATCGCCGTGTTTCGCCTTCGCCACACGTGGTGTAAACTGCGTTGCATGGAGCTTCACCAGCGATGCTTTTCCTGCGCCGTCATGGGCTTCCTTGCGGCGTGGTCGCCCACGTTGGCCAAGCCCCCGTCCGCGAATCCTGAAATGGCGACAGCCGTTGAGCCGGCTGCCTTTCCGCCGCTGCCCCAGCCCAAACTCAGCCCCCTTGAAGGTGCGGATGAAGCGGAAAACCGCCGCAAAGTCGCGGCTCGTATTTCCGAGCTCGGGGACGCCGTGGCAAAGGCGGATGGCCCGCTCGCCAAGGCCGAGCATTCGTTGGCCCTGGCGAACTTGATCCTCGCACGCGAACTGGAAGCGGTCTGCACTGCCCGATTCCTGCGGATCACACGCGACAACGACGCCGAAGAGGGCGGCGCTGCTCGCGCCGCGGCCACTCGCGCGGCGACGCTCATCGACGATGCCCGAGCCGCGCTGACAGCGGCAGAGACGCCGGAGGCTCCGGATGAAGCGGCCGCCCGGCAACGTGAACTGCACCAGCACGCGCAGACTCTGGCCGCGTTCGCTGGGGCCCTGGCTGCCTACTTGCAGCTCGACAACACGGACGCCGCGCACTCGCCTCGCCGCGCTGCCTCCGACCTCTCGCCCCTTCTTGAAGATGCTGATGCCGACGTCGCTAACGCGGCTGCGTTCTGGCGAGCGTGCCTGCGGGCCATGGACGCTGATCCCGAAGCAGCCCTCTCCGCGCTGGACCCGGTGGTGAGCGACTTGCCGACGGAGGGGGCTCGTTACGCGTTTTTTTCGCGCTTGCTGCGCTGCCGCCTCCTGACCGCTCGCGGCGCGGAGTCCACCTCCCTGGCCTTGCTCATGCAGGTCGAGGAGAGAGTCAACGATTGGTTCAAGGCCGAGTCCGACCGTCAGGAGGCCATGCGAACCATCGCCTTTGTGCAAATGCAGGTCCTGCGTTCCTGGCACGATCGGCTCCCGCCGGAGCAGTCCCAAGAACGGTCGTGGTGCGCCGGCCGAGTCGCCCGCCTCCGCGACGACTACTTCGCTGCGCCGGACTCCGCGCCGGTCATGCGTCTGGGCGAAGCCATCCCCATCCTCGTGCCCAGTGCAAACTGACCCGGTCAATGGTCGGCGTTTCGTCGCGTGCCACGGGCGGCTTGGCCTCCCGTGCCAACACTGGCAGCGCAATCGACGAACGTGTCCATGCAATAGCCTCACCCTCAACTCCCAACTCGGTTGTATGATCCTGTCACACCGTACCGGCCCTGAAGAAATCCGTGGCTCGCGGCGTATAGCGCGCCTATCATTGGTGGGGTGCTCTATGCGGGCGGCGAGTCAGGGGCTGCGTCTTAAGGCGGTCGGCGGGGATGGGTCTATCCGTTACGTTCGTCAGCGGTCCGCGTCGCTCCGGCAAGAGCGCGCTCATCCAGGCCATGACCTACGAGTTGTGGAGGGCCCAGCCGCATTACATCCGCCTGGTCAAGGCCGGGTCTGATAAGCAGCCGCCCAAGTCCGCCTGCAAACCCGCACAAGATACGTGCGGGGTTGCCTCCGCACGCTGGATGGAATACGACGAAGACGCGATCTTCGCCATCCTTCCCGAGGCCCTTTCCGCCATCCACAAACGTGACCGATACGGCTCCGTGGTGATCGAGGCCGATGCCGACCCGACGCTACGCTGCGCCTATCCGTACGACCACCGCGTGTTCGTGATGCCTTTGCCGCCCGGTCTTCGGGACGTCTTTCGCGACACCGCCCACGCGGCCCACGAGCTTCGGAAGGTGCTCGACGACACCGCCGCGTTCGCCTCGGAGATCTTTGGGCTGTTCGGGCGCGAACGTGACGAGGCCCGCGAACCTGCCGAGGAGCGCTCCGATTTCACCCCCACGCAGATGCGCGGTTTCCTCTATTCGCCGCTCGGGGACGAGCTGGCCACGCGCATCCAGCTTCAACAGCCCTACCACGGTCTCGTCGAGAGCGACGTGATCGTGGTCAACGAGAGCGTCGGCCAGCGCGGACCGCAAACTGAAGAGTGCCTCCGCCGCATCGGCCAGTTGCTCGCTCGTCTCCACGGGGCCGGCGGACGCCGCGGCGAAATGTTCATCTGCCCTATCGCTGAAGGTGATGGCGCCCTGGACCACCAACTCCTCAAGGCCCTCAAACCCATGTGCCAAGGCGGAAAGTAGTTCGGAAGTCAGCCGGGCCCCGTGCTGGCTTGACGCAAGGCCCCGCACTCCGCAGGGGTAGCGAACTGAGGACCGTCCGCGCCGACCTCGCTGACCAGACTCCATTTGGAGATGCGGAAGCGCAGGTGAGCGCCGGTTGTAGGCCAATCTGCCGTCATGGTGTGCGGCAGCCACGGGCCCCCCGGTCCGAGCGAGCGATAGTCGTCGAGCGACGACTGCATGCGCACGACTCCGTCGGTATCGCGAAAGATCACGCGGCGGATGAGGCGAGGCTCGGCGCGATCGAGCCAGTATTCCTTCTCCAAGCGCCCGGCGCCGAACAACACTTGCTGGTACTCATCCAGAACTCGCTGCGAGCGCGCGGCCCCGGGGGGAACGCCGCCCAGACCGAGGGCCTCAATGATCTCCAGCGGCCGGACGGGGATTTCCTCAGCGAGCTCGTCAGCGGAGCTGTGGGTTCCGCAATGGCATTCATCCTCCTCGGTATTGCAGAACCAGAATTCGCCGGCGTTGGACCCCAGGAGGATCTTCCGATCTCCCAGGCTCCTCAGATCGAATCGCAAGTACCGCGGGGCGCGGTGGAAAAGCACACCGTCGAGGTGATAACTACGTCGTCGGCCCTCGACCCTGAAGTAACCATCCACGTTGCCCCCGGCGCGCAGCGTGCCGTCGATGCGTGCGGCGTTGGTGTTGACAATGGCCAGGGCATCCGGCATGGACAGCGACGGACCCGCCGGCCCGCGAGTCGATCCGCAGCCTGCGACCGCCACAACACTCAAACACGAGAAGATGATGATGGCTTTGCGCGTCATTTCGATTCGCCTCCTGAGACTAGGCCTAAACTTTCTCGGACGACGGGACCGCGGCCGCGTCCCCGACGGAGTTTGCCCACTCCCCCATGTCGCCATGAAGAATGGCGCCGAGTTGGCCGCTCACGGCCTCGATTTGGTCGTCGGTCAGGCGCGGATTGACCACGCGGTGTTCGGAGCGGTCCGGCATCAAGGTCATATACCAGACCTCGGCGCCGCTTTCTTTCTCCGATCGCTCGTATCGCAACAGCCGCTTGCGCATGAGGATCAACGCCAGCACGAACCGGAACTGCACGCGCAACGGATCGCTTTCCTCGGCGAGGCGGGTGAAGAAACTCAGAAGCAGCTCATTGTCCACGAGGAGCTTCTTACGCTTCTCCTTGATCGGCACGCGGGTCTTGAAATGACAGAAGGAACCCTCGGGCGGAGCCTGCCATACGTCGGCGCTGTAGTCGGCGCGGCGGAAGGACTCACCGTCCTCGAAAAGGACGGTGTAAAACTCCTCGCCCTCCTGAAACTGCCGCCCGCTGACCGCGCATCGTCCTTTGGCCGGTTCGACCTCCCATTCGGGGTTCATCGTCGCGTTCGCCTCGCCTCGCGATCCCCGGAGATGCTCACGCTCCTATTGAAGGTGCCCTGATCGTTGGCGTCAAGCGGGGCCTTGCAATGTCGTCAGCCGCGTGTATGCTTTGTGCGCTCAAGTAACGCATGCGCGGCGATCGCGCCGGGATCGACCGCAGGCGTTCGCAAGGAGGCGGCCCATGGGTCGGCGACGACGCAGACGAGGAAGTCGCAAGGTATCGGCGGGGCTTGTCGTGCTTGTGGGGGCGGCGGCTTCCACGTGGTGGCTTTATCGCGCGGAGCGTTCGACGGGAGCGCCCGAACCCCCGCTTCTCCTTGCCACGCAGGCCGAGCCGTCATCCGCAGCTCCGAGCCGGAACCCGGTTCCGTCCATTGTCTCAGCCCCCCCACCGACCCCATCGGTGGCGAGCATCGAGCGGTCCGTCGAGCCTGAGCCGGCGCCGATCGAAACGCCGCCGCAGCCCGTCGAAACGACCCCCGCGACCCCCAATCGCCTCACAGCCTTGACCGACGCGGGGCGCGCGGCGCTTGCCCGCGGCGACAGGCTCTCCGCGCGAACCCTGTGGAGCGAGGCATTGAGGCTTGGGACCGATGCCGAGCGCTCAACGCTGCTGCGTACGGAACTCGGCCGCCTCGCCGAAGAAACCATCCTCTCGCCGACGGTTGTCGGCGGCGACCCGCTCGTCGAACGCTACGTCATCCGCGCCGGCGACGTGCTCGCCAAAGTCGCCGCCGCGAACAAGATCTCGCCCGAACTGCTCGCGACCATCAATGGCATCGCTGACAAGAACCTCATCCGCGAGGGACAGACGCTCAAGCTCATCCGCGGCCCGTTTCGCGCCGTGGTGCGCAAGAGCGAGTATCGGCTGGAGGTCTTCCTCGGCGATACGTTCGTCCGGCAATACAAAGTCGGCCTGGGCGCCGACGACAGCACGCCCACCGGCGAGTGGCGAGTGGCGACCAAACTGGTCAACCCGACGTACTATCCGCCGCGCGGCGGCCAAATCGTCTCTGCGGACGATCCGGCAAATCCGCTGGGCGAACGATGGATCGGACTTGTGGGCGTGTCCGGGGAAGCGCTCGACCAACAGCGCTATGGCATCCACGGCACGAACGAGCCCGACAGCATCGGCAAGAACCTCTCCCTAGGCTGCATCCGTATGCACAACGCAGACGTCGAGCAGCTCTACACGTACTTGGTGGAAACGCACTCCACCGTAGCCGTTCTCGAATAATCGGAGCCGACCCCGCGCCTACGCGTCACGAACCCTTCCCGGCCGCGCCCACGGCTGCTTCGGACGGTGTTTCGAGCGGTTTCGCGTCTCGCACATACGTGTCGAGCCATTGCGTCATTTCCCAGGCCATGTGCAGCAGCGACTCGCGGGCTTGATATCCGTGGCTCTCGTGGGGCAACAGCACCAGACGTGCGGTGGCGCCCTGCCCCTTGAGGGCATGATAGAAGCGCTCGCTCTGGATGGTGAACGTGCCGGGGTTGTTGTCGGCCTCGCCGTGGATCAGCAGGATCGGTTCGTTGATCTTGTCTGCGTGCGTGAAGGGCGACATGGTGATGTAGCATTCGGGCGATTGCCAGAACGTCCGCTCCTCGGACTGGAACCCGAACGGCGTGAGCGTGCGGTTGTAGGCCCCGCTGCGGGCGATTCCGGCGCGGAACAAATCGCAGTGAGCCAGCAGATTGGCGGTCATGAAAGCGCCATAGGAATGGCCGCCGACCCCGATCCGATTCCGGTCCGCCACGCCCCGGCGAACGACCTCATCGACAGCCGCTTGCGCCCCGGCGACGAGCTGCTTCACATAAGTGTCGTTGGGTTCGGCGTCGCCTTCGCCGACGATCGGCAAGCTCGGGTCGTCGAACACCGCGTAGCCGTGTACGAGCCACAGTAGCGGCGAGCCCGGGCTGGTGTAGACAAAGCGGTACGGAGAATCCGTGACCTGACCGGCGGCGTCGGCGCTCTTGAACTCCTGTGGATAGGCCCACATCAGCATCGGGAACGGCCCATCCTGCGGCTTCTTACCCGGCGGCAGATACAAGGTACCCGTGAGCTTAACCCCGTCGCCGCGCTCGTAGCGGATCTGCTCCTTGTACACGTCCTTCATCTGCGGCGCGGGATGGGGAAATCGTGTGATCAGATCGGCGTCCCCTGCGGCGCTCAACCGGCGCACGAAGTAGTTCGGCGGTTCCGAGACAGACTCTCGCCGGGTGAGCAAGATCTGCTTCTCGACGTCGAGAAGTTCCGTCGGGTATTCATAGTAGGGCGCTTCCGACCGCCAGAGGCGCTCCGCTTGACGGGTCTTCAAATCCATGCGATCGAGGAACGGTCGATCGCCCTCCGCTGACGCGCCTTCGCTCACCAGGAACAGGCGTCCCGCGACATCGGTCAGGAGGACCGACGTGCCTTGGGACGTGTCGCGGAACATGGGGCTTCCGGGGTCGGAGTAGCGGTCTTCGAAGGAACGATCGAACAGCAGCGTCGCGGCTGCCGCAGGTTGGGAGGGGTTGATGATCCAAGTCCGCGTCTTGCGATCCTTCCATCGCCACTCGGTGAGCAGCGCCAGTTGGTCGCTGCCCCACATCAGGCCTTCGGCGCGAAGCTCCGTCGTCCACGAGCCCGCGGCTTCGCCCTCAAACGGGGCGGCGAGCACGAACGTCCGATCGCGGACCGCCGCCTCACGCTTGGGATCGCCGCCGTCCTGGGCCTCGAACCACGCCAGCGTCGCCGGCGAGTCGTCGCGCCATTGCACCGCACGCGGACCTGTACGCACGGCGTCCATCGCAATCGGTATCTCCTCCGCGAGCGGGAGGTCGGCGACTTGTCGCACGATCTTCCCCGCACGGTCGAAGACTTCGATGCGGCGCGGAAACCGCGACATGGGCACAAGATACGAATAGGGTCGATGCACAGTCTCGAGCAGCACGAACCGCCCGTCGGGGGACGGCTCTGCACGAGCCACGATGCCCGCCGGACCGAGCGGGTGGATTTCGCCGCCGAGCGTGACGATGGCCGGTTGCGACGTCGTGTAATAGTCGAAGTTCGCCTCATCCTGCGCGTTCTGGAGCAAGTCCTGATAGGTCCGCGAAGGCGCTTTGCGGCCGGTCGATTCCTGAACCGTTGGGCCGAAGGGAACGGTCGGACTCTGCGGGGGATCACCCCGCTCGACTAAGAGGCGAGTGATGAGCGTGTTGCTATCCGACGCCCATTGAAACGGCGAACCGGAGGCCCCGTTGAGCAGCCGCGACGTGACGCGCCGCGCGACTGGCTTCTCCGCGTCGAACAACCAGAGTTCGATGCCGGTTTCGATGGTGAGTGAGAAGGCGACCTTCTTTCCATCCGGCGACCAGCGGACGCTGCCGATCCTGGACTTGGCCGGCAAGCCCTCTACCGCCCGCTCCAGCCCCCCGTCCATCCGCAGGAGCGTCAGGTTCGTGAAGTAGGACTCTCGGCTCGGCCCATTGGTCCGCGGGTTGATTCGCAGCCCGGCCAGGCGCAGTTCCGGCTGGGCGAGTTCCGCAATCGGCGGCAAAGGACGGCGCTCGCCGATGACCATCCACTCCTTGGTCGGCGAGAGAATCACCGTGGGCGTCGGTCGCGCATCGATGAGGTCAGCGACGGGCTTGGGCGGTTGCTTGTATTGCTCGACGGTATCCGCGCGAAGGGAGTCCAACGATGAGCAAACCAGCGGCACACACACCAGAAGGGCATTTCGACGAAGACTCGGTCTACAGCGGATTGTCATTGCAGCTTTCATTGGCCTCTCCAGGTAGGAATAGTGCTCGACAAGGCATTGTTTCAGCAATCTACGGTGCCTCGAAGTCTAGAATAGACCTGGGATTGCTCGGCGTCAATACTTCATCGATTGAAGACCCGCTCTCGGGCGGGTACCTTGCCGTCGTGGCGTGGATTCGCACGGTCGAAGAACGTGAGGCGACTGGCAAGCTCGCCGAAATCTACGAGGCGGCGCGGAAGCGAGCCGGGCGCGTCTACAACATCCTCAAGATTCAAAGCCAAAACCCGCAGGCGCTACAGGCCATGCTCGATCTGTACATATCGACGGTGCGCGCGGAATCGCCGCTTTCCCGCGCCCAACGGGAGATGCTGGCCGTGGTCGTGTCGCGTGCCAACAACTGTCACTACTGAACGGAAGCCCATTCGTACGACCTCCGGTCGGAGGTCAGAAATGATGCCCTGGTCGCCGCGATCAAGACGGATTACACGACTGCGCCTTTGAATGAATTGGACCGCGCCCTCTGCGATCATGCGATCAAGCTCACCCGCACGCCGCAAGCCATGACCCGCGCCGATGTGGAACGACTCCGCGGGCTCGGGCTGTCTGATCGTGCTATCCACGACGCCACGCAGACGATCGCCTTCTTCAACTACATCAACCGCGTTGCCGATGGGCTGTGCATCGACCTCGAACCGGGAATGCCGTCGCCGAAATAAGCCGCGATGATTGGGCGGGAGGCGCCGTCGTTCGTCGCTCAATGTCTTTTGAAATACTGGATGGCCCGCTCGTGCCGCTCGGCTGCCTCGCGGCTGGCAAACGTGCCGAGGTTGCGGCGCTTGCCGGTCTTGGGATTGAGCTTCCGCGAATACAGCCGGTACTTGCCCGAACTGAGCTTGCGAATCATCCTTTGACTCCCATTCCGACCTGCGCCAGTATTGTAGGCGGGGCTTCGGGCGACGGAGGAAAGGACTAGATGTGCGTCGCCCGTTTCGGCTTCCGCTGAGCGTGGATGTATGCGCTCACGGCGGCTTCAGCCTCGTTGAGCCCGGTGCCGGTTTGTGCCCGGTGCAGCTTGACGGCCGCAAACTTCTTCCGCGGCTGCGTGGCCAGCGATTTCACTTCGTCGGACAGCGCCGTTTGCTCGTCAGAATCCATACCCAACTGCGCGAGAATCGAGTCGACCTTAGACTCCAACCGTCGAATGCGATCGTGGTCCGATCTGTTGAACAGCGTGCTCCAGAAACCCTGCGACATGCGATTCTCCTCGGCGGTTGATCACCTTTCATATCGGTCGTTTTTGAATCGCTGTTCGCCTTCCCGGTCCCGCTCCCACGTGATCTGCCATTCCTGATTCGCCATGCCGCATTCTCGGGCTTACCATCCCGCAGCGCGGTTCGTGTCGGCCCGCGATCGGAGAAGCCGTGGAGTGGGTCCATCTCATCGTGGCAGGTCTGCTGGAGATTGCCTGGGCCGTCGGGCTCAAGTACACGTACGGCTTTACCCGCCTGTGGCCAAGCGTTTTCACGATCGTGACCATGATCGCCAGCTTTTGGTTTCTCTCGCTGGCCACGCGTGCCCTTCCCTTGGGCACGGCCTATGCCGTCTGGACTGGCATCGGAGTCCTCGGCACGACCATCCTGGGCATCTATCTGTTCCACGAGCCGCGCGATTGGCCGCGATTGCTATTCCTTGGAATGATCCTTGTGGGCATCGTAGGCTTGAAGGCCATGACGCTGGCGAAGGGATGACGGACGTCGTCGAATCATGGTAGATGCCTGCGCGCGTCGATAGAATTCATCGACCATGGGCGATGAGCCGGCCGGGCCGAATCGGCGCGACACAGTTCACGAGGACGAAAGCATCGAAGCGACACGGATGTCGTTCGGAGATCATCTGGAGGAGCTTAGGGCGTGCCTGATCCGCGCCCTGATCGGCGTCGCCATCGTCGCGGTCTTCACGTTCATCTTCGGCCGCGAAATTCTCGAAGTCATCTTCCGCCCCCTGTGGACGGTGCAGGTCGCCAACGGACTACAGCCCAACCTCCAAGCCTTGGCCCCCACCGACGCCTTCACCGCGTATCTGAAGATCAGTTTTCTGTCCGCGCTCATTCTCGCCATGCCCTGGGTGCTGCACCAAACTTGGAACTTCGTGGGCTCGGGACTCTACCGGAAGGAGAAACGCTTCATCCGTGGCGTGCTCTGGACCTCAACGGGACTCTTCATCCTCGGAGTAATGTTCCTGTACTTTGTCGTGCTTCCCGTGGTGTTGCAGTTCTTCATCACCTTCAACCGCGCCTTCGGACCCGCGAACCCCGGACCGAGTGCCTTTCAATCCCTCTTACTCGCCGCCGATCAAGGAATCCCCGTCGAGGCTGCTCGGTCTGGCTCCGTTGAAGTCTCCGTCCTTCGCGCTGATCCCTCCGAACCCCCGCCCGGCAAGATGTGGGTCAATGCGACCACCCGCCGATTGATGGTCCAAACAACGAGCGGCGTCTGGTCTACTCCCTTGGAGCCCGGGGCGGTCTCGCCGGCCCTGCAGAGCCAGTTCGCCGTCGATCAGTACATCTCGTTCGTCTTGCTGCTCGCCCTGGCCTTCGGCATCACCTTCGAGACGCCCATCGTCGTGGTCTTTCTAGCTTGGTCGGGCCTGGTTTCGACGACCGCCATGGCCGACAGCCGCCGCTACGTCATCATGGGAGTCATCGTCGTATCCGCAGTGCTCACGCCCTCCGCTGACATCCTCAACCAGATGCTCCTCGCCGGGCCAATGTACGCGCTCTTCGAACTGGGCCTGGGTTGCGCCCGGATGATCGAACGCAAGAACGCAGCGGCATGACGGGTCATTCTGAGCGTAGCGAAGAATCTGCGCTCGCTTGTGTATTTAGGCAAGATGCTTCGTCCCGGCGCGCCGGGACTCAGCATGACGGCTTAACGGAGTTGTCCCGTCAGGTTCCGCACCGACGAAATATTCTTGCGGCGGAGGTACTCCGCGATGCCGTCGCAGATGTGAATCGGCGCTTGGGGATCGACGAATAGCGCCGTGCCCACCGCCACGGCCGTCGCCCCGGCAAGGAAAAACTCGACGGCGTCGCGCCAGTCGGTGATCCCGCCCATCCCGATGATCGGCACGCCCGCGTCCTTGGCGACCTGCGTGTAGACGCGATGCACCATGAACAGCGCCACCGGCTTGATCGCCGGCCCGGACAGCCCGCCGGTGCGATTCGCCAGCATCGGCTTCCACGTCTCCACGTTGATGGCCATGCCGCACAGCGTATTGATGACTGAGAGAATACTGGCGCCGCTGTCGATCGCGGCCCGCGCCGTTTCCGTGATGTCCGTCACGTTGGGCGAGAGCTTCACGATCAGCTTGGCCCGTTTGACTTCGCGGCGGACCGCCGACACCAGCTTCGCCAGTCGCCCCGCGTCAGTGCCGAACTCCAGCCCGTCCACCACGTTCGGACAGGACACGTTCAACTCCAAACCCGCGATGCACTCGACCTCGTCGAGGCGGCGGCAGACGGTTTTGTAGTCCTCCACACTGTGTCCAACGACGTTGACGATGACGGGCACGCCCGCGCTTTGCAGAAAGGGCACCTTCTCCGCTACGAACCGATCCAGCCCCACGTTGGCTAGCCCGATCGCGTTGAGCATGCCGCCTCGCGTCTCGACAATGCGCTCCGGCGGGTTGCCCTTGCGGACCTCGGGCGAAACGGCCTTGGTGACGAAGGCCCCCAGCCGTTTGAGGTCCATGAACTCGGCATGCTCCGGCCCGAAACCGCTTGTGCCCGACGCGGTCATCACCGGATTGGCCATCCGAATGCCCGCCAGATCGACGGAAAGATCGATGCCCGCTGTCGTGCTCGTGAAAACCATTGTGCCGCCGCTATTGCCGCTATTGATCTACACGAACCGGTAGATGAGCGCGTCTTCGATGAGCTGACCGTTGACGACGTTCTTCGAGAACCGGATACGGCTGATTCCGGGTCCCGTCTTTATTGCGGATCGCAGTAGACCGAGAATGTCCGACTTGGGGCGGACGAGCATGATATCCGCCAGCCTGATTCCAAGCGGGTCCTTAACCTTGGATAGAACACTCTGCACTTTCTCGTAACCTGCCCGGGGTCCTTCGGTGGCGACCTCAGGCAGTGAGAAGACAAGCTTCCAATTCTCCCGGTCAGGAAAGTAGAACCACAGAGCAGCATTTACCTTCAGCTTGCTCTCATCAAGGCTCTGCAAGAGCTTCTCGCCGTCCTCGATTTGGCCGTCAGTCAGGACCATTGCTACCATCGCTTCTTTATCCAAGTAAGGACGCCGTTCTTCCGGTGCGTCAGGGCTGCCAACAAGTTTCTTGGCCTCCTGTTCCGACAGGTTGAGGTCATATCTTGTATCTTCGGTCCAGTCCTTCACCACGGCCCAGTTTGCCTCAAGTGCCTTGTTCGCGGTGGTCGCCTGATCGAGCTCACTCTGTAGTTCCGCAACCTTGACAAGGTCCTCGAGCCGATGAGTCCAGGCACTGTGCGCGAGCTTCCTGTCAGGGAAGTCATGGCGTTTTGTCTTCTTGGCGATACATGCCTTCAGCGCACACTCGATCGAATACCCCGCAAGATAATAGGCACCGGGATAGTGGCCCAAGCGAGAAAGGGCCTCGGCCTCGGCCACCCGCTGTTTGGACAGCGTGCGGAGCTCGTTGCGTGTCATATCCTCCCCGACCCCCCGCGACGCCCGGTCACGCCGCCACCGAGAGTGCAATTCTACTTGACGCCACGCCGTTGCCAACCGAATATCGCGAAATCAAGGTCATGGCCGCTTCCTCCCCCAACGTGGCGATTTTCCCCGGAATGTTCGACCCGGTCACCCTCGGACACCTCGACATCATCGAGCGCGCATCACGCCTCTACGACAAGCTCATCGTGGCCGTGGGCGACAACCCGCTCAAGGAACCCACCTTCACGCAATCCGAACGCCGCGAAATGCTCGCTGAGCACACTCGCCCGTGGGCCAATGTTGATGTACAGACCTACAGCGGCCTCACCGTCGAGTACGCTCGTAGTATCGGCGCCCGTGTGATCCTTCGTGGAATCCGCGACAACGTCGATCTTCATGCGGAGCTGGAAATCGCCACGACGAACCTCATCATCGGAGGGATCGAAACGGTCTTCCTCATGACCAGCGGCCAGCACATGCTCACCTCCAGCACGCTGATCAAGCAGATCGTCGAGATCGGGCGCTACGACCCCGATCGCCTGGCGCGACTCGTGCCGCTCGACGTGGCCAAGAAGCTGGAAAAACGCCTGCGCGGAACGCGATAGTTAGGATTTGCGGAGCCTGCGCCGGATGACGCATCATGATGGCACGGGGAGGCTTGGTTATGGGCCGTCGAGCCTGCGGAAGTTGACCTGGTCGAGCGAGGCGCCCCTCGCTCCGCCGCCGGAGCTCCGTAGGTATCGCTCGACGTAGCCGAGTTCGGGATGAAAGCGCACGCGAAGGAGGATGGCTTTGCCGCCCGCGAATGGGCCCGCGGGGTCCGCCGCGTTGTCCAACTCCTGCGCCAACGTATCGAACAGCCCTTCCACGCCGTAAACGCTCCAATTCCCGGACGTGGGGACCTGCCCGTTGACCGCCACATCTTCGACGATCCTGCTTTTCGTACGCACCGCGTATTCACTCCCGTGCATGCGGTAGCGCAGCTCGTAGGAGGCGATTCCTGATTCCCGCCAGCGCTGCCGGGCGCCCGCGAGACCCTCTCGCGTGAGCGGCGTCACGGGCTCGCGCAGCCACAGGATCGCTCCCGCGGCGGCCATCGCGAAGGCCGCAACCATCAGCAACACGTTCGCTCTCGTCACGATGCGCATGGCATCAACCCACAGTTCCAGGCCGGCAAGTCGTCCAATAATGCTGCCGCATCCTCGCCTTCGGAGCGCTCCGGTTGGGGTTTCGCCTCAAGGGCGGCGATAGGCCGTCCGAAAAACCAACGGCGACTGCGCACTCGAAGCCGAAGTGCGACGTGCCGCGTCCGCGCCCGCGCGGACCGTACGAAACCGGACCGATTGAACGTGCCCAAGAAGAACCCAAAGTCCAGTCCCAGCAAGGCCTACGGCACCTCCGCCCTCGGGCGCACCGAGCAAGGCTTCGACGATGATCGCCCATTCGCCGAGATTCGCAAAACCCTGCACGACGCCCTTCGCCTGCTCACCCTGCACCGCTGGATGTTCTTCGTCCCGTTTTGCCTGGCGACCTGCGCCGCCTTCATTGCAAGCCTCTACCTTCCGCGGACCTACAGCGCTACGACGAGCTTCGAGGTCCGCAACGACCCGGTGATGATCAACCTGCCGATGTCGGCCGGCGCGGCCTCCTTCAAGTACTTCCGCAATACGATGACCCGCGACCTGACCTCCGTGGAGTGCTTGGCCGAGGTCGTGGAGAAGCTCAAGCTCGTTCCCGACGCCGAGCGCGACGCCGACGGCGCGCTGACCGGCGATTCGGTGCGACGGCGGGACAGCCTCGCCCGCTCGCTGGGCGGCAACGTCGCCGTGGCCGTCAACTCCCCCAGCGAGCTGATCGACATCGTCAAAATCACTTATACGGGCCCCGATGCCAAGATCGGGCGCAACCTCGTGGACCAGCTCAAGAAGACCTACATCCGCCGCACGACGGCGTGGATTCGCGACTATCTGGTCAGCCAGCGCGATTACTTCCAGCGCGAGGCCCACGAGGCCCGCGGGGAGTTGCTGCGCACGGAACGCGACGAGACGCAGCTGCGCTTGGACAATCCCCACGTGAACCCCACCGACCCCGGGGCGATTTCGACGCGGCTGGCGCAACTGGAAAGCGAGCGCCGCGAGCTGTCCCTCCGCAAGCGGGAATACGAGACGGAGCTGGACGGCTTGCAGCAGCTCCTCGCTTCGGTCGAGCCTGCAATCCTGACCCTAGCCGCGGACGCCCACGCCTCCGGCGAGCCCCCCTTGGCGAGCCAGGAGGCCATCCACCTCGCTGCGCAGATCCAAGAAATCCGCAGCACCGTGTTGAAGATGCGAGAGACGCGGGGCATGACCGACGAGCACCCAGAAATCCGCGAAATGCTCGCCAATAGCCGGCGCCTCGAGGAGAAACTCAGCCGCCAGCGGGAGACGGATCACGCCGCGGGTCCCCACCCGGCGACTGCGGGCGCGGACTTCGCAGTTCCTGCGGGCCCGGGGCAGAGCGAACGCGCTCGCTTCATGGTCCAGATCGCCGCCCAAACCACAAAAATCAAGGACGTGGACATTAGTCTCCAAACGAACGACTTCGCCCTCGCCGAGCTCAATCGCGCCAAGGACGAGGTCTTTCAGAAGCAGGAAGAGTTCGCCGCGGTGATCGGCAGTGTGCAGAAGGCGCGGCAGCGCGTGGCTCAGGTCGAGGCGACTTTGGGCACGATCGAGCCGGCCATCAAGGCCGTCGATCAGGAGCGACTGCTCCAGTTTTCCGAAGGGCAGCCCGCCCGCGGCGGCAGCACGCCGATCTCACCCAAGGCCGTCACCGTCGTCATGCTTTCGCTGCTCGCGGGCATCGCCGCGGGCGCTCTTTTCGTGTTCCTCGCGGAAATCATCGACCATGTCTACCGCGGGTCGGGCCAAGTGGCACGAAGCCTGGGCCTGCCCATCCTCGAAGCCATCGACGAGATCGTCACCGGCCACGACCGCCGACGGTTCCTCGTCTATCACGCCGTGGTCACGCCGCTGGTCATCCTCTGCTGCCTGGGCCTCGCCGGCCTGACCGGCTCCATGGCCTACCTCAGCCTCACCCAGCCCTGGACCTACCAGAAAATCCGCCACATCCCCGAAGCCGCGCTCAACCTGATCGTCGAACCGCCGACGGCGACGAATTAGACTGACAGCCCCGCAAATTCAGCTCTGTCTCCTCACGCCTAGATAACGTGGAGGGCGCTCGCTCGAATTCGAAAAAGAAGCGATCAGGGCTTAGCTGACCCAGGGTAGCCCGCCAGCGGCGTGCAACCCTGGGCTAACAAACAGAACGCCTTCGGCGTTCACGCAGGCACCCGGAAGGCGAAAGGGAAACACAAACCTCGTCCGGGCAAAGGCTTACGTTTCAACCCTTCCCGAAACCATCAAACCCTCTCCCAAGCCAGGCATCAGGCAAATGGGCATAAGGCATCAGGTCGCCTGTTGCCTAATGCCTAATGCCTAATGCCTCTTGCCTTCCGTAACTGCGTCAGCGCTCCACTGGAAAGTACACGTGCATCTTCGTCCCTTTGCCGACTTCGGATACGACACGGGCGGCGCCGTGGTGTTGACGGAGAATTCCGAGCACCGCGGCCAGCCCCAGCCCGTGCCCTTCCGGCTTGGTGGTGAAGAAGGGGTCGAAGATCTTGGCCCGCGTCGAGCCATCCATGCCGCAGCCGGTGTCGGCCACCAGCAGCTCGACGAACTCGCCGGGCTTCACGTCGTACGGAACGCACTTGGCCAGGTCCGACGCTTGCAACGAAACCACGCGCGTGGCGATGGTGATCGGGCCGCCTTTGGGCATGGCTTGCTTCGCATTGAGGCAGAGGTTGAGCAGAATCTGCTCGGCCTGGCCGCGGTCCGCGCGGACGGGGTGAAGGCCGGGCGCCAGTTGAACGTTCAGCTCATAGTTTTTCCCCAGCGAGGATTTCACGAACGCCAAAGCTCCTGCGACGAGGGCGTTGAGGTCGGTGGGCTGGGGGTTGTGCCGGCCGGTGCGGGCGTACGCGAGCAGGTGCTTGATGAGCGAGCTGGCCCGCGAGCCGGCCTCCTCGATCAGGTCGATGTGCTCGGCGGCCCGCGCGGGCATAGCTTTCATCGAACGCAGCAGGCCCGCGTTGCCAATGATGACCATCAGCGAGCTGTTGAAGTCATGGGCCACACCGCCGGCCAAGACGCCGAGGCTCTCCAGTTTTTGCGCATCCCGCATACGAGCCTCCATCGCCTCGTGTTCGGTGATGTCGCGGGCCATGGACACGACTCCGCGGATCGCGGCTGCGGAATCACGCAGCGGTGTGTTGAACCACTCGCACATCAGTCGTGACCCGTCCTTACGAATGTTGGGGTTGATTGAATGGCTGGACATGTCGCCGGACAAGAGGTTAGCCCAAACCTGATCGACGGCCTGTTGCGCGTCCTTAGGGACAATCAGCTCGTAGGGATGTCGCCCGACGGCCTCCAGGCGCGAGTAGCCGAACATCCGTTCGGCGGCCGGGTTCCACTCGACGACGCGGAAGTTCGTGTCCCACACGACATACGCCAGCGGCATGCGCTCGACGTGAAACTGCAGCCGCTGCAGGGCGTCGTTGAGCTTCTCGACGAAGGCGCGCTGCTCGGACATGTCGCGGATGACGGCGGTGAAGAAAGGATCGGAGGTGGGGCGACCCACACCGAGAGATACTTCGACTGGCACGACGCGGCCGTCCCTGGTCAAGGCGTCGCCGTAGATGATCCGATGGAACGGCGCATCGCCGGGGGTGTCCACGTGCCGCTCGAATGCGCGGGTGTGCTGTTCGCGAAGCGACTCGTGCATTAGTTCGCGGATGGGCTTGCCGATGGCCTCGGCCGCGGTGTAGCCGAAGAGCTCCTCCGCCGCCGGGTTCCAGGATCGCACGCGACCGTCGCGCCCGGCGGAGACCACCGCCGCGTGGCACAGCTCCACCAGCGTGCTGTAGGCCTCCAAGGCCCGGGTGAGCTCGCCCTCCTCGCCGACGCGGCTGGACACGTCCCGCAGGATGACCTGATAGATGCCGTTGTTGACCGCTGCGGCGCGAACGTCCACGCGGACCATCGATCCGTCCTTGCGACGGACCATACGATCCACGTCGTAACGGCCTTCGCGCACAAGCTGGGCGAAGCCCTGATGGGCGCTGTCCCGCTCGATGGGGACGGTCAGGTCGCCGACGCGCATTCGAATCAGCTCTTGGAGGGAGTATCCGGTGAGACGGCACGCCGCGGGATTGGCGTGTACATAACGACCGCCTGCGTCGATCAAGAGAATGCCGTCCGCGGCCGTGTTGTACAGGCGCTGAAAATCCGGTTGAACGCCAGCCTTGCCCTTCCGCGCTCGGGGTGCAGCCCGCCGTGCAGTCGCTCGCCGCCTCACGGGCTGGCGGGTCGTTCGCTTGATTCGCTTGCGGGGTGCGGGCATACCCACATGATACTCGCCTCGCCAAAAAGCTCCCCTGCCGCAGGCGCGACCGCGCTTTCAGTGCGGCGTTTGCATCACCGCGTCCGATGTGCTAATGTCCGGCGGCCAGGGAGCGGGAATCCTGCCTCCGGCAAGCACGGGCAAGGCGCCGCCAGGGAGGGCGGTCCAGAGGGCACAGGGAGGTCGCCGATTCCATGTTTTTGAAGCGTGTCACCGTCTGCGGGTTTAAGAGTTTCCCCGATGCCGTGGATTTCGACTTCGGGCCGGGGGTTACCTGTATCGTCGGGCCCAACGGCTGCGGGAAGAGCAACGTCGTCGACGCGGTCAAGTGGGTGCTCGGCGAGCAGTCAGCCCGCTCTCTGCGCGGCCGGCAGATGGCCGACATGATCTTCAGCGGCTCCAGCACCCGCAAGAGCAGCGGCGTCGCCCAGGTCGACCTTCTCTTCGATAACCGCGACAAGCGTCTGCCCGTGGAGCAGGCGGAAATCATGGTCTCGCGGAAGCTCTATCGTTCCGGCGAGAGCGAGTACCTGCTCAATCGGGATGTGGCCCGGCTCAAGGACGTCCGCGAGCTGTTCATGGATACGGGGGTGGGGGTGGACGCCTACTCGGTGATCGAGCAGGGCCGCGTCGACCAGCTCCTGCAAAGCAACCCCCAGGATCGACGGATCATCTTCGAGGAGGCCGCGGGGATCAGCAAGTACAAGGCCCGCAAGCGCGAGGCGGAGCGAAGGCTCGAACGGACTCAGCAGAACCTGCTTCGCGTGGCGGACATCATCGAGGAGCTGGAAAAGCGGCTCCGCAGCGTGAAGCTCCAGGCCGGCAAGGCGCGAAGCTACCGGGAGTGCCAGGCGCGCCTCAGCGAGCTGCGTTCCAGCTACGCGATGGCCGAGTATCACCGCTTCAGCGAGGACATCGCTAACGTGACGCGCCAGGCGGAAACCTGCACGGACCGCATTACGGCGCTTCGGGCGGACATCGATCGGCATGAGGCCGCGGAGAGCGAGCTGACCATTCAACTCGACAGGCTCGCCGAGCAAATCAATCAGGCCGACAACGAGACCGTCCGGGCGAAGGCGACACTGGCCGCGCAGGAGGAGCGCATCGAATCCTCTCGGCGTCGCGCCGACGAACAGCAGGCACAAAGGACGAGGGCCCAGGAGCGCTTGCAAGGCGACTCGCGACGGCACGACGATGCCCAAGGTGAACTCGCCGCGATCCAGCAAAGCGCGGCAGCGCTGCAGCGGGAGACCCACGAGCTGCACCATCTGGTGACCGAACTCAACGAAAAGGACCGCGAGCTGGCCCGTGACCTCACGCAGGCTCAGGCCATCCTGGAGGACGAGAAGGCGGGCATTATCGACCTACTGCGAAAGAGCGCCCAAACGCACAATGAGATCACCCGCCTGAACACCCATCGCGAGTCGCTGGTCGGCCAAAAGGGACGGCTTTCCCTTCGCGACGTGCAGGTGAACGCCGAACTCGAAACGACCTTGCAGCAGAAGGCGGAACTGGAGAGACGCCTGCGCGAGGTCGAATCACTGATCGGGCAGGAGACGCAGAGGCTCGAAGAAAAGAAGCTCGAAGCGGCGCGGATCAATCAACTCCGGCAGCGACTGGTGGACGAACTCGCCCACTCCAAGGAGCGTCGCAGCGCGATGACCTCGCGCCGGGAATTGCTGCAGGACCTCCAGCGGAAGATGGATGGGGTAGGGGCAGGCGTACGGAAACTGCTCGACGACAAGGAGCGCGGTCTGCAGCCCAAGGCGCTTGGCGTCGTCGGGCTGGTCGCCGATCTGATCGACACGGACGTTCGCTACGCACAGATCATCGAGGCAGCCCTGGGGGAGAGCGATCAGTCCTTGGTGGTGAGCCATAGCGAGGCATTCCTTTCCGTGCCCGAAGTCTTTGCCGACCTGCCGGGTCGATTGACCGTCTTGTGCGAAGACCGACTCCCGCCGGTGGTGAACGCCCGTGATTTCTCAGGGTTCGAGGGGTTCGTCGCGGCCGCGATCGACGTGGTACGCTATCCCGAAGCGCACACGCTGCTCGCACGCCACCTTCTGGGCAAGACGATCATCGTGCAGACTCTGGACAATGCCAGAGCGATGGCCAAGAACGACGTCTCCGGTCATCGCTTCGTCAGTCTTCGCGGCGAGGTGCTCGAACCCGATGGCCGTATTCGGCTGGGGCCCCCTTCCTCCACGGCGGGCTTGATCTCGCGGAAGAGCGAAGTCCGTGATATCGACACGCAGTTGATCGAGTTGGACGAGCGGATCACCGGGCTGGCGGATCAACTCAATCGCACCCAGGCGGAAGCGACGCACGTGGAGGATGTCCAACAGGAGCTTCGGGCGGCGATCTACGAGTCGAGCACGGCGCGGGTGGAAGCCAATGCGGCGCTGCAAAACCTCGTCGAGACCGTGCAGCGCCTGACGCATGAACAGCCGCTGATCGCCCAGGAAGTGGTCTTCATCGAGCAACAGATCAATGAAGTCCTCCAGAAGAGTGCAGCGGGCGGACGATCGCTCGAAGCCATCGAGCTTGAGAACCAGCAGCGCGAGCGGACCGTCGCGCAACACCAGGAGCGCATCGACGCGGTTGTCGCCGCGCGGCGCGAATCGCAGGACCAGCTCACGCATGCCAAAGTGTCGCTCGGCCAATTGACGGAAAAACGCGCCGCGGCGGCGGAGACGATCAACGCGCTCCGAAAGGCGATCCATGAGCTGGAAGGCTCGGTGACCACGGCGAAGCACGACGTGGAGCAATGCGAGGCCCGGATCGCCGATGCGCAGAACGCTATGACGGCCGCCCGCGAGCAGGCCGCGCGGTTGGTTGATGAACTCACCGGTCTGGAGGCGGCAGCTCGGCGGCTGCGGGAACAGCGCGACGACCTGCGGGTCAAGCTCGAAGACATCGGGCACCAGGTCAAGAACGCTCGCGGAGACCTCTCCACCGCCGAGGGCCAGCTGCACGAACAGCAGATGTCGCTCGCCCAGACGACCGTGCGGCGCGACGAGTTGGTGGCTCGGATCATTGATGAGCTGGGCGTGAACTTGTCCGAGCGATACCTGCAATACCAGCACTTAGAGCAGGACTGGGAGCGCGTGGAGGCCGAGATCGCCGAACTTCGCGGAAAGATGGAGCGGCTAGGCAACGTCAACCTCGACGCGATCACCGAGCTGGAGGAACTCGAGCAACGCCACTCGTTCCTCACCAGCCAGCGAAACGACTTGACCGAATCGCAGCGTCAGCTCGAGCAACTCATCGGACGACTCAATGATGAATCGAAGGAGCGCTTTTGCGCCGCCTTCGAGCAGATTCGCGAGAACTTCCGCGCCCTGTTCCGCAAACTCTTCGGCGGCGGCCGGGCGGACATCCTCCTGGAAGATCCTGATCACATGCTTGATTGCGGGATCGAGATCGTTGCTCAGCCGCCTGGAAAAGAGCTTCAGGCCATCTCGCTGATGTCCGGCGGCGAGAAGTCCATGACCGCCATCGCCCTGCTGATGAGCATCTTCAAGACGCGTCCGGCGCCCTTTGCGATCCTCGATGAAGTCGATGCCGCCTTGGACGAGGCCAACAACGATCGCTTCAACCGCATCGTCAAGGAGTTCGTCAGCGAGTCGCAGTTCATCGTCATCACCCACTCCAAGCGCACCATGAGCATCGGCGACCGGCTCTACGGCATTACCATGCAGGAACCGGGGGTTTCCACTCGGGTCAGTGTCCGCCTCGGAGAGGCTCAAGTCGCGTAACGCCCTCTCGCAAAGGCGCAAGCAACTCACAGCTTGTGATTTTCGTGCAATTGCGCTTGGTCCACGGGTGGAAGTCATCGGCGTGTGGTTGCGGCACGGACCCTTGCTTCTATTGGCCACGGTCCTGTGTACTCTCGCTGAGTATCCGCACAGTTTGGGTTGACAGAAAAACTGAGAATTTAGGCGGATTTTTGTTGACAGCTTCTCATGCGGCTGGGTAATATGCGGCTCGTCTGATCGCCTAGTAGTCGTAGGCGGCACATCGTAAGCGGTGGTGTTGAGGGGAGTATCGCAGGGAGGTGCGCAGGGTGTTGCGGCGCGTTTGCTGCGCGCCACGGCGCTAAGAGTCGATCTACTGCTCGCAGCCGGGTGCGCGGGATAACCCTCCGCCCGGGGCTGTGATTTTCTCGGGAGGGGGAGAAAACATTCGGCGACGCGGCCGCTTCGGCGGATCGCGGAGCCGAGTGTTTTTTTGGGGACGCATCACGCAAAAGTGGGCCGCTGCCGAACGTAGTCCCTGATCGCGCATATTCGTCGTGAGACCGTGTGCTCCTTGCAAACTGCGTGGCCGGCGCGAGGTCGCTGGTCCCTCGATCCGGACAATTCCTGGATGGTTACCACGAGCTGCCGCACCGTCTCGTACAGCCGGATGTAAGATAGGAGTGTGCCCAGTTCGGGGTGTTCGCGGGCGATGAAGTCCGGCGAAGCGCGAAGAACGACCTGCGCGCCTGCGGCTAGGGCGTCGAGGGCCATTTGTATAGCGCTCGTGGAAACCCATGGCAGTACGACCACGCGCGCCGCACGGAGCACGACGGAGAGCTGGATGGGCCCGCGAAGGGCTTCCTGGTTGCCAGCAGGCCAATTGGATCCCCAAACGCCCACATCGAACCGCGCGTCGCGGAGGGCGCGAAACGTCGCCCCCGAGATCGCAGCGGGGATGATGCGGTCGCGGACCAGGCCGAGGATGTGCTCGCGATCAGCATGTTCAGACAACTTTAGCCCTGCTGAACTCTCTGCCTGGGAGAGCACCCAAGTCGCCTCCATCTGGGACGACGACCCCGCACCCCTCGCCGCCGCTTTCTGCAATTCCTGCCACAAGCTCACATAGCTGGGCAGGGTGATCCCGTTGGCCTCCGGCCGATCATCGGGAACATCCATGACCAGGGCGACGCCGGTCGTTCCGGTCTCATCGACCGGCCCCGCGAAATCGGCAACGGCGAAGGCCGCATCGTCAGCAGCGGGCGGCATGTTCAGCACACTACCCTCCGGAACGCCCGCGACCATCAAACGCTCCTGGGCGCTGCGCGAGGAAGCGATGAACAAGTCATGGGGTCCTGCGGGCGCGACCGTTGCCGGGATGGCCGCGTCCGGCCCGAACCAGGAGACGATCGGCAGGTCCACGGGGAGCATCGCCCGAAGCGCGCCGGCCGTGCTGTTCATGAGCAGGACCCAATTTGCTCCGATGTGCTCGATGGTTTGGAGGCGGGCGACCACGTGGCACTTGTCGGGGCGGTCCGGGACGCAGGTCTGGAACGGCCACCCAAGACTGCCAAGGGCGCGTTCGATTCGGTGTATCTGGTCGAGAGTCGCAGCGGAAGGGTCGAGGGTGAGCAGGGCCGTGCGCGGGGCGTCCGGCAGCTCGCGACGCGATCGACGGGCGAAGGCGCGGGCTAGGGTTTCGGCCGCTCGAGCCTGCTGACGCAAGACCACTTCGCCGGACTGTTCGAGGCTACGTTGCAGTTCGGCGATCGACGAAGCGGATCGCTGCGGAACGCTGAACATCTCGGCGGGCAGTTCGCAGCCGGGGTATCGTTCGAAATACTCCGCCAAACGTCGTGGAAGGTCCGACTCCAGGATGAAAGCGAGCCGTCCGGCTCCAAGCTCCGCGGCATAGTCGTACAGGTGCATGGCCAGCTTAAAGCGGGCGGGGTCATCTTCGATGACGAACAAGCCGCGATAGGGCGGGAGCCTGCCTAGAATCGCAAGCGGTTCGGCCCCAGTCAGGATTCCCGGCAGGCTCACGTTCCCGCTGTCGGCACGAGCGTTGCAGAACACCTCCTGGGCGCTGACCGTGGGCATCGAGGATTGGCCGAGCCAGACACGCCGCCCGTTCGCATCGACGCGCTGGAAGGTCGGCGAGCCGTCCCGCCCGGTGGCGGGGACCCAATCGTCGAGGTCTGCATCATCTATGACCCCGGCGACCGTTAGCTGGACTGCGCGCAAAGCTCCGAGGTTGTGGGAGTACAACGCGGATTGTTCCCCAGTCACGACCGAGGTGGAGGCCGGAGGCGGTTCGGCCCTCGAACTTCGCGCCGTCACGCGGGGAGCGTGCATGTGCGCGAAACCACCATGGCGAGCATGAATCCGATCCATGCCAGCCACGCGACGCCGGTTGCCACAAGCGGCCAGCGGGGCCCGGGCGGAGCATTGCCGACGGGCGTGCCCCGATCACCGCCTTCGGTTGGGGAATGACCCATGATTATCAGTTCTCCATGATCCCCATCGGCAGTTTCTATCCAGGCTTAGGAGTCCCCACTTCAATGGTTACGGGGATTTCCAGACGCTCCGCGCCTACAACCCCGGTCGTCACGCGCAGCACGGTGGAATGCCGGCCCTCGCCGGGCTTGCCGTTGAGGCGCACATCCAGGAATCGGATGTGCTGGTATTTGCTGCTCGCGGCCTGGTCGATGGTTGCGATCACGGCTGGATTGTCACAGCTAAGGTTGGAGATATCCAGCCCGATGGACGGCAACGCGGTTTGCAGGCGAACGCGGCGATGAGCCCCGGCGGGGGTGCCGTCGGCGCGAAGCAGCACTATCGGAGGCTCGACTTCGACTGGGGCGGAGACGATCCCGAAGACGGGGATTTCCACCAGCGGCTGGTCCAGTGACGTGGTCGAGATCCGCAGCAGCGTTCCAAACGGTCCGGGCGGGGCTGCGTCGCGCAGCGTCAATGTTACGGAGTACTCCGTACGCGGCTTGGCGCTCTTTCCCGGTTCGACCGTCACTTCGAAGAAGGGCCCCGCGCCGGCCTCGACGATGTCGAAGGCGAGCTTCTCCGGCGAGCTTACCGTGACCGGGGTGAGACGTTTTCCCGGCAACGACGGCTGCCGCGTGGCATCCACCACCTTGGGGAGCCAAGTCAAGTCGGCGACGACCTCGCCGCGGAGGGCCACCGATCGCTCGCGCTCAATGCCATCGACTCCGATTCTGAGAGTGGCCGTGGCGTTCAGTTGCCCAAGGGGCGCGTTTTCGGCGACTGTGAAACGGAGTCGCTGCCCCTTTCTCTGACGCACTTCGACCGGGTCGATCTGGTACAACAGCGGCGCATCCGCCGGGAGATCGACGGTCTTGATGGTCAGCTCCTTGTACCGCGGCCCCGGAAAAATATCCAAGGGGCGCGGACCCGCTTGCCCGCGGCGGATCGCGCGAAGATTGACCATGCCCACGGGATCAAGCTCGTACAGCAGTTCGACCGTGGCCTTGAACTCGAGGCGTAGTTGCGGCTCCGTCGGATCATTGCTGTAGACGGTGACCGACTTGGCCTGATCGTCGCGCCGTGCGGCGCTATCGAACTGGGCGTTGAGCGAAAGTGAACGGCCGGGGGCCACGGTCTTTTCTTCCTCGGCAAGCCGCACGACCGTGCACCCGCAGCTCGCCACGGTCCGATCGATGATCCATTCCGCGTGGCCGCGGTTTTCGAGTTCCCAGGTCACCGTGACCTTGTCGCCCTCCAGGATCGTGCCGAGGTCCTGGGACCGCTGGGCAACGTACACCTGGGGTTTGGGGGTTAGGTCGCGGGCTGCTTCGTTTGGAGTCGGGGGAAGCTGGGCAGCCGCCCCTCGAAGCAGCGCGGTAAGAAAAAACACCGTGTGTAGGACGACGCGTGGTTTTTTTAACATGGGTTCTCCCTCGTACAGCCGGTTATTCTAATTACGCCGCCGAGACGAGCGAAGGTCGGTACGACGTGTTGAGCCATTGCGACCATTTGGTTACGATCAGCCTATAAGCAGTGGGGTTCCTGTAAGACGATACTCTCAAGGAGGATGCATGACTGACAGAGCGCTCTTTGTTTCGACGATCTCCTGCGTGTTTTTCCTGGCGGGCTGCGCGGACGCTGCTGGCCGGCGACTGGTGTCCCCGCTCAAGCACAAGGCGGCCCCGGATTTCGAACTGACCGCCCTGGACGGGGGCAAAGTCCGGCTTAGCGACCATCGTGGCAAGCCCATCGTCCTCGCGTTCTTTGCCTTTGGGTGACCGCCCTGTCGTGCGGAGGCTCCGCACCTAAGTCGCATGGTAGACGAGTACAAGAAGGAAGGCCTGGTCGTCCTGGCGGTCAACGCGTGGGACGAGGACAAGGAAGTGCTCAAGCAGTATGTGCAGCAGAATGACTTCAAACATCGCGTTCTGCTAAACGGCAGCCCCGTCGTCGAGCGCTACGCCATCCCCAACAGCCGGGTGCCCACGGTGTTCTGGATTGACCGTCAGGGGACCGTCGTCGAGGTGGAGCTGGGCTCGGGCAACGTCCCTCGACTGGAAAAGTACACCAAGCAACTCGTCACCGGGAAGGGCTAGACCTTTGATGATCGAGTGTAGCGTCGGGGCTTGTCCCCGACGCTGCGTCACCCACAAGGGGTGACGCTACACGTGAATCGTGTAGCCCGCAGCGTCGCTCATCCGCCGTAGTAGTTGCGGATGATCTTGCTGGCCTCGTCGGTCGTGAGGTTGAGGGCGCCGAGGGCGTCGGTGGCGGCGGTGCGGATAACGAGGTCGGGATCCTCCAGCACGATTCGAACGAGCTGTCCCGTCTGCGCATCTTCGAGGAGGTTGCCGTTGGCTCTGGCCGATTCGGCGAGTGAGCCGAAGGCGGCTCCGCGCAGCGTCTTGGTCCGCTTGTCATCGAGAGCGACGTGGGCGATGGCCCGCTGCGCGGCGGGCGCCGGGATGAGGGCGAGCACGGAAGCCGCAGTCTTTTGGAGTTGTTCGTCGCTGCCGGAAAGTACGGAGATCAGTGCGGGGGCCGCATCACTCACGTTAAAGACCGTGCGTCCATCGACGGCGATGCGGCGGAGGGTCTCCGCGGCTTGGAGGGCTAATCGCAGGGCCGCCTCGGGTTGCAACGGGGAATGCCCGGCGCGCCCCCGGGCCCGTTCGAGGGCCGCTTCGATCGCGGCATCCGCGGCGGAAGCGTCCACGCGTTCCACATAATAGTCCTTCCGGGCGATGTCCTCGGCCGCGACGCTTTGTCCCTTCTTCACCAATAGCACGACCGGCGTCTTGGCGAAGGCGAACTCGCCCCGCAGATCCCGAACCGCTTCCGCGACGCCCGGATCGGCTACGTCGGTGGAGACGAAGACGGCCGACACCATCTGAAACTCCGCCCGCGCCCGGTCCAAGGCCCGAAAGAAGCTGGTGTCGGTGATGACATCGCGATCGCCGGTCTTCAGGACGGCCGTGACCCGATTGCCGTTGTCCCCCTCGGCGTCCACGACGATGACCTGTTGGCGTCCTGTTTGTGTAAGCGTCTGGGCGAGAACCGGCACGACGAACTGGGCGTCCTGAAAGCCGGTCTTGGGCAAGGCCGAGCCCAAGGCCAGCGCCGCCTTGATGCGGACCACCAGGTCCGGGAAGCGGAGGCACTGGGCGAGCGGTTGCTTGAAGTCCTCGGCGCCGATCAGAGAGCTTTCGCCGGCCGTCGTGCGGAGGGCCTGAATCGCACCCAAGGCTACGGCCGAATCGTTGTTACGCACTGCCCGGGCGAGCACCCGATGGGCGTAGCGCGGGCCGGCCGCCTGCGTGAAATACAGCGCCCGGGGAAATATGGCCGGCCGGGTGGCGTCCTGCTGACCGGGCTCAGCGGGGTCGCCGCTTTCGACATCGAGGTCGAGATGGTCCTCACGTTGGATGTTCGCGGCCAGCCAGAGGCCGATGGCGTCCGCGTGGTCGTTGCGAACGAGCATTGCCTCTTCACTGCAGCGCATGGCCATGACCTGCCCGAAGATACGCCGGGGGACGACGACCGCCTTGAGGGCCTGGTCGACGGGCTCCCAGTACCACACGTTGGCCTCGTCCAGCCGCGGGTCGGCGCGAACGTCCTCGTCCTCATCGTAATAGCGCTCGGCGAGCTGAAAGAAGAGCTCATCGGTCGCGCCGGGGAACGCGCGCCCCGTCTTGTTCTCGATGCGCGAAACGGCGTCCGCGGCGGCTTTCTGCGTCTCCGGAAACGCCTTCGGGTTGGCCTGAGCCTTGCGAAGGTAGGGAATGGCCTGTGGGTATCCGATCTTGCCGAGGGCCTCGATGAGGTCCTGGCGGATGTTATTGTCCTCGACGTTGAGCGCCACCACCAACGGATTGACCGCCGGCTTCCTGATGTGCGGCAATGCCCGCAGAATCCCGGCCCGCATCACCGGGTCTTGCCGGTTGAGAAGCGCCTTGACCATCAGGGGCACGGCGTATTCGCCGGCGTCGGCCAAATGACGCGTCGCCATCGCTTCCTGCTGGGGCGTACCGATGAGCAGTTCGATGTTCGCCTGGATGCGTTCCGCATCTTGACGGCGCATGAACGCCCCCCGCTCGATCAGCTCCATCACGCGGGTGGCGGCCTCGACGAAGGCAAGGTCCTTGGCGTTGCGAATTATGATGCGCAGCGTATCGATCGCTTCGCGGTCGCGGTTGGCCAGCTCCATGACCAAGACCGGATCGAGGTCCGGATGGGCGAGCAAGGCCTTAGCGTGCGCGGCGGACGCGGTGAACTGCCCGAGGCGGGCGTAGTGGAGGAAGTCCGTGAACAGCTCCTCCACCGTTGCGTCCGCGGTGACGTCGGACGGCGCGGGGCGGGAGGGCTTGGTGGTGGCGGTTTGGGCGACGGTCGGGGTCAGAATGCCGGTCGCGGTCAGCACCATCGCCGCGAGGACGGCGACCAACCCACGATCCCAAGCTCCGTGGGACGAACAACGCATGGTCTTCTCCCGTTTGAACATCTCGAGGGAACCACCCCGTCCGAGGAGCGTTCAACCTCGCGTGCCGATGCGGTCGACGCTGCCCGGCGGTAGACGGGTGAGTATAGACCTGCCCTCGCCGGGGTCAACAGGAAGGAGGCCGACCGGCGGGGAGCCCTCGGGAAAGGGCGAGTCTGGCGGTCGTGGCTCGGCGGAAGCCTCGCCCTCCCAGATCGCACCGTTCGCAGGTTGTCCTGCTGGAGCTAGACGTTCTGGATGATGGCAATGCCGCCGGCGGCCGTGATCCCCAGGAGCACCGTCTGGACGAACTCCAGGAACTGGGACGATGTGCACCCGCTCGTCTGGAGCATGATGGCGCCCGCCCCCAAAAGTTGCAGCGTACGCATGATGCGACGACCGTTCATGGACCGACTCCGCTACGATCAGGATTGACAGCCCCTAGCCCGCGACCGCGCCGACCGCACCGCCAGGGTTGGGCGAAGTCTAGCCCCGTGCACGAGTCGGTCAAGCGGCGCAATCATCGAGCGCTACGCCGACCGTCAGCTTCCCGTCGTGCCCTTCTTCGCCGGAGCGCCAGCGGACTTGAGCTTCCCGTCGATGTTCATCCCCAGGTTCTTGACCAAGAAAGCCCAGCGGTCGGCCGCTTCCTCGATCTGCTTGGAGGTGGGCTTTCCCGCGCCGTGCCCGGCCTTGGTCTCGATGCGGATGAGCGTTGGATTCGGGCCCGAGTTCGCCTCCTGAATGGCGGCGGCGAACTTGAAGCTGTGCGCCGGGACGACGCGATCGTCATGATCGGCCGTGGTAATGAGCGTTGCTGGGTAGCTTGTCCCCGACTTGATGTTGTGCAGCGGCGAGTAGGCGTGCAAAGCTTTGAACTCTTCGGGATTGTCCGATGAGCCGTAGTCCGACACCCACGCCCAACCGATGGTGAACTTGTTGAAGCGGAGCATGTCCAGCACTCCCACCGCAGGCAGCGCCGCGCCGAACAGATCGGGCCGCTGCGTGATGCACGCCCCGACGAGTAGTCCGCCGTTGCTGCCCCCACCGATAGCCAGCTTGGGCGTGGACGTATACTTGTTGGCGATGAGCCACTCAGCCGCGGCGATGAAGTCATCGAAGACATTCTGCTTCTTGAGCTTCTTGCCCGCCTCGTGCCAGTCCTTTCCGTACTCACCTCCGCCGCGAATGTTGGCCACGGCGTAGACGCCGCCCATCTCCAACCACGTGGCGATCGAGGGCGAGAACGATGGGGTGATGGCCGCATCGAAGCCGCCGTAACCGTAGAGGTACGTTGCGTTCTGACCATCGAGGGCGAGCCCTTTGCGGTGCGTCAGGAACATCGGGATCTTGGTCCCGTCCTTGCTCTGATAGAACACCTGCTTGGTTTCGAATCCATCGGGGTTGATGTCCACCTTCGGTTGGCGGAAGAGCGTGCTCTCGCCGGTTTCGGTGTCGTACCGGAAGACGGTGCCCGGGTAGAGGAAGCTGGTGAAGGCGTAGAAGGTCTCCTTCTCGTCGCGCCGCCCACCGAAGCCGCCGGCCGTGCCGAACGTCGGGAACTTCACGTCGCGCACATGCTTCCCGGCGAGGTCGTAGACCTTCACCTGCGTATAGGCGTCCTTGAGGTAGGAAGCATGGAACTTTCCGCCTACCGTGCTCACGCCGCGCAGGGTCTCGGCCGCCTGCGGGATGACTTCCTTCCAATTCGGCCGATCCGGCTTCGTCGTATCGATGGCGATCACGCGACGGCGCGGGGCGTCAAGGTCCGTGCTGAGCCAGAAAATCGGCCCGTGGTTATCGATAAAATCGAACTCGGCCTCGAATTCCTTGATCAGCTCGACGATCTTCGATGCCGGGTCGCTCAGGTCCTTGTAGAAGAGCAGGTTCTTGCGGTCCGTGCCTTTCCAGACGTTGACGATGGCGTACTTCCCGTCGTCGGTGACGCCCGCCCCAAAGCCCCATTCCTTCTGGTCCGGTCGATCGTAGATGAGCTGATCCTGCGACTGCGGCGTGCCGAGCTTGTGATAATAGAGTTTGTGGAAGTAGTTGGCTTTTTGAAGCTCCTCGCCCGCCGGAGGCTCGTCATAGCGGCTGTAGAAGAAGCCCTTGCCGTCGTGCGTCCACGAGGCCCCGGAAAACTTCACCCACTTGATGACGTCCTCGCGATCCTGGCTGGTGTCGATGTCCTTCACCTTCCACTCCTGCCAGTCGGAACCCGACGTCGACAGGCCGTAGGCCATCAGCTTGCCGTCCTCGGTGATGTCGTAGCCCGTCATGGACACGGTGCCGTCCGATGATAGCTTGTTCGGGTCGAGCAGAACGCGCGGCTCTTCCGCGAACGACTTCACCGTGTACAACGGGCTCTGATTCTGCAGGCCGTCATTCTTGGTATAGAAATAGCGTCCGCCTCGCTTGGACGGCACGCCGAACTTCTCGTAGTTCCAGATTTCGGTGAGCCGGTCCTTGATCGGAGTGCGCTGGGGGATACTCTCCAGATAGGGGAAGGTCACCTTGTTCTCTGCCTCGACCCACGCCTTGGTCTCATCGGAGTTGTCGTCTTCCAGCCAGCGGTACGGATCGGCGACTTTGACGCCGTGGTACTCGTCGACCTGATCGACCTTCTTGGCCTTGGGGTACGCGATGGGCCGGCTCTGGGCCGACGCGCGCTCCAGCCAGACGCCCGCCGCCAAACAAACGACCAGACTTGAAACCACGTACCGACCGAAGAATCGAACTTTGCTCACCTGTGTCGCCGACATGGGATTGTCCTTTCGTGACTCGCAAACGCCGGCACGGCTCTACGCACCGGTACCCAGCGCGAGATGCTAACCGAAGTGACGTGGAAACTACACCCTTGCGGCGTGTAAAGCTGTCAAGGGGTCCCATCCTGTTTGGCGGCGAGAACGTCGCCTTTCCTTGGGCCTGGAACAAGCGTCCAACCGGGTTTCAGCTCCAGCCGCCAACCATCGCTGGCGTGCGATGGCGTCGCCTCGGCTTGGGGAGGGGCTGGGACGACGACGCGCGGCGCACCGTTCTCGCGGATCATCAGGGCCCCTTTCGAGACCTCAAGCACGCCCCAAACGTCCGTCACCGTCAGCGTCGGATACACCGAACTGGTGGCATCGAACGTCTCGACGTTGGTGGGATCGAATGAGAAGTTGATTTCGCTGCCTAGAGGCAAAGTAAGCACCGGTCCATCGACGAAGCGCTGACGGTGCTCCGCAAGGCGCTTCTGCTGTCGCGATTCACGTTCGTCTTCATCCGCCATGAGCTTCGAACCATCGTAGTTCGCCGCTCGTTGCTGTGCCGTCGCCTTGAGGACGGTAGGCGCCGCTACGCCTGCCGCGGCGCGCAGCAATGCGCCGAGGTCACTGGCAGGCGTGAGGCCGACTCGCCAATTCGGATTGAACCGGTCCAAGAGCAGGCCGTAGGGCGGTCCGCTCGCATAGGCGAACGATCGAGTCAGGCTTGGGTTGGTCCTGGCTTCGGATTCGCAGCGACGCGCGGAGTGCTCGCGCTGCTCGCTGTCGGAAGCGCCGGACAGCCGGACACCCGTGTACTCGCACAACCCCTCATTCATTTCCAGCGAGTTTTCCTCAGCCGCCGCCCCGGGAACGAGTGAGCGGCGGTAGTCACGGAACGCGAGCGCGTCGGCAATGGCCTGACGTTGTGGTTCGCCCTCCGACCGTAGGGCCGCGGCCAGAGCTCGCCACTCCAGTTGCATCCAGACACGTCCGTCGCGGGCGTCAAGATGCGCGTTCGCGGGGTTTCCTGCCGGGAGGCCCAGATCGTCTTGAATGCGATGGAACAGCTCATGCGCCATCAGCCGTGCTCGCCGGACTTTGTCCGCGGGCAGCGGCCACATCACTATCGTCCACTTGACGCCCGCCCACGTCGTTGCGGTGTTGGCGATCGCCCGATCCGCGGACCAACGGCCGGTGTACACATCCCCATCCTTGATGAGCTTGCCCTCGGCATCCGCCTGATTCGCAACCAGATCGCGGGTCGCCGGATCGACAAAGAGCATCGGGCCATAGACGGCCTTGCCCCACAGCCGCGCTGAGTCGGCATCGCTAAGGGCCCTGGCCTCGGCGAAGTACTTGGCCGCGACGGAGCGGTCGATGACCGGACGGGGCTCATTGCCGTTAGCAAATGGCATCACCAGGAACGCCGAGAGGGCTACGATCTTGAGATCACTCGACACGGAACTGACCTCCTTCCACACACCACGCCCACGCGGTAGACGATCGGGAAAGCCCGATCCGGTCAAATCCCGGTAACCGACGCTAGAATGAGGAACGATGGACGACGCCCAGTTGGAGGAGATTCGCACGCTCGTGGAGGGCTTCCCACGCGCCCCCGGCGTGTACCTGATGAAGGACAAGGAAGGCCGCGTCCTGTACGTGGGCAAGGCCAAGGAGCTGCGTTCGAGGGTGGGCAGCTACTTCCAGCCGTCGGCCGACCTGCTCAACAGCCGCGGGCCGGACATCTGCCGCATGGTGGAGAAGGTGTGCGCGGTCGATTTCGTCGAGTGCGAGAGCGAAGTCGATGCCCTGCTGAAGGAAGCCCGGCTCATCAAGGACCTTCGCCCGCCGCACAACGTCCAGCTTCGCGACGACAAGACCTTCCCCTACATCGAGATCACCGTGCGGGACGACTTCCCCGGCGTGTACGTCACGCGCACACCGCGGCTCAAGGGCAGCAAGCTATACGGGCCGTTCACCTCGGCGGCGGCCGTCCGCGACGCGATGAACGCCCTGCAGAGGGTCTTCAAGTTCCGTACCTGCGAGCTGGACATTCGCGAGGGCGACGAATCGCGGAAGTTCTTCCGCCCGTGCTTATTGCACGCCATCAACCAGTGTACGGCCCCCTGCGCGGCCCTCATCAGCGAGGAGGACTATCGCAAGGACATCGAGCGGCTCAAGAAGTTCATGGCCAGCAAGCGTAGGGTGCTCATCCGGCAGATGACGCAGGAGATGGAGCAGGCTTCGGAGGAGAAACGCTTCGAGGACGCGGCCGTGCTGCGTGACCGCCTCAAGGCCATCCAGTCCCTCGCCCTATCCGGCGACGTGGACGAGGACGTCCAGCCGGAGGTTTTCTACATCGACCCGCGGAAGGGTCTGGATAAACTCGCGGAGCTGCTGGAGCTGGAGTCGCCGCCGCGCTGCATGGAGTGCATCGACATCGCTCACTTGCAGGGCGAGGCCACGGTCGGCTCGCTGATCTGCTTCATCGACGGACGGCCGTTCAAGAGCGGCTACCGGCGATTCCGCATCGGCACGGTCGATGGCGTGGACGACTACGCGGCCATCCGCGAGGTCATCACCCGGCGCTACCGCTACGCGGCCGAGGGCGAGGAACTCTATCCCGATGTGATTCTCATCGACGGCGGCCTGGGACAGCTCCACGCCGGGCTGGAGTCGTTCGGCGAAATGAACGTCAAACCGCCCATGGTCATCTCTCTCGCCAAACGTGAGGAGGAAGTCTACATCCAGGCCCGCTCTGCCCCCGTCCGCCTCTCCCGCAACAACGAGGCCCTTCGGCTATTGCAACAGATGCGCGACGAAGCCCACCGCTTCGCCCAGGCCTACCACCACACCGTCCGCCGCAAGCAGACCTTCGACGAAGACCGCGGCGTGCCTCGCAAACGCGCTCGGAGGCCCGAAGAGGAAGGACGCCAACCGGGGCGCTAAGAACGACCGACCCGTTGCCCCCAGCCATCGTCTTCATCGGGGCCGGGGAACTCGAGTCCAAGATTCTCGTATACGTTGTACCAGAACTTGTACGCTGAATTCGACCGCAGGCACTCTTCGCAGAAAGCGTAGTCGCTACCACCAAACCCGATGGAGATCCCTATGCCCTCTAACAGGATTTTCTTGGAACCACAAAAATGACATCGGGGCACAGCATCCGGCATCTTGGTTGTCCATCACCCCGCAACTGCTCCTTGCCCGAGGCGATCAGCAGATTCTACCGCGTTCCCGTGGCATTGGACAAGCTGCGTCGGTTATTCCGTCACCTGCGACCCGCGCTCCAACCCCAGCGTCTCGATCGCCAGGTTGCGAACTTTCTGGACCGAGGGGAATAGTGCGAACAACACGACCAGGGTCACAATAGGGCCGCCGAAGGCAAGCACATGACCGGTGATCAGGTAGATGACTCCGCCGAACAGGCCCACGCTCTCGGCCATGGCCGCGGCGATGATCGTGATGGTACTGTAGGCGCGGAGTACGCTCATGAGAGGGTCGGTCTGTGTGTCTTGCCGGACGGTGTCCCGTAGCTTGGTTCGAAGAGTGGTGCGGATGAGCACGTAAGCCGGCAGGTCCGACAATGCCATGAAGCCCATGACGGCCAGGAGAATGGCGGCCAATTTGTCGTCCTTCGGCGGCGGTCGACTGGCGACGACGACGAAAGCGACAACCATCAAACTGATTACCCCGGCAGCCATCGCTCCCACAATGATTCGCAGGCGGAGAAGCTGTTTTTCGATCGTCAGGTTCATTCTCGCACGAGCTGTCGAGAGTCTCGCCGTTCTCAGAGGACCCAGCGCCCAACGGTATGATACCGCCCTTGCGACGCCCGACCACACAGGCAACGTCCAGAGCATCTGCGCGCGAACTTCCAAAGCTGGCTGCCCTGCAAGCGACGCCTCCGTTATAGTAATTCAAAGGTACGGTAGACTAGGTGACTCGCAGCTGGCGCCAGAATCCTAAGGAGAATCAATTTCATGAGCACGCGAAACAGGCGTGGACCTTCGGCGGTGATCGTCGATCGGTTGGCGGCGTGTCGGCGAGGGATGAGGAAGTGCGGAGCCGGGGCATTCTTGATCACCAACGAGCCGGACTATTTCTACCTGACCGGCTTCTCCGGTGAAGAGTCGGCGGTGATGATCACGCCGCGAGAGGTTCACATCCTCACCGACGCGCGGTTCCTCGAAGAGCTCAAGCACGAAGTGCGTTGGGCGCGGGCGTGGCTGCGGAAGGGGTTTCTCAACGAAGAAGTCATCCGCGCCTGCGGCGAGCTTAAGATCAAGAAGCTTGCCGTGCAGTCGAAGCACCTCAGCGTCGGTGAGCATGCCGAGTTTCGCCGCCGCTTGCGCGGCACCCGGCTGATGCTCGCGCCGCCCATCCTGGAGTCGATGCGCCGCCTCAAGGACGAAATCGAGGTCGCGATCATGCGCCGGGCGATCGACGTCGCGGAGGACGCATTCAAGGCAACGTGCAAGACCATCCGCGCCGGACAGACGGAGCTGGAACTGGCCGCACGGCTGGAGTACGAAATGAAATGCCGCGGGGCCTCGTCACCGGCGTTTCCCACCATCTGCGCCGAAGGCGCGAATGCGGCCGCGCCGCACGCGCGACCGGGCAGGCGGAAGATCAAGCGAGGCAGCGCGATCCTGTTCGATTGGGGCGCCCGCGTCGGGCGCTATTGCAGCGACTTGACCCGCATGGTTTTCGTCGGTAGCATCCCCCCGCGCCTGCGCGTGGTGTACGCGGTCTGCCTGGAGGCGCAGTTGGCGGGCGTCGATGCCGTTCGTCCGGGCGCGCGGATGTGCGACGTGGACGAGGCCGCCCGCTCGGTCATCAAGAAGGCGGGCTACGGCAGCAGATTCACGCACGGGCTCGGCCACGGCCTGGGCCTCAATGTGCACGAGCCGCCGTCGCTGAGCTGGCGATCGAAGGACGAGTTGGTCCCCGGAATGCTCGTCACCGTCGAACCGGGCATCTACCTCCCGGGCGTGGGCGGCGTGCGAATTGAGGACGACGTGCTCGTGACCGCCAGAGGCAAACGAGTGTTGACGAGCCTGGACAAGTCGCTGGAAGGGGCGATCGTATAGCACAAGCGGTCTTGTCGCCCGGACCGCCTCGTTAGCACTCGCGTACTGATCACAAAGGGCACTATCCTTGCTGGACCTTGATCGCATCCGCCAGCTTGTCGAGATGATGGTCGCCAACGACCTCATCGAGCTGTCCCTGCGCGACGGCGAGGTGGAGGTCAATCTTCGCCGGCCGAACCCCAAGAGCAACGAACCGGTCCTCGTCACCACGCCCATGATGTCGCCGATGCACGCCATGCACGCGTCGCCCACCAACTCCCCCCCGGTCGTAGACGGCAAGGTCCCCGGCGAAGTCGTAGACCTGAAACACCACGAGATTCGCTCGCCTATGGTGGGCACGTTCTATGCCGCGCCCGATCCCGATTCACCGCCGTTCGTGCAGGTGGGAAACCCGGTCGGCCCGAGCACGGTGGTCTGCCTGCTGGAAGCGATGAAGGTCTTCAGCGAAATCAAGGCCGAGACGTCGGGCACGATCGAGCGCATCCTGGTTCGCGACGGCGAGGCCGTGGAATATGGACAGCCGCTGTTCCTGGTGAGACCGTAGCGAGGCATTAGGGATTAGGGACTAGGGTTCAGGTTTCTTGGTCCTGGAAGTTGATCCCTGAACCCTAATCCCTAAGCCCTTGTATGTTCCGACGCATCCTGATCGCCAACCGCGGTGAAATCGCCCTGCGGATCCTCCGCGCCTGTCACGAACTCAACGTCGAAACCGTGTGCGTGTTCTCGGAGGAGGATCGCGGGGCGGAATACCTGCGTCTGGCCGACAAGGCGTTGTGCATCGGCGGGCCCGCGCCGCGAGAGAGCTACCTGAAGAGCGATCGCCTGATCGCCGCTGCGGAGGTCACCCGGGCCGACGCGATTCACCCAGGGTATGGGTTCCTTGCCGAGAACGGGCAGTTCGCCGAGAAGTGCCGGGCGTGCAACATCGAGTTCATCGGCCCCAGCGTCGAGGCGATCAAGCTGCTCGGCGACAAAGCGTCGGCCCGGACCCTGGCCAAGAAGAACAAGGTGCCCACCATTCCCGGCAGCGACGGAGTGCTGGAGGACGATAACGAGACGATCGCGATCGCCGAGCGTGTCGGGTTCCCTCTGATCATCAAGGCGTCCGCGGGCGGCGGCGGTCGCGGCATGCGCATCGTTCACGACAAGACGGATTTGCTGGCGGCGCTCAAGCAGGCCAAGCAGGAAGCCGACGGAGCCTTCAACAACCGCGATGTCTACATCGAGAAGTTCATCGATCGGCCCCGGCATGTGGAGGTTCAAATCATCGCCGATCAGCACGGGCACGTGGTCCACCTGGGGGAGCGTGACTGCACGCTGCAACGGCGCTATCAGAAGCTCGTCGAGGAATCGCCCTCGCCGGGGATCGACCACCGCACCCGCGAAAACCTCTGCGCCGCGGCCGTCAAGCTCTGCAAAGTGGCGAAGTATCACAACGCGGGCACGGTCGAGTTCCTGGTCGATACCAAAGGGCGTTTCTATTTCATCGAGGTCAATACGCGCATTCAGGTCGAGCACCCGGTCACCGAAATGGTGACGGGGATCGATTTGATCAAGACGCAGATCCGAGTCGCCGCGGGGGAGAAGCTGGAATTCGATCAGCGATCGATCCGTCCCCACGGCCACGCCATCGAATGCCGGATCAACGCCGAGGATCCGGACGAGCGGTTCCGGCCATGTGCGGGAATCATCGAGAAATTCCGCCCGCCGGGAGGTATGGGCGTTCGCGTGGATAGCTACGGCCACGACGGCTGCCGCGTGTCACCGCGATATGACTCGCTAGTGGCTAAACTGGTCGTCCATCAGCCGACCCGCCCGCAGGCCATCCGCTCCATGCAACGCTGCCTGCGGGAGTTCGTCATCGAGCCGCTTAAGACCACGCTCCCCCTGCTGCGCCGGGTCATCGCCCACCCGGATTTCCACGACGGGACGATCGACACGGGTTTCATCGAACGCACATTCTGAGCGCGGATGGGTGACACGCTCAAGCGAAGCTTGGGCGTGGGGTCGCAGCGCGGGCGCTTTATTCTTCGGACGGCGCGGCTGCGGACAAACCCAGTGCCTCGGCCATCACATGGAAGATCACGTTCTGTTCCAGTACCCCGCGGAACAAATGCGCCTGCGGCCCGTCTGCATAGAGAGGAATATCTTCACCACTATGGGTCTCGCTGGCGAGCAGCACCGTGCATTCCTGAACATACCGGGGGTCGGTGGTGTCAACGGAACTCAAATCAGGCCTGCAGCAAGGGACAGTCGGGCTCGCTTTTCCGGGAGGTGAAGCGGTTGAAGGGCTCTTCTCATGCGGATCGACGAATAGGGCGGGATCACGCGGCCCGTTGGCGTAGCTCAACGTGGTATACGGCAGACCGTGCTTATCTTTGGCGGGTTCCTTTTGCGGTCGCCCGGTTTCATCATTCTCCACCACCTTACCCAGAATCGGGTTCCCGCGCGTGGGGTACCCGGCCATGGTGAACACGTGGCTGTGGTCGGCCGTGACGACAATCAGCGTCTCGCGGCGATCGACCCCGTCCATCGCCACACGCACGGCGCGTGAGAACTCGATCGTATCCGTGAGCGCCCGAAGGGCGTTGGCGGCATGGTGGCCGTGGTCGATCCGCCCGCCCTCGACCATGAGGAAAAAGCCCTTAGGGTTTTTGGATAACAATGCGACGGCCTTCGCCGTCATCAGGCTTAGGGACGGCTCTCCGGCGGCATCTCGAGGCCGATCATGCTCATATTCCATGTGGCCCGATTCGAACAGTCCCAGCACCCGGCGAGCCACGTTCAGGTCCAGCGCGTCCAACTGGTTCTTGTTCCAGACGTATGCCGAGCCCGCGAGATGCAGCCATTCAGCCGTCAAGTCGCGCCCGTCGAGACGACGACCCCGTACGCCGGCATCCTCGGGATCAGCGGCGCCGGAGGGCAGGAAAGATCGCCGCCCTCCGCCGAGCACGACCTCCAACCCGTCGCCGTGCGGGAACTCGATGAGCTGCCGGGCGATATCCGGAAACCCCGCCGTTCGGGCCTGGGCGGGAAGCTGCGCGTCGTCTTCCCAATCGCGATGCGGCGAATGTGCGTAACAGGCCGCCGGCGTCGCATGGGTTACTGTGGTGGTCGTAACGACGCCGGTCGAGAGCCCCGCTCGCTCGGCTAGCTCGAGGATCGTGGGCAGGCTCCGACCCGCCACGGATGTGTGATCGCCAAGCGTAACCCGCTGGTCGAGGGAGAGCACCTCCGCCTTGGTCTTCACTCCGGTCACGATAGCCGTCATGGTTCCCGCGGAATCGGGGGTCTGTTGGTTCGTGTTGTAGGTCTTTATCAGCGCCGTGTACGGGAGCGTTTCAAAGCTCAGCAGATTCTCCTCGCCAGGCTGACCGCGCTGCTGCCCCTCGAGAATGCGGGCGGCCGTCACCGTGGTTACACTCATGCCGTCGCCGATGAAGAGGATGACGTTCTTGGCTCGCCCGTTGATTGGCTGGACCTTCTTGGCCTCGGCCACCGCCGCCTGACCATCGCGGAACCACTGTGAAGGGCCCTCACCCTGCGCGGCCAGCGGACCAAGAAACGTGCACAACAGGAACATGCATCCTGCCAGGACCGTTGCCCCATGTACGCTTGCTGTTGACATCGGATTTCCCCGCTACCCACTCGGCTCCACAGAAAGAGGTGGTCCAGTCTATTGCCGAAGGCTCCAACCTCGAAGAGAGTCGACGCTGGACCAATCTCCCCAGAAGCCGTAACGCCGCTGTAACGGGACGTCGGTCGGGTTGACAGATTTTTCGTTGCTGTGCTACGTTGCCGTGGACCGGCACGTCGGGTCTGTGAAGCTGCACGGCTTACCGGCGCGGCGGTATCTCAACAGCTTAGGACGGTAACGATGATTGAGGTTAGAAACCTAACCAAGCGTTACGGCACCTTCCTCGCCGTCGACGACATCTCGTTCAGCGTGGACAAGGGCGGGGTGGTGGGGTTCCTGGGTCCCAACGGGGCTGGGAAGACCACGACGATCCGAATCCTCAGTTGCTACCACCCGGCGACAAGCGGGACGGCCAGTGTGGCCGGGTACGACGTGTTTAGCCAATCCACGGAAGTCCGCCGCCGTGTGGGATACCTGCCGGAATCCACCCCGCTTTACCCTGAAATGCGAGTGCGTGAATACCTGCACTTCCGCGGCAAGTTGCGGGGCATGTCCTACCCCGAGCGCGTCGAAGGGCTTCGTCGCGTGGTGGACCGCTGCTGGCTGTCGGAGTTCGTGAATCGGCCCATCGGACATCTGTCTAAGGGCATGAAGCAGCGTGTCGGGCTGGCGGATGCGATCATGCACGACCCGGCGGTGCTGATCCTCGACGAGCCGACCATCGGCCTCGATCCCAACCAGATCCGCGAGACGCGGCACTTGATTCGCGACCTCGGCGAGCGGCACACCGTGCTGCTCAGCTCGCACATCCTGCACGAGGTAGAGCAGACCTGTAACCGCACGATCATCATCGCCTCCGGGCGGATCGTCGCCAGCGGCTCGCCGCAGGAGCTGCGCGACCGGTTCACCGCCCGCGCCAAGGTGGTGGCGGAGATGAAGGGACCCACGAACGATATCGAGGCCGGGACGAAGGCCTTACAGGGCGTGCAGAAGGTCGATGTGTCCGCGAACAACGGCTGGGTGCGGGTTGCCATTGATGCGCATCCCGACCGCGACATCCGCGAGGATGTGTTCCGACTGTCGTCCTCCAAGGGTTGGACGTTGCGTGAGCTTCGCCGCGAAGGCGCTACCCTCGAGGACTTCTTCGTGCAGGTGACCGCGGAACAGGCGCAGCGCAGCAGAGAAAGCAGATGACCAATTGCCGATTGCGCTGTCATGCTGAGCGCAGCGAAGCACCTTGCCGGTGGTTGCGAAGGCCGAGAGTAGATTCTTCGCTTCGCTCAGAATGACGATGGGAGAATCAAGGGATGAGTAATGTAGCCACACTGGCTCGCCGCGAGCTCGGGGCCTATTTCCTGTCGCCGATCGCCTACGCGGTGATCGCCATGTTCCTCTTTTCGGCGGGCTTGGCGTTCGGATTGGGCACGTTCGTATCCGGCGAGGAGGCATCGCTTCGCTCGCTGCTCGACTTCTGGATCGTGCTGATTCTCGCCTTCGTGTTGCCCATGCTGACCATGCGGCTAATCAGCGACGAACTCCGCGTGGGCACCATCGAGACGCTCATGACCGCGCCGGTTACGGAGAGCGAGGTCGTGCTGGGCAAGTTCTTCGGCGCCTTCTTCTTCTACCTCATTCTGATCGCCGCTGTCCTACTGTACCCCTTGAATTTGCAGTTTTTCGGGCCCGTCGACGCCAAGCTGCTCGCCTGCCATTACCTCGGCCTGCTGCTGCTCGGTGGGTTGTACATCGCCGTCGGACTCTTCTTCAGTTCCTGCACCAAACATCAGGTCATCGCCGTCCTGCTTAGCTTCACCGTCCTGGCGCTCATGACCTTCGCCTCACACGCCCTGGCCCAGAAGGTCAGCGCCGGGTGGCTGCGGGTGACGCTGCAGCAACTATCCGTCCGCAGTCACTTTCACGACTTCGTCCGGGGGATGTTGGACATTAACCACGTGGTGTTTTTTGTGACCGTCACCGGTTTCTTTCTGTTCCTGACCGTGAAACGATTGGAGATGCGGCGATGGCAGTAGAGCACAAGACGGAACCCCAAGCCGCCGGCGTGTCCCGCGGGCGAAAGCTGCTCGTCGGCTCCAACGTGGTTTTGGTCACGGCGATCGTGGTAGGGATCGTCGTCGTGGCCCAGGTCGTGGCCTACGAGTTCGGCGACCGGGCACGGTGGGACATGACCTCCAGCGGAGTCAACAGTCTGTCCGAGGGGACGACCAACCTCTTGCGCGGACTCGACCAAAACCTGCGGCTCACCTCGCTGTATTTCGAAACCGACCGCGAAGAAGCCGACCAGTCCAAGTATCGACGGGCTTCGCAGGACCTGCTGGAACTCTATGAGGCCTCCAACCGCGGGAAGATCACCGCGGAATGGGTCAATCCCCTTAAGGACCATGAGAAGTTCCAGCAGTTACTGGCCCGCCTGCGGGAGAAGACGGCGTTCAAGGACACTGTCACCGCGTACCAGGCCCGCGTCGAAGCGTACAAGACGGACCTTGACGCCCGCATGAGAAAGCTGCTGCAGGATGAGCTCAACCGTATCGGGCCGATCGTAGGCCCGGGCGGGATGGGAGAAGCGCGCCCGACGGCGGTCGCCCAGGTTGAGGAGCTACTGAAGCGGCTGTCGGCCGAGCTGGAGATGACCCGCGAGCAGATCGACGCCTTGACCACCGCGGCGAACCCGCAGTTTTCCAACGCAGTCAACGACCTCAAGGTGCTGTATCCCAAGATCAGCAAGGCTCTCAAGGAAATCGGGAAGTTCGCACAGGCGGAGCTGAGCCGCGACCCGTCGATGCCCGCGGCCCACGCCGAGTTTCTGAAGCAAGCTAACACACGGTACGCCGATCTCGTCTCCGCCCTCGAGGCCGAGACGACAAAGCTACAGGACCTGCAGCCGCTCAAGCTGGATGACGTGGCCGAGCAGCTCGCGCCCACCTCCAACGCGGTCCTCGTGGAGACCGATGCGGACGCCCGAGTGGTGGACTTCAGCTCCGTGTTTCCGCCCATGGACCCCAACAGCAGCGGCATGCGCGTGCCCTTTGAAAAGCGAGCGTTCAAAGGCGAGGAGAAGCTGACCGCCGCGATTCTGCGGGTCACGCAAAAGGAACAGACCGCGGTCGTGTTCGTGCGCTATGGCGGGCAACCGGCGTTCCTCGGCGGCTTCATGCCCGGCCAGCCGGGCGCGCCCTACACGGCAATGAAGCAGCAGTTGGAGGACGCCAATTTCATCGTCGAGGAGTGGGACCTCAAGACCAAAGACACTTTGCCGCAGATCACGCCCACGCCGACGCGCACAATCTTCATCGTTCTCAAACCCGAACAGCAGCAGCGAAATCCGATGATGCCCCAGCAGCCGCCGGAGCAACCCTTCAGCGAGAAACATCGCCAGGCCTTGCTCACCGCGATGGGTGCAAACGCTCGCGCGATCTTCATCGCCGGCTGGGCCCCCGGACCCTTCGGGCCGGTCCCCTCGACGTACGAATACGGCGATTACCTCAAGCAGAACTGGGGCATCAACGTAGACACGTCGGCCCTGCTCATCGAGACGGTCAATATCGAGCCGGGCAAGTACGCCGTCGCCCGGCGGGACTTCTTCAACATGAGCGAGCCGGATGTCGCCAGCCACCCCATCGTGAGCGGGTCGGCCGCTCGGCGTCTCGGATTGCCCTGGTGTGCTCCCCTCGACTTGTCCGCCGCGCCGCCGCAGGGGGTGACCGTCGAGAAGCTGGTGACGCTCCCCAAGCGCGACGGAGTATGGGGCGTCAAGAACATCCAGAAGTATCAGGAGCAGCTCGAGCAGCGCGAGTATATGACCCGCGTCGAGGGCGACCTCGAAGGACCGTTCGATCTCGCCGCCGCGGCGACGAAAGGCGACGCAAAGGTCGTTGTGGTCTCCTCGCGGCAGTTCGCTGAAGACGAAGTGGCGTTCGCCAAGGCGCTGGGCGTCGGCCCGCAGGGGTTCACGATTCGCACACGGAACCCCGGTAACGTCATGCTGCTGATCAACGCGTTGCACTGGCTCAATGACAACACGGGCTTCATGAACATCGGTCGGCCGATCGACGCGGCCGTGTTGGAAGTCAAGAACCCGACCACGGTGAAGGCGGTGCAGGCCCTGACGATCTTCGTCTGGCCGCTGCTTGCCCTCGTCGGCGGCGGAGTCGCGTGGTGGGTGCGGCGAAGATGATTGTTCTGTCATGGCATCTTGTTAACACAGTTTCCGAGCCCGGAGCGCGGAGCGACGGGCCTTGGCGACCTGCGATCATCGCATCCAAGACCCCGCGCTTGCGATCGGGGTTCGGATTATTCGGAGTCGTTTAGAGCATGAACTTCAAAACGACGGTTGCTTTGGCAGTGTTACTGGCCGCGATGGTCGTGGCGTTTGCGGCGGTGCGTTCTCGACCGAAGCCGGCAGAGAGCAGCATGACCGCGCCGGTGGGAAGAACTGGGCCCTCCTCCGCGGCCTCGCGCGACCTGCTGGAAAAGAAGCTCGGCGACGTGGTCAAGGTTGCCTTGCAGGTCAAGGGCAAGGAGCCCTGGGTGTTCGAGAAGCAGACTCCCGCTGAGGGCGGGACTCCGACGTGGCGAATGACCACGCCCATGGACATGCCCGTGGCTGTCTGGGAGGTCGATAAGTTCGGCCGCGAACTCGGGCGCCTGCAATACGACGTGAGCTACGAACCGGGGGCGACCGGCGCGATTTCACCCGCCGACGCAGGGCTAAGTCCGCCGGAAGGTACCGTGACGCTGACCGATGCCGCCGGCGAGACTGCGATCGTAGAGATCGGCAAGCCGGCCTCCGACAACTCAACATACGTTCGCCTGGCGGGCAAGGGCTGCATCTGCGTCGGTAAGGCCAACCTGCGTACGCTCTGGAAATCTAAACCCCTCGAGTATCGCGACATGCAGCTCTGGAACTTCGCACCGGAAAACGTAACCCGCGTCGAAGTTACGGATCGAACGGCCGCCGACGGACCCCTCGCCTACGCGTTCGTGAAAGACGGCGCCCGCTGGATGATGGAGTCCCCGGCCGCGGCGCGAGCCACGAACAAGGTCGACGAGATGCTCCGCTCGATCAGTCGCCTTCGCGTGGGCCAATGGTATGACGAAGGCAAGGACAAGCTCGCGGTCTATGGCCTGGAGCCCGCCGCCTTGACCGTCCGCGTTACCGTCGAGGAAAAAGTCTCCCTCGCCAAGGATGAGCCCGAGGAGGACGAACCCGAAGGCGACGACGAGGAAGAAGAGAAGGAGCCGGCCACGCAAACCAAGACTTCCGTGCACGAGCTGCACGTCGCTAGCCGCTCGCCCATCGGCGAGGACATCAAGGTCTACGTGCGGGCGGGTGATGATACCGCGGTGGCGACAGTCATGAAGGCCACCACCGACAAGTTCAAACCAGCCGCCGATTGGCGGGACATGCATGTCACCACAGCGAACGTGGAAGCGGCCACGCGCATCGACCTTTCCGTCAGCGGACAGCGGGCTGCCTTCGCGCAGAAGGACGGCGCCTGGCACTTCGACGGTGACGGCGGGCGCGCCGAGGACTCCGCGGTCAAGGAACTGCTCAAAGCCGTCAAGGATATGAGTGCGACGGTCTTCGTCGAAGCCGAATCACCGGATGCCGCGTCCTTCGGCTTCAGCGCTCCCCAGGCCGACATTCGCTTGACCGTGCCGGGGATCGACGGGCCTGAGCGGATCACAGTCGGCGCGTACACCGATGAGAGCGTCAAGCGCATGGTGTACGTGCGCCGCGGTGATTCCACGTCGATCGGCAAGGTCCGCACCCCCGAAGTCGAGACCCTCCTCCGCCTGCCTTCGGCCTATCGCGATCGAACCGTCCTGCAGGTCCCCGAAGCGCAAATCCACAAGATCAGCCTTTCGACGCAGAACCGCTATGTCGGCGGGCAGAACACGGCGACTTTTGAGCGCGACGTAACCTGGACCATGACCGCCCCCGTCAAGGCGGCAGTCCGCACCGATCGCATGGACAAGCTCGTGCGGTCGCTCGCCAACCTGCGAGCGGCGGCTATCGTAGCGGGCGACGGCGAGGCCAGTGCCTTCGGCCTGAACGCACCCACCGCGACCGTCACGATCACCCAGACGGACGAAACGGCGACCGAGCACCAGTTCATGTTCGCGGCGCATAACGGCAAGTTCTACGCCCGACGCGCCGACCAGCCTTCGATCTATGAGATAGCTGCCGATTTTTACAACCAGCTCTTCGATGAGTTCCGCACCACCGACGTGATGACCTTCGAGGACGCCAAGGTACGGCAGTTCTCCATCCGCAAGGGCGATCAAACCCACACCTTCGTCAAGAACGAGAGCAGGTGGACCTATCAGGCGGAGCCCGATTTGCCCCTCGACGCCAAGAAGGTCGACAACTTGCTCCTGCAGCTCAAGGACCTCAAGACCGAGCGTTACGTCCGCAACGCGGCGGACGACCTGGCCGCCTTCGGCCTATCCTTGCCGTACATCGAAGTGACCGTCACCCTCGAAGACGGAACCAAGCGCGTGCTCCGCGTCTCGCAGCAGGGCAGCGATAAGGAAGCTGACAAGGGCAAGTACGCTGTCGTGGACGACGGTCGCGATGTGTTCCTCCTGACCGACGACACCCTCCAACGCTTCGAAGTCTCGCTCCCCAACCTCGAGAAGGTGTAGCGTCGCTCCGACAACGCGACCCCACGGGGCGGTGGGCGGCGCGGCGAGCGATCAGTACCGCGACAGTCATGGAGCGGTCTTGGGTGCCCGAAGGGTCCGACCAATGAACTCCACGCTCATCGCCGTGTCAAGCCTGGCAATCACCATGGCCCTCACCGGCTCGAGCTGCGCCGGGCGTCGAATCGAAGACCTTGATAAGCTGGGCGTTGTGCGGATCACCATCAAGAGCAAGGCCTTCGAGCTGTGGATCGCCGACGACTTCAACGAGCAGCAGCAGGGTTTGATGCACGTCACCGCCGATCGCATGGCCCCCCTGTCCGACGGGACGGAGCGGGGCATGATCTTCGTCTTCGACTACGAGCACGAGCTCAGTTTCTGGATGAAAGACACGATCATTCCCCTGGACATCGCCTACCTGGACTCGAAGGGCCGGGTCGTGGGGCTTCACACCATGGCCCCCCTGGACGTTCGCCCGGGCCAATATCCCTCCGGCGAGCCGGCCAAGTTCGCCATTGAGGTGAACGCAGGCGTCTTCGGCAATATCGGGCTTCGCGTGGGCGACACCATCGACGTGCCCGCCTCGCTCCTAAAGCGCGCTCCCTAACCCTCCGAACACCCTTACGCCGGCTGGGTCAGAGCCGTGGGCGCAAGCCCGCGGACGTTGCCAAGCGCCGGCCGTTTGCGAGACGATTCGATGCAGGTGTTGGTCGTCGAGAATTCCGGCAGCGCCCTCCCCGCGGGCACGACCGATTTGCTCCATTCCATCGGCTGGCGCGTCAACACGGTCCCAAACTACGCGGCCGCCGCGCAGCGCGCCCGAACCGGCGATATCGAGGCCGCCATCCTCACCGAGCCGCCGAGCTTCTCGCCCGATTCCGCGCGCGGCGATTTCGAATCGCTCTTACGGCTCCTGGATTCCCAGCGTATCGCCGCAGTCATGCTCAGCGACCGCGCCGCCGCGCCCGGTGAGCACTCCGCGCTGATCAACGTCGTCGATCCGCACATTTCGCTTGCAGAGCTTCGCGGGCGGCTTGCGATGATCGAGCGTTACCATGGCCTGCTCAAACGCCTCGAGGGCGAACTTCGCAACATGTCGCGGCTCAGCGAGCGATTGCACCACCACTTCCGCGAGGTGGATGAGGAGCTTCGTCTGGCCGCGCGTCTGCAACGCGATTTCCTCCCCGACCTCTCGAAGCCCTTCGGCAACCTGAAAGTCGCGGCCGTCTATCGACCGGCCTCCTGGGTTTCCGGCGACATGTTCGACGCATTTCGCATCGACGACGACTACACCGGCGTCTACGTCGTCGATGCCGTCGGGCACGGCATGGCCGCCAGCCTGCTCACCATGTTCATCAAGCGGGCCATCGTCCCCACGCATCGACATGGCGATCAGCATACCGTGCTCAATCCTTCCCAGGTGATGGCCGCGCTCAACGACGCTCTTGCGGGCCAGTCGCTGCCCAACTGCCAGTTCGTCACCGCCGCCTATGGGCTGTTCCACCATCCCACGCGGCGGTTTCAGTTCGCCCGCGGCGGACACCCTTACCCGCTGCTCGTCGCGCGGGATGCTACGGTTTCCGAATTGCAGGCTTGCGGCGGACTGCTCGGCCTCGCCAAGGGCGAGGAATTCTCCGTCCACGCCACCACGCTCAATCCCGGCGATAAAGTGCTGTTCTACACCGACGGCGTGGAGTTGTGCTTCCAAGACGCACCAACCGGCGACAACGATGCACGAGCCTTCCATCGCGCCGTGGCGTCCTTCGCGACGCTGCCCATCGAAGAGCTGATGTCGCGGCTGGAAGTACAGCTCAGCGTTGGCCCGAGCTTCGCCGATCCGCGAGACGACCTCACCATCCTCGGCCTCGAAGTCCTTCCGCACTAAGCAGCTCTCCCCTCTTGTCATTCTGAGCGCAGCGAAGAATCTACGTTCCGTAATCGCGGGGCAGATGCTTCGCTTCGTTCAGCATGACCCTCGTTTTCGCGACACCGCCCTTTGACCTCTTGCGCGTTCCGCAGTAGCTTACTCCGCTCGCCGTTCGTTTCGGCGTTTCGGTTTTTCTGTGTTTCGGCGTTTGCGTAAATGACATCCGACGAGATTCGCCAACAGTTCATCGACTTCTTCGCCGCAAAGCAGCACGCGTACGTAGCCTCCTCGCCGGTCGTGCCGTTTGATGACTCCACGCTCATGTTCACCAACGCGGGCATGAACCAGTTCAAGCCCATCTTCCTGGGCACAGAAATGCCCAAGCACGTTCGCGTGGCCAACACCCAGAAGTGCATCCGCGCCGGCGGCAAGCACAACGACCTCGACGACGTCGGCCAGGACACCTACCACCACACCTTCTTCGAGATGCTCGGCAACTGGTCCTTCGGCGACTACTTCAAGAAGGAAGCCATCGAGTGGGCCTGGGAGCTGCTCACCAAGGTTTGGGGCGTCGATGCGTCGCGACTCCACGCCACCTATTTTCAGGGTGATCCGTCCGAGGGTCTTGAGCCGGACAGCGAAGCCCGTGATCTTTGGGCGAAGGTCACAAGCATAAACCCAGCGCACGTTCACCCCGGCAACAAAAAGGACAACTTCTGGGAGATGGGCGACACCGGCCCCTGCGGACCGTGCAGCGAAATCCACATCGACCTCACCCCCGACAAGTCTGGGGCGGCCTTGGTGAACAAGGGCGACGCCCGGGTCATCGAGCTTTGGAACCTGGTGTTCATCCAGTTCAACCGCGCCGCGGACGGCAAACTCACCCCCCTGCCCGCCAGGCACATCGATACGGGCATGGGCTTCGAGCGCCTCTGCGCCGTGCTGCAACACAAGAAGAGCAACTACGACACCGACGTCTTCGCCCCTATCTTCGCGGCCATCCGCAAGCGCACGGGAGCGCCGGCGTATACGGGGCTGTTGCCTGGACCGAGCCGCGACCGTAAGGGAGCGGTTTCTGGCTCCATGCCGGGCGGGCCTCGCGCCTTTTTGATCACTTTCCACACCTACGGCACGTGGCTTCACGGCACCGAGCGCGGATCGGTGGACCGCGAGCACAACATCCCCGGCACGCCGACACTCGATCCTGACGCTCAGCGCGAATATGAAGAGTTTGTTCGATTGAAGCACCCGCCGTTTCTCCTCGATGCGCCCCAACGGGCGATCGTGGAGCGCACCCTCCGTGAAGTCGCCAGTTTCCGCGACTGGACGATTCACGCCCTGAATGTGCGGACCAATCACGTCCATGTCGCCGTCAGCGCTGATGCTCCGCCAGAGCGCGTCATGAATGACTTCAAGTCGTATGCGACTCGGCGAATGATCGAGTTCGGGCTTGCGCAGCCCTCGGCAAGAGTATGGACGCGTCACGGGAGCACACGTTATCTGTGGGACGAAGAGTCGCTTGCGGCGGCAGGTCGATACGTGGTGGAGCAGCAGGGCGATGATCTGGCGACGCCCGAAGGACCGCTCCCTCACGGTCGCGGCTCGGAAAAGGCTTCGCACGACCAGCTCATGGTTGACGTGTCGTATCGCGTCATCGCCGACCACGTGCGCTGCCTGACCTTCGCGCTCACCGACGGGGCGATTCCATCGAACGAAGGCCGCGGCTACGTCCTCCGCCGCATCCTTCGCCGAGCCGTCCGCTACGGCCGCCAGTACATGAACATGCACGAGCCGTTCCTCTGCGACCTCGTCCCCGCCGTCGTCGATCACATGGAGGGCGCCTTCCCCGAACTCCGCACCGCCCACCGCGGAAAAAACGTCGAGCATGTTTCGACGATGATTCGGGACGAAGAGACCTCGTTCCTCAAGACGCTCGACCGTGGCATCAAACTCTTCAATGACGCCGCCGACAACGCCCGCATCCACCACCACGGCAAGATTCGCGGCGAGGATGCTTTCAAGCTGCACGACACCTACGGCTTCCCCATCGACCTCACCGAACGCATGGCCCAGGAAGAAGGGCTCACCGTCGACATCGGCGAGTATGAGCGACTGATGGAGGGGGCACGCGAACGAGCTCGCGGCGTCGACGTGGCGAGTGACAACGAAGGGCTGGACTTGCAAATCCCACAGGAGACGCTTCGAGAGGGATGCGACGACACAGCAAAGTACGCAGATCCACCTCGCTGCGATGCCGTGATCAAGTGGCTGGGCCAGCGTGGCTTAGACAACGACGTGGTCAGCTTCTCCTCTACTCGCACTTGCTTTTACGCGGAGCAAGGAGGCCAGGTCTCTGACGAAGGAGTCGTGACAACGGACAAGGCACAGTTCCGCGTAACGAAGGTCAGAAAACTAGCCGGAGGGCTCGTCACCCATCACGGCCGACTTCTGCATGGCACGCTCACTTTCGGCCCGTGCCACATGGAAGTTGACCTGTCACTGCGTCGCCCAACGATGCAGAACCACACTGCCACGCACATTCTCAACTGGGCGTTGCGGGAGGTGCTGGGCGAGCATGTGCAGCAGAAGGGGTCGCTGGTCGATCCGGAGAAGACGCGGTTTGACTTCTCGCATCCCAAGCAGCTCAGTGAAGATGAGCTGCGCAAGATCGAGAGGCATGTGAAATCTCAGATCTCAAATTCGCTTGATGTGCTCACCGCGCCGGAGGTCGAGCAGAAGAAAGCCAGAGAGATTAACACGCTGCGGGCCGTCTTCGGCGAAAAGTACCCGGACAAGGTGCGGGTGGTATCCATCGGCGCGGACATCGAGGCCATGCTTCGCGATCCCAGGAACCCCCGGTGGATGCAATACTCGGTGGAGTTCTGCGGCGGCACGCATCTGAAGAACAGCAAAGAGGCCGAGGATTTCGTGCTGGTCCATGAGGAGGCCGTCGCCAAAGGCGTCCGCCGCCTCGTCGGCGTCACCGCGGAAGCCGCTCGCCAAGCCATCCGCCGCGGCGAAGAATTCCTCGAAATCGCCGACTCGCTTCAAAAGGGCAAGCCTTTTCAGAGCCCCCTGCGCGAGCAGGGGGTTTCCGTACTCTACGACCTCCCGATGCTCCTGCGCGAACTCTCCGAGGCGACGATCCCCGTGCTGACGCGGCACAGACTGGCCGACACGATCGCCAAGCTTCAGGAGTCAGCCAAAGAGGAGCATAAGAAATCCGCGGCGCAGTCCCAGCGCGGGGCAGTGGAGGCCGTGGGCGATCTGCTGGCTGGCAAGGCGATATACATCAGCGGCGTGACGGTCGTGATTGGCGAGGTGCCCGGCGGCAACGCCGACGCCCTGCGGACCGGCATCGACTTCGTCCGCAACAAGAAAGGCTCCTCGGCCGTGCTCCTTGCCGGCATCGACGAGGGCAAGGTCACGCTGGTCGCGGGCATGAGCAAAGACCTCGTCGATCGCGGCATCAAGGCCGGCGACCTCATCAAGGAAATCTGCCCGCTCGTCGGCGGCAAGGGCGGCGGCCGACCCGACATGGCCCAAGGCGGCGGGACGGACGCCAACGGCCTGCCCAAAGCCCTCGACCACGCCCGCCAGTGGCTCAACTCCAAACTCTCCACCTAGCCGTCTCAATTCACGGCGCCGGTTGGCATCCGGGCTCGGCCGGATTGCGCGCGGCGCCCCCAAGTACAGCCCCGCCCCTAAAAAAGGGGGCGCTCGCTGCATTTGCGAATTCGAGCGATCAGCCCCCACGTTATGGTTGTGGATGAAGCGAGGCGCGCCTCTTACGTGCGACGCCGTGGTGAGTCCCCTTATCGGGCGAGGCAGGGCCTGTTGCCCGCCTCACGTTCGTATCGCACTCTTGTACGGGGGCAGGAAGTGGGCCAACGCTGGCGCGCTCCTATAAAAACGGCTCAAAGAGATTGCCCGATGATCGCCTCCGACCATCCCGCCGATCGACCGCGCCCGCTGGCGCTTGCGCTGTTTATCGCTCTGCTCGTTTCCGTCACAGAGGTAGTCGCTCGCGCGATCGGCGCGCGCGAATCCTTCAACCTCCAACAACTGGCCCTTGCAATCGCCGCCGCTGTGGCATTGCTCGGCGCCACGGCCATGATGGTGGCGATGATCGGCCTGCTCGTCCTGCGGCCGTTCAGCATGAACGGTACGCTCAGGTCGTTCATCATCGGCGCGGCCGTCACCGCAGTGCTCGTAGCCGTCGCCGACTTTATCCGATTCCCGGGCCCGCTTTCCGCGGTGGGACACGCCGGCACGCTGGTCGCGACGGCCCTGATCCTGCCGGCGGCCGTGGGGCGGTTCGCCCGCAACCGCCTGGTGCGCTACTCCGTCGGCTTGGCTTGGCTTGCCGCTGCGGGAACGACGACTGCCGCCGGAGCGAAAACCTACCTCTACGTGCGTCCCTGGGCCGCGTCGGTTCCGACCTGCCAAACTCGAATCGAGCAGCCCAACATCCTCGTGCTCGTTCTGGACACACTCCGCTGGGATCGCGTGGGCGTCTACAGCGGCTCGAAGCTGACGCCCAATCTGGACAGGCTCGCTGAGTCGGCCATTGTCTACACCGAGGCGATGAGCACCGCCCCGTGGACGTTGCCCATGCACGCCAGCCTGTTCACGGGACTCTATCCGCAGGATCACGGCATCAGTTGGGGTCGCTATGAACTGGATGACCGACACCCGGTTCTCGCGGAATTGCTCAAGGCGCGAGGCTATCACACCTTCGGCGTATCCAGCAACTGGCTGTTAAGGAAGGAAAACGGCTTCACTCGCGGTTTCGATTCATTTATGGAGATCCCCAACGCGCCGACGCTCACGGGTTGGCGGCTGGCGCTGCGCTGCGAGCCGATCGCTCGCGCCGCTCGGTGGCTAGGGCTCCCCCGCGGCCTGGGCGACGACGCCGGCTCGGCGTGGACCAACTGGGTCGTCGATCGGCATCTAAGAGCGCCGGGTTCGACCGGCCCGTTCTTCGGCTTCATCAACTACTTCGAGCCGCACGATCCTTACCTGCCGCCGGAGCCGTTCGCCACTTCGCTCCTTTCGCCGTCGCAGCGGGAAGCCTACCGCCGGCTTCGCCAGGATCAGGAGGACCTGTGCGCCCACGCCTGCGGCCTGTCGGGCACATTCACGGATGAGCAGATCAAGCTCATGGCCGCGCTCTATGACGCAGAGGTCGCCTACCAGGATGCCGTGGTCGGGGAGCTGGTGGAAGCTCTCCAGAAGTTCAACCTGTTGGACACGACGTGGCTCGTGGTTACCAGCGATCATGGCGAGCTGTTTGGCGAGTCCAACATGGTGTTCCATACCGCCGGCTCGCACTATCAACTGCTCCACATTCCCTTGCTCGTTCGGCCGCCGGGCGGCGTCGAGGGACGCGTCGTGCATGCGCCGGTTCAGCCCGTGGACATCTTCCACAGCCTCGCATCGATCGGCGGAGCAACGCTGCCGGCACAAGTCCAGCGCTCACATCCTCTTCCCTTGAGCGACGACGCGCCATCGCACCGGACGCTCTGCGTCTCGCAGACGTTCGGCGCATCCATCACCGGCATGTTCTTTACGCAATACCGCAGCATGCAGGCTGATGTTTCCCGCTGGCTTCACTGGATCACTTCCGTCTATGCCGACGGTTTCCTTTTGGACCTGGACGAGCGCGGGCCGCAGTCGCTGTATGACGTCCGTCAGGACCCCAACATGACGCGCGATCTGAAGGAGCAGCGCCCAGAAATAATTGACCGACTGCTTGGGCAGTACCGAAGTTGGCTCGCTGGGGCGCAAACGGGAGGTGCGATATGAACACCCTTGGTTTCCGTCGGCGTAGAGTGCCAGCCGCGTTGGTAGTCCTCGCCGCCTCGGCCGGCGACGCCTTCGCCTATGTAGGCCCTGGCGCTGGTGGAGGGAGCGGCTCTTCCATCGGGATTGCGAGCATCCTGTTGTTCGTGCTGGCGGGCGCGATCGGACTTTGCGTACTCTGCGGCCTCATCGCCGCCGTCGTTACCGGCATCCAACGCCTTCGCCTTTGGGCCCGCGCCCGGCAGTAGTCAGCGATCCACTTCGCCCATGACCACGTCGATGGAGCCGATGATCGCCGGGACGTCCGCGAGCAGTACGTCTTTGCAGATATGACTCGTGATGGAGAGATTGCAGAAGCTCGGCCCGCGGGCCTTCACGCGAGATGGAATGGCCGAGCCGTCGCCGAGGATCAGGAAGCCGAGCTGCCCGCGGGCGCCCTCGACTTCGACATAGACTTCGTTGGCCGGCAGCTTAAGCGTCGTACACTTCGGCGCTCGAAAGTCGCCGGCGGGCAGTTGATCCAATGCCTGCCGCACAATGCGCACGGATTGGGTCATCTCCAGAACGCGAACGTAGTAGCGACTCCAGCAATCGCCGACGATGACGCCGTCGGGCACCTCCCCCGTGCCCCCGGGTCGCCCGATGGGAACGTCAAAGTCGTATTTCTCGTAGCCGTCGTAGGGCAGGATCTTTCGCAAATCCCAACGAATGCCGCTGCCGCGCAGGCATGTGCCCGTGAGCCCCCATGCGATGGCGTCTTCCCGCGAAATCACTCCCACGCGACTGGTGCGCTTCACGAAGATGTGGTTGAAGCTGAGCAGGTTGTTGTAGTCCTCGATTTTCGGCTCGAAGTAGTCGAGAAACTCGCGGCAGCGTTCGACCCAGCCTTCGGGAAGATCGTCGTGCGGGCCGCCGATGGTGAGATAGCTGTAGGTGAGCCGCGCCCCGCAGGCTGCCTCGAACAGATCGAGGATCATCTCCCGCTCTCGGAAGCAATAGAGAAATGGTGTGAACGCTCCCATGTCCAGCCCGTACGTGCCCAACGACACGAGGTGCGAGGCGATGCGGTTCATTTCCGCGATGATGACGCGAACGGCCTGCCCGCGCGGCGGAACCTCCACGCCGCAGAGCCGCTCCACGGCGACCGCGTAGCCCTGGTTGTTGTTCATCGCCGCCAGATAGTCCATGCGGTCCGTGAAGGGAATGAACTGGTAGGGTTGCAGGTTTTCCCCGTGTTTTTCCTTGCAGCGGTGCAGGTAGCCGATGTGCGGCACGGCTTCCAGCACCATCTCCCCATCGGTGCGGAGGACGATCCGCAGCACCCCGTGCGTGGAAGGGTGCTGCGGCCCCATGCTCACCAGCATCTCCTCCGTGCGCAGGTCGGATTGCTGCGAACGGTCATGGTCGATCAGGAGATCCGGATAGGAGGCGACTGCGATCTCGGTCATTATTTGAATTCCCTAGCGATCACGTTTTCCAATGAGCGACACTCACTACGCCTCAGAAACGCTTGCGTCGTATTCGGCAAGGTCCATCGGATGGATGCCGTAGAGAAAACGCAAATGTTCGGCAGGCACGCTTTCTTTCAGGTAGTCCCAGACGACATTCTGTCGATCGCCTAAGCCCATTCCCTTGAACTTGTCGCTACCGATCAGCGCTCTCAAGTGCCCCCATTCCGTGTCGAATACAAAGACTTTCTCGGATGCACCAGAGAACCTCTCTTGGAGCTTCTTGTCGATCACGTCGGCAGCCTGGGCTAGGTCTTTGTTCGCAACCATTTCACAACTCCCGCGACAGCAGTAAGAAAACTCTTCGCTGTTGCGTCGTCGAAGTCACTCGGCTTACGGTAGCGGACGCTCTCCTTCATGATGGTCTTGCCGCCTTGTCTCTCTTCACGGCGCTCGACGCTCCAAATACCGACGATATGAGTGAAGGAGCCGGCAAGCACGGTGTCGGCGCGCAGCGTGTTGTCCAATCCGCTGTGGAACAAGAGAACATCAAGGTCGTGCGTCATGAACACGATCGGAAGCCCCGAAAGGTCGAGCGTCTTGCAGATGGCCGCCTTCAGATAGCACTCCACTGCATACCCCGCAAGGTAGACCGCGCCAGCGAACTTAGCCCCCAGGCGAAGCGCCTCGGCTTCGGCGAGTCGCTCGTTCCCAAGTTCGATCAACTCGGCTTGCGAAATGATCGTCTTGTTCCTAAGGGAAACAGCCATCGTGAGCCTCAGTGCCTCGGGTTCGTCAACTCAAACTCCGTGGTGGCGGGGATGCCGTGGTACTCCAGCGGGAACTCGTAGTCCTTGCGCAGTGGATGACCGACCCAATCGTCGGCGCACAGGATGCGTCGCAGGTCGGGATGGCCGGTGAAGACGATACCCATCAGATCGTAGGCCTCACGTTCGTGCCAGTCGGCCGCGGGCCAGACGTGCGACACGGTCGGAATCTTCGGGTCGTTTCGATCCGTCAGCACACGCACGGCAAACAGATGCGTCTTCGTTTTCAACCCCGCCGGGCGCTCCGTCGCCACGTGGCATAAATCGTAGATGCACGCAAACTTGTCGTCCGCGAGGAGGTCCAGCGCCGAGATGCACCGCAGCAAATTGAACCGCAGCTGCGGGTCGTCGCGGAGAAACAAGGCCACCTCCGGCCAGCGATCCCTCGCCACCCGGGCGTATGGATGGTTTCCTTCGAGGACCGTGTCCTCGATGGCGTCCCCGAACCTCCCTTCCAGTAGTCTACAAATCTCTTCGGGTGCCATAATCGATTGTCGCTCGTGCCATTTGCATGCTCGGTGATCGTCTCGGTGACGCGCCCGGAGAGTATATCCAGACCTCCTGCAAAACTGAAACTCTCGATATGTTGTCCCGTTTCGCCTAGGCTGGCCCAGGAGCCGGTATCCGATAACACCTTCGGAAACGCATTCTCGGGCCTGCGCAGTCGGTAAATCCTCCCAAGGTTTGCCGATCAGGGCGATTGTATTCAACCGTTCACCTGTGTTGCCGACAGATAGATGTGTGGTTCGGGGGGGAGTGTAAGCCGCCCCGTGATTGAACGTCCATGGGTCGTGCTTGGGCGCGCGGTGCCTATTTCGTCGGAAAACAACTCACCCGGCGATGTCGAGGTCGTGCAAGCCCGCTCAAGACGCCACGCTGAAGACAATTGGGTAACGGGGTCAGCGTGAGTCGAGACCCGTACCAAGGAGCAAGGCAAATGAGAATGGGAAGAGTCATCGCGGCGCTCGTGGGAGCGGCAGTGTTCTGTGCGGGATGCACCTGGCAGAAGAAGTGCGGCCCGGTGGAGCCCGTGAAGGTCACCGTGCGTTTCTTTGCGCCGTCGCACGAAGAGGCCATGGCCGCGGCTCAGGGCGAGAGCCAAGCCAGGTTGGTGAGCGACGCCTGGGGTCAGCCGGGCGGGTTCGAGGGAATGAACTCGGACGCCCAGCACGTCGTTCTGTGGGGCGGCGAGTTTCACGGAAACGACGTGACCTACGGGGCGGCCCCGCTGGCGGCGGGTCCGTACACGTTCGCGTTCTTCGACCCGGATAACGGGGCGGCGTACCAGGGCTGGATCGCGGTCAACAACGGCGGCGATGACCTGGCCAGCGCGATGGCCGAGTGGCGCGACGCCGTACACGCCGAACAAGAGTGGCTGGCCTTCGAGAATAAGCTGGACGGTAATTTCACCAGCCGCAATCCGAACGACTTCAAGTGCTTCACCAAGCAAGTACGCACGCTGAAGAACCTGGAAGCGAAGATCGACAAGGCCGCCAAGGCCCAAGCACGCGAGCAATGGGATCGGGCTCGTGAGCAAGTCGCCCTGTTGAGCGGTGCGGAAGTCCTGCTCATGCCCGGACAGCCGAGCATGCTGACCCCGGCCACGGCGCCTGCGTTCGACGAGAGCGAACTGTCGCTCGCCCGCTCGGGCGAGGCGGTCACCAAGGTGGTGCTCGCCGGCGACTATGCCCGGACGATGGAGAAACTGCGTCGGGCGACGGAAATGCAAGGCGACCTGAAGCGCTGCCGTGCGGTGTTCGGGGAGCAGGCGCGGCGCTGCGAAAACCGCGGCCATTATTACCGCTTGACCGACCACATCTACAACCACGGCAACAAGTTCGTCCAGAACGAGCAGCGTTTGCAGAACGCACACGGTCAGATCGCGCGGATCGATACACAAATCGCCGAGAATGGCCGTCGCATTCACGCGCTTCTCTTTGTGGCCGGCCTGTTCGATGCCGACGAAGCCTTCAAAGTGTTCGACGACCAGCAGGCGGCGCTGGAGCGCGAGCGGTGCGTGCTCGATGCCCAGAAGTGCCGGCTGGATCGCATGTTCGACGACCTCGATGAAATGAGCGAGCGTCGCATTTCGGTCGAGCGGCAGCGGCAGAACCTGCTGGCCGAAATCGACCAAATCAACAGACAACAGCAAGGCATCGAGCAGTCACGCGTGGCCGTGGGGCAACTTCGCCACTCGACCAACGTGATCTATCGTCAAGGGCCGTCGTGCGTGCTGGCGGCGTCGTTTGTGGGCAGCGATCTTCCGGCGAACGTCGTGGACGCCGTTTCCCGCGAGTCGCTCTTGACCGTCCGCCTGCAGTCGGCGGGACCGGATTTCCCCTCACGGAGTTCGGTGACGGATTCCAGCGAGTTCCAGAAGACCCAGTCCACCCAGTTCGAGCTGGTCTCGCACCCCAGGCACTAGTCGGTCGAGCCGGAACGGGCTCCGCCTAGCCGACCCGCCTGAAGATCAAGCCGGAGCTTCGGACCCGCGTCCACGGGTCCGAAGCTCCGCTCTTTTTCCGGACCCGCGGGATCGACTCCACGTCCCCCTCCCCATTAGGAAAAACCCGACTTCCTGGCGTCCCTCGACGCCGGGCGGTATAATGGGTGCCTCGCGTTCATCTCCCCAAAAAGAACGAGGGCCATCCAGTATGCTTGTATTCACCCGTCACCTCGCCGTATGCCTCATCTGCGCTGCCGCAGTCCGCGCCGACGCAAGCCAGTTCTCTCTCAAGGCTGTTGCGAAGGGGGGCGCTTCGATCACCCCCACGAACAGCGTGACGGCGTCCCCCGGCGACCAGATCGTGACGGAGATCTTCCTCTCCGAGTGGGCGAGGGACCTTCCGTCGGGCGTGCGCATAATGCAAGCCAGGCTCGATGGCAACCTCGACTTCATCAGTGGGGGTCGCGGAACGGTCCTTCCCTGCCACTGGGACGGGCCCTGGAATCCGGTTGGGTGCAGCTCGCCAAGCCAATGCCCTCCGCAGTTCCCGATTTGCTGGCCACAGCATGGTTGCGGCGGTCCCGACCGAAATCCGCCGCTTTGCGCCTTCATCGAGGAGGATCGCCCCGACTTTGTGCTGTTCGGGCTGGGAACCATAACGATCGTGGACACATCCACGCTGAACTATCGCTTTGGCTCCGTTGCGGATGATGCCGTAGGAGTCGCCGATCCCGGTCACGCGGTCTACTGTGGGACGCTGATCCTCGATGTTTCGCTCGATGCGTGCGGCACTTTTGTCATCGGCTTCACGGCCGGCGAGAGCTTCATCGCGGACAATGGCTTCGACCCCCGACGCGTAGAGCCCACGCTCGAACCGCTTACGATCACGCTTCCGGCGTGTCCACCGAAGGCGATCGGCTGTCAGCCGGAGCATTGCACCATCGACGCCCGCATTCCGCATCACCCGGATTTCCCGGGCGTTCGCCTGAACGACCATATCGTCGTAATGAGTTTCACAAGCTCTACCGCCGGGATGACGACCTCCGATTTCCAGGTCACCATCGATCCCGATGACGATTTCGTTCCCGGCGTGGCGGACGTGTTGGTGTCCGACGCCTCCGCGACGATCGTGCTCAACCAACGGATCCCGGCGGAGCATTACACGTGCATCCGCCACATTGAAAGCGATTGGCAATGTTGTCTGGGGAGCTTGCCGGCCGACGCCGACTGGAACGGAACCAGCGATGCCAACGACGTGGCCGAGCTACTTGATAACCTGACCGGCGTGTTCGTTCCGCCTCTCCTCATGGTGCGGTGCGATACGGACCGAAGCGAGCTTTGCACGGGCGCCGACCTGTTGAGGGCCGTGGACCTCTTGGTCGGAGTGGACAGCTTCGCCCCAACTGACGGTGACGCCTTGACGCCGTGCCCGCCGAACTAGTGGTAGCCGACGACTCTAGTCCGCACCGCTTGCTCCCCCGCCCTTGACAGGTCCGTGAAATGCCGCACAATCTGAGAGCTTGAGTTTTTTGGATGCTTGGCGGCGAATTCGCCGTCAAGGTTCTTTCGATCGGGGTGGCGGAAGTGCGCCACCTTTCTTAAGGCCGGAGATTGTGATTTTTTTCACAAAGCGGTCGCCCCGATGACACCAGCCTCGCTGCCGGACATCGAGCCGATGACCTGGTCCCTGATGGGCCGGTTCTTCGGGGTTCCACTGCTGATCATCGGAACGGTGGTGGGGGGGGCGGTCGTCGTGGTGCTTCTCTTCGGCGGCCCGGCCGCTCCTGACCAGCGAAGCCTGGAGAGCCTGCTCCAAGCCCTGGAAGCCAGCAGCGGGGAACGCAGCGCCGGCGTCCTGCTCCCCCGCGAAAAAGAGCTTTGGCAAACGGCGCTGGAACTCAGCGAGCGGCTCCGCAGAAAAGAGGCGGAGCTGACTGAGGTGGAGCTGATCGGCGTGTCGCAGCGACTGGCCACGATGGTGGAGACGGAGCTGGAGCATCTGGATCGAATCACTGCATTTGGCGATGATCTCGCGCCGCAGCGGGAGCTGAGGTCCAATCGGTTCGACTTTCTCCTTCGCGCCCTCGCTCGCACCGAGCGACCGGAGGCCGTTGGACCGCTCATCACCGTGATCCGCAGCGGCCGGGAGCCGTACGTCTCCGTTGCCATTCAACAGCTCGCCGACCTGCACGCCCTGCCGGAGGCAAGATCGGCGGTTGATCCCATCCTCCAGGCCCTCCAAAAGAGCGCCCGGACTGAGACGCTTCTGATGGCCTGCACGGCCTTGTCCGTACTCGCCGAGCCCGACAACCAGCGGGTGATCGAGGCGCTCAGCCAAGCACGCCTCGCCCATGACGGTGAAGTCGAGTGGTCGGCGGCGTTGGCGCTTGCCCGCCTGGGGAGTCCAGCCGGCAAGTCGACCCTGTTAGATCTTCTCAATCGCCAATATCTCGAGTCAGGTGACTTGTACCAAGTGACCGACGAGTCGGGCAACGTGAAGCGATACCGGCTGCCACCGAATCGAGTCGAATCGCTGCTCATCGCGGCGATGGAGGCGGTGGCGAACGTGGACGACGCTGACTTGTGGGCGATGATCGATCGGTTAAAGTCGGACCCCTCGCCGGCGGTCAGAGGTAAAGCGACGGAGCTGATCAAGCAACAGCCGAGATAGGAATCTCGGCCCAGCGAAGGTCGGCTCGGCGGCGAGCGGGTCGGGAGTAAGGCGATGGCAACCCAGGAGGTAGTTAAGAAAGTCTGGATCGTGCCGGGGTGCATCGTGTGCGACGCCTGCGAGACCGCGGCGCCGACCGTGTTCGAGGTGCAGGAGGAGACAGCGGTCGTCCGCCCCGAGGCGTTGAACACGGAGTTCCTGCGGCCGGTGTCACAGGGGGTCGTTGAGGCTGCGCAGGAATGCCCTGTAGACGTCATCAAGTTCGAGGCGGTGACGGAGGAAGTCGCCGCGGCCGCCCCGGCGAAACCCGCACCCGCGGCACCCAAGCCCGCGACCAAATCCCCCGAGGCGCCGGCCCCCAAGCCGGTGGCCGAGCCGGCAACTGCCGCGCTGAGCAAAGCACCGGTGAAGACCTCCGTAGCGGGTGCGCCCGATCCGGCCATTGCGGCGCTTCTACGAGCAGCCGAATCCCGCGGCGGAGCGGCGGCTATTGCGAAGAAGGCTGAAGGAGTCCCGCCGAGCGTGGAAGAGTGGAAGAAAAAGGACCCGCGCGAGCTTCCGCCTGATGCCCGGCAGGCGAAAGTCCTCGAGGCCGCCAAGAAGGTCAAGGAGGAAATCGACTCCGAACGACGCGAGTTCCTGACCGGTGCTGCTTTGGCGACGGGCTGGGTGGCGTTCGGGGCCGGGCTGGGCGTCTCCTGCGGGCCGGCGTTCGCCCGCTTCATGATGCCCAACGTGCTCGAGGAGCCGGAACCGAGAATCCGCGTCGGCAAGCTGCAGCGGTACATCGAGATGGCCCCCGGCGACGTCAACGAGGACTTCAAGCCGCAGGGCATCTGGATGGTCCGCGAGGAGGAGCGCATCGCGGCGCTCAACATCATCTGCACGCACTTGGGTTGCATCCCCAACTGGCTGCCCAACGATCGCAAGTTCAAATGCCCGTGCCACGGCAGCGGTTACAAGCCCAACGGCATCAACTTCGAGGGGCCCACGCCCAGACCCTTGGAGCGGTTCCGCATGTCCGTGGAGGACGGGCTCGTCGTCGTGGACAAGAGCAAGAAGTATCAATACGAGCTGGGACAATGGGACCAGCCGGGGAGTTACATCGCAGTCTGACGAAGGTCGTTGGTTATGTCAGTTGGTGATTGGGTCCGCGAAAGTCAGATTTGGGGGAGCATCTTCCGCCATGGCGTGCCGCGCGATCGGCGGACGCGGGCCATGGCCGTGCTCAGCAACGTCTTTTTGCACTTGCACCCCGTCGCGGTGCGCAAGAGCGGCATTCGCCTGTCGTTCACCTGGTGCATGGGCGGGCTGACGTTCTTCCTCTTCCTCGTCGAAATCGTTACCGGCGTGCTGCTGATGTTCTACTACCGCCCTACGGTCGAGTACGCCTATTTCGATATTCAGGGACTCCGCGCCCACGTGACCTTGGGACTGCTGCGAGAAATGCACCGCTGGGGCGCGCACGCCATGGTCATCACCATCTGGCTGCACATGCTCCGCGTTTTCCTCACCGGCAGCTACAAGCCGCCGCGGGAGTTCAACTGGAGCGTAGGCGTGATTCTGCTCGTGCTGACGCTGCTGCTGTCCTTCACCGGTTACTTGCTCCCCTGGGATCAACTCGCCATGTGGGCGATCACGGTGGGATCGAACATGGCCCGTGCCACGCCGGGAGTGGGCACCGAAGGGCCGCTCTCCTCGTTCATTCAGATCGGCGGCGTGCCGCTGGTCCACGCGGGCGACGACGCGCGGTTCGGCCTGCTGGCCGGGACGTTCGTGGGGCCGAATGCCTTGCTGCGTTTCTACGTACTGCACTGCGTATTCATTCCAGTGGTGGTGACCGTGCTTCTTGCAGTGCACTTCTGGCGGGTGCGGAAGGACGGCGGGATCAGCGGGCCGCTGTGATAAACGTCAAAATGTCAAAGCGTCAAAAAGTCAAAAAGAGGCAAGCCGCCGCGGGTTGAAGACGATGACTTTGCTCGCGGAAGGGACCGTGTTTGACTCCATCAAGGGGTTGATTAACACCGTCTCCCAGCCTGCGCCGTTCCTGATTCTCGCGGTTGTGGGTCTGACCTTGTTTCTTGTCTTTTATCGCCCATTGACCCGGCCGGTGGTGGCCATTCCGCTGGCCGCGGCGTTTTGCATCTTCTTCATCGCCAGTTGCTTCGATCCAAACTTCCTCAAGATCGTGCAGAAAGCCGACAACGTTCCCATCGTCATGATGATGTTCGCGATCGGGTTCTTCCTGTGGCTGGCATTTCGCCAGGCGGCGATCAACGACGAGCGCATGGAAAGGGGCGAGGCGTTGATCGAGGCGGGGGCGGACGACAAGGTGCTGGTTTGGCCCGACCTGGTCTACAGTGAGTTCATCTGCCTGATCTTTTTCACCGCGTTCCTTACCGTGTGGACGATTGTCCTTCGGGCCCCCCTGGAGCAACCCGCGGACCCCAACGTCGCCCCGAACCCCGCGAAAGCCCCGTGGTACTTCCTGGGCTTGCAGGAGATGCTCGTCTATTTTGATCCCTGGCTGGCTGGCGTGATTCTGCCGGGGTTGATCATCGTCGGGCTCATCGCCATTCCCTACATGGACAAGAACCCCGCCGGCAACGGTTACTACACCTTCAAAGAGCGCAAGTTCGCAATCACTATGTTCTTGTTCGGGTTCGTCATTCTTTGGATCGTGCTGATTGTCTTCGGCACGTTCCTTCGCGGGCCGAACTGGAACTTCTTCGGGCCTTATGAGTACTGGGATTTGCACCGGCCCATGGCGCTGCTCAACACCGAGTTCCACGATTTGTTCTGGATCGGATTGCTGGGCCGCGCCCTTCCCGGCCACTATCTCGTGCGCGAGCTGCCGGGCATCCTACTAGTCGCTGGCTACTTCATTTTCGGCCCGCTGATTCTCAAGAAATTGTTCTTCGAAAAACTGTACCGGCAGATGGGCTTTGCGCGCTATAGCGTGATGGTGATGCTGCTGCTGGTCATGCTGCTGATGCCCATCAAGATGGTGCTGCGCTGGACCTTGAACCTGCACTACATCGTGGGGATTACGGAGTGGTTTCTGAATGTATAGCCACGAAGCCACGGAGCCACGAAGCCACGAAGGGATACGGTAGGGGCGATGCCGATTCCGGAGGAAAGACTGTATAGGCCGATGCGGATCAACCGCTGGTTCGCGGTCAGCAGCATCCTTATGACCGCGTCCATCCTGTGGATGATCTGGGTGGACTATGACCGCCCCTTCCGCGCCTTCCAGGATGACTATTACTTAGGGAAAGCTGCTCTCGCACATCTGGATTATCTTGACGCCACGCGCGAAGAGAAAAGGAAAGAAATCGAGGAAGCCGAGCAGCGTCTTGCGGATGCGAAACAGTTCGCGGAGCAAACTTCGGGCGCCAAGCGGGCGAACTTGAAGGCGGAGCGGGCGGAGGCCGACCTTGCCTTCCTAAAGGCCAACGCGCCTTGGAGCCACGCGTCGCAGATTCTCGAGGTGACTAAGGATGAATACGAAAAAAAGCTCAGCGAGCACGGGCCTAATCACCCGATCACCAAGGCAGCGCACGAAAAGTTCCGCGGCGAGGAGGAGGAAGTCGACCGCCTTCGTAAGACCAAGGAGGAATGGGAGGACAAGAAGAAGCAGCTCGAACTGGACCTGCGCAATCTCGACAAGGAAGTGGTCGCTCAGGAAAAGCGGATCGCCGAACTCAAGCAGGTGGCCGATGCCGCCCGCCAGAAGGACCAGCAGTATCGCGGCGTGCTCACCGATAAGGGGTTGCTCGGCGGGCTGCCCATCGTCAAGATGGTCATCAACGCCCCCATGCTGGATTTCACGGCGCCAAAGAACACACCCGGGCGGCATCAAGTCTATCAGCTCGTGCTGCCGGACATCCGCCAGCGGCTCAACTACCTGGAGAGCTACACGACGGATCGGTGCACGACTTGCCACGTTGCCATCGACGATCCGGAGTTTTCCAAGGACCGTCTTGCCCAGAAGCTGGAGCGCTCGCTTCCGGGCGTTGTCGAGGAGATGCAGCGACAAGGTCTTGGCACGGTCACCGCTCCGGCGCCGCCCACGGTGGAGGGAAGCGACAAACCGCTGCCTGAAGGGCGGGTCACGGAACACTGGGATCGGCTCACCCGAAAGCAGCAGGACGCCTACTTCACGGAGCTGCTCAAAATCGTCAACAATTATCTCACCCAGACCGGCCGCAAGACCATCCAGCTTGGCCAGCCGCTCATCGCCCACCCGGACTTGGACCTGTACGTCACCGTGGACTCGGCGCACCCGATGGCCAAGATCGGGTGCACGGTATGCCACGAGGGCAATCCGCAGGAGACGGATTTCGTGCAGGCGGCGCACATGCCGGCCACGCACGAGATCGAGGAGGAGTGGAAGCACAAGTACTACATTCACATGCTCGGCCTGCCCAACGTCACTTTCGAAACGATCGAGCATTACTGGGATCGCCCGATGCGCCTGCCACAATACAGCGAGGCCGGGTGCGCCAAGTGCCACAGCCAGGTTGCAGACATCGACCGCTTCCGCGGCGAACGGAAAGGCTCGCGACTCAACCTCGGCCAGCACCTGTTCCGCGAGGTCGGCTGCATCAACTGCCACAACGTGGATGCCCTGGCTGGCTCGCGAAAGGTGGGGCCCGACCTGACACGCGTGGCGTCCAAGCTGACTCCCGCCTTCGTGCAGCAGTGGGCGTTCTTCCCGCAGAAGTTCAGGCCATCGACGCGCATGCCTCACTTCTTCATGCAGGAGAACAACCGCGCCGAGAGCCTCAACCAGTTCGATCCCGAGCCGGTGCAGCGAACGCAGGCCGAAGTGGCCGCCATCAGCAAGTACTTGTTCGCCGTCTCGCAGCCGTGGAAGCCGCTGGAGAAGCCGGACGGCGTGACCGGCGACGTGCAGCGCGGGCGCGGACTGTTCAGGTCACTGGGGTGCCTGGCCTGCCACGCCAACTTGGCGGAGTTCGGCGAGGAATGGATCGCCAAGGACCTCATGCACCGCGAAAAGCTCTCCGCCGAGACCGCCGGCTATCGCTACAAAGCCATGACCCACGAGCAGCGTGTCCGCTACGCGATGCAGCACTTCCCCGACCAGACGGAGACGATCTTCGAGCCGGACACCGTGCGTTTCGACCCCGACCGGCCCTACAACCCCCCGACGTTCAGCCGGTTTGCCCCGGAACTGTCCGGCATTGGATCGAAGACCACAGCCCAATGGCTGTACTCCTGGCTCATGGAGCCGACGCTTTACGCTGCGGACACGAAGATGCCCAGCCTGCGACTGACGCCCGCCGAGGCGGCGGACATCGCGGCCTATCTCGCCACGCTCAAGAACGAGGAATTCGAGCAACGCGAATTTGAAATGGACACCGCCCGCGCGCAGATGGCCAACGACCTGATGTTCCAGATTCTCGCTTCGCAGAGATCGGAAGCCCGCAGCCAGGCCATCATGCGAGACGAAGGCAAAGAGCTGACGAATATGCTCGTCTCGCTATTGCGTGGCTCGCTGGGGCAACGAGCGGCCGAGGGGTCGGTTCCGCCCAAGACCCCCGACGAAGTAGCCCGTCTCGGCGAGCAGGCGGCGCAGGAGTTGATCCGCCCCATGCCGATCGAAGACAAAAAGTTGGTCTTCTTGGGCAGCAAGATGATCAACCACTACGGCTGCTACGCATGCCACAAGATCCCCGGTTTCGAAGAGACGACGCCGCCGGGCACTGATCTGGGCACGGCCGCGGCGAGCTGGGCGGAGAAGCCGGTGACGCAGCTTGACTTCGCCTTCTACGACGACGCGTTCCACGATATGCGCCACGAAAAAGAGGATATCTATCAGCCGATCTATCCTCACGATGCGAAGGAGCTTGCCTACTGGTCGCCGATTCCCGACGACGCGGAAGAGCAGATCACGCACACGCATGCTGCCTTTGCTAAACACAAGATGCTCAACCCGCGCATCTGGGACCGCGAGAAGATCAAGAAACCGTACGACAAGCTGAAGATGCCCAACTACTATTTCTCCGAGCCGGAGGCGGAGGCCCTGACCACCTATCTCCTGTCGCGCATGCCCCCGCGGGTGAACGCGAACCTGCGCGTGGACTACGAGAGCGGCCTGGAAGGCCCGATCGCCAAGGGTCGAAGCTTGACGCGGGAGCTGAACTGCATCGGCTGTCACGAGATCGAGGACAACGCGCCGTCGGTGCACCAGTATTTCCTGCGGGAGCTGTCCGGCGAGCTTCGCGTGGACAAGGTCAATGCCCCGCCGCTCTTGTGGGGTGAAGGGGCCAAGGTCCAGCACAACTGGTTCCACCGGTTTTTGCAGCACGTGGAGCCGCTACGGCCGTGGCTCGAGATTCGCATGCCGACCTTTAACATCACCGGCGAGCAGGCCACGACGCTGGTGGAATACTTCGCCGCCCTGAGCCAGGATGATTCCGGGAAGCTGGCCAAAGCCCTGGCTCCGGTCAACGAAAACATCGCCGCCGCCCGCGCTGCGGCCAAGCACGGCGAGCCCACCGGGGGCGACTGGTTCCTGAAGGACCAGCTTGCGGGCGTCGCGGAGACGCTGCGTCAATGGGCCGTGGAACGGAAACTGGTGCGGCCCGGCGAAGTGGACCTGCTCGCCAACTCGCCGGACGACCTCGTGAAGGCCCACGCGAAAATGAAGGACCGGGTCGAGTTCCTCAAGGCCCTCTACGACGTGGAGTATCCCTTCGTCGAGCCGTCCGCCGCGCTGGAATCGGACGAGCATTTCAAGCTTGGCGAGCAGTTCACCGTGGACATGGGCTGCCTGAAGTGTCACGTGCTGGGACCGATGCTGCCGGGACCGGCCAAGAACACCGACGATTTCGTCCAGATGTATCGCCTGGACGGCGTGCGCGGCGAGGGCGAGCAGGCCGTGGCCATCCTCAACGGCACACCCTATCCGGTCGGCTCGGTCATCGACGGGCACAAGATCATCCGCGCCAGCAACATCTACTACGAGACCGGCGACGTGGATACCAAGGCCGTCGTGGAAGGGCCAAACGCTAGTGGTGAGACCGAGCGGGTCCTGCTGGTGGCCGCGAGCGCTCCGAACTTTGGCCTCACGCATGAACGGTTGCGCCGCGAATGGGTCTTCAACTGGATGCTCGATCCGCAAGCGATCATGCCGGGCACCAAGATGCCGCAGAATTTCCCCAGAGTGGCGAAGGACGGGCACCTTGTGATAACCAGTCCTTTTGAGGGCGATCCACGCTATCCGAAAACCGGCCCCGAGCAGGTCAACTTGCTCGTGGATTACCTGTACGATGCCGGAAAGCGCAGCGCCAGGGTTCCGCTACCCAAGACCCCAGCCCCCAAGGCGGACGAGGAATTCAAGGAGGCGGAGGAGTTTGTGGATTGACCCGTGGCACGGGTTTGTAACCCGAAGGGCGTAGTTGCCATCGGACCTAGAATCCAATAGAACCCGGGCGGTTCACCGGAAACTTTGAACCAGGAGAGCAACCATGAAACGGAACGTTGTAACAACGATGCTGATCGGCGGGTTGGCGCTGGCTACTCTTGTGGGCCCGGCCTGGGCCGACGACAACGCGGTCATCAAGGGCAAGATCATCTTCAAGGGCGATCCGGACAAGCACAAGCGGGAGCCTCTCGATACTACCAAGGACGCCAACTGCACCAAGAAGATCGGCAGCGAGCACGTGATCATCGACAAGGACAACAGCCCTCCGACTCTCCGCAACGTCATGGTGTCGATCAAGGAAGGACTCGGCGACCGGAAGTTCGAGGCCCCCAAGACGCCCGCGATCTTGGATCAAACCGGCTGCCAGTACAGCCCGCACGTGCTCGGCGTGGTCGAGGGTCAGGAAGTCGTCATCCGCAACAGCGACAACACCAACCACAACATTCACTTTCTTCCGAAGATCAACGACGAGATCAACAAGACGCAGCCCAAGCCCATGGACGACGTCGTGAAGCTGAAGAAGGAGGATCCCTTCAAGGTCAAGTGCGACGTGCACCCCTGGATGGGCATGTACATCACCGTGTTCAACCATCCGTTCTTTTCCGTCACCGGCAAGGACGGAACCTACCAGATCAAAGGGCTGCCGCCGGGCAAGTACGTCGTGCAGGCGTGGCACGAGAAGTTCGGCACCATGACGGCGAACGTGGAGGTCACCTCGGGCGCGACCAAGGAAAACGACTTCACCTTCGAGCCCGACAAGAAGTAACACGAAGAATTGGTGTCATTCTGAGCGCAGCGAAGAATCTTGCCACGAAAGAAGATGCTTCGTTTGCTCCGCGACCTCAGCATGACTAAGGCTGGGAGCCATATAGTGAGAAGAGGTTGGGCTGGGCTGGTCGTAGTTGTCCTCACCGTAGTCTGCATCATGCAAGTTGCGCCTGCGCATGGCCAGGCGGTGGCGCCGCAAGTGAAGGTACCCATCGACGGCGAGTACGCGCGCGGGCTCGGGCTGCCCACGGATGTGTCCAAGCACGGGCACGGGATTGATTGGTTGATTCACGCTACCCACGTGTTCATGGCCGTGCTGTTCGTGGGCTGGGGCATTTTCTTCGTCTATTGCCTGGTGAAGTTCCGCCAGCGCCCGGGGCACCAGGCGCAGTACGACCTGGTCAAGGCGAAACCCTCCAAGTACATCGAGGTCGCGGTTTTGGTTGTCGAGATTGTCTTACTGCTGGGCTTTTCCGTCCCCATCTGGGCCAGCGTCAAGAACGATCTCCCCGATCCCGACAAGGCTTTCCGCGTGCGCGTGCAGGCCGAGCAGTTCGCGTGGAACTTCCATTATCCTGGGGCGGACAAGCAGTTCGGCCGCACCGACCCGAAACTCGTCGACACGGCCATCAATCCGCTGGGGCTCGACCGCGAAGGCGACCCTCACGCCAAAGACGACGTTTTCGCGATGGAGCTGCGCATCCCGTTAGGCGTGCCGGTCATTTGCGAGATTTCGTCCAAGGACGTGATCCACAGCTTCTTCCTGCCCGTCATGCGCGTGAAGCAGGATTCCATTCCCGGCATGCGTATCCCGGTGTGGTTCGAGGCCGTCAAAGAGGGAACCTACGAAGTCGCCTGTGCGCAGTTGTGCGGCAACAACCACTACTCCATGCGCGCGGTGATGTATATTCAGCCCACCACCGACGTGGAAAAATGGCTGGCGGAGAAGAGCAAGCCGCCGGAGGAGTTTGTCGATTAAACGAGACTCCGAGCCGCGGGCTTCAGCCCGCGCGATCTTCCGGAAGATCGAAAGCAACGAGGAATTCGAAGCATGAGTCACGGGTCTAACGACCATCATCATCACGGGCCGGATCATCATCACCATGACCACCCGGAGCTGGGTTGGTGGAGAAAATACGTTTTCTCCACGGACCACAAAGTCATCGGGGTCTGGTACGCGGTCACGGCGCTCGTCTTTCTCCTTCTCGGCTTCAGTCTGGTCATGACCATGCGCTGGCAGCTCGCCTATCCGGGCCAGCCGCTTCCAGTGATCGGCGCACTGTTCAGCGAAAATGTGATGCCCGGCGGAGTGATGCTGCCCGAGTTCTACAACTCACTCGGGGCTATGCACGGCACCATCATGGTGTTCCTGGGAATCGTTCCGCTCATCGTGGGCGGTTTCGGCAACTATGTCATGCCCTTGCAGATCGGGGCCCCGGACATGGCCTTCCCGAAGATCAACATGGCCAGCTACTGGGTCTATTTCGTGGGCGGCATCGTCATGCTGGCCAGCTTCTTCGCGCCGGGCGGGGCGGCAAACTCCGGGTGGACTTCCTACACGCCGTTGTCGGTGACGGCCACGGCCGGCCAGACTTGGTGGCTGATCGGAATGGTTTTCCTGATCACGTCGTCGCTGCTGGGCTCGCTCAACTTCATCGTGACCATCATCCAGCTTCGAGCCAACGGCTTGAGCTTCTTTCGGCTGCCGTTTTTCGTCTGGTCGCAGTTCGTGACCGCGTTCCTGCTGCTGCTGGCATTTCCGCCGCTAGAGGCGGCGGCCGTGTTGCAGCTCATGGATCGCGTGGCCGGTAGCAGCTTCTTCATGCCCACGGGACTGGTGGTCAGCGGCGTCGTCCAGAGCTACACCGGCGGCGGGAGCCCGCTACTGTGGCAGCACCTGTTCTGGTTCCTCGCCCACCCGGAGGTTTATGTGCTCATTCTTCCCGGCATGGGCATGGTCGCCGAGGTCATCACCAGCAACACCCGCAAGCCGCTATGGGGCTATCGCGTGATGGTCTACTCGCTCGTGTTCCTCGGCTTCATGTCCTTCATCGTCTGGGCCCATCACATGTTCATCACCGGAATGGGCACGAGGATCAGCGCCTTCTTCGCCACCACGACGATGATCATCTCCATACCCTCGGTCGTCATTCTCACGGCCTTGGTCATTACCCTCTATCGTTCGTCGATCCGGTATACCGTGCCCATGCTGTTTGCGCTGGCGTTCCTGCCGATGTTCGCCATCGGCGGACTGACCGGACTGCCCCTCGGCCTGCCCGCGGCGGACATTCAACTGCACGATACGTACTATGTGATCGGGCACTTCCACTACGTGGTCGCTCCGGGGACCATCTTCGCCGCATTCGCGGGCATTTATCACTGGTATCCCAAGGTGACCGGCCGCTCCATGAACGCGGCGCTCGGGAAGATCCACTTCTGGCTGTCCTTCATTTTCATCAACGCCGTGTTCACGCCCATGTTCTTCCAAGGCATGGCCGGTGTGTCACGGAGGCTCTATGACCAGACGCTTTATCAGCACGGAGTCGAAGTCCAAGGCTGGACGATCATGTCCTCCTGGGGTGCGTGGATGTTGGGACTGTCCCAAGTGCCTTTTATTCTCAACTTCTTCCTGAGCATGCGTGCGGGCCGGAAGGTGGCCGACAACCCATGGGAATCGACGACCCTGGAGTGGGCCGCTCCGTCGCCGCCCCCGCACGGGAACTTTGCCACCGTGCCGGTTGTCTACCGTGGCCCCTATGAATACAGCGTTCCGGGGACGAAGAGGGACTTCTTCCCGCAACATCTAACGAAAGCGGAGGCTTGAGAACGTGTCCGTCGCTGTGCTACCTCATACCGTCAAACCGCACCCCATCACCGGCGTGTACAGCGGCAAGCTGGGGACGTGGTTGTTCCTGGCTTCCGAGGTGATGCTCTTCGGGGCACTGTTCTCTTCGTACGTACTGCTGCGCGTCGGCGCGCCGCACGAAGGCCCCGCGGCATGGCCGACCCATGACCAGACCCATCTGAGCTGGAAGATCGGCGGTTTGAACACCATCGTCCTCATCGTATCTAGCGTGACCATGGTCATGGCCTGGGCGAACCTGAAGATGAACAAATTCGCCAAGGGGAAGATGTATCTCGCCGCCACCCTGGGCTTGGCCATGACCTTCATCATCGTTAAACTCGCATTCGAGTACATCCCCAAGTTCACGCACGAGCCGCCCTATCTGCCCTCGACCAACAACTTTTTCGCGCTGTACTTCACCATGACCGGCTTGCACGGACTGCACGTTCTCGGTGGCGTCATTGTCATTGCGTACTTTCTCGGCCCCGGCAGCAAGCTCTGGCACAGAGATCCGGAGTACTTCACGAACCGCATCGAGTGTACCGGCTTGTACTGGCACTTTGTGGACCTGGTCTGGATCTTCCTCTTTCCGGTGCTTTATCTTCTCTAGGAGCGTTTGATGGATGCAGCGCATGCCGATGTCAGCAAGCACGTAAAGGCGTACCTTGCCGTGTTCGCGGCCCTGGCGATCCTGACCATCGTCACCGTCTTGGTGGCGCAGATTGACTTTCCGGGGGCCGGCAACGTGATCGTGGCGCTGCTCATCGCGGCATTCAAGGCCAGCCTGGTGGCGGCGATCTTCATGCACCTCAAGTGGGAAAGGGCCCCGTGGATCTGGATCTCGCTGGTCTTTTGCGTCGTTTTTTTCGCGGTGCTGATGGCTCTTCCCGTACTGACGACGAATGACGTGCCGCCGCGCGTGGAACACACGAGTTGGGGGCGCTAGGCCGCTGCCCACAAGCCGATGTCCCTCAAGGCGTTCCATGTTGTGTTTGTGATGGTGTCGATCGTCCTTGGAGTGGGGTTTGCCGGCTGGGCCCTGACCGAATACCGCCGAACCGGCGACGCGGAGTTCATTTGGTGGGCATGCGGCTCTTTGGTCGGCGCTTTGGGCCTGATCGTGTACGGGCGCTGGTTCCTGAACAAGCTCAAAGGGACGGGGTACTTGTGACTCGCTGGGCACGCCAATCCCTCATTGCCGCCGCCGTCTTGGGCGAGGCTGCTTCCGCGGTCCGGGCCTGCTCCTCGTGTTATGGCGATCCGGACTCCGCGATGGCCAAGGGCGCCGTCATGGGTGTCTACGTCATGGTCGGGGTGGTCGGCTTCGTGCTCGCGGGAATCGCGGGCACGAGCCTGTATTGGATGCAGCGGAGCCGCCGGCTGTCGCTAGCAGCGGGGGAGTTCGGCCCGGAGTGCGCCGACTCGCCGTGAATCCCATCGCCCCATTCCGCCGCGCTGTTCATCTCTGCTCAGTAGCCTTGATGTACGCGGTTCTTCCTCTGCTCCTGGTGGGCGCCGCAGTGACCAGCAAGGACGCCGGGATGGCTTTTCCCGACTGGCCTACGTCCGATTCGCACTTCTTGAACCCGCCCGGTTGGCTGCAAGACGGCAAAAAATTCTGGGAGCACGGTCATCGTCTGATCGGCTGGACCGTGGGCATGCTGGCGATTGCGGCGACCGTCAGTTGTTGGTCCATGGGCGGCGCCGCTCGTGCGATTGCTCTGAGCACGCTCGGTGCGATCGTCGTCCAGGGAGTGCTCGGCGGGCTGCGCGTGCGCGAGGTCTCCACGGACCTGGCGATGATCCACGGGATCTGGGGCCAGGCCTGCTTCTGCCTGGCCTGCACCTTGGCCTTGGTGACATCTCGTGCTTGGGTGGAGTCCGCTCATGGCCTGCCCGCGCGGGCGAGCGTCTTCTTTCAGCGGGGCTGCCTTGTGGCGCTCATCTGTACCTTCGTGCAGCTTGTGCTCGGCGCGGCCTACCGGCACTTTGGCAACGCCCATGCCCTCGCTGCGCATCTGGTCTGGGCTGTGGTCGTGATTCTCGTACTCAGCTGGCTGGCCTTCTGGACGCTGGAGCAGTACTCCGGTCAGCGCATGCTGGCCCCGCTGGGCAAGCTTCTGGCCGTGCTCATCGGCGTGCAGGTCCTTCTTGGCGGGCTGGCCTTCTTAGTGACGGTCATGGGTGGGGCTTGGCCCGCAACGCTTCAGTGGGCCGCCCCATCGGCGCATGTTGTGGTCGGCGCGATGATGCTCGCCTGCGTGCTGGCCCTCACGCTGAGTGCGTATCATATGCTCCGTAGCGCGGAAGGCGCCCCCGGCGAGGTTCCTACGGTACAGGCGGCTTTATCGTGAGCGACGTCGTACTTCAAGTTCAGGAACTCGTAGCATCACGTCCGACGGGCTGGGCGCGGGCAGCGGCGTTTGCGGAGCTGGCCAAGCTGCGCATCGTCGGTCTCGTCGCCATCGTGACCGCAGTGGGATTCTGCCTCGGCGCCTCACAGGCCGGCCTGCCGGTGGATGGAACGCTGCTCTTCCACACTTTGTTGGGCGCGGGACTCGTCGGTGCGGCCGCGAACACGCTCAACCAGTATCTAGAGCAGGATTACGATGCCCTGATGAAACGGACCCAGGATCGGCCCCTGCCCGCTGGCCGACTCACCGGGGTCGAGGCCGTGATGTTCGGCGCGACTCTGGCTGTCCTTGGGACCGGTTACCTTGCCGTCCAGGTCAACCCGCTTTGCAGTGCGTTGGCCGGGATTACGCTGCTGAGCTACGTACTCGTCTATACGCCCATGAAACGGCGAACGCCGCTGTGCGTCTACATCGGGGCCGTCCCCGGCGCCTTGCCGCCGCTAATCGGTTGGTCCGCGGGCACGGGGGCGATCGACCGTAACGCCTGGGTCCTGTTCGCCATCCTGTTCCTGTGGCAGTTACCGCACTTCGCGGCGATTGCCTGGCAGTATCGGGAAGACTACGCCCGGGCAGGGTTTCCGATGCTGTCGGTTTTGGATAGCGACGGCCAGCGTACGAATATGCACGTCGTTACGCACACCGTTGCCCTGGTCGCGGTCACTCTCCTACCCCTCCCCGCGGGGTTGAGCGGCGCTGCCTACGCCGTCGGCGCCATGGTGTTGGGATCGGCGTTTCTGGCGAGCGGCGTCCTGTTTCTGTCTCGCAAAACCACCGCCTGGGCGCGTTTTCACGTCCTTGCTTCGGTCGTCTATTTGCCGCTTCTGCTCGGACTGATGATGATAGACGCGAAGTGATCGTCGAAGCATTATCACTCTCACACCGGTACGGCGATCGTGTTGCCTTGGATCAGGTAAGCCTTTCCGTGGAGCGCGGCTGGGTCTTTGGCTTGCTGGGGCCCAACGGCGGCGGAAAAACGACCCTGTTTCGTGTCCTCGCTACACTTTTGAGCCCGACTCAGGGATCCGCGAGCGTCGCCGGATATGATGTCGTAGCACAGCGCTACAGTGTCCGCGCCCGCATCGGAATCGTCTTTCAACGACCCAGCTTGGATGGCAAGCTCACCGTCTTGGAGAACGTCATTCACCACGGGCATCTGCACGGCCTCTGGGGGCGGCAGCTTCGCGCACGGAGCGGCGAACTGCTCGACGGCTTCGGCTTGTCGGACCGCGCCTCGGACCGGGTGGAAAAACTCTCCGGCGGATTGCAGCGGCGCGTGGAGCTTGCCAAGGCTCTGCTACCCCGCCCCGATGTGCTCATCCTCGACGAACCAAGCACGGGGTTGGATCCCGCGGCATGCTCAGGCTTCATGGACCGACTCCAGGAACTGAAAGAACGCGACCAGGTCACGAGCTTGCTCACCACGCACTTGACCGACGAAGCCGACCGCTGTGACCGCATCGGCATCCTGGACCAAGGTCGCTTGCTCGCCGTCGGCACGCCCGCGGAGCTGAAGGCGACCATCGGAGGCGACGTGATCACCGTAGCCTGCCGCAGTCCGCGCCAGGTCGCCGAACGGATTCAGGCGAAGTTCGCCGTTACGGCAACCGGCGCCGACGGGGTCGTTCGCATCGAGCGAGATCGTGGACACGAGTTCGTTCCCCAGCTCATCGAGGCCTTCCCAGGAGAGATCGAGAGCATCAAAGTGGGGCGGCCCACGCTGGACGATGTCTTCCTGCACCTGACCGGGCATCGCCTATGGAACGCCGGCGCCGATCGCGAGGGTCATGATCGATGACCGCCGCCGAGGCACAGCCTGCTCTACTGCTCCCGGCCATGTCGCTCTGGCGGCGCGAGGTCGTGCGCTTTCTGCGACAGCGCAGCCGGATCGTCGGGGCGCTGGGGACCCCGGTGGTGTTTTGGCTCCTCATCGGATCGGGCCTGCGCAATTCGTTTCGAATCGACGCAGTGGCGGGGACCCGCCACCCGGCGGAGGAAATGGACTACCTCGAGTTTTTCTTCCCCGGCACGCTCGTTCTGATCGTCTTGTTCACGGCCATTTTCGCGACGATCTCCATCATCGAAGACCGCCGGGAGGGGTTCCTGCAGGCCGTGATCGCCGCCCCCGTGCGACGTCTTTCCATCGTGCTCGGCAAAGTGCTCGGAAGCGCCACCCTGGCAATCGGCCAAGCCATGCTGTTTCTTCTTCTGGCGCCCCTCGCCGGCGCTCCGCTCTCGCCCGTTTCCTTCATCGCCGTCTCTGTCGCCCTCGTTCCGATTGCCTTTGGGCTTAGCGCGCTCGGCGTGTTGCTCGCCTGGCCGATGGAGTCAACGCAGGGCTTTCATGCGGTGATGAACCTTTTTCTGATCCCCATGTGGCTGTTGTCGGGCGCTCTTTTCCCCGCGGAAGGGGCCTCCGGCTGGGTGCGATGGATCATGGCCGCCAATCCGCTCACGTATTGTGTGTGGACGGTCCGGCACGCGATGTACGTTCGAGGTGGGGCCCATCCCGCCCTCGCTGTGTCGCCGGGAGTTGCCATCGGAGTTACAATCCTCTTTGGGATCGTGATGATGTTGGCTGCGGAGCGGGTCGTTTCGCGATCCATTTGAGCCTCATCGGTAAACGGCGAAACATGAGCATGAGTCCGACGCAACTCAGCCCCGCCGGCGCGGCGACCCCCGTGCGATCGCCGATGCGCGTCGTTCTTTGGAGCGGTCTGGTTCTTGTCCTTTTCGCCGCAACGGTAGCGTCGATTTCCGCGTGGCGGGGGTCGATCGACATCTCCGGCCCGCCCTTGCCCCTGGGACCGCAGGTCCCGGACTTCTCCTTGATCGAACGCAGCGGGAAGACCGTCACTCGCGCGGACCTACTGGGGAGAGTATGGCTCGCAGACTTCGTGTTCACGCGATGTTCCGGGCCGTGTCCGACGCTCAGCGCCAGGATGCACAGCTTGCAACTGGCCCTCGCGGACCACCCGAGGGTCCAACTCGTGACCTTCACCCTGGATCCGGAGAACGATACGCCGGCGGTCCTGGCGGACTACGCACGCCGGTTTCACGCCGATGAGCAGCGCTGGTGGTTTCTCACCGGTAAGGACCAGGAGACGGTGCACAAGTTCGTCGAAGAGGGCATGAAACAAACCGTGATTCCCGCGAAGGGCGATCAGCCGATCATCCACAGCGAGTACATCGTCATCATCGACCGCGCCGGTCACATCCGCGCCGCTCATGGCGGAGTCGACGCCGCGTCGAAGCCGCTCATTCTCCGCGACGTGCAGAAGCTTCTCGCCGAGCCGCCCGGCGCATGATCGAGCTATCCGACCTGCCTGCCGTCAATGCCACGCTGAATTCCATCAGCTTTGTGCTCCTGGTCGCCGGCCACCATTGCATTCGGCACGGCCGGGTCATCGCCCACAAGCGACTGATGATCTCGGCCTTCTGCGTTTCGGTGCTCTTTCTGACTTCCTACTTGATCTACCGCTTTTTTGGGCAAGAGAAGAAATTCGGCGGGCGAGGCTGGATTCAACCCGTGTACTACTTCATCCTCACCACGCACATCGCCCTGGCGATGACCGTACCAGTACTGGCAAGCTGGACGCTGGTCCTTGGGCTACGCGGGCGCTTCGACAAACACCGCAGGATTGCACGGATTACTTATCCGATATGGATCTACGTGTCGGTCACAGGAGTGATCGTCTACGTCCTGTTGTTCCGGTTGTACGGCCCGGAACGCGCAGCGATGTGAGGATCGCGGGCGGTCCCGCTTGACCTCGCCAAACGGAAAGGACGCCGGAGATGTTCAACTGGATTGTCGGCGCGATCGCGTTTTTCGGCACGCTGTACCTCGGTACCCTGCTGGGCCTGATCCAAACGGCGTAGCCCGACGGCAACCGGACGCGGTGTAGACTGGAACGCGGCCTAGAGCGAAGGAGTGAATGATATGCCCAATCTCTTTGTGATTGCGACGGCTTTTGTACTGGCCGTGCTTTTTGGCCTGTTGGATTTCGCGGTTCAGACGGCCTAGGAAACGCGGGGCCGACCGGAGGGGCGCCTCGCCGTCGGCCTTCCTTGCCAACCACGACTTCGCACGATAAAGAAGCGATAAGTCGTGCGCTCGAGACGCGGCCGTTCTCGCAAGTTCCGCCGGGCGCAGCGAAGGGCGTGTGCCCGAGTGGACAAAGGGGACGGGCTGTAAACCCGTTGGGGTCACCCCCCTACGAAGGTTCGAATCCTTCCGCGCCCACTCGATTCGCGCAAATCTATGCGCATTCGTGACCTGCTCAAGACCGGGAAGCCGAGCCTCTCCTTCGAGTTCTTTCCCCCCAAGGACGACATCGGTTTCTGGGACCTCTACAAGACCATCGAGGCCCTTAAGCCGATGTCGCCGACCTACGTGTCGGTGACTTACGGGGCGGGGGGGGGCACTCGGCGCAAGACCATCGATCTGGTCTCACGGATCAAGCTGGACTTGGGGCTGGAGCCCATGGCCCATCTGACCTGCGTGGGCTCCCAACCCGAGGAGCTTGGCCGCATTGTTGATGAACTACGATCGAAAGACGTCCACAACGTCCTCGCCCTCCGCGGTGACCCGCCGCACGGCCAGGAGACGTTCCAACCCGTGCCCGGCGGCTTCCGCTACGCCAGCGAACTGGTCGCGTTCATCCGCTCGCGGCACGACGACCTGTGCCTGGGGGGGGCGTGCTACCCGGAGGGTCATCCCGAGGCGCTTAGCAAGGAAAGCGATCTCGAGAACCTCAAGAAGAAAGTAGACTTAGGCGTCGACTTCCTCATCACACAGCTCTTCTTCGATAACGCAGACTTTCTTGCCTTTCGGGACCGCGCGGCGCGTGCCGGGATTCGTGTGCCGATTTTGGCGGGAATCATGCCCATTCTGAGCGTTAAACAGATCAAGCGCTTTACGCAGATGTGCGGGGCCAAAATCCCGAAGGGTCTTCTGGAGCGCATCGAGGCCGTCGAGGACGACGCCGAGGCCGTACGCCAGATCGGCACGTTCCACGCCACCGAGCAATGCCTCGCCTTGCTCGACGAGAACGTCGCCGGGATCCACTTCTACACGCTCAACCGTTCGACAGCCACCCGCGCCATCTATCAGATCATCGAACCAAAAATCCGCGATCCGCGAAGCAGTGGAGTGGCGTAGTTTACACGCCGTCGTCCAGACGCACGGCGTCGCCGACGTGGATCATTCCGCCGATCAACACCTGCCCATAGACGCCCCCACGATGGTACGGGGACAGCGCCTGCCGCAAGCCGCTGTGTTGCTGATCCATGAGGTTGCAGGGTTTGGTCTCGCCGTGGATGGCGACTCGGATCGGGCCGACGATCAGCGTGCGCCCGATCGTGCTCGCCAAATCCAGGCCTTCGACGAGCAGATTTGCTCGGCGCGCGTACCAGGGGAGCACGACACCTAGCTCGGCACAGGTCTGGGCCCAAGCCTCCGCGGAAAGGAACGTGATCTCACGTTTGCCGGGTTTCCGATTCTCCGTGTCCAGCCCGCGGCCTGGTATGACATGGGCCTGCTGAATCTCGGTTAGGGGTTGACCGTCGAGCGGACGGTGGGCGATCGCCCGGAGGATGCCCGTCGTACGCATGCGGTTGTTCGAGTTCATCGTGACTGGCGCGGCGTCACACCGTGCCGGCGTTCGAGCGGGCGGCGATCAGGACGATCCCGGTCAATACCAAGGCCACTCCCACGATCTGCTGCCATGCAAGACGTTCCATCAGCGACGGATGAAACCGGGCAATCAGGGCAATCAGGGCGTACCCGCCACCCACCATCATGGGGTAAGCTACGCTGATTTTCAAGGTGCGACTTTGAAGAGCATACATATAGAAGCCTACGTTTAGTGCAAAGCACCCCAGTCCCGCAAGGAGGACGGGCGAGGAAAGGACAACCTTGACCGCTGCCGCGGGCCCGTCACGAAGCAGGCCGCCGCTGCACGCGACGGATTTCATGCCAACTTTCATGAGAAGGTTCGCGAACGCGTTCACCACCATGGCGACGCACAACGCCAGTAAGTACTGCATTGGAGGAAGCTCCTTTCAGGAACAGCCAGCAACCACAATGGGCCGGGGACGTGCGGGCAAGTCTCCCATGGCTGGGGGTTGGTGGAAAGTCGGCAAGGTCGCAGGGCTTGGGCCGTCTCGTTGCCGAAGCGGGTACGCATTCAGCACGCATTCGGACCAGGCCGATAAGAGAACACGATTCAGGGTTAATTGGCGCGCCCTTACCCTCGCCTGGAGGAGGGACGCGAGGCGAGGCCGTCATGAGTGGAATTGCCAGCGGGATCGGACTCATCTCCGGGATCAACACGGGGGAGCTGCTCGATCAATTGATGCAGATCGAGCGGCGGCCAATCACCAACCTCGAAAAACGCGTCAAGGACATCGACACGCAGCGGACCCGGTTTCTGGAACTCTCCGCCAAGCTGCTGGGCATTCGCAACTCCATTACCAACTTCAACAAGATGGCGTTCTTCCAGCGGTTCAACGCAGCGAGCAGCAACGAGGCGGTGCTGACCGCCGTCGCGAGCGCCAGCGCTGCGCCCGGCAGCACGACGTTTCGCGTACACTCGCTGGTTACCAGCCACACGATGGTGAGCCGCGGGTACGCCGATGCGGACCGCACTTCCCTGGGCGTTGGAACGGTGACCGTCGAGGTGGGCGGTGGTCGCGTGAATCCGCACACCGAGCTGGATGAGCTCAACGGGGGTCGCGGAGTGCGACGTGGCCTGATTCGCATCACCGACCGCAGCGGGGCCACGGCGCAGATCGACCTCAGCCGGGCATTCACCGTCGACGACGTGCTGGCGGCGATCAATGCCAACGCAGACGTCCAGGTCCGCGCCAGCGTCACGAGCGTGGCATCCGGCCTCGCCGCCGGTGATCGGATTGTGCTCGAGGACCTCAGCGGGGGCGCGGGGAACCTCGTCGTCACGGACGTGGGGTCCGGCTTGACGGCCAAAGACTTGGGGATCGTCGCCAATGTTGCCGCCGCCCGGATCGACGGGCAGGGCGTGCTGTATCTTTCGATGGACACGCCAATTTCCACCCTCAACGACGGCAACGGCGTCGATCGCCTGCCGCAGGGGGCGCAGGGCGACGACCTGTCCGTCACGACAAGCTTTGGAACGTTCGGCGTCCTGCTGACCGACGTGCTGCGGTTATCGACCGATCTGCGGGCGGTCAACGGCGGCAACGGGGTGCGGTTGGGCGTGATCCGTATTACTGACCGGACCGGAGCGACGGCGGACGTGGACTTGACGACCGCTCGCACCATCCAGGATGTTCGGGATGCGATCAACGCCTCCGGGCTTGCGGTCGAGGCGGCCACCGTCAACTCGCGCTTTTTCGTGACCGACACATCCGGCGCGACCGGTGAGAATGTCAAGAAGTTCAAGATTGAAGACGTCTCGGGCTTCACCGCCGCGGACTTAGGGATCGCCGCCGAGATCGACGGCACGTCCATCCAAGGTCGAGATATCTATCGCGTTGCCACGGTTGGTGATCTCATTCGGGCCATTAACTACGCCCCGGGCAATGACGCTCAGGTCGAAGCGTCGATCTCAGCGGACGGCAAGGGAATCGAGCTCCGCGCCCTGGGCTTCGGAAACACCGTCACGGTCGTTGCGGGTAACGATGTCGGCGGGTTAGTTTCCGGAACGGCGCGGGACCTCGGTCTGGAGAACGCGACTTTTTCGGTCGACTCACCCTTCACCACGCGGCGACTCATGGCTGGGATGGATACGGTGCTGTTGCGCTCGCTGCGCGGTGGACAGGGGGTCACGGGCAGCGCGGTGTCGTTCACCGACCGGCTGAATCAGACCGCGACGATCGACCTTTCCCAGGCCCACACGCTCCAGGAAGTCATCGACCTGATCAACGCGGACGCGACGGTCGCCCTGACGGCGTCGGTCAACGCGGCCGGGAACGGCCTTGTCCTTCGCGACGAGTCCGGCGGAACCGGCCCGATTGTGGTGAGCGACGTCGATGGGACGACGGCGGCGGAACTGGGCATTGCGGGGACGTTCGATCCGACGACGGACCGGGTCGAGGGCGGGAGTCTCCAGCTTCAGTACATTACCCGTAGCACGGCCCTGTCCAAGCTGAACCTCGGGCGCGGCGTGGCCTATGGCACCATCCTCATCAAGGACTCGCAGGCCAACACCATAGCGGTGAACCTGACGGACAGCCTCAAGACCGTGGGACAGGTGATCGACTTCATCAATGCCGTGACTCCGGACACGCTCAATGCTCGGATCAACGACACGGGCGACGGCATTCTCATCAGTGACACGTCGGGCGGGCTCTTGCCGCTGACCATTACCGATGAGGAAGGCAGTCAAACCGCGGCCGATCTTCGGTTGGCGGGCACGGCCAAGACGGGCCAGACCGTGATCGACGGCACGTTCGAAACGCGGATCGACATCGGCCCTGCGGACACGCTCAAGTCCATCGTGAGCCGGCTCAACGCGGCGGGCGGCGGCTTCTCCGCGGCCGTGGTCAATGACGGGGGCGGGGTGAACCCGTTCAGCCTGACGCTGACCTCGGCCGTCTCCGGGCGACGCGGAGAGATGATCGTTCAAGCGAGCGGCGTCGACCTCGGCCTGGACACGTTGACTCGCGCTCAGGACGCGGTGATCTCCATCGGCAGCGGGGGATCAGGCACGCCGCTGCTCATCACCAGCGCGACCAACAAGCTCGATGGGGTCATGGAAGGCGTCACCGTGAATCTCTTGACTGCCAAGGATGAGGACGTCACCGTGACCGTCGCGCAGGACGTGGACGGCATGGTCGAAGCCATCGACGAATTCGTGACCAAGTACAACGAAGTGCAGACGGCGATCGACGAGGCCACGAGTTTCAACCCCGACACCCTGCAGCGCGGTCCACTCCTGGGCGATCCGACGATGGACCTTGTTCGTGGCCGGCTGCAACGGGTGATCACGCAGCCCTTCTCGGGCGGCGGGCCGCACTCGCGACTGTTCTCCATCGGATTGCGACTCGGCGAAGGCAACCGGCTCGAATTCAATGAGGAGAAGTTCCGCGCCGCTTATGAGGACGCGCCGCAGGATGTCGAACGGCTGTTCACCCAAGCGGAGTCGGGTTTCGGCGAGGTCATGCAGGAAGTGCTCGACCAACTCACTCGCGACTTCGACGGTGTGCTCTCCCGCAAAGACGAACTGCTCGCCGACCAGCAGAAGGTTCTCAACGACCGAATCGAGAGCTTGACGGTTCTTCTGGCAGGAAAGCGACGCCGCCTGGAGACTCAATTCGCCGGGCTGGAGTCGTCCCTCGCGGCCCTGCAAGGCCAGCAAAACGCCTTGGGGGCGCTGGCGCAACTGCTCCGCTGACCTAAATCGGTGAAGATCCTCGGCTTCGCTCAGAATGCCCGCCGTCGTCGCCGATAGTACAGGCGACGATGACGACCGCCGTGGACAATCCCTACCTGCGCGACGCGGTGCTGACGGCCACGCCCGAGCAGCTGCAGCTCATGCTCTACGACGGGGCGATCCGCTTCGCCACCCAAGGACGTGACGCCATCCAGCTCAAGGAGTTCGAGGCCTCATTCGAGAAGCTCACCCGCGCGCAGAGCATCATCCTGGAGATGCAGAGCGGGCTGAACTACGACGTGAATCGGGCGCTGTGCGAGCGCATGGCCTCGATCTACAACTTCGTGTATCGAAAACTGGTCGATGCCAACGTCAACCGCGATGTGAGTCACATCGACGACGCCCTGAAAGTGCTTCGCGTCGAACGCGATACGTGGCAGATTCTGGTGGATAAAGTCAGCCGCCTGCGCGAAGGCGACAATCCCCAGGCCGCAACCGCGACCGGAGACCCGCAGCCGGCCGGGTTCTCGGCGGAAGGATGAGGTGGTTCGCGCGTTTTTGCGACGAACGTGTTTCTGCGCTATAGTCCCTCGTCCATGAGTCCCCACCACTGGTTATCACGCGCGATGCTGATCACGCTGGTCCTCGGCGCGCCCCTAAGCGGACAAACGGGCGAGCCCGCGGCGCCCACGGCTCAGGAAGCTCACCAGGCTGCGCTCGAGGAGCTGGATCGCGCCGAGCAGATCGACGAAAGCGAACTGACGCCCGCGATTCTCACCGAGGTCAATCGTCGCCTGGTCGTCCTGCAGGGCGTGGAGCCGAACCACCCCAGGCTGCCCTATCTCTTCGGCCGGTTGTTCGCGCTCGGCGGTCGCCGCGGCGACGCGATCGAGCAACTGCGTCGTTTTGTCGACACACGTGAGGGCCGCAACGAATGGGAGGCCCATCGACGATTGGGCGACCTGTTCGTCGAGGAGTTCCCCCGGCTCGCTCAGGGAAGCTATGAGCGTGCGGCGGAGCTGAAGTCTCACGAGCCGATGGTGCTGGTCGGATTATCGACCTGCGCCTACAAAGTTGGTCGCCTTGACGAAGCCGTGCGTCTGGCCAAGGAGGCTGCGGATGCCGACGGACGGAAGAACGTTCGCGTCGTTGCCCACCTCGCCCGGATGTTTGTCGCCAAACAGCAATGGGTCGATGCCCAGCGGGCGGCGACGCAGGCGTTGGAGCTGGCTGAGGCCGACGCCAAGGCTCGGCCGGGCGTACGCGGACCGCTCCGTCTCCTCGATTTGCAGTATCAACTGGTGATCGACTTGCTCCAGGCGCGGATCGGCGAGCGGGTTGCCACCGCGGACGATTTTCTGCAACTCGCCGCGCTGATCCGCAAGCGGAGCGAGCTCGCCGGGCGGATCAACCTCCATGAAGCCCTGAAAGTGCTCGAAGCGGGTCTGAAGGCCACGGCGCCGAACACCCCGCCCTCGCTGCTTCTGGAATACGCCGTCGCCCTGGCCGAGGTCGGCCGGACGGAGGAAGCCATCGAGGGGTTCGAGAAGCTGCTGGCCGCCGAACCCGCCAATCCCGTCGCAACCCAGTGGCTGGAAAAACTCCGCAGCGCAAATCCTTAGCGGCCTGTGGCGGCGGCGGCGATCACCCACACCCTTAGGACGCTCGGCGTGGTCGAGCGGAAGCACTGCTGACACAGCAGTGGCACACGTGCACGCGCGCCGCAGCTTGCGCCTCGGCGTGCCAAGGATGACACGTCGACGTATACTGTCACGTGGATAGCGTCGTGCCAAGGATCGACGAGCTGGTCATGGTACGCGTCAAGCACAAGGGCGCTCTTTACGTCCACGAGTGTGAGCGGAGCGAACCCGAGCGTCCGGCCTCAATCGGCCGAGTTGATCGGATCATCCTGTTGTCTCCGCAAGTGCAAGTACACGGCTCTGCTTGAAGGTCATCTGATGAGTAATCCCACACACTTCGCCAACTTCACTGACCCAATTTTCAGATGGAACAAGTGGCGTGAACAGAACCCCGATGTCATCCCCGATCTTAGCGGCGCTAGCCTCGATCCAGAATCGTACGTGTCAGAGTGGAACTTATCGAATGCCTTACTGCATCGCCTGAATATCTCAGGGCAATCGGTTTCACGCGGCGACTTTCGGAACGCGAAGGCTCACGGACTAGTTGCAGAGAACGGTAGCGCTCCAAAGTTGATGTAAACAAAAAAATGGTGATGACTCGTGTTGTACGGTTTTCGGCCCGCGACGCGCGGGCAGGAAGGAGTCACCACCATGCGGCGGAAGATAACGCCGGGGGA
>Ga0187893_10000445_pt1 | contig 108724 bp, 104 predicted proteins | sample MA1701074metaG_FD_139574 | JGI IMG/M metagenome (GOLD analysis project Ga0187893, IMG submission 139574) | White microbial mat communities from a basaltic lava cave in the Kipuka Kanohina Cave System on the Island of Hawaii, USA - MA170107-4 metaG ...
CGAGGAGATCGAGGTCTACCTCGAGTCCAAGGAGGACAACGAAGGGCTGATCGTCCTCTCCAAGGACAAGGCGGACAAGATCAAGGTCTGGGACCAGATCTCCAAGGCCCACGACAGCGGCACGCCGGTGGAGGGCCGGGTGGCCGAGGTGGTCAAGGGCGGCCTGGCGGTGGACGTGGGAGTGCGCGCCTTCCTGCCCGGCTCCCAGGTGGACCTGCGTCCGGTCAAGAACCTGGGCGCCATGGTGGGCCAGTCCATCCGGGCCAAGGTGATCAAGCTCAACCGGCGCCGCGGCAACGTGGTGCTCTCCCGCCGCGCGGTGCTGGAGGAGGAGCGCGAGGAGAAGAAGAAGCACACGCTGTCCGTGCTCGCCGAGGGCATGGTGCTCACCGGCACCGTGAAGAACCTCACGGACTACGGCGCCTTCATCGACCTGGGCGGCATCGACGGGCTCCTGCACGTGACCGACATGTCGTGGGGGCGGGTGGGGCATCCCTCCGAGATCTTCCAGATCGGCGATCAGGTCGAGGTGGTGGTGCTGCACTTCGATCGCGACACCGGGCGCGTGTCGCTCGGCTACAAGCAGAAGTCATCCGATCCGTGGGCCAACGTGGACGAGCGCTATCCCGTCCAGGCCAAGGCGAGCGGGCGCATCGTGAGCCTCACCAACTACGGCGCCTTCGTCGAGCTGGAGCCAGGGGTGGAGGGCCTCGTGCACGTCTCGGAGATGTCTTGGACGCGGCGCGTGCGCCATCCCTCCAAGCTGGTCAACGTGGGGGACACCGTCGAGGTCATGGTGCTGGAGGTCAACAAGGCCACCAAACGGATCTCCCTCGGCATGAAGCAGGTGGAGAGCGATCCGTGGGCCACCATCCAGGAACGCTACCAGCCCGGCATGCGGGTGGAGGGCAAGGTGCGCAACCTCACCGACTTCGGCGCCTTCGTGGAGCTGGAGCCCGGGGTGGACGGCCTGCTCCACATCTCGGACATGTCCTGGACGCGCAACATCGGGCATCCCTCCGAGCTGCTCAAGAAGGGCCAGCCGATCGACACCCAGGTCCTCAACGTCGACCGCGACAACAAGCGCATCTCGCTCGGGCTCAAGCAGATCCAGCCCGATCCGTGGGACAGCGTGGCCCAGCGCTACCCGATGGGCTCGCGGGTGACCGGCAAGGTCGTCCGCCTCACCGACTTCGGGGCCTTCGTGGAGCTGGAGCCCGGGGTGGACGGTCTCCTGCACATCTCGCAGATGTCGAACCGGCCCATCGCCACTCCGGCCGATATCCTGAACGTGGGCGACGAGCTGACCTTGATGGTGATCCGGGTCGATCCCAACGAGCGGCGCATCGGCCTCTCGCTGAAGGAGCTGGCCGCCGTCATCGAGGAGCCCGCGCACACGGAGGGCCGAGGCCGTCACAAGGGCCGCAAGCGGCGCGGCGGTGACGACTACGACGACGAGGAGTAGTCACGGGTGGCCTCCCGTGGTCGGGTCGCCCTCATCGCGGTGGGCGCCGGGGTCGGCGTTCTCGCTCTGTTCGTGTTCACGGTCTGGCTGCTCCTGACCGTTACCGACGACGGCCTACCCGGCGGAGCGAAGGTGGCCGTCGTGGAGGTCGAGGGCGTCATCGGAGTGGCCGCGGAGCGGAGCCTCGACACCGAGGGAATCGTCCGCACGCTCGGCGAGTACCGCGACGACCCGGCGGTGCGCGCGGTGGTGCTGCGTATCAACAGCCCCGGCGGCGTGGTGGCGCCGACCCAGGAGATCTTCACCGCGGTGCGCCGCCTGCGCGAGGCCAAGAAGCCGGTGGTGGCCTCCCTCGGCTCGGTGGCCGCCTCCGGCGGTTACTACGTGGCGGTGGCCGCCGACCGCATCTACGCCAGTCCCGGCACGCTCACCGGATCGATCGGCGTGGTCATGCAGCTCGCCAACCTCGAAGGCCTCCTCAAGAAGGTCGGCGTCGAATACGTCGTCGTCAAGGCGGGCGCCTACAAGGACGTCGGAAACTTCGCCCGCTCCATGACGCCGGAGGAGCGGCGCATCCTTCAGGCCCTGCTCGACGACGTGTATGACCAGTTCATCGTGGCCGTCGCGGACGGGCGCGGCCTCGAGCCGAAGGACGTGCGCGCCTTCGCGGAAGGACGCATCTATTCGGGCCGTCAGGCGCACGGGCTCAAGATGGTGGACAATCTCGGCGGGCTCGAGGACGCCATCGAAGCGGCTGCGAAGATGGCGGGCCTGCCGCCCAAGCCGAAGGTCGTCTATCCGCGGCGCCGCTTCTCGCTGCGCGACCTGCTGCGCAACGAGCTGGGGCTGGGCCAGGTCTCTCGCATGCTACCGGCCCTTGAAACACTCCGGACCCCGCTCTACCTGATGCCCTAGGCGGGGGAGGGGGCCGGGGGGTGTCTCCTAACTACCCAGGTTGCTTGACAAAGTTTCGCCTGCCGTGATACCGTCGCGACGTGGATCGGGCCGGGCCGCCGGAAAGCCGGGTGGCCCGGGAGCAGCGTCGGCCCTCTGAAGGGAGTCGCCATGACGAAAGCGGAATTGATCGAGGAAGTGGCGAAGGTCGCGAGCTTGACCAAGAAGGAAACCGAGCTCATCGTCAACACGGTCTTCGACAACATCACGGACGCGTTGGGCAAGGGTGACAAGGTCGAACTGCGCGGTTTCGGCAGCTTCCGCATCCGCCACCGCAACTCCCGCAAGGGGCGGAACCCCAAGACCGGCGACAGCGTCAGCGTGCCCGAGAAGCGGGTCCCCTTCTTCAAGGTCGGCAAGCGCCTCCGCGAGCTCGTCAACACGTAGGTCGAGTGGAGCGGCTCTGGGCGCCCTGGCGGATGTCCTATGTTTCCACCGCCGGGAGCCCCGAGGCCGCCTGCGCGTTCTGCACGGCCCTGGCCGTCGGTGATGACCGCCGGGCGCTGATCCTCCACCGCGGTACACACGCCTTCCTGATCCTGAACGCCTTCCCCTACGCCACGGGGCATCTGATGGCCGTCATCACCCGTCACGTCGGCACCATCGAGACGGCCACCGCCGAGGAGCTGGCCGAAGCCATGACGCTCGTCCAGAGCGCCACGCGAGCGCTCGACGTGGCCTATCATCCGGACGGCTTCAACGTGGGCCTGAACCAGGGCCGGGTGGCGGGCGCGGGCGTGCTCGGACACCTCCACATCCATCTGGTGCCCCGCTGGAACGGTGACACCAACTTCATGCCGGTGATCGGTGAGACGCGGGTGATGCCCGAATCCCTCGAGGCGACCTACGATCGGCTGGCCGTCGCGCTCTCCACGTGAGGGAAACTTCCGCCGAGCTGACGCCCATGATGCGGCAGTACGGGGAGCTCAAGCGCCGCTTCCCGGACTACCTGCTGCTGTTCCGCCTGGGTGACTTCTACGAGCTGTTTTTCGATGACGCCCACGTGGCCTCCCACCTCCTGCAGCTCACGTTGACGTCCCGGCAGAAGGGCGAGGGCGCGATCCCGATGGCGGGCATCCCGCATCACGCCGCCGACGGCTATATCGCCCGCCTCATTCGCGCCGGGCAGAAGGTGGCGGTGTGCGAGCAGCTCGAGGAGCCGGCCAAGGGGCGCAAGATCGTCCGCCGCGACGTCGTGCGCGTCATCACGCCCGGCACCGTCACCGACACCCAGTTCCTCGACGGGGCCCGCAACAACTTCCTCCTAGTGGCGCACGCGACCGCCGGCGCGACCGGGGCGGTGCTGGTCGACATCTCCACCGGCGACTTCTGGGTGGGTGAGGAGCCGGGGGCAGGGCAGGCGCTGCTCGAGGCGGCCCTGCTGCGCCGCCCCGCCGAGATCCTGCTGGCCCAGAGCGCGGAGCCCGCGTGGGTCGCGCGCTGGGCGCCCGCGGGCGTCCCGCTCACGCGCGTGGACGGCGGCGCCTTCGGCGCGCGCGCCGCCCGCGAGGTGCTCGAGGCCCACTTCGGCGGCGCGAGCCTCGACGCCCTCGGGGTGGGCGGCCTCACCGCCGGGCTCCAGGCCGCCGGCGCCGCGCTCGCCTATCTCCGGGAGACGCAGGGCGAGTCGCTGGCCCACCTCACGCGCATCCAGCGGCTGGTCTCCGGCGAGGCGATGCTCCTCGATCCCACCGCGGTGGCCACCCTCGAGCTCTTCGAGACGGCCCAGGAGCGGACGGTAAGGGGGTCGCTCTTCGCCACGCTCGACGCCACCACCACACCCATGGGCGCGCGCCTGCTCCGCCAGTGGATGCTTCGCCCGCTGCTCGATCGGGAGGCGATCGCGCGCCGGCAGGAGGCCGTCGCCGCCCTGGTGGACGCCCCCGCGGCCCGGGTCACCCTGCGGGGCCGCCTCGAGGGCGTGGGGGACCTGGAGCGGTTGACCAGCCGCGCGGCGCTGGGAGTGGCCCACGCCCGCGATCTCATCGGGCTCCGGGGCTTCCTGGCCCGCCTCCCCGGCCTCACGAATGATCTCTCGGGCCTCGACGCGCCGCTGCTCACGACGCTGGCCGAGGAGATCACCCCGCGGCCCGACCTTCAGAAATTACTTGAAGAAGCGCTGGAGGACGAGCCGCCGCTCGCGCTGCGTGACGGCGGGCTGATCCGCGAGGGCTGGAACGCAGAGCTGCGGGAGCTCAAGCAGGCCGCGCGCCAGGGCAAGGAGTGGATCGCCTCGCTCGAGCACCGCGAGCGGGAGCGCACCGGCATCCCCTCCCTCAAGGTTCGCTTCAACCGCGTCTTCGGCTACGCCATCGAGGTCAGCAACGCCCACGGCGCCAAGGTCCCGGGCCACTACCTCCGGCGGCAGACCCTGGTCGGCGCGGAGCGCTACGTCACGACCGAGCTCAAAGAGTACGAGAGCCGCGTGCTCGGGGCCGAGGAGCGCATCGCGCGGCTCGAGTTCGAGCTGTTCGGCCAGGTGCGGGCCGAGGTGGCCGCCGAAGCCGGCACGCTGCTCCGCACCGCCCGCGCGGCCGGGACGATCGATGCACTCGCTTCGCTGGCCACCGTGGCCCACGAGCGGGGCTACACGCGGCCCCAGGTGGACGACAGCTTCGCGCTCGAGATCGTGGACGGCCGCCACCCGGTGCTGGAGGCGGGCGGGGGGCCGTTCACCCCGAACGACGTGGCCCTGGATCCGAGCGGCGGCCAGATCATGATCCTGACCGGGCCCAACATGAGCGGCAAGAGCGTCTTCATGCGCCAGATCGCGCTGCTCACGCTCATGGCCCAGATGGGCGGCTTCGTGCCCGCTCGCTCCGCCCGCATCGGGCTGGTGGACCGGATCCTGACGCGGGTGGGGGCCCAGGACAACCTGGCCCGCGGCCAGAGCACGTTCCTCGTGGAGATGGTCGAAACCGCGAGCATCCTCCACCACGCGACACCACGGAGCCTGATTCTCCTCGACGAAGTCGGGCGCGGGACCTCTACCTTCGACGGCCTCGCGATCGCGTGGGCGGTCACCGAGGAGTTGCACGAGCGCGGGCGCGGGGCCAAGGTGCTCTTCGCCACGCACTATCACGAGCTGACCGCGCTGGCCGAGCGCCTGTCGCGGGTGCACAATTTCCACGTGGCGGTCCGGGAGTGGAACGACGAGATCATCTTCCTGCACAAGGTGCGGCCGGGTGGTACCGACCGCTCCTACGGCATCCAGGTCGCGCGGCTGGCCGGGCTGCCACCGGCCGTGATCGCGCGGGCCAAGGCCATCCTGGGCGAGCTGGAGCGCGAGCGCAGCGGGCTCCAGTCGGCGGTGGCGCCCGCCGCGGATGGCGCGGCGGGGCCCGCCCAGCTCGGGCTCTTCCCGCCCGTCCACGACCCGCTGCTCCGCGAGCTGGCGGCGCTCGATCTGGGCTCCATGACTCCGCTGCAGGCGCTGAATCTGGTAGCGGAGTGGCAGCAGAAGCTCAAGGCGCGCCCGTGACCGCCTCCCGCATCCGGCGGCTGCCCGACCATCTGGTCAACAAGATCGCAGCCGGCGAGGTGGTGGAGCGTCCGGCCTCGGTGGTGAAGGAGCTGGTGGAGAACGCCCTCGACGCCCTCAGCACTCAGATAACGGTGGATCTACGCGACGCGGGCCGCGCGCTGATCCGTGTCACCGACGACGGGGTGGGAATGTCGAGCGACGAGGTGGACCTGGCGCTGCTGCGCCACGCGACCTCCAAGCTCGCCACCGACGAAGACCTCGACGCCATCGTCACCCTGGGCTTCCGTGGCGAGGCGCTGCCCGCCATCTGCGCGGTCACCCGCTTCTCGGTGCTCTCCTGCCCGCGCGGCTCCGACACCGGCACCCTCGTCCGCGGCGAGGGCGGGGCGGTCACCGAGAAGCTCCTGGTGCCGGCGCCCGCCGGGACTACGGTCGAGGCGCAGGACCTGTTCTTCAATACGCCGGCCCGCCTCAAGTTCCTCAAGAGCGCCCCGAGCGAGGTGGCGACCGCGCTCCGCCTGCTCGAGGCCACCGCGCTGGCCCATCTCGAGGTGCACTTCCGCGTCTCCCACAACGGCCGCCCCGCGCTCGGGGCCCCGCGCGCCCGCACGCTGCGCGATCGGGTCGGCGCGCTGTGGGGCTTCGAGCGCGCGGGCAAGCTGCTCGACGTCGAGCGCAAGGACGGCCCGCTCGCCGTCTCCGGGCTGATCGCGCCGCCCCAGCTTGCTCGCGGAAGCCGCGACGAGATCGTTCTCATCGTCAACGGTCGGCCGGTGCGCGACTCCCAGCTCACCCAGACCCTGATCGAGGCCTACCGGCCCCTCCTGGCGCGCGACCAGTTCCCGGTGGCGGTGCTCCACCTGGAGCTACCGCCCCAGGAGGTGGACGTCAACGTCCACCCGACCAAGGCCTGGGTCCGCTTCCGCTCCCCGCGCCAGGTTCAAGAGATCCTTTACCGGTCGGTCCAGGACGCGCTGCGCTCGAGCAAGGTCGTTCAGGGCCAACGCGGCCTCAGCGCCGAAGCTGCGCCGGAACGAGAGTCCGCCGACTGGGGGAGTGCGGGGGCCATTTCGGGGCCCCCGCATACAATCGAAAGGCTTCCGGCAGACATGCCCACGCCGGATGCCCAGACCTTCCTATTCCGCGAGTCCGCGGCCACGTTCGCAACCGCGGCTTTCGGTAGCGTGATCGGCCAGCTCCAGGACACGTTCATCGTCTCCGCCACGGATGACGAGGTGTTTTTCCTGGACCAGCACGTTGCCCACGAGCGGGTGCTCTTCGAGCGGCTCCTCCGCGAGCTGGACGCCGGCCCGCTGCCTTCGCAGGAGCTGCTCTTCCCACAGCCGGTGGAGCTGGGCGCGGGCCAGGCTGGGCTGGTGCAGGAGTGGGCCCCGACGCTCGAGGGGTTGGGCTTCCGCCTCGAGGGCTGGAGCGGCTCTACCGTGGTGCTGCGCGCGGTGCCCGTTTTGCTCAAGGGCCAGGAGCCGCAGCGCCTGATCGAGTCGCTGGTGGAAGACGTCACGCGCCCGCGGAAGGGGGAGCCCGTTCCGCTCCTGCACCGCGCGCTGTCCTTCGTGGCCTGTCACGCCGCCATCAAGGCGCACGCCCCGCTGCAGCACGAGGAGATGGCCCGCCTCCTGGCCGATCTGGCGACGACCCAGACCCCATACTTCTGCCCGCACGGCCGGCCGATCGTGAGCCGACTGTCTTTACGCGACATCAAACGGGAGCTCGGTCGCACGTGGTGACCCGCCCGCGCCGCCGGCGGTCACGCGCCATCAAGCGGGAGCTCGGTCGCACGTGGTGACCCGCCCGCGCCGCCGGCGGTCACGCGCCATCAAACGGGAGCTCGGTCGCACGTGGTGACCCGCCCGCGCCGCCGGCGGTCACGCGACATCAAACGGGAGCTCGGTCGCACGTGGTGACCCGCCCGCGCCGCCGGCGGTCACGCGACATCAAACGGGAGCTCGGTCGCACGTGGTGACCCACCCGCGCCGCCGGCGGTCACGCGCCATCAAACGGGAGCTCGGTCGCACGTGGTGACCCGCCCGCGCCGCCGGCGGTCACGCGCCATCCAACGGGAGCTCGGTCGCACGTGGTGACCCACCCGCGCCGCCGGCGGTCACGCGCCATCCAACGGGAGCTCGGTCGCACGTGGTGAGCCGGGGCCCGCTGCTTGTCCTGGTCGGCCCGACCGGTGTCGGCAAGACCGCGGTGGCGGTGCGACTCGCCGGCCAGATTGCGATGGAGGTGGTGAGCGCGGACTCCCGGCAGGTCTACCGGGGCATGGACATCGGCACCGGCAAGCCCACCGTGGAGGAGCGCGCGGCCGTGCCGCATCATCTCCTGGACATCGTGGACCCCGACCAGCGCTACCACGCCGCGCGCTTCCGCGCCGAGGCGCTCGCCGCGGTCGCGGCCATTCACGGGCGGGGGCACCTGCCGGTCGTCGTGGGGGGCACCGGCCTCTACGTCCGGGCGCTGCTCAGGGGCCTCGCTCCGGCGCCACCGGCCGATCCGGCCCTCCGGCGGGAGCTGGAAGCCTTCGCCACCGCCAACGGCGCCCCCGCGCTCCACGCGCGGCTCGCCGCGGTCGCGCCCGGGATCGCGCGCCGGCTGCATCCCAACGACCTCGTCCGCGTCGTTCGCGCGCTCGAGGTGCACGCGCGGGGCGGCGGGGAGCCGCGGGACCCCGGGCAGGGGGACTGGGCCACTGCCCCCAGTGCCTGGCGGCTCGTGATGATCGGTCTGGGGCGCGACCGCGCCGCGCTCAACGCCGCGATCGCCGAGCGGGCGCGCGGGATGGTCGCCCGTGGCATGATGGATGAGGTGAGAGGCCTGCTCGAGGCGGGGTACGACCCGGACCGGCCGCCGATGGACGGCCTCGGCTACCGGCACTTCGCGCTGGCGATGCGGGCGCGTATGACGGCGGAGGAGGCGCTGCGGCTCATGATCCGCGACACCACCCGCTATGCCAAGCGCCAGCTGACCTGGTTCGCCCGCGATCCCGAGATCCGCTGGCTCGATGTGGACGGCGCGGGGGGTGTCGAGGGCACAGCCGAGACGGTGCGCAAGCACATCACGCAGGAGGGACTGATCGAGTGAAGTTACGCGAGAAGGCGGTGTTGGCGGCTCTGCGGCGGCCGAGCCAGCCGCGGGTGGTGGTGGAGGAGAGCTTGGACGAGCTGGGGCGGCTGGCCGAGTCCGCGGGCGCGCTGGTGGTGGGCCGGGCCACCCAGGAGCGCCGGGCCCCGACCCCCGGCCTCTACTTCGGAAAAGGGAAGGTCGAAGAGCTCAAGACGCTCTCGAAGCGCGAGGGCGCCGATCTCATGATCTCCGACGATTCGCTCTCGCCCATCCAGGAGCGCAACCTCGGGGGCTCGCTCGGGGTGCGGGTCATCGACCGCACCGCGCTCATCCTCGACATCTTCGCCCAGCGCGCCCGCACGATGGAAGGCAAGCTGCAGGTGGAGCTGGCCCAGCTCTCCTACCTGTTGCCGCGCCTCGTGGGCCAGTGGAAGCACCTCGAGCGCACCGGCGGCGGCATCGGCACGCGGGGACCGGGCGAGATGCAGATCGAGTCCGATCGGCGGATCATCCGCCACCGCATCCAGAAGATCCGCGACGCGCTGCAGCGGGTGCGGGTGCACCGGCGGCTCCTGCGTGACCGGCGCAAGGCCAGCGGCGTGCCGGTGGTGGCGCTGGTCGGCTACACCAACGCGGGCAAGACCACGCTGCTCAATCATCTGACCGGGGCCGACCGGGTGGCCGCGGACGCGCCCTTCGTCACCCTGGACCCGACGGCCCGGCTGGTGACGAGCCCGACGCACGCTTCGTTCATCCTGACCGACACGGTGGGCTTCATCCGCAAGCTGCCGCACCAGCTGGTCGCCGCCTTCAAGGCCACGCTCGAGGAGCTGGCCGAGGCCGACGTGCTGGTGCACGTGGTGGACGCGAGCCACCCGGGCCTGGACGATCAGGTGCAGGCGGTAGAGTCGCTGCTGAGCGAGCTGGAGCTGACCGGGCGGCCCACCGTGGTCGCGCTGAACAAGGTGGACCGCCTCGAGTCCGGCGCGGCCCGGGCGGTGCTCGCGCGCTTCGACGGCGTCGCGATCTCCGCGCGCACCGGGGAGGGGATGGAGGCTCTACTCACGCGAATCGACCTGGCCCTGAGGCCGCGGGTGATCCGGCTCACGCTGCGGATCCCCTACGCGGACGGGCCCGCCCTGGCCGCCTGCTACGAGCGCGGGCGGGTGATCTCGCGCTGCGACGAAGCGGAGGGGATCCGGTTGGAGGTCGAGATGCCGCGACGGCTGCTGGCGTCGCTCGAGGGGTATCGCATCTAGGTCGGTGCTACAATCGGGCCTCGGCCCTCGCGGACCGTCTCATGGGACTCCCCAACTGGCTCACGACGTTACGCATTCTACTAATCCCGGTCTTCGTGACCTTGCTGGTCTACCGGCGGGCGGGGCTGGCCCTGCTCGTCTTCTGTCTGGCGAGCCTGACCGACCTGCTGGACGGCTACATCGCCCGCGTGCAGGGCCGCCAGACGCGCCTCGGGGCCTTCCTCGATCCCGTCGCCGACAAGCTCCTGCTCACCTCGGCCTTCGTGACGCTCACGTGGCTCAAGGTGATCCCGTTCTGGATCACCGCGGTGGTGGTGAGCCGCGACGTGGTGCTGAGCATCGGGGTCCTCGTGATCCACGTGGCGGGGGGCACGGTGCATCCCGCTCCGACCTGGATCGGAAAGATGTCTACCGTGTTCCAGATGGCCACCGTGCTGGCCGCGATGGCGTCGGTCTACTTCCACCTGGTCCCCCCGTTCGTCACCAAGCTCCTCGCCTGGGTCACCGCCGGCTTCACGATCACCTCCGGGCTGCAGTACATCGTGATGGGCTTGAAGCAGCTCGAGACGCACGCCTCCGTGGACGAGCGGGTCTGACGGTGCCGCGCCGCCCGTCGTCGACCGGAGAGGGCGTGGTGGTGGCCGCGGTGACGCCGCGGACCGCCGCCGCCCGCGCCGGGCTCCGGTCGGGGGACCGCATCGTGGCCATCAACGGCGCGCCCCTGCGCGACGTCATCGACTTCCACTTCCACGCCGGTGAGGAGCGGCTCCGCCTGTCGGTGGAGCGGGCCGGCCGGGCCTTGATCACTCGCCTGATCCGGCGGGGCTCCGGGCTCGGGCTCGAGCTCGAGGCCCCGCGTCCCGCCGAGATCGCCACCTGCGCCAACAAGTGCGTCTTCTGCTTCATCCACCAGCTCCCGAGAGGCATGCGCAAGAGCCTCTACGTGAAGGACGACGACTTCCGGCTGTCGTTCCTCCACGGTAACTACATCACGCTCACCGATCTGGACGAGAGCGAGCTCGAGCGGATCGAGACACAGCGGCTCTCCCCGCTCTACGTCTCCGTGCACGCCACCGATCCAGACCTGCGGCACGCGCTCCTGGGCAAGCCGAAGGCCCGGCGCCAGCTGTTGCCGGTGATGGAGCGTCTCGCCAAGGCCGGCATCGCCATGCACGCCCAGATCGTGCTCTGCCCGGGCTGGAACGACGGCGTCCACCTCGACCGGACGGTGCACGAGCTGGCCCGCCTGCATCCGGCGGTGCCCACCACCGCGGTGGTGCCGGTCGGGCTTACCCGCCACCGCGAGCGGCTGCCCGCGCTGCGTCCGGTGACCGTCGAGGAGGCGAGCCTCCTGGTTCGCGCTATCGAAGGCTGGCAGGAGGAGTTTCGCGCCTCTCTCGGCACGCGCTTCGTGTGGGCGGCGGACGAGCTGTATCTGCAATCGGGCATCCCGCTACCGCCGGCGCGTGCCTACGAGGGTTTCGCGGTGGTCGAGGACGGCATCGGCCTGGTCCGCCGCTTCGAGGACGGCTTCACGCGCGCCCTCGTCCACCGGCCCGCCCGGCTGCCACGCCCGCGCCGGGTAACCGTGGTGACCGGTGAGATGTTCGCCTCGCGGATGCGCGCGCTCCTCGATCGCGTGACGGTCGAGGGCCTTTCGGTGAGCCTCGTGCCCGTCGCCAACGAGTTCTTCGGACGTGGCATCGGTGTGGTCGGGCTCCTCACCGGGCGCGACATCCAGATCCAGCTTGGGCAGCTCCAGCTCGTCGGCCGCGAGCTGGGCGACGCGGTGCTCGTGCCCGCGGTGGCCCTCCGGGACGGCGCCGGCGTCTTCCTCGACGATCTGACCCCGGCCGATCTTGCCGCCACGCTCGGGACGCCCGTCACCGCGGTCGAGCCCGACGCGTCGGCCTTCCTGGCCGCCCTACTCGGACGGTAGGGGCGGCGGGAACGAGGTAGCCGCCGTGCTGCGCCCGACCATCGCCATCGTCGGCCGCCCCAACGTGGGCAAGTCCACGCTCTTCAACCGCCTCATCGGCCGCCGCCGCTCGCTGGTACGCGACGTTCCGGGGGTCACGCGCGATCGCCTCTACGGCACGACCGTGTTCGAGCGCTGGCAGGCCACCGTGGTCGACACCGGAGGGTTCGATCCCAGCAGCGAGTCGGACCTCGTGCAGGGCGTGCGCCGGCAGGTATTGCAGGCCGTCGACGAGGCCGATCTCATCGTCTTCGTGATCGATGGTCGCGCGGGGGTGACTGGACTCGACCAGGAGATCGCGGGCATTCTGCGCAAGAGCGGCCGGCCCGTCCTGCTCGCGGTCAACAAGGTGGACGCGGCGGGCCAGGACGCGCCACTGGGCGACGCCTACCGGCTCGGCTTCGAGCCGGTGTTGACGCTCTCGGCCGAGCACGGCCGCGGCGTGGCCGAGCTGCTGGAAGCCTGCCGTGAGCGCGCGCCCGCGGTCGCCCCCGAGGCGGCGACGGAAGGTACGCGCGTGGCCATCATCGGCCGCCCCAACGTCGGCAAGTCGTCGCTCGTGAACGCGGTGCTCGGGCACGAGCGCGTCCTCGTGCACGAGCTGCCCGGTACCACGCGCGACACGGTGGACACGCCGCTGAGCTTCCGGGACCGCGACTACCTCCTGATCGACACCGCGGGCATCCGCCGCAAGGGGAAGGTGACCGAGGCTCTCGAGAAGCTCGCGGTGGTGATGGCGCTGAAGAGCCTCGAGCGCTGCCAGGTCGCGGTCCTCGTGGTGGACGCCTCCCAGGGCATCAGCGCGCAGGACGCGCACATCGCGGGCTACGCCAACGACGCCGGGCGCGCCACCGTGGTGGCCGTCAACAAATGGGACCTGGTGCCGCCGGGCATGCTCCAGAAGGGCGACGTCACCGTCCAGATCTACGAGCGGCTGCCGTTTCTCGAGCACGCGCCGATCTGCTTCACCTCGGCGGTGACCCGGCTCGGGCTGCGCGACCTCTTCGATCAGGTGGACGTCGTGGCCGCGGAGGCGCAGAAGCGCCTGCAGCCGGGCGAGCTGCTGTCCACGCTGCGCCAGGCGGTGGAGCGGCGGCCCATGTCCGCGCGCGGTGTTGCTCTTCGCGTGCAATCGGCGCAGCAAGTGGCGGTGGGGCCGCCCACGTTCGCGATTCGCGTGAATCTGCCGAGCGAAATCCACTTCTCCTACGAGCGCTACCTCATCAACTCGCTCCGCCACGGGCACGGCTTCGCCGGCTCGCCGGTGCGCCTGCTGTTCCGCAAGAGCGTCGGCCGCGGCGCCGGGCGCCCCGGCCGGGCCCGCCGCCGGGCCTGAGCCGGTACCATCTAACTAGGCAGAACCCCTAGCGATTTCGTTTGACCGCCTCTGGCACTGGCGCTAACATTGCGTAGCCTTTCACGACCGAGCAGCCAGCGAGGACTGAGCGCGTGAGCCCTGAGCGACCCGATCAGGACGATTTTCTAGAGGACGAAGAGCAGGAGGAGTACAGCCAGCGGAGCATCTTCGCCACGGGCTGGTTCCGTGCGGTTCTCGTCCTCCTGATCCTCGCGGTGATCGCGGTGATCGCGGTGCCGCTCATCGGCGGCTGGTTCGAGCCGACGCCGCCGCCCAAGGTGACGACGAAGCCTGGCGAGCCCGCGGCCACCACGGTCCCGGTGCCCGCCACGCCGCCCCCCGCGGCCGCCCCCGCGACCCCGCCGCCCGCGGCCCAGGTGCCGAGCACGCCCGCGCCGCCGACTCCGCCGCCCTCCACGCCCGCGCCGGCCCCGCAGCCCGCCACGCCGGCGCCCCCGCGCCCGGAGATGCCGCCAGCCACCGCGCCCGGCAAGACCGTCGAGAAGGCGAAGGCGCCCGAGCGCGTCGCCGCCGCGACGCCCGGCAAGAGCGCCGCGAAGGCCGCGGGCGGGGGCAGCTACTGGGTGCAGGTGGGCGCGTTCAAGGAGAGTCGCAACGCGGAGGGCCTCGCCAAGACCCTGCGCTCAGAAGGTTTCGCGGTGCAGGTGAGCACGGTAACGCGGGAGCAGCCCATCCACGTCGTCCGCGTCGGCGGCTATCCCGACCGCTCCAGGGCGAGCGCGGCGCGCGAGGAATTGCAGGGCAAGGGACACGCAGGGTTCGTGACGCAGGGCCCGGCCAAGTAAATCGACGAGGGGAGGTGACGGCGCTGACCAAGAACGACCTGATCAATGCGGTGGCGGCCCACGGGCTGTCCAAGCGGCAGTCGGCCTCGGTAGTGGAGTCGCTGTTCGACATCATCTTCCGCTGCTTCGAGAAAGGCGAAGACGTGAAAATCGTCGGCTTCGGCCATTTCCGGATCCGCCAGAAGGCGTCGCGCCGCGGCCGCAATCCCCAGACGGGCGACAGCATCGAGATCACCGCGCGCAAGGTGCTGACGTTCAAGCCGAGCAAGGGCCTGAAGCTCCGGATCAACGTCTAGCCGGAGGTCCGCGGGGGTATGAGCACGGTTCCCGACAAGCTCTACTACCGGATCGGAGAAGTCGAGACGATCACGGAGATCCCCGCGTACGTGCTCCGCTACTGGGAGTCCGAGTTCAAGCTGCTCCGCCCGAAGAAGAACCCGGCGGGTCAGCGCCTGTATCGCAAGCCCGACCTCGAGCTGGTCCTGCGCATCAAGTCCCTGCTCTACGACGAGCGCCTCACCCTCGAGGGCGCCAAGAAGCGGCTGCGCAGCGAGTCCCGCGGCCTCGACCAGATGGACCTCGGCCTCCGGGGGGCCACGCTGGAAGAGGTGCTCCGGCGCACCCGCACCCGGCTCCATGCCATCCGCCAGCGTCTCGCCGCCTCCCGACCCGGCCGCTCGTCTTGAGTTTGCCCGATCCAGCCCGTACAATGCCGGATGGGTCGGGGCGTGGCGCAGCCCGGTAGCGCACTTGACTGGGGGTCAAGGGGTCGCTGGTTCAAATCCAGTCGCCCCGACCAATTTCACTCGACATGGCGCCCGTGATTCTTGTCACCAACGACGACGGGATTCACGCGCGCGGCCTCGCCGTTCTCGCGGAGGCGCTGGCGCCGCTCGGTGAAGTGCACGTGGTGGCGCCCGATCGCGAGCAGAGCGCGGTGGGACACGCCCTGACGCTGCACCGGCCGCTCCGGGTGGATCGCGTCGCGGAACGGAAGTTCGCGGTGAACGGCACGCCGTCGGATTGCGTGAACCTCGCCGTCCTCGGGCTCTTGCCAGAGCCTCCGGTGCTGGTGGCCTCAGGCATCAACCACGGCACCAACCTGGGGGACGACGTGACGTACTCGGGGACGGTGTCGGCGGCGATGGAGGGCACGCTGCTGGGAGTGCCGTCCATGGCGGTCTCGCAGGCGGACCCGGAGGCGGACGGCTTCGAGGGGGCGGGCGCGGTGGCGCGGGCGGTGGCCATGCGGCTCCTGGTGGAAGGGCTGCCGGCCAAAACGCTCTTGAACGTCAACGTGCCCCGGGGCGAGCTCAAGGGTGTCCGGCTCACCCGGCTCGGGCATCGAGTGTACCGCGAGAAGGTGATTCGCGAGGTCGACCCGCGGGGCCGACCGTACTACTGGATCGGGGCGGGGCCGCCCGAGTGGGCGGAGGACACCGACGCCGACATCGCAGCCCTGCACGCGGGCTTCGCGACGGTGACGCCGCTGCACCTGGATCTCACGCATCACGGCGCCCTCGGCCGCATGACCGAGTGGGAGGGCGCGCTGAACGCCGTGCTCAAGAAGCGGAGCCGGTGACGGGCGGCCCGGACACCGCGAAGGGGTCGCCCCGCTTCGCGCGCGAGCGCGAGCGAATGGTGGAAGAGCAGCTGGTCGCGCGCGGGGTGACGGACCCGCGCGTGCTCGAGGTGATGCGGCGCCTGCCGCGGCACGCGTTCGTGGACGAGGCGCTCCGCGATCGGGCCTACGGGGACCACCCGCTGCCGATCGGGGAAGGGCAGACGATCTCGCAGCCCTTCATCGTGGGCCGCATGACCGAGCTGCTGCGGCTCACCGGGCGCGAGAAGGTGCTGGAGGTGGGGACGGGCTGCGGCTACCAGACCGCGGTGCTCGCGGAACTGGCGGCGCGGGTGTGCACGATGGAGCGTATCCCGCGCCTGGCCGCGCGGGCGCGTGAGATGCTGGAAGGGCTCGGCTACCGCAACGTGTGGGTGCGGGCGGCGAACGGGACCCTCGGGTGGCCGGACGAAGCGCCGTTCGACCGCATCCTGGTGGCGGCGGGCGGGCCGGTGGTGCCGCCCCCGCTGTTCGAGCAGCTGGCGGAAGGCGGGCGCATGGTGATCCCGGTGGGCGATGCGGCCAACCAGGTGCTCCAGGTGATCGAGAAGGTGAATGGCACGATGCGCGTCACCGAGGACTCCGGGTGCGTGTTCGTGAAGCTGGTCGGCAAGTACGCCTGGGAGCCGTGAGGGCCCGGGCCTGAGGGTAAGGACGGGGCGTAGCGCAGCTTGGTAGCGCGCCTGCTTCGGGAGCAGGAGGTCGCTGGTTCAAATCCAGTCGCCCCGACCATTTTTTCTCGAGTCGTCGCTGGAGCGGGCATGGGCGTCACGGGACTGCGCAGCGCCGCCGAGATCGTCGTGGAGGGGCGGGTCCAGGGAGTCGGCTACCGCGACTACGTTCAGCGGAAGGCTGCCTCGCTGGGGCTCGCCGGGTACGTGATGAATCTGAAGGATGGCAAGGTCCGCGTGCGGGTGGAAGGCGGGCGCGACCTCATCGAGGAGCTGATGCACGACCTGGAAAAGGGCCCGCCGCTGGCGCGGGTCGAGCACCTGGCCGTCACCTGGCGCCCGTCGACCGGACGCTACACGTCCTTCTCCATCCGCTACGCGGAGTTCGATCCGTGAGCCGTTCCCGCTGCCGCCGGGCCCGACGGCTCGTCGGTTCGGGGCTCCTCGTTCCCGCCCTTCTCGTCCCGGTCCTCGTCGCTCCCGTTTCCATCGCTCAGGCCCAGAGCAAGCCCACGCGGCCGCACGCGGCCCCTTTGCCGAAGGCAAGCTCCTCACAGAAGACCCCGATCACGTCGAAGACCCCGGCGCAGTCACGGAGCGCCGCCACGAAGCCCGGTGCGCCGAAGGCCGCCGCGTGCACGCACACGGTGCGGAACGGCGAGTCGCTGAGCCGGATCGCCGCCCGATACCACGTCTCGCGCGCATCGGTGATCGCCGCCAACGATCTCGGCAACCCCGGCGCGCTGCGGCTCGGCCAGCAGCTGGCCGTGCCCGGCTGCCGCCCGCCCCGGGAGGCCGGCCCAGCCGAGGCCCGCGGGAGCACGCTCGTCGCCGACGGCGTCGTCGTGAAGCGAGTGGGCCCGCGCCGCGTGCTGACCGAGCTGGTGCTGACCGCACCCGACTTTCAGGAAGCGCGCATCCCCCTGGTGTGGCCGGTGGAGGGGCCGGTCATCTCCACCTTCGGCCACCGGGCGCGGGGCTGGCACGCCGGCATCGACATCTCCGCGGAGATGGGATCGCAGGTCTACGCGGCGGCCCCCGGCACGGTGGTTTACAGCGGCTGGATCCGCTCGTACGGGCAGGTCGTCAAGATCGAGCATTCGGACGGCTTCATAACTCTTTATGCGCATAACCTGAAGAATCTGGTAGAGGCCGGTGAGGAGGTCGAGGCCGGCCAGGTCATCGCCATCGTGGGGCGCAGCGGGCACGCCACGGGCCCGCACGTGCATTTCGAGATCCGGCGCGATGGCCGAGCCTACAACCCGCTCCACCTGCTGGAGCCCTCCGACCAGACCCCTATCTTCGAGGGCGACGTCGCCGCCTCCAGCTCGGACCTCGATCCCCACGAGTGAGGGGTCATGGCTCCGGACGCCGATGCGGATGAGCTCGAGGGCGCCGACGAGCCCCTCGAGACCCTCCTCGACCAAGACCCCGCCGAGCTGGGGGAGAAACCCGGGGCGCCCGAGACCGGGGACAAGAGCCGCGAGCTGATCGCGCTGTACCTGCAGGAGATCTCGCGGGTCAAGCTGTTGACCGCGGAGGACGAGCAGGAGCTGGCGCGGCGCGTTCAGGCCGGCGACGCCGAGGCGGAGCGACGGCTGGTCGAGGCGAACCTGCGCCTCGTCGTCAAGATCGCCCGCCGGTACCTCCGCCGCGGCCTCTCGCTGCTCGACCTGATCGAGGAAGGCAACGTAGGGCTCCTGCACGCGGCCCGAAAATTCCGTCCGGGTCGCGGCACCCGCTTCTCGACCTACGCCACCTGGTGGATCCGCCAGGCGGTGGTGCGCGCGCTGGCCAACCAGGCGCGCACGATCCGGCTGCCCGTGCATGTCGAGGCGCTGCTGGCCCACTACAACCGCCACCACAACGCGCTCACCCAGAAGCTCGGGCGACCGCCGACCGTGGAGGAGGTCGCGGCCGAGATGGGCCGGCCCGCCGCCGAACTGGAGCAGCTCGAGAGCCTGCGGCAGCATCCGGTCTCGCTCGACAAGCCGAACCCGGGCGACGGGAAGGGGAATCTGGGTGATACCGTCGAGGACCCGAGCGCCGTGCCCGGCGCGGGGCTGGCCGCCATGCTCCGCGCCCGCGCGGACCTGTCCAGCGTGCTCCAGGACCTGCCGGATCGGGAGCGCACCGTGGTGACCCTGCGGTTCGGCCTGGGCGGCGAGGAGCCGCTGACGCTCGAGGGCATCGGCGGGCGCCTCGGCCTCACCCGCGAGCGCGTGCGCCAGATCGAGAGCGCCGCGCTCGGGCGCCTGCGACGGCTGCTGGCCGCGCGCGACGTCGAGCCGTCGGACCTGCTGTGAGCCCCCAGGAGAAGAAGCTCGGCGAGGTCATACGGGAGATGCGGGAGCGCCAGGGGCTCACGCAAGCCCAGCTCGCCGAGCGGGCCCAGCTCGCGCTGAGCTACATCACGCTGATCGAGTCGGGACAGCAGACCAACCTCTCCCCCTCGGCCCTCGCCCGGCTGGCCCGTGCGCTCGGGGTCACCAGCAAACACCTCACCGAGCTGGGCGGCTAGCCGTGGACGTCGATCCGCTGCGTCGCGCGCACGCCGACAGGCCGCGCCTGCAGGAGGCCATCGCCAAGCTCGCAACCCTCGGCGCGCTCCTGCAGAAGTGGCAAGGCCCGGGGGCGGCGCGCCGCCGCCCCGCAGCGCCTGGCGCAAGCGCTGAGGGCCGGGCCACGGTCAGGCGGGCAGGCGTGTTGAGAACACCGTGATCGGGTAGAGGCAGTAGTAGTCCGCGCTCCGCAGCGCGTTGGCCGCCGAGCCCTCATCGCAAAGCCGGGTGCGCTCGATCCAATCCTCCGCCGTCAGAAGCTCGCGCAGCCGGTCGCCCCAGTTGCGCGAGAAGACCGTGTGCTGGATGTAGTCGTGGTCGGCCGGAGCCAGGGGCGCCCGCCGCTCCAGCATGTAGGTGCGCAGGGCGACGTCGGCCAGGCCGACGGCTCGGAGCGACGCCAGGGTGGTCTGCCGCCGCTCTTGGAACGACCGGCCGCCGCCCTCGGCGAGCGTGCGGCGAATCTCCGCGAGCTGGATACGCCGCTCCAGCTCGGGGTGACCGGGCAGGAGCATGGCCGACAGCACCTGCGACTCCTTGACGATGATTCGCCCGCCCGGACGGACTATCCGTCGAAATTCCCCCAGAGCCTTCTCGGTCTCGACGATGTGGTGCAGCACGTCGCCACACCACACCCAGTCCACGCTCCGGTCGGGCAGGGGAATCGCGGTGCCGTCACCCGACTTGAACTCCAACCGGCCCGGCTCGACCCGCCCGCCCACGAGCCGGCGCGCCGCCTCCACCTTCTCCAGCTCCGGCTCGATGCCGATCACGCGGCCCGCCTTGCCGACCGCCTCCGCGAGCCACAGCGCGTAGAGGCCGACGCCGCAGCCCACGTCGAGCCCGCGCGAGCCCGGCGCCAGCCCGAGGTCGCCGATGATCCGCCGCGCCTCCGGCTCCTGGAAGCGATTCATGCGCTCGAGCGAGGCGTGGGGGCTGGTCTCGACGGAGCTCATCGCGCGCCATCCTATCAGACGGTCGGCGGCGCGGAGGTGATAGAATCCCCGCCGCCCACAGATGGGACCGCGCTCTCTCGGGTGGCTCGTCAAGGAGCTGGCGCGACGGGCCCGCCGGCGCTTGACGGACTACGTCCCCGATCGCGTCGTGCTGGCCCGCCGCTACCAGCGCACGTTCGGCCGGCCGCTGAACCTGCGCGATCCGCAGACCTTCAACGAGAAGCTCTACTGGCTCATGCTCTACTACCGCCCCCCGCTCACCACCACGGTGGCCGACAAGTACGCGGTGCGCAGCTACGTGGCCGAGCGCGTCGGTCCCGCGATCCTGAACGAGCTGTACGGGGTCTGGGATCGCCCCTCGGACATTCCCTTCGACGCGCTGCCGGACGCCTTCGTCCTGAAGGTCAACTGGGGCTGGCGGATGAACATCTTCGTCCCCAGGAAAGCCGACCTCGACGTGCCCGCCACCAGGGCTCAGCTCGTCGACTGGATGCGCCGTAGCCACTACTGGACCACGCGCGAGTGGTGCTACAAGAACATCAGGCCGCGCATCCTCTGCGAGCGCCTGCTGATCGACTCGACCTTGATCACCCCGACCGAATACACCTTCCACTGCTTTGCGGGCGAGCCGCTCTTCATCCGGACCATCCGCGACCGGGCCACCCAGCTGATGACCGACACGTTCGATTTGAAGTGGCAGACCACCCCGTTCTCCATCAATCGCCCCGACGGCCGGCGGGTGGTGGCCCGCCCGAGCAACTTCGACGAGATGGTGGAGTGTGCCCGTCGCCTCGCGGCCGGCTGGCCCTTCGCCCGCCCCGACTTCTACGAGGTGGATGGACGGACCGTCTTCAGCGAGCTGACCCTCTATCCGGCCGCCGGGACGAGCCGATTCATCCCGCCCGAATACGACCGCTACTGGGGCGACGCGCTGCAGTTGCCGCGGCCGGAGGGGTAGAATCGTGTTTGCGTGTGCTCCGCTTGGCGTGCCCCCGTAGCTCAGGTGGATGGAGCAGCAGTTTCCTAAACTGCGTGCCGGGTGTTCGAGTCACCCCGGGGGCACCAAAACTCAATCTCCTCTCACGCGCACGTCCGAGGAGCCGCTACCGCCAGGCGTGCTCGACAGGCCTCCCCGGCCGCCGCAGCAGCCCCACCGCGATGCCGACGTTCAGCAGGTTCCACAGGATGCCGTTGAGGAACGCGGCTTGATAGGAGCCGGTCAGATCGAGGATCACGCCGGACATCCAGCCGCCGAGCGCCATGCCGAACACGGTGGCCATCAGCACGGCGCCGACACGCACCCCAGCCTCCTCGGGAGGGAAGAACTCCCGGATGATGACGGCGTAGGCTGGCACGATCCCCCCCTGGAACAGCCCGAACAGCGCCGACAGGACGTAGAGCGAGCCGAGTCCGTCGAAGGGCAGGAAGAGGACGAGCGCCAGGGCCTGCAGACTCGAGCCCAGCAGCAGCGTGCGCCGCCCGCCGATGCGGTCGCACACCCAGCCGGACGCGAGGCGGCTGACCACGCCCGCGCCCAGCATCAGCGACAGCATCTGCGCGCCTCGCGCCGCGCCGTGGCCCAGATCGCCGGAGTACGCGACGATGTGGACCTGCGGCATCGACATCGCGACGCAGCAGCTGAGGCCGGCGATGACCAGCGCGGTCTGCAGCGCGGCCGGCGACATCCCCAGGGGCCGCGGCGACCGCGATGCGACATACGGGGTCGCGGAAGTCGTCTCGGTCAGCGGCGACCGCCGCCGGAGGACCAGGGCGAGCGGCAACATCGTCGCCACGCAGAAGACGGCGATGCCCAGGTATGTCCGGCGCCAGCCCTCACTCTGTATGAAGTGCTGTACGAGGGGCGGCCAGACCGTTCCTGCGAGGTAGCTGCCGCTCGCGATGATCGACACCGCCAGGCCGCGATGACGGGTGAACCAGAGCGAGGTGTCGGCGATGATCGGCGCGAACGTGGCCGAGCCGGCGACGCCCACCAGCACGCCCTGGGCCAGGATGAACTGCCAGAGGCTTGTCGCCTGGCTGGCGGCGGCATAGCCGAGCCCCAGAGCGATGGCCCCGCCCGCGACCGGGGCGACGATCCCGAAGCGGTCGGAGAGGCGCCCCATCAGGATGCCACCGAAGCCGAAGCAGATCATCGTCACGGTGTACGGCAGCGATGCGGCCGAGCGCGCGACGCCGAACTCCGCCTGGACCGCCGGCAGGGCCACGATCACCGACCACATGCCGACGCCGCCAATGGTCGACAGCAATAGCGCGGCAAAGAGCCGGGTCCAGGCGTAGGCGGACTCCGGCGCGTCAAGCGAGGCGTTCTCTACTCGGCTCCCGACGTCGCTGGCGGGCTCGGACATGATGAGCGAAGTCCAGTATCCAGGATGCGTCGCCGTTTGTACTCATCCAATTCGGGATCGGCAGGGAAGGCCACGCGGTCGGTACAGGTTTCGCTTGACAGCTTTGTGCGGGTGGCCACGTGGTCGGTCTGGTCCGGCGAAGGAATACGCCCTGAGCGCGTCGTGTTGGGCACATGGTGAGCGGTCGCGCAGCCGGGGACGAAAAATCATGACGCGTGCCGCGATCGCGCACCCCGGACGCTTCCAGGAACCGCCGAGATCGGGGTGTAGAGTCGCCCCAGCAGAACAGGGGGACTCGCCATGCCGACACACGCGCCGGACACCGCAGAGCTGGATCATCTGGGCGACGAGATTGCCGAGCTCTCGGCCCACCTGGAGGCGGCCACCGCCTCCTCGCCCTCATTCGGGAGTTCGACGCCCGCCATGGCTGGAACACGGGTTTCCGCTCCTGCGCGGCCTGGCTGGCCTGGCGCGTGGGGCTCGACCTGGGGGCGGCGCGGGAGCGGGTCCGGGTGGCGCGGGCCCTCGGAACGCTGCCGGCCCTGGCCGAGGCGCTGGCGCGCGGGGAGCTCTCCTACGCCAAGGTCCGCGCGCTGACCCGCGTGGCCACGCCGGAGACGGAAGCCCGGCTGCTCGCGGTGGGGAACGCCGGCACCGCCGCCCACATCGAGCGCATCGTGCGGGGCTGGCGCCGGGTGGACCGGCGGGCCGAAGCGCGCGAAGCCGCCCGGCAGCACGGGCATCGGGCGCTGCACGTCTACCACGACGAGGACGGCACGGTGGTCCTGCGCGGACGCCTGGCGCCGGAGGTCGGCGCGCTGCTCCTGCGGGCGCTCGACGCGGCCAGCGAGGCGCTGTACCAGCGGCGTCGCGAGAACGGGCCGGTCCCGCCGGTGGCCGATCCGGCCGCGGAGCCCCCGACCCGGGCCCAGCAGCAAGCGGACGCGCTGGCCCTGCTGGCGGAGACGGTGCTGCACCACGAGCTTGATCCAGGGGCTCCGGGTGAGCGGTACCAGGTGGTGGTCCACGTCGACGCTGGAGCGCTGGCCGACCCGGACCAGCCCGGACAGTCCGTGCTGGAGGACAGCGTGCGCATTTCCGCGGAAACTTCCCGCCGCCTGGCCTGCGACGCGAGCCGGGTGGTGATGCACCACGACGAGGATGGACGGTTGCTCGAAGTCGGGGCCCGGACGCGGACGATCCCGCCGGCGCTGAGGCAGGCGCTGCAGCATCGGGACCGGAGCTGCCGCTTCCCGGGATGTAGCGTGCGATTCGGGCAGGGGCATCATCTCCGACACTGGGTCCAGGGCGGCCCGACCACGCTCACGAACCTGGCCATGCTCTGTCGCCGCCATCACCGCGCAGTCCACGAGGAGGGCTACCAACTCGAGCGACAGGCCGACGGCGCGCTGCGGTTCCGACGGCCGGACGGGCGGCCGCTGCCTGAGGTGCCGGCGCCGGCGACAGTGCCGGCCGATCCGGTTGCCGAGCTGCGTGCGCGGCACGAAGCGCAGGGGCTGCGGCTCCATGCACGGACGACGTGTCCGGGATGGCTGGGGGAGCGGCTGGACGTGGGCTGGGCGATCGACGTGCTGCATCCGTTGGCCACGCGGAGCGTCCAATGACGTGCGTCTGGTACGCTTGACCCGCGTCGTGGCCCGCCCTAGCCTGCCGACTGGAGAATGATCGCCTTGATCGAGCGTCGCGCGTTCCTCGGAGCCCTCGTGGGCGGTGTCCTCGCGGCGCCGCTCACCGCCGGGGCGCAGCAAACCGGGAAGCTGTACCGGGTTGGCCATCTGGCGGCGAGCGCGCCCTCCGCGGAGAACACCAGGCTGCTGGGGGCGCTTCACGGGGAGCTACGCGCGCGCGGCTGGGTCGAGGGTCGGAACATTGCCTTCGAGTATCGCTGGGCGGAAGGCCGATACGAGCGGCTCCCACACCTGGCCGCCGAGCTGACCGAAGCCAGGGTGGACCTGATCGTTGCCGGGGGAACGCCCAATGCGCTCGCGGCCCGAAAGGCGAGCCAGACCATCCCCATCGTGATGGTCGGCGCGACCACGCCGGTGGAGGTGGGTCTGGTGAAGACCCTGGCCCGCCCGGGCGGCAACGTCACCGGCGTGACCTTCGATGTCTCTCCGGAGCAGACGGCCAAGCTCGTGGAGCTGATGGCCGAGATCCCCGGCGTGTCCCGCATCGCGGTCTTGTGGAGTCGGGGATATCCGGCCGCCGACCACTACCGAGGCGCGCTGGAGCGGGCGGCCGTGGCCCGGCAGCGGACCATCCGGTTCGTCGACGTGCTCAAGCCCGAGGACTTCGACTCCGCGTTCTCCGCGCTCCGCCGGATGCCCGTCGACGGGCTCATCGTCATGACGGATCAGCTGACCCAGACCCGGGGCGACGACATCGTTCGGTTCGCGGCGGATCGGAAGCTGGCGACGGTCTTCGGCGGTCCGGCCAAGCGCTTCGTCATCGCCGGGGGGCTCGCGTCGCTCTCCGCCGATTCGGCCAGCTACTGGCGTCAGGCGGCGGTCTACGTCGACAAGATCCTGAGGGGCGCGAGTCCGGCCGAGCTGCCGGTCGAGCAGCCGACCAAGTTCGAGCTGGTGATCAACCTCAAGACCGCCAAGACGCTCGGCCTGACGATCCCGCCGTCGCTCCTGCTGCGGGCGGACGAGGTGATCGAGTAGGTCGTCCCGCCGCGGTGAGGCGGGCCTACGGGCGCGTCTCGCCCGCGTTCGAGACCGAGCTCCCCATCCGGGACCGGCCGCCGCCATAGTCCAGACTAGGCTCACGTCCATCGGCCAGGTAACATGGCGGGCCGGGAGGAAGACAGACATGGGTGCGATGCCGATCCAGGTCCGTCCCATCACCGGCGCGCGGGGAGCCGAGGTCCATGGTGTGGACCTGAGCGCCGATCTCGACGAGGCGACGGTGGCCGCCGTCCGGCGCGCCCTCCTCGATCACTGCGTCATCTTCTTCCGCGACCAGCGCTTCGACGCTCCCCAGCACAAGGCGCTCACGCGCCGCTTCGATGGCATGACGGAAGTCGAGAGCGCGCCGTTGCTCGGCTTCCTGCTCGAGCACGGCCACCGGCCCGAGTTCACCTGCCGGTTCCGGTGGGCGAACGGATCGGTCGCCTTCTGGGATAACCGGAGCGTCAAGCATCTGGCCGTGCACGATGCGGGCCCGTTCCGCCGGGTCATGCGGCGGGTCCAGATCGCGGGCGACAAGCCCAGCTAGGGCCCGATGGACATCGCAGGAGCGGTCGCACTCGTCACCGGCGGCGGTTCCGGCATTGGCCGAGCCACCGCGCTGCGCCTGTCGCGTGACGGTGCCGCGGTCGCCGTCGCCGACATCGATGAGCACGGCGCCCGCGAAACCGTGCGGCTGGTCGAAGGCCACGCGGGTCGCGCCCTGCCGATCCAGGCCGATGTGGCGGACGAGGGCGCCGTGCGTCGAATGATCGACCGCACGCGCGAGCGCTTCGGCCGCCTGAACATCCTGGTGAACAACGCGGGGGTCGTCGAGGCCGTCACCACGCAGCGCGTGGCCTTCCCCGAGCTCGAGCCAGAGTGGTGGATGCGCATGCTGGACATCAACCTGCGCGGCGTGCTGCTCGGGACCCAGCACGCCATCGCCGCGATGCGTGAGACCGGGGGCGGGGTGATCGTCAACGTGTCGTCGATGGCCGGCATGGGCGTCGGCCCGCACCCGGCGCCCGTCTACGCGGCGAGCAAGGCCGCCGTGATCCGGTTCAGCGCCGCGCTGGCGCCACTCGGGCGCCGGCTGAACATCCGCATCAACTGCATCTGCCCGGACTGGGTCGAGACCCCGATGGTCCACCGGGCGCGCGCCGAGATGTCTCCCCAGGAGTGGCAGGCGATCGCCCCGGCCGCCATGACCCAGCCGGAAGAAATCGCCGAGGCCGTCGTCCGCGTCATCGGCGACGAGAGTCTCGCGGGTCGTGTGCTGCTGTGCGTCGGGCCGAAGCCGTGGCCGTTCGCCGAGATCGCCCGGAGACCGCCTTGACCTGCTTCACGCCTGGCGGGCAAGCTCCGCGATGCGGGCCATCGCCTGCCGCAAGGCATCTCGCTCCGCTCGCAGGCGCTCGGTTTCCTCGCCGAGGCGCCTGAGCTCGGCACGCAGCTCGTCGATCCGGCCAACCTGGGTCTGAAGCTCTCCGATCTCGTGCGCCATCGCGGCCAGGCGGCTCTGCAACTCGCCCAAGCGTTCGATCCTTTCCTGCCACAGGGTGAAGAGTCGGCGGCCTTCGTCGATCCAGTTGGCCACGTCCAGATCGCGCTCCCGTGTCACGGGGTGTTCCTCCGCCGACCGCCCCCGTCGTCGCCGGGCCCGCGCCACCAACACGGTGCCCAGCGCGACCACGATGAGCAGGGCCGCCAGCACGGCGAGCAGACCAGCCGCGGCGTCTGACGCCATGTCAGTATTCGTAGCTGAGGCGCATCCTGCAGTCCTCCAGCGCTCCCCCCGCCACCACCACTTAGGGCCCGCCTCCGGCAAGCGACTCGTGTGCCAATCGTCACGTAGGCGGAGAAAGCCCGCGATACGCTCGCACAGTCCCCGTCCGGTGAGGTGGATTGACGAAACCGTGTCCGTATCAGGGACGTGCCAGGGTCACACTGGTCATCCTCCTCCCCCGCGGATTCGATCTCTCTCTGGAAAAAGAGGGCAGGGTGACCAGAAAATACTCCCCCCCTCCTGGTCCACCCCGATCAGGCGGAATGATCGGCGGGCATCTGCCGCGGGGCTGGCAGGCCCGCGGCCGGAAGAGGCCGATCAGCTCGGCGGCCGGCATCGCCCGCACGGTGGGGGGGATCCCGCAGCAGCTCCATCCGGGTTGACCCGCTGGGCGACAATTGCTGGAAGTGCCCGGCCGGCGCGGGTTATGTTCTGGTGGATCGACGGAACCCGACATCTTTCCGGGAGGTCAGTGCATGAGCCGAGACAACGGAGGGCCGGAGTTCAAGAACGTGGTCGCGTCAATCGAGGAGCTGCGCGGGCTGATGGGCGAGCCTTCCGAGATTGCGCAGCGCAAGGACATCGGCCGGCTCGACGAGCATTGTCGGGCCTTCATCGCCCGCTCACCCTTCGTGCTGGTGGCGACCGCCGACCTGAAGGGCCACTGCGACGTGAGCCCAAAGGGCGACGCGCCGGGCTTCGTCCTGGTCCTGGACGACGGGCACCTGCTCATCCCCGACCGCCCGGGCAACAAGCGCTTCGACGGAATGCGGAATCTCCTCGAGAACCCGGGCATCGGGCTCATCTTCCTGGTGCCGGGCAGCGAGGAGACGCTACGGGTCAACGGCCGCGCCCGGATCGTCCGCGACCCCGAGTGGCTGGCGCGCCTGGCCGCCCAGGGCAAGACCCCGCAGCTGGCCATCGTAGTGGAGGTGGAGGAGTCCTTCCTCCACTGCGCGAAGTGCGTGAAGCGCTCCGGCCTCTGGGAGCCCGCCCGTTGGCCCGATCGCGAGGGCCTGGCCTCGCCCGCCCAGATGTTCCGCGACCACGCCAAGCTCAGCCACGTGACGGTCGAGGAGCTCGACCAGCGCCTGCAGGAGGGCTACCGGAAGAACCTGTACTGAGCGAGACATGACAAGGCGGCTGACCGTGGGCGTCGCTTCTCTCCTGGGCGCGGCCGCATTGCTCTTCTCGACGGCGGCAATCCACGCGCAGATCCCGGCCGGAGTCGCGGTGCGGGGCGACTGCCGTGCCCGCCTCGAGGAATACTTGAAGAAGCGCAATCCAAGTCATTTCTTTTACGTTGAGGATCCGGAGTCCAGCAAGTACGGCTGCGGGTTCAGCTTCGAGGACTCGGGAACGTTCGACCGGTACCCCAGCTCGGCCCAGACCGCCTTCACCTTCTGCCAGAACGGCGCGGATGAACGGGGGAGCAAGGCGCGGTGTGAGCTGATCGCCCGCGGCTCCACGATCGTTGCGCGCTCGTACCGGGAAGCGCAGGCCCGCGAGGAAGGCCCCGCCGGCCTGGTCGTCGACTCGATGCGCTGCGGGCAGACCCCGCTCAACCGCTGGTTCTGGTCGGAGCGGGCGTTCTGCGACATGGCCTGGCACGGTCCCTCCAAGGCCAGCGGGGTCGTGATCTGGAATCACGGCATCCACGGCACGGTGATGCAGTACACGGCTCCGGTCCCCCCGGTCTTCCGACTCCTCCAGGCTCGCGGATGGGACGTGGTGAAGATCGCCCGCAACAACCTCGGGGAGACATCCGGGGAGCAGTCCCTCTACCGGGCCGTGCAGCGAACGCTGGAGGAAGTGGCGGCGCGCCGCCGTGAGGGGTACGCGAGCGTCATCCTGGCCGGGCAGTCCTTCGGCGGCTACATCGCGCTGGACGCCGCCGAGTCCTCGAAGGACATCCACGGCGTGGTGGCGATGGCTCCGGGGGTTCGGGCCATCGGGGGCGCCGGCCGGCTCGATGCCGCCGTGACCGAGCGTACCATCGGCCGGCTGGCCGCCGACCGACTGGCGCTGGTGTTCCCCCGAGGCGATACCCTGTTCGGGAGCATCGAGCGTGGGCCGGGCGCGGCCAAGGTGCTCGCCGGTCGCAGCGGCTCGTTCCTCCTGCTCGACGAGACGCACGACATCCAGGAGCACGGCGGGGGGACGACCGGGAAGTTCGCGATCAAGTATGGCCCGTGTCTGGTCCAGTATCTGGCGAGCGCCGAGGTGGGCGCGGGTCCAGTGCGCTGTCAGGCCAGTCCAGCGGAAGAGCAGAGGGCGGCCACGGAGCTGCTGCCGATGCTCCCCAGCTCGATCACGGTGCTGCGGAGCTCGGACACGCTGGCGCCGAGCCTTCGGACGCTCGGCGGATCGTGGTACGGCGTTCTGGAGCCTTCCGGCGAGGTCGTCTCGTTCGCGATCGTCGAAGCGGGAGGTACCGGCCTGCGAGCCATGTTCGGCTCCGTCTCCGGCTGGCGTCGGGGAGGGCTCTACGAATTCACGGCGGGCGAAGGAGGCCTCACCTTCCGTCTGGGGGAGCGGGGGATCATCACGGTCAAGAACGCGACGCTGACCTGGACGCCCGCCAGCGGTACGAGCTCGCAGGTGGCGAAGCTCCTTCCCGTGCCCTGATGACGACGTCGCTCGCCGAGCACGCCGAGGTCCGGTCCGCGATCGATCTGCTGGAGGCGTGGATCGAGAGCCAGCGGGTCTACCGCGAGCTCCCGGGGCTGTCGATCGGGATCGTCCACGACCAGACGCTGGTGTGGACCCGCGGCTTCGGCCGCGCCGATGTCGAGCGGGGCGAGGCGGCCACGCACGACACGCTGTACCGCATCGGCTCGATCACCAAGCTCTTCACCGCGACCGCGATCCTGATCCTCCGCGACGCCGGCAAGCTCCGGCTCGACGACCCGCTCACCACCTACCTGCCGTGGTTCGAGATGAAGACGGCCGCTCCCGACTCGGGGACGATCACGATCCGGCACTTGCTCACTCACACCTCGGGGCTGCCCCGCGAGGCGGCCTTCCCCTACTTCACCGACAGCCGTTTCCCCGGCATCGACGAGATCCGCGCCCGGCTGCCGATGCAGCAACGCCCCCTACCGACCGAGAGCCGGTGGAAGTACTCCAACCTCGGCGCCACGCTCGCCGGCGAGGTCGTCGCCGCCGTCTCCGGGGAGCCCTACGCCGACTTCGTGCGGCGCTCCATCCTCGAGCCACTCGGGATGTCGGCGACGCTGGTGGCCTCGCCGACACCCGGCCATCCGCGTGTCGCCACCGGCTACACGCGCTGGCTCCCCGGGCCCGAGCGCACCCCGGCCCCGTTCAACGATCTCCGGGGACTCACCGCCGCCGGCAACATGACGACGAGCGTGGCGGACCTGGCGCGCTTCGCGATGCTCCAGCTCCGCGGCGGCGCCGCCGGGGGCGCTCAGGTCCTCTCCGGCCGGACGCTCGCGGAGATGCACCGGGTCCACTGGCTCGAGCCCGACTGGCAGGCGGGCTGGGGGCTCGGCTTTCGCGTGCTCCGGATTCGAGGAAAGACCTTCGTCGGCCACGGAGGCGGGGTGCGCGGCTTTCGAAGTGAGCTCCGCATCTGTCCGATCGACAAGGTCGCCGTCGTCGTGTTCGTCAACGCCGACGACGGCGACGTGTGGCAGTACGTCGATAAGGCCTTCGAGTGGGTCGGGGGAGCGATCGCCAGCACGAGCAAGCCGTCTCCCCCGACGGCCGACCCGGCCTGGCAGCGCTACGTCGGCCGCTACCGCAACGCCTGGGGCGACGTTCAGGTCCTCGTGCGGGGCGGGGAGCTGACCGTGATCTACCCGGCTGGGCCGGATCCGCTCCTCGTGACATCCACGCTCAGGCCCGTCGCCGAGCACACCTTCCGCGTCGAGACCAAGGACGGGTATGGGATCCCGGCCGAGCTGGTGGTCTTCGAGCTCGACGCGGCCGGCCGGGTGGCGCGCGCAAAGTTCGGCGAGAACTACACGCAACGGATCGAGACCTGGGAGGATCGCTGAGAGTACCGGGATCAGCCATCTAGCTGAAGGGCTCGGCGGACTTCACCGAGCGTCTGCTGGGCCACGATTCGTCCCCGCGCAGTGCCCTCTCGCAGGATTCGCAGGATCGCCGGGGGGTCCTCGGCGAACGCGATCCGACGCGCGCGGATCGGGCCCAGGAAGCGCTCGAGGACCTCGATCAGGCGCCGCTTGAGCGCGACGTCACCCAACCCCCCGATCCGGTACCGCCGCTTGATATCGTCGACCGCCGCCGCGTCGGGATCGAACGCGTCCAGGTAGCTGAACACCGGGTTGCCCTCGACCGTGCCCGGCAGCTCGGCGCGAAGATGCTGGGGATCCGTGTACATGCCCATGACCTTTCGCGCGACCACGTCGGTCGGATCCGAGAGGAAGATGGCGTTGCCCAGGGACTTCCCCATCTTGCCCGGGCCGTCGGTCCCGGGTAGGCGCGCGTGCTTCGGGACGAGGGCGGTGGGCTCGACGAGCACCGGCCCGTAGAGCCGGTTGAACCGGCGGACGATCTCCACCGTCTGCTCGATCATCGGCAGCTGATCCTCACCCACCGGGACCACGTCGGCCCTGAAGGCGGTGATGTCCGCGGCCTGGCTGACCGGGTAGACGAGGAAGCCGGCGGGCACGTCGGCGTCGAACCCCTTCTGGCGCATCTCGTCCTTGACGGTAGGATTCCGCCCCAGCCGGGCCACCGTGACGAGGTTGAGATAGTACACGGTCAGCTCGGCCAGCTCCGGCACCCCGGACTGGACGACGATCGTGGCCACCGTGGGATCGATGCCGACCGCGAGATAGTCGAGGGCCACCTCGAGCACGTTCCGGCGCACTAGCTCGGGCTGCTCGGCATGGTCGGTGAGCGCCTGCAGGTCGGCGATCAGCACGTAGGTCGCGTACTCGTGCTGCAGATCGACCCGACTCTGGAGGGAGCCGACATAGTGGCCGAGGTGCAAGGGTCCGGTGGGCCGATCGCCCGTGAGGATCGTCTTCTTCATGACATCTCCGCGGCCTCCTCCTGCGAGGCGGCGGTCCCCCGAAACTAGAAGAGCCGCCCCGTGAGGCGGCTCCTGTGGTCAGTCCAGAGACTCTACCGCAAGCCGCCTATTGCGGCGGCCACCACTCCTGACGCGCGCACCGGTCGTTCACGAGACGATCCTGGCACGCGGGTCGTAGGCTCGTCAAGGTGCTCGTTGGGGCGACACGTCGTAGGAACGATCTGAGCGCGTCCATTGTGCTGCTCTCCGGGTGCTGCGACGGCTTCATCCGGGCAGGCTAAGGACGGACGGGCTACCCGACAGTTGAGTTGTCTTCGAGTGCATGGAGCGCGAGCCCGGTCGCGAGGCATGGTTGCGAGCGGTAAGCTAGCGCGCGGGTTCCCCGATGGCACGGGTCATCTACGTCGTGGCGCGCAATAAGCCGTTCCTACACGGCTATCTGACGGCCACCGTGGGAGCACGGTCTCCCGACGGACACCGCGCGGAAATCAAGCTGGACCAGCGGCGGGGAGAGCGCCGGCAGCAGAGCGAGCCGGGGCACCCGGAGCGACGTAGGGGGGAGCGACGACTCCGACCAAGTCTGGACAACAAGCTTCGTTCCCGCGGCTACGCCCGCGTGGTCCAGTCCGAGACCTCTAGCCGGCGCACCGCGGAGACAGCCACCGGCTGGCGGCCCCGATCCACCTGGCGAAAGCGGCGCATCAGAGGCTGGCGGCGCCGTGTCGAGCGGGTCTCGGCCATCCTCAGGGCGCTGTGGAGAAGAATCCGGCACGCGGTCGGGGCGGAGCGACGACCATCTTGACCCGTTCCGCGGGTCGCGAGACCATGCCTGCCGTGCTGATCGTCGACGCCCAGGTGCACATATGGGGCAGTGGCACGCCCCTTCCACCTCACCGTCCGACCTCGGTCTTCTCGAAGGACGAGCTGCTGAAGGAGATGGACGCGGCGGGGGTCGACGCGGCCGTGATCCACCCGCCCGGCTGGGATCCCGGCTCGAACGAGCTCGCGCTCGAGGCGGCCCGCCAGCACCCCGACCGGCTGGCGATCCTCGGCAAGTTCCCGGTGGAGCGTCCGGAGAGCCGCGCGCTGATGGACGGCTGGAGGCGTCAGCCGGGAATGCTCGGCTTGCGCTTCGTGTTCCTGCGGCCGCACCAGAAGACCTGGCCCACGGACGGCACCCTGGACTGGTTATGGCCTGCGGCCGAGCGCGCTGGCGTGCCCATCGCGCTGCTCGCGGCGGACTTCCTGCCGGTCGTGGGGCAGGTGGCCGAGCGCCATCCGGGGCTCAAGCTGATCGTTGATCACCTCGGCCGCCCGCGGCAGACGAAGGACGAGGCGGCCTGGGCCAACCTGCCCGAGCTCCTGGCCCTCGCGCAGTATCCGAACGTGGCGGTCAAAGCCACGGGGGCTCCGAGCTACTCCAGCGAGCCCTATCCCTACCGCAACATCCATCCCCACCTCCGCCGGCTCCACGATGCGTTCGGCCCGGAGCGGTTGTTCTGGGGGACGGACATCACGCGCATGCCGTGCACCTGGCGGCAGTGCGTGACGCTGTTCACCGAGGAGCTGCCCTGGCTCACCGCGCGCGACAAGGAGCTGATCATGGGCCGGGCGCTCTGCGCCTGGCTCGACTGGAAGCGATGACGCTGCGCCCTCCGGCCCGCCGGTGGTGTCCCGGGCGGCCGGCGCGTAGCCCAGAGACCATCCCCGCCGTGAGCGACCGGAAGGACGCCCCTTGAGGATCACCGTCAAGGCCAGAAACGGGACGTGCGAGTTCGAGTGCGACCCGGGAGAGAAGATCCTCCACGCCGGCCTCCGGAGCGGGTTCGAGCTGCCCTACGAGTGCTCCACCGGCACGTGCGGCACCTGCAAGGCCAAGCTCGTGAGGGGCCGGGTGGAGAGCGCGTGGCCCGAGGCCCCGGGTGGCCAGTATCTCAAGAGCGAGGCCGAGCTGCTCATGTGCCAGTGCGTCGCGCGCGACGACTGCGCGCTCGAGGTCGGCGTCCTCAAGGCGCGCGAGGCGAGCGCTCCGCTGCCGGGTGCGCTCGGTGGCCACCTGCGGGACTGGCGCCGCCTGACCCACGACGTGGCCGCGTTCAACGTCGACCTCGACCGGCCGCTCGACTTCGACGCCGGCCAGTTCGCCCTCCTCGGCGTGCCGGGCATCACCGGAGCTCGGGCCTACTCCATGGTGAACTTCGAGCGGGCGACCCGGCGCCTGTCGTTCGTGGTGAAGAGGAAGCCGGGGGGCGCGGTGAGCGAGTGGCTCTTCGGCGACCGGGTCGACGGCGCGCGTCTCGGCCTCTTCGCGCCCCTGGGGCACGCCACCTTCCTCCCCGGGCTCCAGAAGCACGTCCTGTGCATCGCCGGGGGGAGCGGGATCGCGGGCATGATGTCGATTCTGGAGCGCGCCGGCGAGGCGGGCCACTTCACCGGGTGGGACGGCCACGTCTTCTTCGGCGTACGCTCCGAGCGCGACGGCTTCTTCCTCGGCGAGCTGCAGGCGCTCCAGGCGCGCCACCGGGCCCGGCTGGCCGTCACGGTGGCTCTCTCGGACGAGGACGTGCCGGTCTCCTTGCCCGCGGCCTACCCCGGGCTCGCGTTCGCGCGGGGTCTCGTCCACGCGGTGGCGGGCGAGCGCATGAAGGGGCGCTTCGCCGATGTGCGCGCCTACGTGGCGGGGCCGCCCCCGATGGTCGATGCGAGCTTGCGTTCGCTGCTGCGCGAGGCGAGACTATCGCCCGCCGACATTCGGTACGACAAGTTCAGCTAACGTCACAAGGAGGGACGATGGGCCAGTACGAGCGTCACGTCTTCGTATGCACGAGCGGCGAGACCTGCCCGGAGCAGGGGGACACCGAGAAGTTCGTGAGGATCCTCCGGGAGCGGGCGAAGCAGATCGGCCGGCCGGGGGACGTGCGCATCAACAAGGCCGGGTGCTTCTCGCAGTGCGGACGCGGCCCGATGATCGTCTTCTACCCCGACGACGTCTGGTACGCGGGAGTCCAGGAGTCCGACCTGGAAGAGATTTTCACTTCCCACGTTGTAGGGGGCCAGCCGGTCGAGAGGCTCCGCTACGACCCCGGAAAGCCGGGCGCCAACAAGGTGAGCGAGGCCGAGCTGGCCGAGATCAAGAAGGCGGCCGCCGCCCGCGCCCAGGCGCCTCAGCCGGCCGAGCGGGCGCTCGACTGGAAGCGGGTGGGCCCGACCGCCGATGTGCCCGCGAACGGAATGAAGGAGTTCTCGGTCGGGGGCGTCAACGTCCTCGTCGTCCACACCGGCGACGCGTACGTCGCCTTCCAGGCGCTGTGCCCCCACGAAGCCATCCCGCTGGAGCAGGGGATCCACGACGGCTCGGCCCTGACCTGCCTCGAGCACATGTGGCAGTTCGACCTTCGGACCGGCGCCCCGCTGGGCGACGCCCTGGAGGGGCTCCGCAGCTACCGGCTCAAGGAGGAGCGGGGCGAGCTGTACGTCACCCTCGAGGCCTGAGCGCTGGAGGGATCCCCGCCGACGCGCCCGAGCGCGTCGCCGAAGCGCTGGACCATGACCTCCGCGAACGGGAGACTCCGGTCGGCCCGGGCGCTGCCCGAGCGCGCGGCCCCCAGCATCAGCCGGCGGAACTCGATGATGGTCGGAGCCGGGGACAGGAGCTAGTGCAGGACCTGCTCCGGCTGCGGCGCCCGCACTTCGGGGTCACATAGCCGTCCGGCCCGGCCTGTCGTCGACCGGCGCGGCGGCGCCGCGCACCCTCACGCCGGTCCAGTGCTCGTAGAGCTTGGTGACGGCGGCCATGTCGAGCTGGCCGAAACCCTGGGCGTGGGCGGCCTCGTAGACCTGGCGTACCGTGGAGGCCACGAGCATCGGCACCTCGAGCTTGGCGGCCATTGCGAGCGCCAGGGAGACGTCCTTGCGCGAGAGCCCGATGCCGAAGTAAGGTGTGAAGTCGCCCGCGAGCACGTTGGGGAAGCGCTTGAGGAAGTGATGCGAGCGCCCGCCGCTCGCGGACAGGATGTCGAAGAGCCGCTGCGGGTCCATCCCCGCCTTCACCCCGAGCACCATCGCCTCCGCCGCCACCACCACGTTGCCTATCGACATCACGTTGTTGACGATCTTGACGATCTGGCCCGAGCCGAGCGGGCCGACGTGGTGGATCTCTGGGCCCAGGGTCAGGAGCAGGGAACGGCAGCGCTCGAGCACCGCGGCGTCGCCCCCGACTATGAAGACGAGCTTGCCGCTGCCCGCGTCCGCCGGGCCGCCGCTCACCGGGGCGTCCAGACAGTCCGCGCCCTTGGCCCGGGCCGCGGTGGCGACCTCGCGCCAGGTATCCGGATCGACCGTGCTCAGGTCGATGAGCGTCATCCCCGCCCGCGTCGCGCTCAGGACCCCGTCAGCGCCGAGGTAGGCGCGCCGGAGAGCCGCCGGATCCGGCAGGCTCGACAGGACGACGTCGGCGCCCTCCGCGGCGGCGGCCGGCGACTTGGCTCGGGTGACCCCGTTCTTCTCGGCCCGGCCGGCTCGCTCCGCGTCGACGTCGTAGCCCGCGACCTGATACCCCTGCTCGGCGAGCCGCTTCGCCATCTGCCCACCCATCATGCCCAGGCCCACGAATCCGATTCTCGGCGTCGTCGCCACGTTCTCGTTCCTCCCGTCTCCGGTCACTCGGCCGCGGCGTGCGCGCCGGCCAGGCGCCCGAAAACCGCGCCCGACATCAGCCCGGTGCCGCCCGGATAGTTGCCGTGAAAAAGCCCGCCCACCATCTCGCCGCAGGCATAGAGACCGGGGATGGGCGCCCAGCTCGTGCTCATGACCTGCGCGCGGTCGTTGACCCGGACGCCGCCGAAGGTGAAGGTGATCCCGCCCGTCACCGGGTAGGCCACGAAGGGTGGGGTGTCGAGCCGCTGGGCCCAGTTGGACTTGGCCAGCGCGAGCCCTCGGGTCGCGAGGCCGTCGCGCACGGTGGGATCGAACCGGCCCTCCGTCACCGCGGTGTTGTAGCCGTCCAGGGTGTGGCGGCACACCGCGCGGTCCAGCGGCAGCTGCTCCACCAGGGCGTCGAGCGAGTCCGCCATCAGCGGCGTCCCGGTCCGGTAGCGGCCTTCCAGGAGATGCGTCACCTTCGCGTCGAAGATCTGCCAGCCGATGCCGCCGGGCTCGTTCAGGATGATGCCGCCGAGCTTGGCGTAGGTATAGAACTGGAAGTCCTCGCCCTCGTCGAAGAAACGCAGGCCGCGCGCGTTGACGAGGACCCCGTAGGGGTAGGACAGGCGGTTGGTCTTGTCGGTGAGCTTCCGGTCGCCGTGGGGCGGCGCGCCCGCGTCGATGGGCGTCGAGTGGCAGCCGGTCCACTGGCCGTGCGGCAGCGCGCCCAGTTCCATCGCCATGCGCAGGCCGTCGCCGGTGTTGTAGCGCGTGCCCCGCACCTTGGCATGGTCCCAGGGCCGACCGAGATAGCGCGCGCGCCACTCCGGGTTCGCCTCGAAGCCGCCGCAGCCCAGCACCACCGCCTTGCCCGATAGCTCGCCGAAGCCATCGGGGCCGTTCGTGACCACGCCGATCACCCGACCGCGCTGGTCCTGGAGGAGGCGCACGACCGCACTGTCGTAGCGGACCTCGACGCCCTCGCGCTCGGCCGCGCGGAACCACATCACGGAGAGGCCCACGCCCTCGTGCTTGGCGCGGATCACCGCGCCGGGCGACCACTTGATCGTGTCGCCCACCTTGACCGCCGAGAGCGAGACCGCCGGCTCCATCTCGATGCCCTGCCGCACCATCCAGCAGGCGGTGTCGTAGGACCGGCCGATGAGCGGCTCGGCCAGCTCCGGGTCCGTGCGCCCGTCGGTGACGCGCAGGAGGTCGGCCATGAAGAGCCGGGAAGGGTAGGGCTCGACGCCCGAGTAGAAGCCGGGCACCTCGCGCTCGGCGTCGGGGACGAGGGCGCGGAGATCCTCGGCGCGGTCGAAGGCGATGCGGAGGAGCCCCCCGCTATAGTGCGTGTTGCCGCCGCGCAGCGCGCGAGGGGCTTTCTCCAGGGCGATGACTCGACGGGCGCCCTGCTCTCGCGCGGAGACCGCCGCGGCCAGCGCGGCATTGCCCGCGCCGATCACGATGACGTCGTGGTCACTCACGGACGGAAGCATACACGAGCTTGAGCTAGAATGGCCGCCGTGGTCCCCCGCCGCCACCGCCTCGAGTACGAGAAGCGGGTCAACCTGGTCATCGACCACGTCCGCGACCACCTCGGGGAGGACCTCTCGCTCGAGCGCCTGGCCCGGGTCGCGGCATTCTCGCCCTTTCACTTCCACCGGATCTTCCGGGTAATCACCGGTGAAACCCTGTCGGCCTCCATCCAGCGACACCGCCTCGAGCGGGCGGCGGTTGCCCTGATCCATCGGCGCGACGAGAGCATCCTCACCGTGGCGCTTGACCACGGCTTCTCCTCAGCGGCCACGTTCGCGCGGGCCTTCAAGAGCCACTTCGGCATGAGCGCGACGGGGTGGCGGGCCGGCGGGGCCGGCCGGTGGAGCAAGCGGCGCAAAGCGAATCGCAAGCCGAGCAAAGCAGGGAAGCCCGGGCGAAGGCATCATCCCCTCAGGAACGTCACCGTCCGCGAGCTCCCTCGCTACCACGTCGCGTACATGCGCCATGTCGGGCCCTACGGCGCCCACGGCATCCCTGACCTCTGGACGCGATTCCAGAAGTGGATGGAGGCGCGTGGTCTGAACGGGCCGGGCAGCATCAAGCTCGGCATCGGACGCGACGATCCGTTGGTTACCCCTGCCGAGAAATGCCGGTACGACGCCTGCGTCGTCGTTCCCGACAGCTTCACGGGCGACCAGTGGGTCAACGTCACCGAGGTGCCCGGTGGCCAACACGCGGTGGCCACCTTCACCGGCGGCCCGCACGAGATCCAGGAAGCCTGGGACGCGCTCTACCGGTCCTGGTTGCCGGGCAGCGGCTACCAGCCCGACGACCGGGCGTGTCTCGAGGTCTACCGGGGCAACCCGAACGTCAGCCCGGGTGTGTTCCGCTGCGAGCTCTGCGTCCCGGTCAGGCCGCTCTGATGGTCACCTGGAAGGCCTTCGCCGAGGCGGCACCCGAGCTGGCCCAGGCCGGCCGCGCCCTGCTCAATCAGTTCGGCGTGGGGCTGGCCTTTCTCGCCACCGTGCGCGCAGACGGAGCCCCACGCCTGCACCCGGTGTGCCCGGTCCTCTCCGAGGATCGACTGTTCGTCCTCATCGCGGCCACGTCGCCCAAGCGCCTGGATCTGCTGCGGGACGGCCGGTACGCGCTGCAGACGTTCCCCCAGCCGAAGCCGGGGAGCGACGAGTTCTATCTGGCGGGCAAGGTCCAGCTGGTGGAGGAGGCGGCGATGCGAGTCGCCGTCTTCAGGGACGCCAGGCACATGGCGGACGAGTCGGAGACGGCCTTCGAGCTATGGATCGATCGCGCCATGCACACCCGGTGGGAGAACGTCCTGACCCCGCAGATGCGGCCCGTGCACGACAAGTGGCGCGCGGACGACGGCGAAGCTCGACCGCGGTAGGGAGACCAGCGCCGCGCGACACTAGCCGAAGCACACCTTGCAGGGCCACAAATGCCCGGCCGCCCGTGCCTCCGCCGGAGTCTGGAACACGCGCCAGCTTCCGCTGGCGGTCCCCGCCATCCTCACCTGCTGGCAATCCGGGCAATGGAATGGACGCGACCCCCTGGGCTCAGCCGGGCTTCCGGTCGCGGCCTTCAGGACCTTCGGTGGGTGAGCGTGCCCGAACCGACATTTCATGGCGGGGTATCTTACGCTGAAGGGGACCGGTGGCCCAGTAGAGGCCCGGTGAGGGGAGGATCGTGATGGAGCGACAGTTCGATCTGCTGGTCATAGGAACCGGTGTGACGTCGGCGGTGGCCTCCCGCTGCCGCGAAGCCGGCTGGAGCGTCGCGGTGGTCGATTCGCGCCCGTTCGGAGGCACCTGCGGGATCCGCGGCTGCATGCCCAAGAAGATCCTCGTCGGCGCGGCGGAGGCGGTCCACGCGGCGCGTGACATGGCCGACCGGGGTGTGCCCGGAGGCACGCTGGCGATCGACTGGCCCGCGCTCATGCGGTTCAAGCGCTCGCTGATCGACCCGACGACGCCGCGCACCGAGCAGACCTGGACGGCGATGGGAGTCGAGCAATTCCACGGCCGCGCCCGCTTCGTGGGCCCGACCACGTTGACCGTCGGCGACGACCGGCTCACCGGCCGGCGCATCCTCATCGCGGCGGGCGCCATGCCGATCCCGCTCTCATTCCCGGGCGCCGATCGGCTCACGACGAGCGAGCAGTTCCTCGAACTCGATCGCCTGCCGCCTCGCATCGTCTTCGTGGGCGGCGGCTACGTGTCGTTCGAGTTCGCCCACATCGCAGCGCGGGCGGGCGTGGACGTGACAATCCTCCACCGCGGGGCCCGGCCGCTCGAGGCCTTCGATCCCGATCTCGTCGACATGCTCGTGAAGCGGACGCGCGCGCTGGGAATCCGCGTGGAGCTGGACACCGAGGTCCGCGGCGTCGAGGCGGCCGGCGATCACCTCGTCGTGCGCGGCGCGCGGCGCGGCGAGGAGCGCCGCTTCGAGACCGACCTGGCCGTGCACAGCGCGGGCCGCGTGCCCGAGCTGCACGACCTGGATCTGGAGACGGCCGGGGTGAAGCGAGAGAAGCGCGGCGTCGAGGTGAATCAGTTCCTCCAGAGCGTGTCCAACCCCGCGGTCTATGCAGGGGGGGACGCGGCGGCCAGCGGCCCCCCGTTGACGCCCAAGGCCGACCACGACGTGGGCGTGCTGACCACCAACCTGCTGGAAGGCAACCGCCGCACCCCGAACTACGACGGCATCGCCTCGGCAGTCTTCAGCCTGCCTCCGCTCGCCTCAGCCGGGCTCACGGAAGCGGGCGCCCGCGGGGCGGGCCTCGCATTCCGCACGACCTGGCAGGACACCTCGGGCTGGTTCAACACGCGCCGGGTCGGGGAGACGACCGCCGGCTCCAAGGTGCTCATCGAGCGGGGGACCGACCGCATCATCGGGGCGCACCTGCTCGGTCCCCACGCGGACGAGGTGATCAATCTGTTCGCCATGGCCATTCGCCTGCGCATTCCGGCGGGGGAGCTGAAGCAGGTCGTCTACGCCTACCCGACGTACGGCGCGGACATCCGGTTCATGGTCTGACCGCGCTTCAGTCCTTGTACTCGCAGTGGCCGTCGATCACTGTACGGGGATGCCACCAGCCGCCGGTACGCGCACACCGGGCGGCCAGCTCATCCTGGGTGTAGGTGGGTGGCACCGGGACGCCGCTGCAGGCCGTCAGCAGCATGCCCAGCAGGAACGCGAGCGGACGTCTCGCTCTCATGGCCTGAGCTATCAACTCGTCGCACCGGGATGCCGTTCCTCGGATCCTTGTAGATTTGCACGGCACTCCTTCCCAGCCCCGTCCGGCCCCGTCTCCCATCCGGGCGTCGGCGGGCCGGGAGCCGGGGAGGGGCCGTGCCCACGATGCGGTCAGCAGCTCAGATTGATCGGGCTACTGCTTCCACGGGGCCGAGCTGAGGAACGTGCTCAGCTCGAGCAGCTTGCCCTGGAGCAGGTCCACCGCCGCGGAAGCCTTCTCCAGTTTGCCCTCTCGCCCCATCGCCTCGAGGTCTGCCGCGGCCTGCCGGACGCCGTTCGCTCTGAAGTAGCCGACGGCACCCGTCACCCCGTGGGCGACACGGAAGAGCGTCCTGGAATCGCCGCTGGATACCGCCGCCTGGAGCGAGCTGATCCACCCGGGGACCTCCGCGGTGAAGGTGCCGGCCAGCTCATCGAGGAGCTCCCGGTCACCCCCGACACTGTCCAGCAGGGCGGCGAGGTCGAGAATGGGCTCGCGCCCGGTCATGTCGGCCGATCGGCCTCGTGGTGTCGCGGGATCCACCGCGCCAGCATGTCGGCGAGCTCGCTCGCCTTGATCGGCTTGGTCAGGTAGTCGTCCATCCCGGCGGCCAGGCAACGCTCGCGATCGGACTGCATCGCGCTGGCGGTCAGCGCGATGATCGGCACCCGGCGGCTCCGGCCGGACTCCGCCGCGCGGATGGCGGCGGTCGCCTGGTAGCCGTCCATCTCCGGCATCTGGCAGTCCATGAGCACCGCATCGTAGTCGACGCGCGCGACGGCATCGACGGCCCGGCGGCCATTGTCCACGACGTCGGCGACGAAGCCGGCCTTCTCGAGCAGGCGGCTGATCAGCTTCTTGTTCACCGCGTTGTCCTCCGCGGCGAGGACCCGGCGGCCACCGCCGAGGGTCGCCGGAAGCCCGGCCGACGGGACCTGCGCGCCCGGTGTCGTGCGCGGCGATCCAGCGGCCATCGGCTCGAGGACATCGCAGAGCGCTTCCAGGATGCGTCGCGGCCGGACGGGCTTCGGCAGGCACGCCGAGATGCCCGCCTCCTTGCTCGCCGCGCTCAGGCTCGGCTCGACCCACGAGGTCAGGAGGATCATGGGGAGGTCTTGGCAGCCCGGCTCGGCGCGAACGGCCTGGGCGACGTCGAGCCCGTTCATCTCGGGCATCTGCATGTCCAGGAGGATCACCCGGTAGGGATCATTGGAAGCGACCGCGGCCCGGAGGCGCTGGAGCCCCGTCGCTCCCCTCTCGGCCTCGTCCACTCGAAGACCCCACGCCTGGAGCTGGGCTCGAAGAACCTGCCGGTTGGTGGCGTTGTCGTCGATCACGAGGGCACGGATCCCCCGCAGCGCGCCGGGCGAGGAGGCCACCGGAGCCTCGACCGCGGTTGCCCTCGCGAGCCGCACGGTGAACCAGAAGGTACTCCCGCGGCCGGGCTCGCTCTCGACCCCGATCTGTCCTCCCATCAGCTCGGCGAGCCGGCGGCTGATGGCCAGTCCGAGCCCCGTGCCGCCGAAGCGCCGCGTGGTCGAGCCGTCGGCCTGGCTGAAGGCCTGGAAGAGGCGGCCCTGCGCTTCCGGCGGAACGCCGATCCCGGTGTCCCGGATGTCCAGCCGCACGATGAGAGTGTCGGCCCCTTCCTCCGCCACGCGGGCCGACGCCACGACCTCGCCCTGCTCGGTGAACTTGACCGCGTTGCCGATCAGGTTCGTGAGGATCTGGCGGAACCGCCCGGGATCCCCGCGCACGGCTTCGGGCACGGCCGGATCCACCGTGCCGAGCAGCTCCACGCCCTTGCTCTGAGCCCGCTCGGCCAGGAGCTCGACGACGTCCTGGACGGCGGAGCGCAGATCGAAGTCGATGCTCTCCAGGTCGAGGCGGCCGGCCTCGACCTTCGAGAAGTCGAGGATGTCGTTCAGGATGGTGAGGAGGCCGTTCGCGGAGCTCTGCACCGTGTCCACGTACTCGCGCTGCTCGGCGCTGAGGTCCGTGTCGCGGAGCAGGCCGGTCATGCCGATCACGCCGTTCATGGGGGTTCGGATCTCGTGGCTCATCATCGCGAGGAACTCGGCCTTGGCGCGCGCGCCCGCCTCGGCTTGGGCCCGGGCCTCACGCAGCTCGGTGTCCCGCACCTGGATCTCGCTCAACATCGCGTTGAATCCGTCGACGAGGTCACCGACCTCATCGGCGGATCGCTTGCGAGCCCGCACGTCGTAGTTGCCCTCCTGACGGACGCGCTCCATCACCTCCACGAGACTGAGCAGCGGCTGCGTGAGGACGCGGGCGAGCACGATCGAGAGGGCCACGCTCGCGAGGAGCGCGGCCACGACCAGGATCCCACCCCCGAAGAGGCTCCGGTGGGCCTCGTCCCGCACCGCGCCGATCCGCGCGTCCATCACCCGGTGGGACTCCGCGATGAAGCTCGCGTAGGCCTGGCTGGCCTTGTCGTAGTCCGCGTTGGCCAGACGCATGAACCGCCGCGACGCGCGAGGGGCTCCGCTCGCGCGCTCGATGGCGATGGTCGCGGCGAGGAGATACGCCTTGACGTCGGTGACCAGGGCCGCGAGCAGGCGAGACTCCTCGGCTCCAAATGAGTAGGTAGTGTCCAGCCCTTCGATCTCCTTGACGACCTGCCGGACCGTGTCGAGCAAGGGCTGCCCCTGCTCGTAGATGGTCCCTTCCTCGATACCCTCCTGGGCGTCCGTCAAGAGATTGTAGATCGCGGTGTGGTTACGCGACAGCTGGTCGAACAGGATCGTGCTCTTCGCGTTCTGGGCGAGATCGTTTCGGGAGAACTCTTCGAGCAGGCGGGACTCGGATCTGAGCGCGGTCAGGGCCGTGAAGGAGAGCACCAGCGAAATGAGCAGGAGAATCGCGGGAAAGGCCAGGAGCTTGGTGCGGAGACGGAACACCACGGCGTCGATCCCCCGGACGAGCTAGTGGCGCTCGCCCGAACCGGGCGCCTGCGCGGCTCCGGCGGCCCGGCGCCGCCACGCCTCGGCTGAGATCTCGCCGAGATAGTCGAAGCCGCCGTCGGGTCGGGGCCGGAACACATGGGCCTCTCCCTCGCGCTTGGGCCAGATGCCGGTGGCCTCCTTGAGGTTCGCGTGGTGCGCGACAAGCACCGTGTTGGTGCCTCGGCCCGGCGGCGCCGCGAGCATCTGGCGGAGGGCCAGCCCCTGCTGCTCCCGCTCCGTCTTGCCGAGGCCCATCGAGAAGAAGAGCGTATCCGAGACCTCGTTGCGGCCGAAGGCGAGCGTCGCCGTCTCCGCCGTCCGGCAGTAGGGACTGCTCACGACCCTTCCCACCGGGAGTCGGAGCGTCTGGAACGCGGCGCCGATGTCACGAGCCATCTGGCGGCCGTCGGCGGACAGATTCCGCTGCCCCTCGCACCGGCCGAGCTTCGGATCGCTCGTGTCGGCCTGCTCGGGATTCGTCGTCGCGTGACGGAAGTAGATGACGTAGCCACCCCGCCGCAGGGCGTCAATCAGCTCACCCTCCGCGAGGGTCGCGCCCGGGGCGGGAGATTGCGCGGGTGCGGGACCGGCGGCGAAGGCCATCGCGGCAAGGAGCGCCAGGCCCAGGGCTGACTCGTATCGGGTCCTACGCATGAGCACACTCCATCTGTGGCGTCTGTGTTCGGTCCACACTCTGATCATATGACAAACGCAATTAATGCAAAGAACGGTACTATGGGTCCATGAAGGCCGCGGGAAGCCGAGACGACCTCATGCTGATCACAACTGGAGAAGCCGCAAGTCATTGCCGGGTTTCACTTCAGGCGCTACGGCGGTGGATTCGGGACGGCAGGCTCAAGGCTTTCCAGACCCCGGGAAAACACGCCCGGATCGAGGTGGCCGAGTTCCAGCGCTTTCTCAAGGCCTGCGGGATGCCCCCGTATCCGGCGGGGCAGGGGCCACGGACGCCCCGGGTCCTCGTGGTCGAAGACGACCCCGACGTCCTCCAGATCCTCACGAACCTCCTGGTCGGTCAGTCGCAGAAGCTCGCGGTGGAGACCGCGGTGGACGGATACGACGCGCTGATCAAGGTGGGGACGTTCAAGCCGACGTTCCTCATCCTGGACGTGGTCATGCCAAGACTCGATGGGCTGGAGGTCTGCCGCCGTCTGAAGGCGCGCCCCGAGACACGCGACATCCGGATCCTCGCGGTCACGGGCCACGCCGCCATGGCGGAGAGCGTGCTGGCGGCCGGGGCCGACGCGTGCGTCGCCAAGCCGTTCGACTTCGACGTGATGAGCAAGGAGCTGGAGCGTTTCCTCGGCTCGCCCCCGCGCGAGCCGGCCATGCGGAGGCCCGGGTGAGGATCCTCGTCGCGGACGACGACGCGATCGGGCGCCGCCTGGTCGAGAGCGCGCTCGGCAAGTCGGGCCACGACGTGCTCGTGGTGCCGGACGGCGCTGAAGCGTGGCGGATTCTGGGCGCCCCGGACCCGCCGGCCCTCGCGATCCTGGATTGGATGATGCCGGGGCTGACCGGCGTCGAGCTGTGCCGGAAGGTCCGCCAGACGGTCTGGCCGGTGGAGCCCTATCTGATCGTGTTGACGTCCCGGGGAGAGACCGTCGATGTCGTCACCGCGCTTCAGGCGGGCGCCAACGACTACGTCACCAAGCCCTTCGAGATCGAGGAGCTCCGGGCGCGCGTCTCTGTCGGAGAGCGGATCGTGACGCTGCAGCAGCAGCTGAGCGATCGGGTCCGAGCGCTCGAAGAGGCGCTGGCCCACGTGCACCAGCTGCAGGGCCTCATCCCCATCTGCGCGTGGTGCCGGCAGGTCCGCAACGACGGCAATTTCTGGGAACAGGTGGACAGCTACCTGGAAAAGCGCTCCGGTCTTCAGTTCACCCACGCCATCTGCCCACCCTGTCGGGAGAAGGAATCGGCCCGGCTCCGGAAGACTCGGCCGCAACGGCCTTGACGCGCCGGCCGGGGGCGGGCAGAGTCTCCCCCATGAGCGCGAGCCCGACCGCCACCGGCCCCAGCATCGAGCTGCTCCTCCAGATCAACGCGGCCTTCAACAGCCGTGACGTGGATCGGATCCTCGGCTTTTTCGCGGAGGACGCGACCTTCCTGATGGCCCGCGGGCCCGAGCCCTGTGGTCGGCGCGTGCGCGGCAAGGCGGCCATCGGCAAGATCCTCGCCGACCGCTTCAAGGTCATCAGCGGCATGCGCTGGGATCACATCGACCACTTCGTGGCGAACGATCGCGCGGTGTCGGTGTGGATGGTGACGGGAACCGGCGCCGACGGCGAGGTCCTCAACTACCAGGGGTGTGACATCTACGAGTTCCGCGGGGACAAGATCCTCAACAAGGACACCTACTGGAAGCTGGTCGAGCAGAGCCGCGCCGGTAGCCGATAGACGTGCCGTATTGCCCGCCCGCGCTGCTCGACGACGTCGCCGATGTGCTGGCCGAGGTGCGCACCTGGGCCGGCGTCGTCGAGAAGAAGCCCGGCATCTTCTACGTGCGCCGCCAGCCGTTCCTCCATTTCCATCTGGTCGAAGGCGGGCGGCGGCGCGCCGACGTCAAGGGACGGACCGGGTGGGCCCAGCTCGACCTCCCGCGACCCGTGTCCACGGCCAGACGGCGAGTGTTTCTCCGCGAGCTCCGGCTCCGCTACCGGGAGAAGTAGCCGGCCTCAGCCCTCGAGCGTGAACTTCTGGAAGGTGTGGCAGCCCTGCTCGACGAGACCGCGGCTCACCGCGAACGTCCAGGTGACCTCGGCCACGTAGATGTCCCCGCGCGAGTCCACCGCGATGCCGTGGGGCGCCGCGAAGCTGCCGGCCGCGGTAGCGTCGGGGGTGCCCCATCGCGTGAGCAGCCGGCCGTCCCGGTCGAAGACGCTGACCCGGCCGTAGAGCGGCTCCGTGACCTGACCACGGCGAGGGGAGCTGTTGCCCTTGTGCCACCACAGTTCGGAGACGTAGGCGCGACCCTGCGCGTCGAAGACGAGGTGCGTGGGCCGCTGGGTATCGCTCCACTCGGTCAGATACTCCCCGTCGGGGCTGAAGATCTGGATGCGGTCGTTCTCGCGGTCGCAGACGAAGACGCGCCCGTCCGCGGCGGTGGCGATGCCGTGGGGCAGGTAGAACTGGCCGGGGCCGGTGCCCGGTACGCCCCACGAGCGCCGCAGCTCGCCGTTCGTCGCGAACTGATGCACGCGGCAGTTGCCGTAGCCGTCGGAGATGTAGAGATCGCCCTTCGGCCCCACCGCCAGGTTGGTCGGTCGGTTGAAGGCGCCGGCCGGCCGCTTGATCGTCAGGTAGTCCTTGCCGTCGTACCCGGTGTCGGCGGGCTTGTTCATCGTGCCGAGCGTCATCAGCAGCTTGCCGTGGGGGGTGAACTTCCGCACGGTGTGGTTGCCGTCGTCGGTGCAGTACACCATCTCGTCCGGCCCGATCGTGATGCCGTGGGTGCGGTAGGTGAAGTCGCCCTCGCCCCAGGAGCTGAGGAACTTGCCGTTGCGGTCGTAGATGATGATCGGGTGATCGCCGCGGCAGATGAGGTAGACGCGATCCTCCGAGTCCACCGCCACGCCCGCCACGTCCCGGTGCTCGTAGCCGGCGGGCAGCTGCTCCCAGCCCTCGGCCACCTCGTACGTCGGCGTATTCGATCCCGGCATCGCTCTCCTCCCCTGGGGATACGTCGGGTGGACCGGCTCGTGCCGCGTCCGATCATGGGAGAAACGCGGGGCCGAGTCAAGTCGCAGTAAGCCCATCCTAGATGTAGCCCGCCGTCACGAGAACCTCGGCGGTCAGCACCGCGCCCTTGGCCGCCCCCAGCTTGGTGTTGTGCGATACCAGGACGTACTTGACCCCGTGCTCGAGCGCTCGGTCCTCGCGGATGCGGCCGACGCTCGTCGTCATCCCGCCGTCGGCGTCGCGATCGAGCCTCGGCTGCGGCCGGAAGGGATCATCGTGGACAGTGATCAGGCGCTTCGGTGCCGAGGGGAGCCCGAGCCGCGTCAACTCGCCGCCGAAGGCGTTGAACGCGGCGGCTACCTCGGCGGGAACGGCGGGAGATCCGAGCGAAACCGTCACCGCCTCCGTGTGTCCGTCGCTGACCGCGGCCCGGGTGCAGGTGGCGCTGACCGGGAACGACGCGGGCCGGATGGCCCCGTCGTCATAGCCGCCGAGGATCTTGCCGGTCTCGCGGGCGACCTTCTCCTCCTCGCCGGGAATGTAGGGGATGACGTTGTCGAGGATGTCGAGCGCGCCCACGCCGGGCGAGCGGCCGGCCCCCGAGACGCCCTGCATCGAGGTCATCAGCACCCGCTGCACGCCGAAACGATCGAGCAGGGGCTTGAGCGTCACCACGAGGCCCATGGCGGTGCAATTGGGCAGGGGAGCGATGAACCCGCGCCAGCCGCGAGTCCGGCGCTGGCGCTCGATCAAGCCCGCGTGGGCCGGGTTGACGCCCGGAACCATGATCGGCACGTCGTCCTCGTAACGAAACGCCGACGCGGTGCTGAGGACCGGCGTGGTTCGCGCGTACTCCGGCTCGAGCGCGCGCGCGGCGTCGGACTCGACGGCCGTGAAGACGATGTCGATGCCGGCCAGGTGGAGCCCGTCGGCGCGCTCCATCGGAAGATCGAGGAGCGGCGGGGGCGGCTCCTCGAGACACCACCAGCGCCGGGCCCCGCTCCGGGGATCGCGAAGGGCCTCACCGTACGTCTTGCCCGCCGAGCGCTCCGAGGCGGCCAGCATCACCACCTCGAACCAGGGATGCCCCGCGAGCGCGACGAGGAACTGCTGTCCGGCGATCCCGGTGGCCCCGATCACCGCCACCTGCTTCTTCATGGCGTTCCGCCTCCCTCTCCTGGGTGAATGGCTCCCACAACGCACGAGGCCCGCGACCGGTGGTGGTCGCGGGCCTCGTGAATTCCGAAGACGTGGTCGAGTAGGTCAGGTCTGCCGCCGGGCGCGCGCCACCAGTCCCGCTGGGCGTCCCCCCGCTTCACATTCAGCGGGGCGGGACCCCAGCCGGCTCTTGTCGGCCATGCGCTTGGTCCGGCGAGCCATAGGCCTCACTTGTAGTCCGAGCGACGCCTCGGTGTCAATGTATGATCTGCTCATGCTCATCGCCCAGATCACCGACACCCACATCAGCACGCCGGGGAGCGACAATGACCGGCACTTCCGCACCCCCGAGCACCTGGAGCGGGCCGTCGCCCATCTGAACCGCCTCGCGCCCCGCCCGGACGTGGTCCTGGCCACCGGTGACCTGGTCGAGCGCGGGAAGCCCGAGGAGTACGCGCGGCTGCGGTCGATCCTCGACCGCCTCGCGATGCCGCTCTACGTGATTCCGGGCAACCACGATTCGCGAGAGAATCTGGCGCGCGCCTTTGCCGATCGCGGCTACCTGCCGCCGGGCGGCTTCCTCCAGTACACGGTCGAGGAGTGGCCGGTCCGGCTCGTGGGGCTCGACACCCTCGTTCCCGGTCAGCCCGGCGGGCGTCTCTGCGCCGAGCGACTCGCCTGGCTGGACGCGAGACTCGCCGAAGCACCCGCGCGGCCCACCCTCGTGTTCATGCATCACCCGCCGTTCGTGACCGGCATGGCGCCGATGGACGCGATGGGGCTCGAGGGCCGGGATGAGCTGGCCGAGGTGATCCGCCGTCACCCCCAGGTGGAGCGCGTGGCGTGCGGGCACGTGCACCGGCCCATGACCCGGCGCTTCGCGGGCACCGTCGCCACCACCAGCCCCGCCACCGCGCACCAGCTCGCGCTCGCCCTCGTGCCCGCGCGACATCTGGCGGTCGTCATGGAGCCGCCCGCGTGCACGCTGCACCATTGGCTGGGCGCCGACGCGGGGCTCGTCAGCCACCTGAGCGTGATCGGCGACGAGCGGCCGCCCTTGACGCTCTACGACGGCGAGCGCTGGCTGCGCGACGCGGCCCCGCCGGCCGCCTTCCACCCGCGCTGATCGCGGGGCGCGCCCGCGTGACGATCACTCGGGCCGCGGCGCCCGTGCCGGGCGGGCCACGCTCGCCGTGCTGTGCGCGAGCCTGCTACACGCCGCTCTTCGCCCTGGCCGCGGGCGCGATCGGGCTCGCGCTGGCCATCGATCTGGCGGGCAGGCTTGCGGCCCCCAGATCGATCTGATAGCGTCGCGCCCATGAGCCCGACCGCTTCCGCGCTCGCCTGGACCACCGAGGAGGTCCGGGTCGCCGGCTCCTCCGTAAGACTACGTACGACCGGGCGCGGCGCCCCGCTGCTCGTGCTGCATCACGACATCGGCACGCCCGAGCAATTGCCCTTCTACGACGCGCTCGCCCGGCACTTCACGGTGCTGCTGCCCTCGCATCCGGGCTACGACGGCTCGGAGCGCCCCGCGTGGATGCGCAGCGTCCGCGACGTCGCGGTGACCTACCAGGCGCTGCTCGCGGCGCGCGGCGTGGCCGACCTCTCGCTGCTCGGCCTCGGTTTCGGCGGCTGGATCGCGTCCGAAATGGCCACCATGGCTCCCCGCGCGTTCCGACGCCTCGTCCTCGTGGGGCCGATGGGCGTCAAGCCCGGGGAAGGGGAGATCCTCGACCAGGCCCTGGTGAGCTACATCGACTACGTGCGCGCCGGCTTCAGCGACCAGGCCGTCTTCGAGCGCCTCTTCTCGCCCGACCCGCCCACGCCGCAACTCGAGCAGTGGGACCTCAACCGGGAGATGACGTTCCGTATCGCCTGGAAGCCGTACATGTACAACCCGACCCTGCCGCCCCTGCTGAGCGGGGTGCATACCGAGACGCTGATCGTGTGGGGTCGCGACGACCGGATCGTGCCGCTCGGGTGCGGGGAGCAGTACGCGCGCGCGCTGCCGAAGAGCCGGCTCACCGTCGTGGACGGGGCCGGGCACTTCGTGGACATGGAGCAGCCCGAGGCGCTCGCCAAGCTCATCGTGCAGTTCGCAGCCGGCTCCTGATCGGGGAGATCCGCATGCACCTCATGTACTTCACGGAACAGCCGATGTCGGCGTACCCCGAGGACGAGGGGCTCAAGCGCGGTGCCACCGCCCTGATGTTCTCCAACCGTCACTTCGATCCGGTCGCGGGCAGCCGGCTCTACAATGAGTACCTCGAGCACTACCGGCTCGCCGAGGAAGTCGGCTTCGACGGCATCATGCTCAACGAGCACCACAACGCGCCGTTCTGCATGCAGGCCAAGTGCAACGTCTTCGCCTCGATCCTTGCCGCGGTGACCAAGCGGGTGAAGATCGTCCTGCTCGGCAATCCGCTGCCCCTGGCCGACAACCCGGTGCGCCTGGCCGAAGAGCTGGCCATGATCGACATGGTCTCGCGGGGTCGTCTCGTGTCCGGCTTCGTCCGCGGGGGCGGGCAGGAGCAGCTCGCCACCGGGGTGAACCCGGCCTTCAACCGCGAGCGCTTCGAGGAGGCCCACGAGCTGATCGTGCGCGCCTGGACCCAGGAGGGGCCCTTCCGCTTCGAGGGCATCCACTACCAGCACCGCGTCGTGAATCCCTGGGCGGTGCCGCTGCAGAAGCCGCACCCGCGCGTCTGGATCCCGGGCGTGCTGAGCAAGGAGACCATCATCTGGGCGGCGCGCCAGCGTTATCCCTACATCGCGCTGAGCACCGCGATCGACGCGACCAAGAAGATCTGGGAGCTCTACGACTCGGTCGCGGCCCAGGTCGGCTACACCGGCGGCCCCGAGAACCGCGGCTATCTGCAGCGCTGCCACGTGGCCGAGACCGAGGAGAAGGCGATGGCCAACGCGCGGCAGTTCATGTGGATGCAGGGCGAGTTCACCGGGCTGGCGCATCCGGTGTGGTCGAGCCCCTCGGGCTACTTCTCGCCTTCCTACCGCAAGGCCTTCGTCGAGTTCGCGGTGGGCCGCGCCCCGAACCCGCGGGCGGCCGCCTTCGAGGAGCAGATCCGCGAGCAGCAGATCATCGCGGGCACGCCGAAGACGGTCATCCCGAAGCTGCGGCGCCTGCTCGAGGAGACTCGGCCCTCGATCCTGGGCTTCTGGGCGAGCGACGGCTTCGTGAGCAACCAGGACACCACGACCTGCATCCGGCTGCTCGGCCAGGAGGTCCTCCCGGCGGTGCGGGAGATGGGCAAGGAGCTGGCGCTCTGGAGCCCGTTCGAGGCCAACGCCCCCGTGAGCATCACCCAGCCGGCGCCGCCCGCCCCGCGCAACGGCGCCTGAGCCGGGGCGATGCGCTTCGACGGCAAGGTCGCCCTCATCACCGCCGCGGCGAGCGGCATCGGCCGGGCCTCGGCGGACATCATCGCGCGCGAGGGCGGTACCGTGGTCCTGGTGGACAACGACAAGAGCCGGCTGGAGGCCGCGATGGCCTCCCTCGAGGCCGCGGGGGGCCGGGCGCGCACGCGCCAGGCCGACGCCCTCGACCCCGAGCAGGTCAGCGCGGTCGTGGAGAGCGTCGTCCGCGAGGTGGGACGGATCGACATCCTGATCAACGCGGTCGGTGGGAGCACCGTGATCCCGCGGCCGGCCGCCACCGTCGACGAGCTGAGCCTCGCCGACTGGCAGCGGCTCATCGCCTTCAACCTCGAGGGCACCTTCCTCTTCTGTCACACGGTCACGCCGGTCATGAAGCGCCAGGGCCGCGGCAAGATCGTGAACATCTCCTCCATCGCCGGGCGCGGGCTCAGCGAGAGCAGCAGCAGCGCCTACGCCGCGGCCAAGGGTGGGATCATCGCCTTCACGAAGAAGCTCGCCCACGAGCTGGGGCCCTTCGGCATCACGGTCAACGCCATCGCCCCGAGCCTCACCCTGACCGAGCGCATCCGCCCGCGCTGGGAGCAGCGCAGCCGGGACGAGCAGGCGCGGGAGGTGGCGCGCACGCCGCTCCGCCGGGTCGCGGAAGCATCCGACCAGGCGCGCGTCATCTGCTTCCTGGCCTCGTCGGACGCGGACTTCGTCACCGGCGTGACCATCGACGTGACCGGAGGACTCTGACCGACAACGCCCGGCCGGTGGAGGTGACGCGATGCTCGCCTGGCTCTTTCAGACCGACGGCACCCTGGTTCCGCTCGTCGTGAGGCTGGCCCTGGCCGTCGTGATCTTTCCGCACGGCGCCCAGAAGCTGCTGGGCTGGTTCGGCGGCTACGGGTTCAAGGGCACCATGGGCTACTTCACGAGCACGGGTATCCCGGCGCCGCTGGCAGTGCTCGCCATCATCGCCGAGTTCTTCGGGTCCCTCGGGCTGGCCTTGGGGTTCCTGACCCGGGTGGCCGCCTTCGGCATCGCGTGCGTGATGGCGGTGGCCATCTTCAAGGTGCACGTGCCGAACGGATTCTTCATGAACTGGTTCGGCAATCAGCAGGGCGAGGGCTTCGAATTCCACCTGCTCGCGATCGGCCTGGCCGTGGCCGTCATCATCGGTGGCACCGGCCTCTGGTCGCTGGACGCCTGGATCGCAAGCCGCCTGCTCAGCCGATAGCGGTCTTCGGCGCCTTCGGGTTGACCTTCTCCGGGAGGCAGCTGAACTCGACCCGCACCCGGCCCTGCCGCGCCAGCCTGAGGCCCGCGTAGTCGGCCATCGCGGTGTGGCACTGCTGGCGGGTCTCGAAGGAATCGATCGCGGTGTAGCCACGGTCCAACAGCGTGTCGCCCACCACCGCCATCTCGTGGGCCCACAACACCCAGGCCAGCGTCAGGACGTATCGCTTCATGGTGTCCCCCTTGATGGGCCTCCAGAAGAGCAAGGGTTGGACCATCGACAAAGCGACGCCCTTTCGGATACTTGCCGCCCAGGGCCTCAGACGACAGAGAAAGCCCGGTTCGAAGCTGGGAAGGGGAGTACCCAGGCTGAGGGCAGCCGCGCCCGCGCAAGACGTGCTGCGACCCGCCGCGACACCCCGCGAGGCCGTATACTGGCGCGCGTGATCGCCCGGTTTCTCACCACCCACTAGCCAAAGGAGGCGTCCGTGCCCAGCAAGATCGTCTTCTCCCCCAAGCTCCCGGCGGCGCTGCTCGACACCGCCCGCGCGCTTGTGCCAGCCGGCTTCGAGCTGGTCGTCGTCGACGCGGGTACGCCGGAGTTCACGGCGGTGCTCCCGGATGCCCAGTACTACGTGGGCTTCCCCCGCGCCGAGCTGAACGGCGACTTCTTCAAGGCTGCGCCGGGCCTCAAGCTGATTCAGCTCATCAGCGCCGGCTACGATCGCCTCGACGTGGACGCGGCACGGCGGGCCGGCGTGCCCATCGCCAACAACGGCGGCTCCAACTCGGTAGCGGTGGCCGAGCACACCCTGATGCTGATGCTGGCCGTCTACCGGAAGCTCTCGTGGCACCACGCCAACGTGGTGACCGGCAAGTGGCGGGTGGGGGACTTCTCGTCGCACCGGCTCTACGAGCTCGAGGGCAAGACGCTCGGCATCGTCGGGCTCGGCACCATCGGCAAGAAGGTCGCGCGGCGGGCCGCCGCCTTCGGCGTGCGCATCCAGTACTACGACATCGCGCGGCTCAGCGAGGAGGCGGAGGACGCCCTCGGCGTCCGCTTCGTGCTGTTCCCGGAGCTCTTGCGCACCTCCGACATCGTCTCACTGCACGTGCCGCTGAACGCGGTCACCCGCAACCTGATCAGCACGCGCGAGCTCGCCATGATGCAGCCCTCCGCGGTGCTGATCAACACCTGCCGCGGCCCGGTGGTGGACGAGAACGCCCTGCACGTCGCGCTCACGAGCGGGCGGATCGCCGCCGCCGGCCTGGACGTTATGGCCGAGGAGCCTCCCCTCGCGAACCACCCGCTCTTTGCCCTGGAGAACGTCACGTTCACGCCGCATATGGCGGGCCCTACGTGGGAGAACTGGGCCAAGGCTTTCCGCAACGCCTTCGACAACGTGCAGCGGGTGGCCCGCGGCGAGCGGCCGCTGTGGGTGATCCCGGAGCTGCGCCAATAGCCGGGGCGCGCTCGGCGTGAAGCGGCCGACGATGGCGAGAGCTTTCTCGGACGTCTGTGAGCGCGTCGGTTTGACTTCCGCGCCGGCCGCCGCGACAATGGAGACGATGAAGTGGCCGAGTTCGCGGTCCGTCGCCCTCCTCTGGCTCCTCGCCGCCCTCAGCTTGGTCGGCTGGCTGATCGTCAACCTCGACACCGCGGGCTGGATCATCCTCACGCTCACGGTGGGGCTCATGGCGTTCGAGCTGACGCGCGGACGCAACGAGCAGGGGACCCCGCCCAAGCATCGCGTCCCCGACGAGCCGACCAGCTAAGTAATCACCGGCGAAGCCGGCGCTCGAACGGAGACGGCGGTCAGGCGGGCGCGGGAGTCAGCGCCCGCGCGACGACCCGACTGATGTCGGCGGGTCGAGCCGGCCACCCGAGCATCTGCGCCGCCGATTCTATGAGGAAGCGGGCGAGGTCCGGCGCGAATGCGGGCCGCGCGAGGAAGATCAGGGCGGGCGTCGCGTCCGGGCGCCGCTCCTCCAGCACGCGGACCAGCTCGGGGCCGTCGAGTCGCGGCATGCGGAGATCGCTCAGCACCACCGCGTAGGCGTGCCGCCCGATGAGGGCCACCGCGGTCGGCCCATCCGCGGCCGCGTCCACCGCGTGGCCCTCGGCGCGCAGCACCGCCGCGAGCAAGCCGCGGATGTGCTCGTCGGCGGCGACGACGAGGATCCGCGGAACGGATACGCGGGTGACGTCCGTCATCAAAAGTGCACGCCGGGCAGCGGCTCGGCCGCGCGCCGCAGGGCCTCCCGCACCAGCGGCACAAAGAGTAAGGCGGCGAAGAGCAGGGTCGCCAGCCAGATGGCCACGTGGAGCAGGCGCGCGCGAAGGCCGCCGTCCGGCATGTGCTCGTGCAGAGTAGTCCCGACCCGGCTCGCCGTCAAGGGCGTGGGGTTGCCTTCCTGTATGACGGTGGCTACACTACGCGGCATGCGAGGCGCCCGGACCAGGCCGCATGCGTGGGTGCCCACGACCGTGGGGCTGCTCGCGGTGGTGGCCCTCGTCAGCCTGCCGGTGGAGCTGGTGGTCGGACTGGTGGAGCATCCGGTCGTGGCGCCCGCGCCGGTCGTGACTCTGCTCAACGTCGGCTCCTGCCTGCTGCTCGTCTGGTCCGGTCTCGGTCTGCGCCGCCTGGAGGCCGCGCGGGCGCTCGCCCAGCGGCCATCCCCGGGCACGTAGCCGCGTGGGCGCGCTGGGCCGGACCCTCCGCTACCTGGGCCTGGGCGGCGGCGCCGAGTCCGAATCGCTGGCCGCCGATCTGGCCGCGCACCGGGTCGCGCGCAACGAGCCGGCCACGGTGGGGGCGGGCCTCTCGTTCCGGGGTGAGCTGGCCGGCGAGGGCGACTTCCACATCGCCGGCCGATTCGAGGGAGACATCAACGTGACGGGCCGGGTGCTGGTGGGCGAAGGCGCCGAGGTGGATGCCAACATCAACGCGCGCGCCATCGTGGTGGGCGGCACGGTGCGGGGCAACCTCTCGGCGGCGACGCGCGTGGAGATCCTGCCGACCGGCGTGCTGACCGGCACCCTCCGGACGGGGAGTTTCTCGGCGGCCGACGGCGCCGCGGTGAAGGGCGAGATCTGGATCGAGCGCCCGCATGACGATACGCCGGAGCGGCGGGCATGAGCGAGCTGGGCGAGCTCCTGAGCTCGCGGGCGGCGCGGCTCGCCCTCAAGATCGCGGGCGTCCTCGCCGCGGTGGTCGTACTCGGCGGGGCTGGCTGGCTCTGGCTACGCGCCGAGGATGCTCGCGGCCAGGCGGCCCTGGCCGCCACCGTGGACCTCGTGCAGCAGGCCGATGGCCCGCAGGCCACCGGCGAGGCCCGGCAGCGGGCTATCGTCTCGCTGCAGACCCTGCTGGCCCAGCACGGCCGGTCCTCCGCGGCTGTGCAGGCGGCCTATCAGCTCGGCAACCTACAGTATCAAGCGGGTGACTACGGGGCCGCCCGCGGCGCCTACGAGATCGCGCTGGCCAGGGGCGCGACCGGGAGCCTGCGCACGCTGGCCGCGTCCGCCGTCGGCTACACCTGGGAGGCGCAGAAAAACTACCCCAACGCCGTCACGGCGTACGCAGCGCTCGCGCGCGACGCCGGGCCGAAGCACTTCTTTTTCGAGGAGACGCTGCTCGACCTGGCCCGGGCTCAGGCCCTGGCGGGGAAGCCGGCCGAGGCGCGCACGACCTACGAGCGGCTGCTCAAGGACGCGCCCGACACCCGGCGCGCGCCGGATATCCGCGCGAGGATCGCCGAGCTCCAGGCCCTCGGCAAGTAGCGGCCCACGGCCAGGCGCATGGAGCCGCCGGGCGACCCAGGTCGGCGTTCCAACAGAAACGGTCGTTCGAATACTCGAAGCAACGTCCGATAAGGGACATTATGTCAAGTTCAGGCTCTCGGCCGGTCCGGTACCTGGCTCTCATCTATCTCAAGCCCGGCCAGCAGGACCACCTGCGCCACTACGAGAATCAGGTCCTCCCCGTCTTCCGCCGGCACGGCGGCGCCTTCGAGCGGATCTGGAGTCCGGCGCCTGCCGACGGCGCCGCCTCGCCGGATCCCGAGGCGCCGGACGAGATCCATCTGCTGCGCTTCGAGACCGAGGCCGGGCTTGAGGCGGTTCGTCGTGACCCCGAGATGCAGGCCCTGGTACCCCTCCGCCAGGAGCTGATTCGCAAGGCGCTGCTGCTCCGGATCGAGGACGTGCCGCTGGGGACCTACTTCTCCTCGAGGCCGTGACCGGGGTGTCGCTCCGCGGCCTCACCGTGCTAAGCCTCGAGCAGGCCACCACGCTGCCGTACCTGACCTACCGCCTGGCCTGCGACGGCGCCCGCGTCATCCGCATCGAGAACCCGCAGCATCCCGATCCCAACCGGTTCGTGGGCCGCCAGGTCCTCGACGAGGACGGCATGCGGGGCTACTTCCTGCCGAACAACTGCGGCAAGGAAGCGATCACGCTGAACCTGGGCCTGCCCGAGGGCCGGCGCATCCTGCGCGCGCTGCTGACCGCGCTGCGGGTGGACGTCTTCGCCTGCAACCAGCGGCCGCGCAGTTACGCGCGGCTCGGCATCGACTACGAGAGCCTGCGCGCGGTGAAGCCGGACCTGATCTGGGTGGGCGTGAGCGGCTTCGGCCCCGAGCACGACGAGGCCGCGTACGACCCAATTTTGCAAGCCCGCGCCGGCTTCATGGAGCTGACCGGCGCGGCCGACGGTCCGCCCACCGTCTTCGGTCTGCCCATGGTGGATCTGGGCGCGGGCGAGCACGGCTACAGCGAGATCATGAAGGCCCTCTACCTCCGCGCGCTCGGCGGCGAGGGCCGGCGGGTCGATCTCTCGATGTTCCGCAGCGCGGTCTCCTGGATGCTCACTCCGCTCATGCTCACGGGCAGTCTGAAGGAGCCCGTGGGGCGGCGGGGCAACACCCATCAGTTTTTCGCGCCGGTCTCCGTCTACGCCACGCGGGACGGCTACGTCTACATGGCGGTGGGCAACGACCGCCAGTGGGCGGCGTTCAGCGCCCTGCCCGCCTTCGCCGGCCTGGCGCGGCCTCAGTACGCGGCCAACGCCGGGCGCATCGCGGACGTGGCCGCGCTGAACCGCGCGCTCGGCGAGCGCTTCGCCGGGCTCGAGACCGCGGAGGCGATCGCGCTGCTCCAGGCCGCGGGCATCCCGGCCTCGCGCGTGAGCACGATCACGGAGCTACTGGCGGATCCGCTGGTGGCTCCGGGGCTCGTGCGGGTCACCGATCCGCGCTCGGGGCTCACCGTGCTACTGCCCCCGCCGCCCGCGGGCGGGCCCCCGCCGCTGACCTTCCCGCCGCGACTCGGCGAGCACAACGCAAGGGTCTACGGCGAGGCGCTGGCCTACGGTCCCGGCCAGGTGCAGGCCCTGGCCGACGCCGGAGTCATCTAGGCCGGCGGTCCACGACGCGGACCGACTTACCCGGCGGCCGGGGCAGCTCGCCCTCCTTGAGGACCTTGATCTCGGGAGTGAGGGCGAGCGCGTTCTTTATCCGCGCGCGCAGGCCAGGCAGGCCCTGCTCCACGAACCCGGGCCCCGCCTCGACCAGCAGCAGCAGGCGGTCGCTGCCGCCGGGAGCCCGCTCGAGCACGATCTGGTACTCGTGACCCGCCCCAGGCTGGCTCAGGATCAGCGACTCGATCTGGCGAGGGTAGAAGTTCACCCCGTGGAAGATCACCATGTCGTCGGTGCGACCGCGGAGGCGATCGAGCCGGAGATGGCTGCGGCCGCAGTCGCACACCCCGCGACTCACCACCCGGGTGAGGTCGTGGGTGCGGTAGCGGATCAGGGGGAGGCCCTCGCGGCTGAGGGTGCTCACCACCAGCTCACCTTCCTCGCGGTCCTCGCGGGGCGCACCCGAGACGGGATCCACGATCTCGCAGAGGTAGTGGTCCTCCCACACGTGGATGCCGGCGCGGGCCGCGCACTCGATGCCGAGCCCCGGCCCGCCGGTCTCGGTCATGCCGATGATGTCGAACGCGGTCAGCCGCAGCTCGCGCTCGATGACCCCACGCAGGTCGTCGGACCACATCTCCGATCCGAGCATGGCCACGCGCAGCCGCAGCGTCCCGAGGTCGAACCCCTCCTCGCGCGCCACCTCGATGAGGCGGAGCGGGTAGGTTGCGATGGCCGCGAGCACGGTGGCCTCGAGATCGCGCATCAGGGTGAGCTGCAGGCTCGTGCGTCCCGCCCCGATCGGCACGACCTGCAGCCCGAGGCGCTCGGCCCCGTAGTGGAAGCCGAAGCCGCCAGTGAAGAGCCCGAAGGAGGGCGTGATCTGCACCACGTCCCCTGCCCGCGCCCCCGCCGCCACGAAGCAGCGCGCCATCACCTCCCCCCACTGCTCGATGTCGCCCGCGGTGTATGGGTTCACGATGGGATTGCCGGTGGTGCCGGAGGACATGTGCAGCCGGCGGATCGCCCCGGGCAACGCGCAGGCGAGCCCGTAGGGATAGGCCTGGCGCAGCTCGTCCTTGCCGAGGAAGGGCAGCCGCGCCCAGTCGGCGGGCGCGCGCAGGTCCCCGGGCTCGGCCGCGCCGAGCCGGCGCGCGTAGGCCGGATTGCTCCGCGCCCGCTCGAGGGTCGCCCGCATGCGCTCGAGCTGGAGCGCCGCGAGCCGCTCGCGCGGGAGGGCTTCGAGCGCCGGCTGATGCATCGGCTGATGATGCACGGGGCGGTCAGACGCGCGCGGCGAGCGCGCGGAAGACGCGCTCCGGGGTCATGGGCAGCTCGGTGAGCCGCACGCCGACCGCGTCCTTCACCGCGTTGGCCAGCGCCGCCGCCACCGGGATGACGCCCGACTCGCCGAGGCCCTTGGCCCCGAAGGGCCCGGCCTCGTCCAACGTCTCGATGAGGCAAACCGAGATCTCGGGCATGTCGGCGGCGGACAGGAGCGCGTAGTCCATGAACTGGGGGTTGAGCACGCGCCCCTCGCGGATCACCAGCTCCTCGCAGAGCGCGTAGCCCAGGCCCATGTGGATGCCCCCGTGGATCTGCCCCTCGGCGGCCAGCGGGTTGAGGGCGCGCCCCACGTCGTGGGCGGAGACGATCCGGCGCACCCGCACCTGGCCGGTGGTCAGGCTCACGTCGGCCAGGACCGCCTGGGCCGCGAAGCCGTAGGTGGCGGAGACGTTGCCCTTGAGGTCCTTGTCGAGCATGCGGCTGGGTGGATCGTAGAAGGCCTCGGCCATGAGGGTCCGGCCACCTTCGCGGAAGTGCGCCGCCCGCACCACCCGGTCGTACTCCATCCCCCGCTCCGGCCGGCCCTTGACCCGGATGCGCCCTCCCACCAGTTCGAGATCCTCCTCCCGCTCCTCCAGCACCGTCGCGGCCACCACCAGCAGCTTCCGACGCAGCCCCCGCGCCGCGAGCAGCGCTGCGTTGCCCGCGATGAAGGTCGTCCGGCTCGCGTGCACCCCCACGTCCCAGGGCTTGACCACGGTGTCGCTGTTGATCACGTCGACCCGGGAGAGGGGGATGCCGAGCTCCTCGGCCACGATCATGGCCAGGACCGTCTCCGACCCTTGCCCGATCTCGCTGGCGCCGGTCAGCAGCGATACCTTGCCGAAGTCGTCGAGCTTGAGGATGGCCCCGCAGCCGTCGGAGCGGTAGACGCGCGCGCCGCCGCCCACGTGGAACATGGCCGCGTAGCCCACGCCCCGCTTCCAGCCCGCCTCGGGCGGCGGGAGCGCCGCCCCGCCGATCTCGCGCTCCACCGTGTCGAGGCACTCGGTCATGGCGCACGAGGTGATGACGCTGCCCTGCGAGTTGACGTCGCCCGGACGGGTCGCGTTGCGGCGGCGGATCTCCACGCGGTCGAGCCCGAGACGCTGGGCCAGCTCGTCCATCTGAGCCTCGATCGCGAAGGTACTCTCGAGGTTGCCGTAGCCGCGCATCGAGCCCGAGTACGGGTTGTTGGTGTAGACGATCGTGGTGTCGAAGCGCACCGCGGGCACCCGGTAGAGGCCCGCGGTGGCGGAGAGCATGACGTAGGGCGTGGTGGAGCCCCACGAGACGTAGGCCCCGTTGTCGATCACCACGCGCGCGTCGCGTCCGAGCAGCCGGCCCTCGCGGTCGGCCGCGGTGCGCAGGTGGATCACGCAGGGCTCCCGGGTGGGGCTCGCCAGGAACTCCTCGATGCGCTCGAAGACGATGCGCACCGGGCGGCCCGCGTGCCGGGCCAGGAGCGCGGCGATGATGTCGATGGGGTAGAGATCGAGCCCGCGCCCGAAGTTGCCGCCCACCGGCGGCTGCAGCACCCGCACCCGATCCCCGGTGACGCCGAGCGCCTCGGCGAGGTCACGCTGGTAGAGGAACGGCACCTGGGTGGTGCTCCACATGGTGAGGCCGCCGGCCTGGCTCCACGACGCGATGGCCGCCATGGTGCCCATACAGGCGGTCGTGACGTAGTTGAGCCGGTAGGTCCCCTCCACCACCGCGGCCGCGCCGGCGAAGGCCGCATCCACGTCACCGTGGGTGAACTGGTAGCGCAGGTTGACCAGGTTGCTGCCGAGCTCCTCGTGCACGAGCGGCGCGCCGGGCCGCAAGGCCGCCTCGGGATCGAGCACGGTCGGGAGCTCGTCGTACTCCACCTCGATCAGCTCGAGGGCCCGGTACGCGATCTCCTCCGTCTCGGCGGCCACCGCCGCGATCTCGTCCCGGATGCAGCGCACCTTGCCCCCGCCCGCATTGCCGCCCTTCAGGGCCAGGTGGTCCTTGGCGAAGCCGAACGGGTGCTGCTCGACCATGTCGGCGGTGATCACCGCCACCACGCCGGACAGCGCCCGGGCGCGCTCGGTGTCGATGCGGCGGATGCGGGCGTGCGGGAAGCGCGTGCGGAGGATCGCCCCGTGGGTCATGCGGGACAGCGTGAGGTCGTGGAGGAACTGGGTGCGGCCGGTGACCTTCTCGGCCCCGTCCCGCTTGGGCGTCGCCTTGCCGATGACGCTGAAGGCGGAGGTCAAGGCGCTCAGAGCCCCACCGGCTCCTTGTGCTCTCCGAAGACGTCCTTCATGGCGCCGGCGATCTCGCCGAGCGTCGCGTAAACGCGGACCGCCTCGAGAATGGGCTCCATCAGGTTGCCGGTCCCGCGGGCTGCATCACGGAGGCGTCCCAACGCGCGCGGGACGGCGGCGCCGTCCCGCTGGGCGCGGACGCGTCCGAGCTGGGCGAGCTGCGCCTCGACCACGCTCCGGTCGAAGGAGTACAGCTCGAGCTGCGGCTGACCGGCCGTGTCGGCGTCGGGCGCCACGTGGCGGTTGACGGTGACCTTGGCGATCTCGCCCGAGAGCAGCTTGCGCTCGAAGAGATAGGCCTGGCGCGCCACCTCGGCCTGGACCGCGCCCGTCTTCACCGCCTCGACGATGCCGCCCAGACGCTCGATGTGGTCGAGCTCGGCCTGGATCGCCCGCTCCATCTCGTTGGTGAGCCACTCGACGTAGTAGGCGCCGCCGAGGGGGTCGACGGTGTCGGCCACCCCCGTCTCCTCCGCGCAGATCTGCATGGTACGGAGCGCGATGAGCTGGGCCTTGGGCGACGGGATGGTGTAGGCCTCGTCGTAGGTGGGCAGGGCCATAGTCTGGGCCCCGGAGAGCGCCGCGGTGAGCGCGAGGTAGGCGCCGCGGACGATGTTGTTCTCGGGCTCCTGCACCGTGAAGGCCGAGCCGCCCCCGCCGATGAGCGACCGGAACATCATCGAGCGTGGGTTCTTCGCGGCGAAGCGCTCCTTCATCATGCGCGCGTACATGCGACGCCCCGCCCGGAACTTGCCGACCTCCTCGAAGATCTTCCCCCAGCATGTGAAGTTGAAGGACAGCCGCGGGGCGAAGTCGTCGATGTCGAGTCCGCGGGCGAGCAGCCGCTCGGTGTAGGCGGCCACGATGGCGAGTCCGTAGGCCATCTCCTGCGCGGTGGTGCAGCCGGCCTCGCGGATGTGATAGCCGCAGATCGAGATCGGGTTGACCCTGGGCGCCCGCTTCGCGCAGAACTCGGCCAGGTCGATCACCAGACGCAGCGAGGGCTCCACCGGATAGACCCACGTGCCGCGCGCGACGAACTCCTTCAGGATGTCGTTCTGCGGCGTGCTGACGACCCGGCTCCACGCGACGCCCTGCTTCTCCGCCACGACCAGGTACATGGCTTGGAGGATGGCGGCCATGGAGTTGATGGTGAGCGACACGCTCACCCGGTCGACCGGAATCCCCGCGAAGGCCTCCTCCATGTCGGCCAGGCTGTCCACCGCCATGCCGACGCGCCCCACCTCACCCTCCGCGCGCGGGTCGTCGGAGTCGAGGCCGAGCTGCGTCGGCAGGTCGAAGGCCACGTTGAGCGCGTCCTGGCCGCGAGCCATCAGGTACTTGAAGCGCCGGTTGGTCTCGGCCGGCGTGCCGAACCCCACGTACTGGCGCATGGTCCAGACGCGCGCGCGATACATCTCGGGATGTATCCCGCGCGTGAACGGGTACTCGCCGGGACGCCCCAGGTCTCGCGCAAGATCGAAGCCGGCGAGATCCTCCGGCCCGTAGCTCGGCTTCACGGAGATTCCCGCATGCAGTACGACCTCCTTGCTCTTCTTCTCCTCGGCCATCGCTAGTCCTCTCTCTGCAGGGTCTCGAACGCCTTCACGATCTCCGGCAGCGGCGTACCCATCGGGAACACCTCCCAGACCCCCATCGCGCGAAGGCTCGGCACATCCTGCGGGGGGATGGTCCCGCCGACCGCCACCCGGATGGACTCCCCGCCGGCACCACGCAGCCCCTCCATGATCTTGCGCGACAAGGGCTCGTGAGCGCCAGAGAGGATGCTGAGCCCCACCACGTCGACGTCCTCCTGCAGGGCCGCCTGCACGATCGCCTCCGGGGAACGCTTGAGCCCCGTGTAGATCACTTCCATCCCCGCGTCACGGAGCGCCTGCGCCACCACCTTGGCGCCGCGATCGTGGCCATCGAGACCGGGCTTGGCGACGAGCACCCGCAAGGGCCTCATGCCGGCTCGAAGGCGACAAGGTGGCGGGGCGCGCCCTTGGGATCGTCGGCCACGCGCGCCGGGACGAAGCGCACGCGCGCGCCGACCTGGAGCGCGGCGGGCTCGCGGGTGAGCACGGGGGCGAAGATCCGCAGCCCTCCGACCTTGACGATCGCGAAGACGAGCGGCGGCGTGAAGCCGGCCGGAACGCCGGTCTCCTGGACCGTGAAGCCGTGCACGACGCCGTCGCGCGGCAGATCCACCCAGTCGTAGTCGTCGGCGGCGCACTCCGGGCAGAAGGCGCGCGGGGGCCAGTCGAGCCGGCCGCACCCGCGGCACCGGGTCGTCGTAAGCCGGCCCTCCGCCAGGTGAGCATAGAAGTCGTGGAGCTTTGTCTGCTCCGCCGACTGGAGCGGAAGCGGATCGATGGCCCGGAAGTAGCTCACCGCCCGTAAACCATGACCACGTGCTCGCCCATGCCACTGTTGTTGTGGGTGAGGCCGATCCGCGCCTCCGCGACCTGGCGCGAGCCCGCCTCGTCACGGAGCTGGGCGAAGACCTCCGCGGCCTGGGCCACGCCGGTGGCGCCGAGCGGGTGGCCGCAGCCCATGAGACCACCCCGCGGATTCACGACCACGTCGCCGCCATAGTCCGACCGGCCCTTTTCGACGAAGCGTCCGCCTTCGCCCTTCTCGCAGAACCCCAGCTCCTCGTAGGCGATGACCTCGGCGATCGCGAAGCAGTCGTGCACCTCGGCCAGGTCCACGTCCCGGGGCGTGATGCCGGCCATCCGGTACGCGGCGCCGGCCGCCCGCTGCATGGCCGGCCAGTGGGCGTAGTCCTCGGGCAGCGAGGAGAGCGTGAAGCCGTCGAGCGCCTGCCCGGTCCCCAGGATCCAGACCGGCTTCCTCGTCAGATCGCGCGCCCGCTCCTCCGACGCGAGGATCACGGCGGCGGCGCCGTCGGTGATGGGCGAGCACATGAACAGGCGCAGGGGCGCCGAGATCATCCGGGAGCAGAGCACCTGCTCGAGCGTGGCGCCCTTCTGGAAGTGGGCGGTGGGGTTGCGCGCGGCGTGGGTGTGGTTCTTCACCCCGACCCGCCCCAGCTGCTCCTCGGTGGTGCCGTACCGTGCCATGTGCTTCTGGGCGGCCAGGGCGAAGCATGGCGGCGCAGTGAGCCCGTGGCAGGCCTCCCACTCGCGGTCCACGCCCATGCCCATGTTGAGGATGGCCTCGTCGGCCACCGGCTGATTCAGCTTTTCCACCCCGAGGACCATGACCAGGTCGGCCAGCCCCGCCGCGATGAATGCGTAGGCGTAGCGGATGCCGACCGTGCCGGAGGCGCACATGTGCTCGGTGCGCGCGGAGAGCGACGAGGGCCTGATGCCGAGGGCTTCCGCGGCCATCGAGGAGATGTGGCTCTGGAAGGCGGTGCGCTCCGGCATCACGCTGCCGACCACGAGCCCGTCGAGGTCGCGCGGCTTCACCGCGGGCACCGAGTCGAAGCAGGCCTTACCCGCCTCCCAGATCAGATCGCGGTAACTCGCCTTGCGCACCCCGAACTTGGTTACGCCGGCTCCAACCAGAGCGACTTTACGCATGGCGTCCTCTCTGCGGACATCCGTTTACTTCCTTAGACTCTTCAGCTGCGGGGCCCCGAAATGGCCCCCGCACTCCCCCAACCGGCGGACATTCGTTCTCCCTCCTTGTCAGAGGTCGCGCGCGATGATCATGCGCAGGATCTCGCTGGTGCCGCCGCCGAAGAGGAGGAAACGCGAGTCGCGCAGGTAGCGCTGCACCGGGTACTCGGTGGCCAGGCTGTAGGAGGCGAAGATGCGCGCCGCCTCGTCGGCCACCCGGACCGCCATCTCCGAGGCGGTCAGCTTGGCCATCGCCGCTTCGCGCGTCACCGGCTCACCCCGATCGAGGGCGGCCGCCGCGTCGTAGGTCATGAGGGTGGCGCCGTGGATGCCGGTCAGCATGTCGGCCAGCTTGAAGGCGATCGCCTGGTGCTCGGCAATGGGCTTCCCGAATGCCACCCGCTCGCGAGCGTAACGGAGCGCGGCGTCGTACGCGGCCCGCGCGAGGCCCAGCGAGAGCGCGGCCGTCATCACCCGGATCTCCGAGAGGATGCCGCCGATCTTCTCCACGCCCCCGCTCTCCCCGCCCAGCAGGTGGCTCGCGGGCACTCGCACGTCTTCCAGCACAATCTCTCCCGTGTCGGAGGCGCGCACCGACATCTTGGCGATCTTTCTCCCCTGCACCACGCCGGGCATGGTCTTGGGGTCGACCAGGAACAGCGCGATGTGCTTGAGGCCGCGCTCGTCCGAGGTCTTGGCCCCCACCGTCAGGAAGTCGGCGATCGGCGCGCTCGTCACCCAGGTCTTGGCACCTCGGAGCACCCAGTCGTCGCGGTCCCGGCGGGCGCGCGTCTGCATGTTGCCGAGATCGGAGCCGGCGCCGGGCTCGGTCAGCGCGAACGTGCCGATCTTCTCGCCGCGCAGCGCGGGCACCAGATAGCGCTGGCGCTGCTCCTCGTCTCCGTACTTGAACACGAAGTGCGTGCCCATGAGCGACTGCATCATGGCCGCCGCGGCCAGCGACATGGAGCCCCGGCCGAGCTCCTCGGCGAGCAGGCAGAAGGTGACCATGTCCGCCTCGCTGCCGCCGTAGCGCTCCGGATAGCGCAGTCCGAAGTAGCCGAGCGCGCCGAGCCGCCGGAACAGCGCGGGGGGCAGCTCACCACGGGCGTCGATGTCGTCGGCCACCGGAGCGATCTCGGTGTCCACGAGCTTGGCCACCGAGCGGCGGAATTCCTCCTGCTCCCGGGTGAGCCTAGACATGGCGCGCCTGCCGGGTGGCCTCCACGTCCACCATCATAGTCGCCTCATCGATGACCACGCCGTACTCGCGCCGCGCATGCTCGATGGACACGTAGCCTTCCCGCACGTCCTCCAGGACCCGTGCCGGGTCTCGCTCGAAGGGAGGCCCGTAGCCGCCGGCCCCCGACTGCTCGAAGGAGATCACGTCGCCGGGCGCGAAGTCGGCCGACTCCTTGCCGTGCACGACGCGCTCCCCGGGACCGGGATTGATCACGGTGCGCGCGAGACGCCCGCCCTTGCCGCCGAAGAGGCCGTAGGGGGCGAAGCGCTGGCGCTCCGACAGATTCGTCAGCTTGCCGTCCTCGGCCAGGAACTTCAGATCGCGCCGGATCCCGCAGCCGCCGCGGAAGCGCCCTGGCCCCGCCGAGTCCGGGATCAGCTCGAAGCGCTCGACGACGATCGGGTGATGGGCCTCTTGCGCCTCTACCGGGATGTTGGAGGCATTGAAGGCCGAGGCCATGGCCTCGCAGCCGTCCTTGCCCGCCCGCGCGCCCGTGCCGGAGAGCACCAGCTCGTAGGCCACGAACCGCCGGCCGCGCTGCGGATCGTAGCCGCCGAAGGTCGGGTTGGCAAAGTGCGACGAGGCGGCGGCCACCCGCTCCGGCAGCGCGGGCGCGAGGGCGCCGATCACGGCCTCGAAGATGCGGTAGCAGATGATGGCACGCGGCCCGCCCCCGGCCGGCGGGCGCGGGTTCAGGAAGGAGCCGAGCGGCGCCTCCACCGCGATCGGCCGCAGCGCGCCCTCGTTCATGGGGCCGAACGGATCGGTCAGACACTTGATCGCCGCATAGGAGTAGGAGCGCGTGTAGTTGATGTAGGAGTTGAGGCCCGACGGCGTCTGAGGGGACGAGCCGGCGAAGTCCACGGTCAGCCGGTCACCCGCCACGCGAACGCTTACAGAAACCTTTACCGGATCGGTATTTGGGCCACAATCATCCAGGAAGTCCTCGAAGGCATAGTCGCCGGCCGGGATCCGGGCGATGGCCTCGCGCATGCTGGCCTCGCTGCGGTCCATGATCTCCCCCATGGCGGAGAAAAGAGTCTCGGTGCCGTAGCGCTCGGCCAGCTCCTGCATCCGCTGCTCGCCGACTCGGAGCGCGCTGCGCTGGGCCCGCAGATCGCCCAGCACCTTCTCCGGGGTGCGGGTGTTGGCGCCGATGATGCCGATGACCGCCTCGTTCTCCCGGTACTCGCTCCACACCTTGGTGGGAGGCAGGCGCAGGCCTTCCTGGAAGTAGTCGAAGATGCCGACCACGCCCTGGCTGCCCGGCCGCTGCCCGCCCACGTCCGTGTGGTGGAGGATGTTTACCGCGAAGCCGATGAGCTGGCCGTCGAGGAACGCGGGCTGGGTGATGAAGAAGTCGGGGAAGTGCCCGGAGCCCAGCAAGGGGTCGTTGAGCAGGATGGCATCACCGGGCCGCAGGCTCTCCGCCGGATGGGCGGCCAGCGCGTTCCTCACCGCGAAGGACATCGCCCCCATGTGCCCGGGGCTGTAGGGGCCCTGCGCCACCATGCGTCCCGCGGGGTCGAAGAGCGCCACCGAGAAGTCCTGGCCCTCGCGCGCCTGCTCGGAGTACGCGGTCTTGTGCACCGTGGTGCCGATCTCCACCGCGATGGACTGCAGCGCGCCCCAGATGACCGAGAGCGTGAGCGGGTTGAGGCCGCGCGCGCTCACGAGCCTATCTCCACCAGCAGGCTTCCGTAGTCGTCCACCCGCGCCCCGCAGCCCGGCGGCAGCACCGAGGTGGACTCGCGCTCCTCGATCACCGCCGGGCCCACGAGCGTGACGCCGGGCGACAGGCGATAGCGGTCGTACACCGGCGTCTCGACGTAGCCGCCCTTCTCCGGGAAGTAGGCGGCCCGGCGCGCCTTGAGCGCCTGATCGGCACCGCCCTGATGCGGATACCTGGGCAGAGTGAGCCGCGACCCGACCGCGACCGCGCTCAACTTCCAGTTCACGATCTCGACCGGCTCCGCCGGGCTCGCGTAGCCGTAGCGGACGGTGTAGGCCTCGTCGAAACCGGCGCGGAAGCGGCGCAGGTCCTCCGCGGCTAGCTCGCCGGGAGGGAGCGCCACGTTGAGCTCGTACCCCTGGCCCGCGTAGCGCGCGTCGGCGCTGCGTAGATGGGTGACCGCGCCCGAGACGGCGGACTCGCGGATGACCGCGGTGGCCTGCGCCTCCATCTCGCGGTACATCTCGTTCAGGTAGGGCAGCGCCACCTCGGCGGTCTTCCTCACGTAGGTCCGCGACACGTCGAATCTCACGTCGGCGGCCAGCAGGCCGAGCGCCGCCGTCACCCCGGCCGCCGCGGGCAGGATGACGCGCGGGATCCGGAGGGCCTGCGCGAGGCGGCAGCCGTGGACGGGACCGGAGCCGCCGAAGGCGATGAGGGTGAGGTCGCGCGGGTCCCGGCCGCGCTCGATGGAGACCACGCGCGTGGCCAGCTCCATGTTGCTGTTGACCACGAGATGGATGCCCCACGCGGCCTCGGCCGGCCCGAGGCCGAGCGGCCGCGCGACGTGCGCTTCGATGGCGCGGCGGGCCGCCGCCGGATCGAGCCGCATCGCCCCGCCCGCGAATTCGTCCGGGTTGAGATAGCCCAGGACGAGATTGGCGTCGGTCACGGTCGGGGCGGCGCCGCCGCGCCCGTAGCAGGCCGGACCCGGCGTCGAGGACGCGCTCTCGGGCCCCACCGCGATCACCCCGAGGTCCGCGCGCGCGATCGAGCCGCCCCCCGCCCCGATCTCCACCAGGTCGATGGCGTGGATGTTCATCGGGATGCCGCTGCCCGCCGCGAGCCCGACCTTGTGCAGCTCGAAGAGCGCGGTGGTGGATGGCCGACCCTTCTCGATCAGGGCGAGCTTTGCGGTGGTGCCTCCCATGTCGAAGGCGATGAGGTCCCGGTATCCGGTCGTCTCGCCGTAGGCGGCGGCCATGAGGGTTCCCGCGGCGGGGCCCGACTCGATCATGCGGACGGGGTACCGCTCCATGGTCTCGGAGGTTGCGATGCCGCCCGAGGACTGCATGACGAAGAGCCGGCCGTCGTACCCCCGTCGCTTCATCTCGTCCGAGAGCAGCCGGAGATAGTCCCGTAGGGCGGTCATGACGTAGGCGTTCACCACGGTCGTGCTGGTCCGCTCGTACTCGCGAAATACCGGCGAGATCTCGTGGGACAGGCTTACCGCCGCCTCCGGCGCCTCCTCGGCGATGATCCGCCCGACCCGCCGCTCGTGGGCGGGATTGGCATAGGCATGCAGCAGGCACACCGCGATGGAGGAAACGCCGCGCGAGCGTAGCGCTCGCACCGCTCCGCGGGTGGCCGTCTCGTCGAGGGGGAGCAGCACTGACCCGTCGGCGCCCATCCGCTCCGCCACCTCCTCGATGCACCGCCGCGGGATGAGCGGCGCCGGCTTCTCGATCTGGAGGTCGTAGACCTGGTAGCGCTTCTCCCGGCCGATGATGAGCACGTCGCGGAAGCCGCGCGTCGTGATGAGGCCCACCTGGCGGCCCTTGCGCTCGATGACGATGTTCGAGCCGAGCGTGGTGCCGTGCACGGCCTGAACGACCGCCGGCCATGGCGCGCCCGCGCGGGCGAGTAGCTCGTCGAGACCGGCCAGGCAGGCCTCGGAGGGATCGGGATAGGTGGTGAGCCGCTTGGCGGTGTGGAGCTCCCCGGTCGGCGATCGCAGCACGAAGTCGGTAAAGGTGCCGCCCACGTCGAAGCCCACTCGGTAGCCGCCCTCCCGCATCGGTGACCCGATCAGCGCCCCGCCTCGGTCGGGCCGAGCGCGTGGATCAGCGCCTCCTCGAGATCGGCGACGGCCTCCATGATGTCGGCGGTGGACTCCCACCGCTCCTGCACCGCCGCATACTGCGCGTCGCCGAAGCAGCGCCCCTTGCGCTCGACGAGCCCCGCCGCCTCCACCCGACCGGCCTCGCGGAGGAACGCGGCCACGTCGTGGCTACGCCGGGCCGCGAGCGGAAAGGCGAAGAAGGTGAGATGCCCGGCCAGGCGCTTGGCCACCGCCCCGCGCAGGTCGGCGGCGAGCAGCCGAAAGGCGCGCGGGCCCCCGTAGTGATCCGGCCCGCCCGGATCGGCGGCGAGGTTCGCCCGGACCACCGGCAAGGTGCGGGCGATCATCTCGTCGCGTGCGGGGCGGCGGACCTGGCGGAACGCCGAGCGCATCGTGTACGGCGCCCGGGCGTAGCGCACCCGCTCGGCCTTCCACGCGCGCAGGAACTCGGCGGCGGGCGTCGCGGCGTACGGATAGCCGTCGGGATCGTGCACACGCACGCGGTCGCCCTCGACGGCCAGGACCACGACGAAGTGGTCGCTCCCCGCGAGATGCGCGTGGTGGGGCAGGTAGCCGAGCGCCCCCATGTCCAGTGGACCCGCGAGCACCGGGCCTCGCGCGGACGCTGCCTCGAGGCGAGCGATGGCCGCCTCCGGCCCTCCCTCGCGCTCTTCCCGGCATTCCCAGCCGAGCGTGTCGAGGGCCGTCGACAGGCCCCGATCCGGGTGCACGAGGGGCGAGCTGAAGAAGACGAGCAGCTCCCGCCCCACCCGGAGGTAGAGCGTGCCGAAGGGCACGGTGGTGAGGCACTCGATGAATCCGGGCTCGGGCAGCTCGTCCGCGGCGGCGCCGGCTTCGCGCAGGGCCATGTACAGGCTGTTGGCGTAGCAGTAGGCGCCGTTCCCGGTGTAGCTCGTCATCGGCGGGCCACGCGGCTACTGGATGGTGGCGGTCAGCGTCAGGGCCGTCTCCTGCGCCGACTGCTCGGCGCGATAGCCGAGAACCTGGCGGGTGACCGCGTGGAGGCTACCGGTGGCGCCGCCAAGCTGCACGCGGCCGCCGCTGGGCACGATCAGCTCGGTGGCCGCCTCCGTGACCTCGATCGTGCCCCCGCCTCCAGGCGTGAAGTAGCTGATCACCGGCGTGAGGGTCACCCGGATCTGATTGCCCGGCAGCACGACCGGCCGGACCGCGAGCGCGGTGCCCACCCGCTGCCACGCCACCCCCTGGGCCACATAGCCCTTGCCCGTCGCGTAGTCGTGGTAGTAGGCCATTTGCGAGTACGGGACGTCCTGCGCCACCATGATCGAGCCGGCGCCGCCGTCCTGCACCACCGTGAACAGGCCGGATGAGCGCGTGACCCGCGTCGTAGTCTCTTCCACCGCGAGCCCACCGCGGCCCCGAGCGCGCGCGTCCCCGCGGCGCTCCTCTACGATGATCCCCCCCTGCCCCTGCACGCTCTGGCGGTTGCCCTGCGTCTGCTGCTTGAACTCGAGGAGGACTTTGACGTTGCGCGGGCTCTGCGCGACCGAGGGCGCCGCCGCGACGCCGAATGCGGCGAGGGCACTCACCGCCACCGAAACGAGCGTGAGGACGCGGGAGGTCGGCATGACGCTACCCAGGGATCTGCGCCTCTTCCGGCAGGCGGTCCCAGTGAGGCGTCCACTCCGGCAGGGTCAGGCCCACCGAGCCCGCCTTCTCGGCCACCTCGCGCGCGAAGGTCTGACGCACCTCGTCGTTGTCCCGCAGCTTGAGGCGATACTTCCGGTAGAGCACGTTCTTGGGTGAGCCCGGGCGGCCGAAGATGTTCATGGTGCGGATATACCACTTGTTGAGCGTGCTCTGGGCCTCGTCGCGCGTCTTGGGATCCTCGGCCAGTCGCTTCACCCAGATCTCCCCGTGGCGGATGTGGAACTTCTCCTCCTTGAAGATGCCCTCGATGGCGCGCACCCAGGGTCCGTAGGAGCAGCCGCGCACGTCTTCCAACTGGTGACCCGCGCCGCGATCCATGCAGAAGTTGAAGAAGATGAAGTCGGCCCACGTTTCGATCGGGTAGTAGAAGATGTTGACCCGCTTGTCGGCGCTGATGCGCGCGGTGCCGATGTCCGCGTCGTCCTCCACCCGCATCGCGAGGGCCTCGTCGTGGGCTCGCACGTGAGCCTCCACGTCGACCCCCAGGTCGGCGAGGAGCCCGTACATGACGGTGGCGTGCCGCAGTTCGTCCTTCACGATCTGGGAAACCACGTGCTTCTCTTCCACGCCGGGCGCCTTCAGGATCGAGGGCACGTAGCCGTAGCCGCCGGCCAGCTCCGAGTCGGCCTGCATGGTCATGAGGTGGATGAGGTTCTCCCGGTAAGTGTCCGTCATCTCGTCGGGAGACTCGATGCGCTCCCCCGCTTCGATGCGGGCGAGCATTCGGGCTTCGTCGCGCTCGGCCATGACTATCTCCTTTCCACGACCCGCACCGCCTTGCCTTCGCTGCGCGGGATGGTCTTCGGGGCCACCACGGTGATTTCGGGGTTGAGGCCCAGGTGGCCGCGGACGCACTCGGCCACCCGCATCGACAGCGCGGCGAGCTGGGGCCTCGCCGCCTCGAAGCCGCCCCACTCGCGCACCACGCGCTCGGCCGGCTCCACCTGCACCGCCAGCGTCGGGAAGGCCGCGCGCCGGTCCACCAGAAGCTGGTAGTGCGGGGCCAGCTCCTCCACCGTGAGCAGGGCCGCCTCGAGCTGGGACGGGTAAACGTTGACCCCCTTGATGATCAGCATGTCGTCGGTGCGGCCCTTGATGCGGGCCATACGCACGGTGGTCCGCCCGCAGCGGCAGGGCTCGGGGTCGAGCCGCGTCACGTCGCCGGTACGGTAGCGGATCACAGGCAGCGCCTCCTTGGTGAGCGAGGTCAGCACCAGCTCGCCCTCGCACCCGAACGGGAGGGGCCCCCCGCTCTCCGGGTCGACGATCTCGGGGAGGAAGTGGTCTTCGTTCAGGTGCAGGCCGTCGCGGGCCTGCACGCACTCACTGGCCACCCCGGGGCCGATGATCTCGCTGAGCCCGTAGAAGTCCATCGCCGGGCAGCCCCATAGTGCCTCGAGCTGGACGCGCATCGCCTCGGTCCACGGCTCCGCCCCGAAGAGCCCGTAGCGAAGGCCGGTCGCGCGCGGGTCGCTGCCCTGCTCCTGGAGGCTCTCGCCGATGTAGAGCGCGAAAGAGGGCGTGCAGGCCAGGCCGTGCGGGCGGAAGTCCTGCAGCAGGAGGATCTGACGCAGGGTATTGCCCGAGGAGACCGGCACCACCGTGAGCCCCATGTGCTCGGCTCCGTCGTGGAAGCCGAGCCCGCCGGTGAAGAGGCCGTAGCCGTACGCGATCTGGATCAGGTGGCCCGGCTCGGCGCCCGCCGCCGCGAGCGAGCGCGCCATCACCTCGCGCCATACCCGGAGGTCGTTCCGGGTGTAGCCGACCACTGTCGGCTTGCCCCGGGTGCCGGACGAGGCGTGGAGGCGCACCACGTCCTCGCGGGGGACCGCGAAGAGGCCGAAGGGGTAGTGCTGCCGCAGGTGGTCCTTCACCGTGAAGGGCAGCTCGTGGAGCCGGTCCAGGTCGACCGTGTCGTCCTTCACCCGCGCGGCGGCGAGGGCCTCGCGATAGAACGGCACGCGCCCGCGGGCCCACGCCACGCTCGCGCGCAACCGCTCGGCTTGCAGCGCGCGCAGGGCGGCTCGTGGCGCGGTCTCCGCGTCGCGGTTCCAGATCATGGGGCTAGCTTACCGCCACTCGGCGCACGAGCCAGCTCTGGCGCTCGAGGAAGCGGGCCATCGTCTCGAGCGTGCGCGGATCGGCTCCCGGGTCGAGACTGACGCGGTCCGGCAGGACGTAGCGTACCTCCGGGTAGGACACGAGCACCCGCAACAGAGTCCGCACCCGCGAGTCCCAGGCGAGGAGCCCCTCGCGGCCCGGGCCTGCGGCGTGAGGGTCCCAATCGGCCTGCAATCCGACCCGCAGCGTGCGGCCAGGCGCGGACCCGGCCATCAGGCCCGGCCCGCGACCAGGGCCTCATAGTGCGCCACCATGGCCTCGACCTGCGTCCGCGCCGAGAAGCGCGCCTCGGCGAGCCGGCGTGCCGCTTGCCCCATGGCGGCGCGGCGCCCGGTGTCGAGGAGCAGCCCGATGGCGGCGTCGGCCATCTCCCCGGTCTCGCCCTTGGTGAGGAAGCCGGTCTCGCCGTCCGTGACCACCTCGTCCACCCCCGACGCGCGGACCGCCACCGCGGGCAGCGCACAAGCGTGCGCCTCCGCCAGCACCAGTCCCTGCGTCTCGGTCTCCGACGCGAAGAGGAAAAGGTCGGCCGCCCGGTAGTAGTCCGGCAGCGACTCTCGCGCGAGCCCGCCGTGGAAGACGATGCGCCGGCCGGCCCGCAGGGCGGCCGCCCGCTGCTCGAGGGCCTGGCTGTGACTGCCCTTCCCCACGAGATGCAGCGTGGCGGTCGTCACCGCCGCCGCCACCGACTCGAACGAGTCGAGCACGCGCTCGAGGTTCTTCTCCCGATCGAGCCGGCCGGTGTAGAGACAGATCAGCCCGTCGCCGGGCAGGCCGAGCCGCCGCCGCGCCCGCTCCCGGCTCCCCGGACTGAACAGCTCGAGGTCGACCCCGGTGGGGATCACCGTGACGGGCGCGCTCACGCCGCGCTGCCGCAGCGTGTCGGCGACGTGGTCCGAGGGCGCCACGATCAGGTCGGCCGAATCCGCGAAGCGGCAGGCCAGTCGCACCGCGAGCCCCCGCACCAGCCGCTGCGGCAACGGCACGTAGTGGGCGTACTTCTCGTAACGCGTGTGGTACGTGAAGACGAGCGGGCGGCGCTGGCGTCGGGCCAACCGGCGGCCGGTCACTCCGAGTAGGAAGGGGTGGTGGACGTGGACGACGTCGAGCGCGAGCGCGCGCGCCAGCCGACCGAGACGCCGCGAGACCGGCAGCGGCAGCCAGAAGCCCGGATAGGTCGGGGCGGGAATCGACGGATAGCGGAAGACGAACGGCGGATCGAGATGCGGCGGCGCGGCGGCGGGGGCGAAGACCCAGACGCGGTGGCCGAGGCCCTCAAGCCCCTGCCGAAGGGTCTCGACGGCGGTCGTGACCCCGCCGCGGAACGGCAGGTAGTTGTTGGTGAACAGCCCGACGCGCATCCACTATTCGTCCGCGCTCTTCGGGTCCTTGCCGGGCTCGATTCGATCGAAGTCGCCCGGCTTGAGCGACTCGAGCCATTCCTTGATCTTGGCCTGGTCGTCGCCCTTGCCGGTGCCGATCTCGGTCTCCTTGGAGACCTCGACGGTGCGGGCCTTGTGCACCACCTCTTCGTCCACGAAGATCGGGGCGCCGACCCGCAAAGCCAGCGCGATGGCGTCCGAGGGACGGGAGTCCACCGTGATGTCGGCGCTCCCGAGCTTGAGGTGGATCACCGCGTAGAAGGTATTGTCGCGCAAGTCGTTGACGACGATCTTCTGCACCTGGGCGTTGACCGACTCCAGGATGTTCTTGATGAGGTCGTGCGTCATCGGCCGCGGGGTCGGGATCTTCTCCAGCTCCAGCGCGATGGCGTTGGCTTCGAAGAGGCCCACCCAGATGGGCAGGGAGCGCTTCTCCTCTTCGTCGCGGAGGATGATCATGGGCATGTTGGAGAGCGGATCCAGCGCCAGCCCCTTCACTTTCATCTCCAGCCACATGGTGCGCCTCCTCTAGGCCTGTAGCGCGGGAACGGCTTCCCTCGCCGCGATCCAGTCGGCTGCCGCCACGTCCTCGAGCGGCGCGACGGGTTCCCCGCGAAGGCTGTGCGGCAGGGCGCGCACGATGCGCACCGGGACGACCCGGCCCAGCAGATCGCGGCCTCCGGCATCGAAGTTCACCACCCGATTGCAGCGGGTGCGCCCGGCCGCCTCACCCGCGTTCTTGCGCGAGACACCGTCGACCAGGACCGGCAGCGTCCGGCCCTCGAGCCGCTGGCTTCGGGCCGCCGCCACCCGCGCGGTCACCTCCAGGAGGCGGCGGTTGCGCTCGGCCTTCACCTCGTCCGGGACCTGATCCGGCATCTCGGCCGCGGGGGTGCCCGGCCGGCGGGAGTAGCGGAAGGCGAAAACGTTGTCGTAGCCCACCCGCTCGACCATCTCCACGGTCCGGGCGAAGTCCTCGTCGGTCTCCCCGGGGAAGCCCACGATGAGATCGGTGGAGAGCGCGAGATCGGGGACCGTCTCCTGGAGCTCGGCGATCAGCTCCAGATAGCGGGCGCGGGTGTAGCCGCGGTTCATCCGCTCGAGCACCCGATCGGAGCCCGACTGCAGCGGCAGGTGCAGGTACTCGCAGACCTTGGGGACGTCGCGGAGCGCTCGGATCAGCCGGGGGGTGAGGTTGTAAGGATTCGAGGTCGTGAAGCGGATACGCTCGATACCGTCGATGTCGTCGACCCGCTCGAGCAGCGCGGCGAGATCCGTGGGCGGACTCAGATCGCGCCCGTAGGCATTGACGGTCTGGCCGAGCAGGGTGACTTCCCGGCAGCCCGCCGCGGCCAGGCCGCGGATCTCCGCGACGATGACCTCCGGTGAGTGGCTGCGCTCGCGCCCCCGCGTGGTGGGCACGACACAGAAGGTGCAATACTTTTCGCAGCCCTCCATGACCGTGACGAAGGCCTTCAGCCGCGGGGGGCCGTCGGCAGGCGCAGTGATCTTCACCAGCGGGCCCTCGCCCGTCTCCAGCACGGGTCCCCGGCCCTGCTTCGCGCGCTGGACCAGCGCGACCACCCGGGCGATGGCGGGGGAGCCGAACACCAGGTCCACGTAGGGCGCGCGCTCCTGGATGCGCCCTTTCTGCAGCTGCGCCATGCAGCCCATGACGCCGATGACGAGGTCCGGGCGCTGGCGCTTCAAGTGCTTGAGGGCGCCCAGCTGTGAGAAGACCTTGTCTTCGGCTTTCTCTCGGATCGAGCAGGTGTTGAGCAGGATGAGGTCCGCGTCCTCCGGGCGATCGGTCAGCTCGTAGCGCTCACGCTTGAGGAGTGAGGCGACCCGCTCGGAGTCGTACTCGTTCATCTGGCAGCCGTAGGTGATCAGGTGAAGCTTGGCGGGAGTTTTCTGCATAACTGGTCGGGACTTACGTTAGCATCCGCCCCTGGGCATGTCAAACCTGTGGCAGATCAGACGGTCTCCTCGAAGACTCCAATGCGCCGGAACTTCTCGTGGCGCTCCTCGATCAGCTCCGCTTCCGACTTCGACTTGAGCTCCCAGATCTGGTCCCGGAGCGCCACCCGCAGGCTGGCCGCGGTCCCCTCCCAGTTTCGGTGGGCGCCCCCCACCGGCTCGGGCACGATGGCGTCGATGACGCCCAGCTTCAGGAGATCCGGCGCGGTCACGCGCATCAGCTCGGCGGCCTCGGGAGCCTTTGCGCCGTCGCCCCAGAGGATGGCGGCGCAACCCTCGGGGGAGATCACCGAGTAGATCGCGTACTCGAGCATCAGCACCCGGTTGCCGACGCCGATGGCGAGCGCCCCGCCGCTGCCCCCCTCGCCGGTGACCACGCAGATGACCGGGGTGGGCAGCCCGGCCATCTCGCGCAGGTTGCGCGCGATCGCCTCGGCCTGCCCGCGCTCCTCGGCGGCGAGCCCCGGATAGGCGCCGGGCGTATCGATGAAGGTGATGATCGGCTTGCCGAACTTGCCGGCGAGCTGCATCAGGCGGAGGGCCTTGCGATAGCCCTCGGGATGCGGCATGCCGAAGTTCCGCGCGATGTTCTCCCGGGTGTCGCGCCCCTTCTGGTGCCCGATGACGACCACCGGCTCGCCGTCGAAGGTGGCGAGGCCGCCCACGATCGCCTTGTCGTCGCCGAAGACCCGGTCGCCGTGCAGCTCGACCCAGTCCTCCAGCAGCAGCTCGACGAGGTCGAGGGTATGCGGGCGCTTGGGGTGCCGGGCGATCTGGGTGCGCTGCCAGGCGGTCAGGCTCGAGTAGACGCGCTGCTGCTGGCGGGCGAGCCGCTCCTCGAGCTTCGCGATCTCGTCGCGCGCCGCGAGCGGATCCTCCGAGGCGCGCAGCTCGGCGATGCGGTTCTCGAGCTCGAGCAGCGGCTTCTCGAATTCAAGCTCGTCCGGCATAATCGACGAGTATACTGCCCGGCCCGAGCAGCTCCTCCACTTTCGTCACCAGTCCCGGCGCCGGATCCACCGCGAGCTCTTTCACGCGCAGAACCACCTCCTGCTCGGGGAGCAGCACGTGCAGGAACAGCGGGGTGCGGCCCTCGTGCTCGCGGCAGGCCGCCTTCACGGAGGCGAGCAGGTCGGGCAGCGCCTCCGCCGCCGCGCTCACCCGGATGCGGCAGGCGTCCGCCGCGCTCCCGTTGCCGTTGCCCCCGCCGTTCCCGTTGGCGTTGCCCACCGCTTCCTCCAGGGGCTTGATCTCCTCGGCCAGCACCACGCGTCCCTTGTCGCTGTCGTCGGTGCGGCCGCGCACGATGACCGGGCCCTTGTGCCGGAGCGCCGCCGCGCAGCTCCGGTAGGGCTCCGGGAAGATCGTGAGCGGCACGCTGCCGTCCACCAGCTCGAGGGTGGCGAAGGCCATCCGGGTGCCGCTCTTGGTGGCGCTCTCGGTGAAGGCGCTCACCTGCCCCAGCAGCAGCACGCGCGCGCCGGTGGAGCGGGTGGCCAGCTCGGTGGCGCCCGCCGCGCCGATCCGCCGCGCCACGTCGCGGTATTGCTCGAGCGGGTGGCCCGAGAGGTAGAAACCCAGCACCTCGCGCTCGAAAGCTAGCATCTCCTCCGCCGGCCACTCGGGCACGCGCGCGGCCGGGGCCGGCGTCGCCTCATGGCGGGCGTCGCCGCCGGCGAGGGCGTCGAAGAGCGAGACCTGCCCCTCTTCCCGATCGCGCTGCTGGCGCTGGCCGCTCTCCATCGCCTGGTCGAGGGCGGCCAGCAGGCCCGCACGCGTGGACTGCAGGGAGTCGAACGCGCCCGCCTTGATGAGGCACTCGACTACTCGACGGTTTACCAATCGCAGGTCGACGCGGGCGCAGAAGTCGTCGAGGGAGGCGAAGCGGCCGTTGGCCTCGCGCGTCCGGACGATGGACTCGATGGCGGTCGACCCCACGTTCTTGATGGCGGCCAGCCCGAAGTGGATCGCCTCGCCCGAAACCGTGAACTGGGCCCGCGAGACGTTGACGTCGGGCGCCTCCACCCGCAGGCCCATCGCGCGGGTCTCCTCGACGTACTGGACGATCTTGTCCGTCTTCTCCATTTCGGAGGTGAGCAGCGCGGCCATGAACTCGGTCGGGTAGTTGGCTTTGAGGAACGCGGTCTGGTAGGCCACGACCCCGTAGCACGCGGCGTGCGACTTGTTGAACCCGTAGCCCGCGAACTTCTCGATGAGGTCCCAGATGCGCTCCGCCTTCCGCGCCTCGATCTTGTTGGTCTTGCAGCCGGCGACGAACTTCTCGCGCTGCGTGGCCATCAGCTCGCGGTCCTTCTTGCCCATGGCCTTGCGCAGGGTGTCGGCCTCGCCGAGGGAGAGGCCGGCCAGGTCGGCGGCGAGCCGCATCACCTGCTCCTGGTAGACCATGATCCCGTAGGTCTCCTGCAGGTGCCGCTCCATGAGCGGGTGCTCGTAGGCGATGGGCGCGCGGCCGTGCTTGCGGTTGACGAACTCCTCGATGAGGTCCATGGGGCCCGGCCGGTAGAGCGCCACCATGGCGATGATGTCCTCGATGCGCTGGGGCTTCAGGCGCTTGAGCGCGTCCCGCATCCCGGCCGACTCCAGCTGGAAGACGCCGAAGGTGCGCGCCTCGCTCAGGAGCTGGTAGGTCCGGGCGTCGTCGAGGGGCAGCGCGTCGGCATCGAGGGCAACCCCGCGCGACTCCTTGACCAGGCGCACCGCGTCCGTGATCACGGTGAGGGTCTTCAGCCCCAGGAAGTCCATCTTGAGCAGGCCGAGCTTCTCGATGGGCCCCATCGCGTAGCCGGTGATCAGCTCGGGCCGCTTGGGATCCTTGTAGAGCGGCACCCGCTCCATCAGGGGCTCGTCGGAGATGACCACCGCGGAGGCGTGGACGGAGGCGTGCCGGGTGCAGCCCTCCAGGGCCCGCGCCACGCTCCACATCTCGCCCACCCGCTGGTCGCGCTTGACCTGCTCGGCGAGGGGCGGCGCCTTCTCCAGCGCCTCGTCCAGCGTGATGTTGAGCGGGAAGCTGGGCACCAGCTTGGCGATGCGGTCGGCCTCGCCGTAGGAGAAGCCGAGCACCCGGGCCACGTCGCGGATGACCGCCTTGGCCCCCATGGTGCCGAAGGTGATGATGTGGGCCACCCGGTCGGCCCCGTAGCGATCGACCACGTAGCGGATTACCTCGTCACGCCGATCATCCGCGAAGTCGATGTCCATGTCCGGCATCGAGATCCGCTCGGGGTTCAGGAAGCGCTCGAAGATGAGCCCGTAGCGGATGGGGTCCACGTTGGTGATGCCGAGGCAGTAGGCCACCAGCGAGCCAGCCGAGGAGCCGCGCCCCGGCCCCACCGCGATGCCCTGGCGCCGTGCGTGGCTGATGAAATCCCAGACAACCAGGAAGTAGCCGGAGAAGCCCATCTTGGAGACCACGCCCAGCTCGTAGCGGAGCCGCTCGACCACGAGGTCGGCGGGTGAGGAGCCGTAGCGGGTCTTGAGCCCCTCGAAGGCCAGGTGCTCGAGGTAGGAGTCCAGCGTGAACTCCTCCGGCACCTGGTACCGCGGCAGGTGGAACTGGCCGAACTGCAGATCGACGTTGCAGCGCTCCGCCACCGCCAGGGTGTTGCGATACGCCTCCGGCAGGTCCTTGAACACCGCGCGCATCTCGTCGGCCGACTTCACGTAGAACTCGTTGGTCGAGAACTTCCACCGGCTCGGGTCACTCATGGTGGTGCCGGTCTGGATGCAGAGCAGCGCCTCGTGCGCGCGTGAGTGATCGGTCTCGAGATAGTGCGAGTCGTTGGTGCCGCAGAGCGGCGCCCCGATGACCCGGGCGATCTTGATCATGCCCTCCGTCACCGCCACCTGTTGCTCGAGGCCGTGCGACTGCACCTCCATGAAGTAGTAGTCCTTGCCGAACACCTCCTGGTACCAGCCCGCCGTGTCGCGCGCCTTGGCCTCATCCCCGGCCGCCAGCTGCCGGCTCACCTCGGAGTTGAGGCAGCCCGAGAGCACGAGCAGCCCGTCCGCGTGCTGGGCCAGCAGCTCGCGGTCGACCCGAGGCTTGTAGTAGTAGCCCTCGAGGTAGGCCTTGGAGACGAGCTTCATGAGGTTGGCGTAGCCGGCGCGGGTGCGCGCCAGCACCGTGCAGTGGCTGGCACCCTCGTAGCCGCCGTCCTGGCTCGACCGCTCGAAGCGGCTGCCCGGGGCCACGTACAGCTCGCAGCCCAGGATCGGTTTCACGCCCGCCCTCTCGCAGGCGCTGTAGAAATCCACCGCGCCGAAGAGATTGCCGTGGTCGGTGAGGGCCATGGCCGGGAAGCGCAGCTCCTTGGCCTTCTCCACCAGCTTCTCGAGGCGGGCCGCGCCGTCCAGCAGGCTGTACTCGGAGTGCACGTGCAGATGCACGAAGTCCGCGTGTTTCACGGGGCGGTTCCGGCGCCGGAGACTACTCCCACTCGATGGTGCTCGGGGGCTTGGAGGAGATGTCGAAGACGACCCGGTTGACGCCCTTGACCTCGTTGATGATGCGATTGGAGATCCGACCCAGCAGATCGTAGGGCAGGCGCGCCCAGTCCGCGGTCATGGCGTCCTGGCTCATCACGGCTCGGAGCGCGATGACCTCCGCGTAGGTCCGGAAGTCGCCCATCACGCCCACGGTGCGCACGGGCAGCAGCACCGCGAAGGCCTGCCACAGCTCCCGCTCGAGCCCGGCCCGACGTACCTCGTCCTGAACGATCGCGTCGGCCTTGCGCAGGAGCACCAGCCGGTCCTGGGTCACCTCGCCCAGCACGCGGATGGCGAGCCCCGGCCCCGGGAAGGGCTGGCGCCAGATGATCTCGGGGGGCAGGCCGAGCAGCGCGCCCAGCTCCCGCACCTCGTCCTTGAACAGCTCGCGCAGCGGCTCGATTAGTTTGAAGCGGATATTCGGCGGCAAGCCGCCGACGTTGTGGTGGGTCTTGATGGTCGCCGACGGTCCCTTGAACAAGACCGACTCGATCACGTCGGGATAGAGGGTGCCCTGGGCCAGCCAGGGGATGTGGCCCAGCTTCCGGGCTTCGTCCTCGAACACCGCGATGAACTCGGCCCCGATGGTCTTGCGCTTGACCTCGGGATCCGTAACTCCCTCGAGTCGTTCGAGAAAACGGTTCGTTGCATCGACATGGATGAGGTTCATCTTGAAAGCATCGCGGAACGTCCGCACGACGCCCTCGGCCTCTCCCCTCCGAAGGAGCCCGTTGTCCACGAAGAGGCAGGTGAGCTGAGCGCCCACCGCCTTGTGGACCAGGGCGGCGACGACGGAGGAATCCACCCCCCCGGAGAGCGCGCAGAGCACGGGATCCCGGCCGACCTGCCGCCGGATGCTCTCGACCGCCGCGTCCACGAACGAGGGCATGGACCAGCCGGCCGTCGCCCCTGCGGCGGCCAGGAAGTTCTTCAGCACCGTCTTGCCTTGCGGCGTGTGCGCCACCTCGGGGTGGAACTGGACCGCGAAGAGCCTCCGGGCGGGATCGGCCATGGCCGCGACCGGACAGTTCTCGGTGGTGGCCAGGCTCGTGAAGCCGGGCGGCGGTTTGAGCACCGTGTCGCCGTGGCTCATCCACACCGCGACGAGCCCGTCGGCGTCCGGCTCGACCCCACCCAGCAAGCCGTCCCGTTTCAACAGCCGGAGCTGAGCCTTGCCGTACTCGCGCCGCTCCGCCGGCACCACGTGGCCGCCCATGAGATAGCCCATCGCCTGCATGCCGTAGCAGATGCCGAGGAGCGGCACGCCGGACTCGAGCAGCCGCTTGTCGGGTAGCGGGGCCTCATCCTCGTAGACGCTCGCCGGCCCACCCGAAAGCACGATCCCGGTGTAGCCGCCCGCGAGCACGCGATCCACCGGCGCAGTGCACGGGAGGATCTCGGAGTAGACCCCCAGCTCACGGATCCGGCGGGCGATGAGCTGCGTGTACTGCCCCCCGAAATCCAGGATGGCGATCGTGCTGTGCACGCGGGCTCTAGCGCGGGATGCCCAGCTTCTGGGCGCGCTGGAAGACCTTGCCCTCGGTCTTGATCGAGGGCGCGATGATCAACTCGGTCTGCTGCAGCTCCCGGATGTTCATGGCCCCGACCGAGCCCATGCAGGTGCGGATGGCACCCACCAAGTTGAGGGTGCCGTCCTCGGTGAAGGCTGGCCCGAAGAGGATCTGCTCGAGCGACCCCGCGATGCCCACGCGGATGCGCGTACCGCGCGGGAGATTGGAGTGGGGCGTCGCCATGCCCCAGTGGTAGCCGCGGCCCGGCGCCTCCTGCGCGCGCGCGAACGCGGAGCCGATCATGACCGCGTCGGCGCCGGAGGCCAGCGCCTTGCAGATGTCGCCGCCCGTGGTCATGCCGCCGTCGGTGATGATGGGCACGTAGCGGCCGGTCTTCTTGTAGTAGAAGTCGCGCGCCGCCGCCGAGTCCGCGGTGGCGGTCACCTGAGGGACGCCGAGCCCGAGCACCTCGCGGCTCGTACAGGCGGCCCCCGGCCCCACTCCGATCAGCAGCGCGTCCACCCCGCAGTCCATCAGCTCGAGACAGGCCTCGTAGGTGACCACGTTGCCCACGATGAGGGGAATCGAGAGGTGCTTCTTCAGCTTCCGGAGATCCACCGGGACGTACTCGGTGGCGATGTGCCGGGCGGTGGTCACGGTGGCCTGCACGACGAAGAAGTCGGCGCCCGCCTCCTCCGCGATCTTGGCGAACCGCTCGGCCCGCTGGGGGATGGAGGAGACCAGCACCGGTCCGCCCCCCTTCTTGATCTCGGAGATGCGCTTGTGGATCAGCTCTTCCTTGATGGGCTCGCTGTAGATGCCCTGGATGATCTTGGTGGCTTCCTCCAGGCTGGCCGAGGTGATGCGGTCGAGCACGACGTCGGGGTTCTCGTAGCGGGAGAAGATCCCCTCCAGGTTGAGCACCGCGAGGCCCCCCACCCGCCCCATCTCGATGGCGAAGGAGGGGCTGACCACCCCGTCCATGGCCGCCGCGATGATCGGGATCGGGAAGCGGTGCCCGCCCAGCTCCCAGGAGATGTCGACCTCGCCGGGATTGATGGTCAGGGCCCCGGGGACCAGCGCGATGTCGTCGAAGCCGTACGCGGCCCGGGCCTTCCGGCCCCGCCCGACCCACATGCCCATGTGATGTGGTCTCCCCGGACCCGCCTACCAGGCCCCGTATGTAGATAGCGGTCCGCTTGACCCTACTGTATGTAGGGGACGAGTATACGGGCCGTCGTGGAGGATTGTCAACCGGTTCCGGTGCCCGGCACCGGCCTCATCCCTGCCGGGGACGCTGCGGGAGGAGCCGCCCACCCTGGTGCCCCCGGGCCGCCCGCCGGAACTCCTCGCTCTTCACCAGGCGCCGGGCCAGCTCCACCGGCGAGCGCCGGGTCAGCCACGCTGACCACCGGGCCTGCTCCTCGGCCGTCGGGGCGCGGCCCAGCACATCCCGGTGGAGCGCCTCGACGACGCCGGCCGGGGTTCCTCCGGCGCCCGCCGCGTACTCCGGCGACGACGCATGCGTGAGGAACTCACGCGTGTCGGCCCGATTGAGGATTCGATAGACATCCTCGCGCTTGGCCGCCGACACTCCGACCTGCAGGTCGAACGTGAGGCGCTCCGGCAAGGCGCCGTAGGCCAGGCTGACGAGCACCGCGTGCGAAACGAGCAGTGGGACGATGCGGCGGGAACGCGCGTAGAGGACGATCCACATGAGCCCGGCCGCCATCGTGAGGGCCGCCAGCGCGAGACCCGGCAAGTGCGCGATCCCGAATAGGCCAGCGGCCAGCACGGCACCGATGGCGGGGCCTCGCACCACGTCGCGACAGGCGGGCCAGACGAAGAGCTGCAGAAGCACCTGCTGGCTCACGATGGTCAGCGTGGCGACCAACGCCCGGCCCGCCGGCCGCTCTCCGTGGAGACCTTCGAGGAAGCGAAGCCGGAAGTGCTCGTACGGGTCACTGAGCGCCCAGCTCAGGGCGCAGATGGCCAGGGCCGCCAGGGCGGTGGCGGCCAGGCACTCGGCCCAGGCCCGGCCTCGGCCGAATCGGGGACCCTGTTCTTCCCGCCGCTGAACCTGTCGACGCCAGTAGGAAGCGCCGGCGACCAGCCCGATCGCCGCCAACACGACGACGTCGACCACGGGCTGGCGCATGGCGCGGAGCACCCAGAGGTAGGCTTCCAGCAGGCCGAACGCGGTCAGCAGCTCGGCGGCGGCCCACAGCCGGGTGGGCATGGTCGGGTTCGCCCCGGACGGCCCGGTCACGCGCCCGAGGGGTTTTCCCGTTCCCAGAGGATCCGCAGCCCTTCCAGCTTGAGGTCGGCGTTGACGAACTGCAGGCACTGGACGACTTCCTTCATCTGCCCGACCAGCCCACCGGTACCGACGACCTTGACGTCGCCCTCCATCTCACGGCGCATCCGCTCCACGAGTCCGTCCACCAGCCCGGCCCAGCCGTAGATCAGCCCCGACTGGATGTTGGTGACCGTGTTGCGCCCGATCGCTTCTTTCGGCCGCACCAACTCGACCCGGAAGAGTCGGGCCGCGCGCGAGACGAGGGCCTCGCCCGCGGTGTTGATGCCGGGCGCGATGGCGCCCCCGATGAACTCGCCCCGAAGGTTTACGCAGTCGAAGCGGGTCGCGGTCCCGAAGTCCACCACGATGAGCGGCGTGCCGTACAGCTCGACGGCCGCCACGCAGCTCACCACGCGATCCGCGCCCACCTCCCGCGGCACGTCGACGTTGAGCGGCAGGTCCGCGGTGACTCCAGGCTCCACCGTCAGCGGCCGCACGCCGAAATAGCGCTCGCACATCCACTCGAGGGCCTGCTGGATGGGGGGCACCACGTTGGAGACCGCCACTCCCGTGATGCGGGACTGCTCGATCCCGCGCGTCCCCAGCAGGGTCTGGATGAACACGCCCCACTCATCCGCGGTCTGCTCGCGTCGGGTCGTCAATCGCCAGGAGGCGTGGAGGCGGCGGCCGTCGTAGATGCCGAGCGACGTGTTGGTATTCCCGACGTCAATGACGAGCAGCATGCGTCGTTCCTTCCTCCACCCGGTCGCCGGAGAGCGCACGGATGAGCTGGCCGTCCCTCCGGCGGACCACGAGCAAGCCGTCGGCCCCGATGTCCACCGCCTCGCCCTCGCCTCCGTCGGGCGATCGGATCACTTGCCCCGGCACCATCGAATGCGCGAGCCACGTCGCGCGGAGCGCGGCAAAGCCCCCCACCCGCCATTCCGCGTAGCGCCGCCCGAGCGCGTCCAGCACCGCGGCCCGCACCCGGTCCGCATCCGGGCGGACGCCGGTGACGAGCCGAAGCGACGTCGCCCGCTCGCGGAGGGCTTGCGGGAACGTGGTCTGGTCGAGGTTGAGCCCGATACCCAGGACCACGTGGACGAGTCGGCCCGAGCGGTCGGTCGAGGCCTCGGCCAGGATGCCGCACACCTTGCGGCCGTCCAGGAGGAGGTCGTTGGGCCAACGGATGCGCGCGGTGACGCCGGCCCCGTCCGCGAGCGCCTCGGCCGCCACGAGTCCGCCCACCAGAGAGAGCTGCGCGGCCACCGCGGGTGAGCTCAACGGGCGCAGCAGCACGGAGACGAGCAGGCTCTGGCCCGGTGCGTCCCACCACTCGTGGCCCCGGCGGCCACGACCGGCCCGCTGGTGGCGCGCGGTCACCACGGTGCCTTCGGGCGCGCCACCGTCGGCGAGCCGCTTCACCTCGGACTGCGTGGAGTCCGTGTCGTCGAGCGCCGTGATGTGGAATCGCAACGGGCGGCTCTACCCGAGAGCGGTGAGGCTGCTGGCGAGCTTCGTCTCCGTCCGGCGCTGCTCGGCGAGGCGCTCGCGCTCGCGCTCCACGACCTCGGCGGGGGCGCGCTCCACGAACTCCGGCCGGCCCAGCTTGCCCTCCAGGAAGGCGATCTCCTTTCGCGCGCGCTCGATCTCCTTCCGCAGGCGCTGCCGCTCGGCCGCGAAGTCCACCACACCCTCGAGCCGCACGAACACGTCGCCGCTCGGGGTGGTCGCCACCGCCGAGCCGGCGGGTCGCGCCGCGTCAGCCGACGCGGTGACGACGGCGCGGGCGAGGCTGCCGATCACGACCGCGCTGCCCTCGAGAGCCGCGGTCACCGCCGGCCCCGCCGGCTTCAGGGTCACCGAGAGCTCCACCGCCGGCGAGATGCGGCTCTCGCTGCGGACGGTGCGGATCGCGCTGACGAAGTCGAGCACCGGGGCCATGAGGCGCTCCGCTTCCGGATCGCGGTCCTTGCGCGAGGCCTTCGGGAACGGCGCGATCATGATCGACCTGACGGGGGCCCGAATGGACTCGCCCTCGTGCGGCAGTCGCTGCCAGAGCTCCTCGGAGAGGAAGGGCATGAAGGGGTGCAGCAGCCGCAGGGTGGTCTCGAGGGTCTGCACGAGCGTGCGCTGGGTGATCGCGCGCGCGCCCGGGCTCTCCGGCTGATAGAGACTCCGCTTGGCGATTTCCAGGTACCAGTCGCAGTACTCGTGCCACAGGAACTGGTAGACCGCGGAGGCGGCGGCGTTGAAGCGGTAGGTGTCGATCGCCTTGCGCACCTGGGCGGTGGCCTCGGTGAGCCGACTCTTGATCCAGCGATCGGCGACCGAGGGCGTCCCGCGCCTGGCGAGGGCGGGATCGTAGCCCTCCAGGTTGGTGAGCACCAGGCGGGCCGCGTTCCAGATCTTGTTGGCGAAGTTCCGGTAGCCCTCGATGCGCTCCTCGGTCAGGACGATGTCCCGGCCCTGGGCGGCGAGGGCGGCCAGGGTGAAGCGGAAGGCGTCGGTGCCGTACTTCTCCATGACGCTCAGGGGATCGACCACGTTCCCCTTGGACTTGGACATCTTCTGACCCTCGGCGTCGCGGACCAGCGCGTGGATGTACACATGATGGAACGGCACGTCGCCCATGAACTTGATCCCGAGCATCGCCATCCGCGCGACCCAGAAGGTCAGGATGTCGAAGCCGGTGGACAGCACCGAGGTCGGGTAGAAGACCTTCAGCTCCGGGGTCTCCTCGGGCCACCCCAGGGTCGAGAATGGCCAGAGGCCCGACGAGAACCACGTGTCCAGCACGTCGGTGTCCTGCCGCAGCGGGCCTTGGCACTGGGGACACGCGGTGAGGTCGGCGCGGGAGACGTGCATGCTGCCGTCCTTGTCGCAGTACCACACCGGGATGCGGTGCCCCCACCAGAGCTGGCGCGAGATGGTCCAGTCGCGGATGTTCTCCATCCAGTGGTAGTAGGTCTTGGTCCACGCGCGCGGCACGATCTTGATCTTGCCGGTGCGCACCGCCTTGATCGCGGGCTCGGCCAACGGCTTCATCCTCACGTACCACTGCTTGGAGACGAGCGGCTCCACCACCGTCTTGCAGCGGTAGCAGACCCCGACCGCATGCCGGTAGGGCTCGATGCGGTCGATGAGGCCGAGCGCGTTCATGTCCTCGACGATCCGCTTCCGGGTCTCGAAGCGATCGAGGCCCGCGTACTTGCCGGCGAGCGCGGTCATCTTGCCGTCGAAGCCGATGACGCTCCGCACCGGGAGGTTGTGGCGGCGGCCGATCTCGAAGTCCGTCGGGTCGTGGCCGGGGGTGACCTTGATGACGCCGGTGCCGAACTTGGGATCCACCGCGCGGTCCGCGACCACCTGCAGGGTCACGGTCCCCTCCACCGACGGGACCTCCAGCGTCTTGCCCACGTAGCGCTTGTACCGCTTGTCCTTCGGATGGACGGCCACCGCGGTGTCGCCGAGCTTGGTCTCGGGCCGTACGGTGCCGAGGGTGAGCGGGCCGTACTTGATGTAGACGAACTCGGCGTCCTGCTCCTCGCGCTCCACCTCGAGGTCGGACAGCACGGTCTGGCAGCGCGGGCACCAGTTGACGATGTAGTCGCCCTGGTAGATGAGCCCCTCTTCCCAGAGCCGCACGAAGACCTCGCGCACCGCCGCGGAGAGCCCGGGATCCATCGTGAAGCGCTCGCGCTCCCAGTCGCAGGAGGCTCCGAGGCGCTTGAGCTGGCGGATGATGGTGCCCCCCGACTCCTCCTTCCACTTCCACACGCGGGCGATGAAGGCCTCGCGCCCGAGATCTTCCTTGGTCTTGCCCTCGGCCGCGAGCTGCCGCTCCACCACATACTGGGTCGCGATGCCCGCGTGGTCGGTGCCCGGCATCCAGAGCGCGTTGTAGCCGTCCATCCGCTTGTAGCGGATCAGGATGTCCTGGAGCGTGTTGTTGAGCGCGTGCCCGAGATGGAGCGAGCCGGTGACGTTGGGCGGCGGGATGACGATGCAGTAGGGCTTCTTCGGCGAGTCGGTGTCGGCGTGGAAGTAGCCGCGCTCTTCCCACACGGCGTACCAGTGCGGCTCGACGCGCGTGGGGTCGTAGCGGTCGGCGATTTCGCTCATGTTAACGCGTCATTCTAGCACGGGCCGGGCCGCGCTCAGCCGCCAGCCGGCCGCCGCGCGCGTCCAGGAAAGGGCCCAGGGCACTCGACGTCCACCCTGCAGCTCGGTCGCGGGCACCGTCACCACGCCGCGAGGGCCGGCCGCGGTTTCCTCGCAGACGGACTCGGGTACGAGGCGACGCGGCAGCCGCCCCCGAAGGGCGGGCCCGGGCACGAGCAAGGCGAGAGCGCGCTCGTCGCCAGCTCCGAGCGCGCGGAAGAAGCGATCGGTGGCCGCCCCGAGCTCACGGTGCCAGCCGTTCACAACCTGCCGCCGGGCCAGCGCGAAGCCTCCCGCGGGCGCGAGCCGGTACTGATCCTCCTGCTCGGTCTGCCCCGGGCAGCCCGGCTTCCAGCCGGGATAGGACGGGGCGTAGCGGACCGTGAGCTCGCCCGGCCGCACGCGCCAGTCCGAGGCCCAGAGCCCATCGGGCCACTGCGCGGCGGTGCTCCACACGCGCTGGACGCGCTCGCGCCTCTCCCACAGCTCGGCACGCAGCGCCCGCGCGCCGTGAGCGGCGGGCGGGCTGCTCCAGAGCGCGAGCACCCGTGCGATGCGGTCGGGCCCGAGCGGCCACAGCTGGGCGTCGAGCAGGCCATCGTAAGTGGAAGAGGCGGCGAGCGCCGCACCCTCGCCGGTTCCCAGGTAGAGCCGCAGCGAGGCCGAGCCCTCCACGCCACTGAGGGCGTAGAGGCCGACGGTGAGCGGAGGACCCGGCTCAGGGATCCGCAGCACGCGCAGGCTCGCGCCCCCCCAGGCCTCGGTGAGCGCGTCGAGTCGCTCTCGGATGAAGACGACGGACGCGAAGGCCTCGCCGCCGCGTAGGCTGTCGAGCACCTCCGCATCCACCAGCTCGTAGATCTCGCCCACCGCACGATCCCGCTCGGCCGCGTCCGTGGCCACACTCAGTCGGTCGCGGGCCAGCACCCGGAAGAGCTCGAGCCGGTCCCCCGCGGGGACGAGAGCCGGCGCGGTGAGAGACGCGACCAGGCCCGCCGCGAGTACGCCGTGGACCCATCGCGGTCCCATGGCAGTAGCGTACAATGGTCGCGGATGACCCGCACCCTCGACCGCTACGTCTACAAGGAGCTCGGCCCGCCGTTCCTGATCGGGGTGGGCGTCTTCACGTTCTTCCTGGTCATCGACCGCGTCTTCCAGCTCACCAACCTCGTCATCACCAAGAGCGTGCCGTTCGCGCTCGTGCTCCCGCTCCTGATCTACATGCTCCCCGCCCTCCTCGCCCTTGTTCTGCCGATCGCGCTGCTGGTGGCGGTGCTGCTGGTGTGCGGGCGGCTCGCCGGCGATCTGGAGGTGGCGGCCCTCAAGGCGTCGGGGGTCAGCCCGCTGCGCTTCTTCCGTCCCTTCCTCGCGGTCGGCCTGATCGTCACCCTGCTGATCGCCTGGCTCACGCTCGTGGTGGGACCGTGGTCGAGCGGGGCCTTCCAGCGCCAGCTCTTCCGCATCCTCCAATCGCGGGCCACCACCGGGATCAAGGAGCGCACGTTCAGCGCCACCTTCAGCCAGTTCGTCATCTACGTGGACGACGTGAGTGCCTCGCAGGTGCGCTTGAAGGGCCTCCTCGTGTCCGACGAGCGCAACGCCGAGCAGTCCCGCATCATCGTGGCGCGCGAGGGCCGGCTGCTGAGCGACGAGGCCACGCGCCGCATCACCCTGCGCTTCCTGGACGGCTCCATCAGCGAATCCGACGTGGGCGACCGGCGGCGTTTCCGCCAGACCTACTTCAGCCTCTACGACATGACCCTGCCGGTGGACTCGCCCATCGCGGCGGCGGCCCGGGAAGAGAAACCGGAGAAGCAGCTCGCGTTGGGCCCGCTCCTCTCGGAGGCCCGGCGCCTGGAGCGCGAGGGCCAGATCACCGCGCCCTACTACGTCGAGCTGCACAAGCGCTTCGCGCTGCCGGTGGCCGCGCTCGTCTTCACGTTGGTGGGCTTCCCGCTCGGCGTCCGGTCCCACCGCGGCGGGCGATCGGTGGCACTCGCGCTGAGCTTCGGCATCGTGGCGTCCTACTACATCCTCTACACCACGATGGAGCGCGACGCCCTCCGCGGCCGGATGCCCGCGGGTGTCGCGGTGTGGATGCCCAACGTGATCCTGTTCGTGGTCGGCGGGGCGCTGCTGCGCGGCAGCGTCGCGGGAGTGCCTCCGGCCTGGCTCGGCTTGTTCTGGAGGCTGTGGGCGAAGATCGAGGGCCGGCGATCCGGTCGGGTGGTCAAGCCGCTCGAGGAGCGCCGGCGGCGGCGGTTCGGCCGGCTGGCCGGCCCGCGTGAGTCCACCTTCCTCATGGACCGCTACTTGATCCGCCAGTACCTGATCTTCCTGGGTGTCGGCACCCTGATCGGCGCGGTACTCGTCGCGGTGGTGGATCTGCTGCAGACCCTCGACCGCTTCCTCCGGGCCAAGCCCCCACTCACCACCATCCTGGAGCACTTCCTCTACCGGATGCCGGGCGAGCTCTACAAGGGCCTGCCCATGATCGTGCTGATCGCCACCGTGTTCCTGTTTTTCTCCCTCACGCGCCAGCGCGAGCTGGACGCCCTGAAGGCGGCCGGCATCAGCCTCTACCGCGTCAGCCTTCCCGTCCTGCTGGTGGCGGGCGGGATCAGTGTGCTCGCGGTCTTCTTCCAGGAGATCGCGCTGCCCGAGATCAACGCGAAGGCGGAGGAGGTGGACCGCGTGAAGATCCGCGGGCAGCTCCCGCGTCACCTGCAGCGGCAGACCCAGATCTGGTACCGCTCCTCGGACACTCGCTTCTTCCGGATGGCCCTGCTCGAGCCGGCCGGGAAGTCGATGGAGGGGCTCACGGTGGTCGAGATCAGCAACGACTTCCGCCTGGTGGAGCGGCTCGATGCGCGCACCGCCCACTGGACACCGGAGGGCTGGCAGCTCACCGACGGGGTCTTCCGGCGCGTGGGCCCTCAGAACCGAGTGAGTTCGGAGCTGTTCGATTCGCGCCTGGTTCCCATGCCCGAGCACATCGACAATTTCATCCAGGTGCAGAACGCGCCGGACACCATGAGCTTCCTCGAGCTGCGCGCCTACGTGGCCCGGCTGCGCGAGGGCGGTCATCGGGTCACGCGGTACCTCGTCCAGCTCTACTCCAAGCTGTCCTTCCCGCTCGTGCACGTGATCATGGCCCTCGTGGCCATCCCCTTCGCCCTGGTTTCACCGCGCACCGGCGGCCGGGCCGTGGGCATCGGGGTGGCCATCGTGATCGCGGTCGGCTATTGGGTCGTGCACTCGGCGGCGGTCGCCTTCGCGCAGGCCGATCTGCTTCCCGCGGCCCTGGCCGCGTGGACCGCCAACATCGTCTTCGCGGGAATCGGCACCGCTCTCTTCCTCAGCGCGCGCACGTAGTTCGTCGGGCGGGAGGGCCGGCGGGGCGGGGGCGGCCTCGCCGGGACACGCTGACTCGCGGGCAGGCGTACGGCTCTCGATGGAGCCACGAGAGGGGGGCGTCAGGCTTCGGCGGCGCGCAGAAGACACGGTCCCGGCGAGGCCGCCCCCGCCGGTCGCCCACCGGGCGACGCCGAGGCTAGCGGCCCTCGCGCAGGGTGCGGAGGGCTTCCTCGATGCGCTTCTGCTCCTGGCCGTAGGCCGCCCAGTCCCCGCGGCGCAGCGCCTCCTGGCCGCGCTGCCAGGCCTCCCAGGCGCGCTGCACGCCCGCGCTGATCGCCACCCCGGCGCTCGGTGGGGCGGGCGCCCGCTCGGCCGGCCGCACCGCGGCCACCTCGTCACCGCGCACCCGCGCGCCGAAGATCCGAGCCAGCGAGGCCTCGAGGGTCGACTCCATCGCGATCGAGTTGCCGTACGCCACCACCACGCGCCGCAGCTCCGGGAGCGCCCCCTGCTCGGCGGCGGCCAGGTAGAGCGGCTGCACGTAGACGAGCGACTGGTCGATGGGGATGGCGAGCAGGCTGCCCGTGATCACCCGCGAGCCCTGCTGGTTCCAGAGCGCGATCTGCTGGGAGATGACCGGGTCCTGGTTGATCCGCGCCTGGATGTTCCGGGGGCCGAAGACGAGCTTCTGCTTCGGGAACTGGTAGGCGATGAGGCCGCCGTACTGGGGCGGATCCATCCGGGCCACCAGCAGCCCGATCATGTTGTCGCGGCCGCTCGGGTTGAAGCCCGACAGCAGGACGAACTCTTCCTTACGCTCCCCGGGCAGGCGCATGATCATGAAGTAGGGTTCCATCTCGCGATCGCGCCCTTCCTGCGGCAGCCGTGGGATCACCCACAGGTCCTCCTTGTTGTAGAAGACCTGGGGATCCTGCATGTGGTAGGTCGCGTACATCCGGGCCTGCACCGAGAAGAGGTCCTCCGGGTAGCGGATGTGGGCCTGGAGGTCCTTGGGCATTTCGGTGAGCGGCTTGAGCAGACCCGGGAACGCCTTGGCGTAGGTCCGGATCACCGGATCCTCGGCATCGGCGATGTAGTAGCTCACGGTGCCGTGGTAGGTGTCCACCGTGGCCTTGACCGAGTTGCGGATGTAGTTGAAGCCCCGCACCGGCGTCGCGTACGGATAGCGCTCGCTGGTGGTGTAGCCGTCGATCATCCAGACGAGGCGGCCGTCGGCCGCGATGACCAGGTACGGATCGCGGTCGAACTTGAGGAAGGGCGTCGCCTCCTGCACGCGCGCGCCGATGTCCCGGTAGATCATCACGCGGCTCTCGGGCGTGAGGTCGTTCGACAGCAGCAGGTTGAGGGCGCCGAACCGGGCCGCGAACGCCGCCTTGCGGAGCAGCGAGTTGATCGGGATGCCGCCCCGCCCCTCGTAGCGGGTGTAGACGTTCTGGTCGCCCGAGGGGTAGTCCAGCTCCTGCGAGCGGGTGCGCACGAGGACGTACTCGTTGCCGATCTCGCCGTAGTAGATCTCGGGCCGCGTGATCTTGGGCATGCCCTCCGTCACCGCCGGCGGGATGTCCTTGAGAAAGAACTCGGGCAGTCCCTCCGGGCTGATCCGGTTGACCGGCCCCGCCACGAGCCCGTAGCCGTGGGTGTAGGTCAGGTGCTCGTTGATCCAGCCCCGGCTCGGCAGGTCGCGGTAGGAGAGCTCGCGCGCGGACAGGGTCACCTGGCGGTATTCTCCGTTCAGCGTGTAGCGCCCCACGTCCACGTCCCGGAACTTGTAGTAAGTCCGGATCTCCTGCAGCTTGCCGTAGGTGGTGAGCAGTGGCCGGTGGTCCCAGAGCCGGATGTTCTTGATCGTGAGGTTGTTGCGCTCCAGCGCGGCCGGAGTCAGGTTGTCCTCCGCCGCGAAGTCCTTCTCGGCCACCCGGTCCAGCGCGTAGGCCTGCCGGGTCATTCGGATATTGTTCTCGATGTAGGGCCGCTCGTAGACCAGCTCGTTGGGCTTGACCCGGTAGCTCTGCAGCAGCGCGGGGGCGATGCCCAGCCCGGCGACCCAGAGCACCACCAGCACCACGAGCCCGGCCACCAGGAAGCGCCACCCCGGCCGGAACATCTGGACGACGCACGCGGCCGCGCACAGGACGGCGAGCACGATCAGCCACTGCAGCACCGGGAGGGAGGCGTGCACGTCGCTGTAGGAGGCGCCGAACACGATGCCCCGCGGTGAGAAGAGCAGGTCGAAGCGGTCGAGCCAGAAGCCGACGCCGCGGAGCACCAGGAGGAGCGCGGCCAGCCCCAGCAGGTGGGTGCGCGCGCCCGCCGCGAGCCGGGGGCCCCGCGCGGTGAGCACGAGGCTGCGCTGCAGCACGTACACCGCGGCCACCAAAACGAGGGTGCCCGCCACCAGCGCGGTGGACCAGCCGTAGAGCAGCCGCCATAAGGGCAGCACGAAGAAGTAGAAGCTGAGGTCGCGCCCGAACAGCGGATCCGCCTGGTTGAAGGGCGTGCGGTTGACGTACTCGAGCACGGTGGGCCACGCGCCGGTCGCGCGGGCCCCCGCGAAGAACGAGAGCACCGCGATGACCGGGACCAGCAGCCGGCGCACCAGCGGCTCCAAGATGGCCCGCCCGGGAAGGCCGAGCTGATCCTCGAGCTCCCACAGCACGTCGGGCGGCGCGGTCCGCGCGGCCACCGAGAGATTGACGAAGAGGAAGACGAAGACGGCGGCGGCCAGGCCCAGGAAGAGCCAGCCGCTCAAGGTCAGCCGCGTGATGAACACGGCGGTGTAGCCGACCTCCTGGAACCAGAGCCAGTCCGTGTACAGCGGCACCGCCTGGCCCACGAGGCTCAGGAGGATGAAGCCGAGCAGGATCCACAGCCCCAGCCGGGGGCGCCGCGGCGGCGTTCCGCGACCGCCCGCGGGCATCTGCGCCAAGCGGGCCCGCCCTACGTGCCGCGCGTCCCACCGGGGAGGACCGGCGGGGCGGCGTTCACGTCATGGTCCGTCATGCAGTCTCCCCTTCGAGGAATCATGAAGATGCCCCGCGGCCCGAGACGCCGGCCAGGGGGCGTTGGCCTCAGCGGAGTCCGGCGTCAGACGCCGGCGTCGTCTCGAAGATCCTTGATCCGATTCGTCCGCTCCCACGCGAACTCGGGCTCGCTGCGCCCGAAGTGTCCGTAGGCCGCCGTCTTCTTGTAGAAGGGCCGGCGTAGATCCAGGTACTTGATGATGCCGGCGGGGGTGAAGTCGAAGTGCCGGCGGATCATCTGCTCGAGCTTGCTGTTCGGCACCTTGCCGGTGCCGAAGGTGTCGACCATGATCGAGACCGGGTCGGCGACGCCGATCGCGTAGGCCACCTGCACCTGCGCCCGATCGGCAAGCCCGGCGGCCACCACGTTCTTGGCCACGTGCCGGGCCATGTAGCAGGCCGAGCGGTCCACCTTCGTCGGGTCCTTGCCCGAGAAGGCGCCGCCCCCGTGCGGGCACGAGCCCCCGTAGGTGTCGACGATGATCTTGCGGCCGGTGAGGCCGGTGTCGCCCATCGGCCCGCCCGTCACGAACCGGCCGGTGGGGTTGATGTGATACGTGATCCGCCGGGGATCGATGAGGTGCTTCGGGATCGTCGGCAGCACCACCTGCTCGATCATGTCCTCGCGGATCGTCGACAGCCCCGCGTCCGGTCCGTGCTGCGTCGAGATCACCACCGTCTCCACCGAGACTGGCTTGCCGTCGACGTAGCGCACCGTCACCTGGCTCTTGCCGTCGGGCCGCAGGTAGTCCAGCTGTCCGCTCTTGCGCACCTCGGTGAGCCGCTGGCAGAGCTTGTGGGCGAGCGTGATGGGCAGGGGCATCAGCTCGTCGGTCTCGGTGCAGGCGTAGCCGAACATGAGCCCCTGGTCGCCCGCCCCGAGCTTGTCCACCCCCATGGCGATGTCGCTCGACTGCTCGTCGATGGCGGTGATGACGCCGCACGTCTCGAAATCGAAGCCGAACTTGGCGCGCGTGTAGCCGACCTCGCGGATGGTTTCGCGGGCCACCCGCGCGATGTCCACGTAGCAGGAGGTCGTGATCTCGCCGGCCACCACCACCAGGCCGGTGGTGAGGAGCGACTCGCAGGCGACCCGGCCCGTCGGGTCCTGCGCCAGCACCGCGTCGAGGACCGCGTCGGAGATCTGGTCGGCGATCTTGTCGGGGTGTCCTTCCGTCACCGACTCCGAGGTGAACAGGTACTCCTCACGCGCCATGCGGTGGTGCCCTCCGTTGCCGCGGGTTGGATCGACTGCGATGACGAGACCTTAGCACGCCCGGCCGGCCGCTCTCAAGCGGAATCCCGGGTTTCCGGCGCGCCCGCGGCCATTTCGCCGACGCGCAGACGGAGCGACACCTCCCACGTCCGCCCGGGCGCGAGCCGCACCGGCCAGACGAACAGCAGCGCCGAGCCCTGGTAGATGCGCTCGAATCCCTTCTCGGAGAGCGACACCGTCTCCACAGGCGCCCACGCGACCTCGGCGGGCGTCGTCCAGGTCAGCGCCAGTTCGACGCCGAGCCACTCGTCCACCATCGCGAGCCCGTGCGCGGCGTCGAGGCGCCCGCGGCTGCCGAGCGATGGGCGGCCGGCCACGCGGAAGTAGCGGCCGGGGGCCTCGCCCGCGCTGAGCGCGAGGTTGCACTGCACGGCCCAGCGCGCGTCGAGCGGCTGCTCGCCCTCCCAGCGCAGCCGGTAGCCCACCGTCATCGCGGGATCGTCGGCCAGGACGACGACCGATTTCTGCAGCGCCATCGGGGTGCCGTCCGGATGCCGGAGCGAGCACAAGACCGCCGCCTCGCTCGACGAGGCCTTCACCTCGTGCTCGAGCGGCCGCTCTCCCACCACCAGGCGCGCCGCCTCCCAGGGCTCGAGGGCATCCAGCGCGGGCGCGGGGGGGAACAAGCCGTCCAGGAAGGAGGCGCGGCGAAAGCGGTCGTAGCGGAGCAGCGCGGTGAGGCCCGCCTCCTTCACCGCGGGCGCCGCGTGGATCGTCTTGACCTCGCCCGGCTGCTCCTCCCGCGCCCGCTCCTCCACCTGCCGGTGATAGGCCTCCGGCCGCCGGGTGAGCACGTCGGCGACGTCGACCTCACCGCCCATCCACAGGAGCTCGGTGAGCGAGCCACCTCGGGCCGGGCGCAGCGTGAAGCCGAGCGCGCGGGTGCGCACCATGACCTCGGGCAGCCCGTCGCCGTCGACGTCCGCGCGCACGCACTCGATGCCGGGCGGCTTGCTGGGGCCCTCGAGCCGACGCTCGCAGCCGATCAGGGCCGACTTGACCGCGCGCCGCAGGTGCGGAAGGTAGCAGCCCCCGAAGACGCCGTGCCAGTAGGCATCGTTGGCCTGCCCCTGCCAGAGGCGCTCGCGCGCCGCGAGCAGCCGTGGATCGCGCGGACGCGCCGCGAGGCCGTCGTGCACCCGGCGCGAGAGCCGCAGCATCTTCCAGTGGACCTCCCCGACCTCCGGGTACTTCACGAGGAAGTTCCGGAAGAAGCCCCCGCGCAGGAGCCGCGTGAACCGCTCTCCCTCCGGGAGCGCCTGCAGTCGCGCCCTCACCGCCTCCAGTTCGGCCGCCGCCGCCACCGGCAGCGCCCACTCGCCCATCTCGGTGTAGGCCGCGGTGGGCAGGTACACGCGGCCGGTGGGAGGGCGCTCGTCGAGATAGCGCGAGAAGGTGGAGACGGTGAGCCACCGGGTGGCGGAGAGCGCCTCCAGGAAGCGGACCAGCCACCGCTCGCCGTACACGAGCCGATCGGTACCGGGCCAGACCCCGAATTTCTCGCCGTCGTCCATCAGGGTCACCGCCCCCGCTCCGCGGCGGCCCTCGAGATAGCGCACGGTCTCCACCGGGTCCGCGAACGGGACGAGGTAGCGCAGACGCTGGTTGATCGGGAAGACCGCCACCGTCGCGCCCTGCTCCTCGGTGACGTAGTACCCGCCCAGCGTCTCGGGATCGAGGCCGGCGAGGGCGAAGTGCGAGTCGTCCACCAGGACGAACTCCACGCCGGCCTCGCGCAGCGTGCGGGGGAGCTGCGGCTCCCACACCCGCTCGGCCAGCCACATGCCGCGCGGGCTCACCCCGAAGTGGGTTCGCAGGAAGTGGGCGAGGGCCTGGATCTGGCCGACCTTGTCCCAGTCGGGCAAAAGCGAGAGGATCGGCTCGTAGAAACCGCCGCCCAGGAGCTCGACCCGGCCGTCGGCGGCGAGCCGGCCCAGCCGGTCGAAGGTGGAGGAGGCGCGCGCCTTCAGGGCCTCGAGCAGGCCCCCCGAGCAGTGAACGGTCAGCGGCAGGTCCGCGCCGACTTCGGAGACGGTTCGCAGAAACGGCTCGTAGGCGCGGAGGATCGCGTCGTCGACGACGGAGTCGAAATTGCCGACCGGCTGGTGGTTGTGGATGCCGAACAGGAACTGGAGCGCGTCACTCACGGTCCAGGTCTCGGTGCCTGACGATGGGACTCAGGCCGAGACCCGTCAGGAATGAGCGGAGCGCCTCCACCACCATCACGGAGCGGTGGCGGCCGCCCGTGCAGCCGACCGCGACGGTGAGGTAGGCCTTGCCTTCACGCTGGTAGAGGGGGAGCAGGAACTTCAGCAGCCCCTCCAGGCGCGAGAGCAGCTCGCGACTCTCGGAGAACGACATCACGAATTCCTCGACGGCGCTGTCGCGCCCGTCCAGCGCGCGCAGGCGCTCGACGAAGTGCGGGTTGGGCAAGAAGCGGACGTCGAACACGAGATCGGCGTCGTAGGGCACGCCGTGCTTGAAGCCGAAGGAGACCAGCGCCACCGTGAGCCCGGTCTGCGCGGCCAGCGGCCCGTAGGACTGGACCATCTGATCCTTCAGCTGGTGCACGGTCAGGGCGGTCGTGTCGAAGATGCGGTCGGCGATCTCCCGGAGATGGGCGAGGGCCTTGCGCTCGGCCCGGATGCCGTCGAGCACGCTGCCCTCGCCCGCGAGCGGATGCCGGCGGCGCGTCTCGTGATAGCGGCGCACCAGCGTCTCGTCCGAGGCCTCCAGGAAGAGCACGTCGACCCGGTGGCCTCGCAACCGCAGCTCCTGGAGCGTCTCCACCATGTTGGCGAGGTACTCGCCTTCCCGCACGTCGACGCCGAGCGCGATGGTCGGGATGCCGCGGCTCGAGTGGGCGCACAGCTCCGCGAAGGTCGGGATCAGGGTGGTGGGCAGGTTGTCCACGCAGAAGTAGCCGAGATCCTCGAGGCACTTGATCGCGTAGCTCTTCCCCGCCCCGGACAGCCCGGTGATGATGACGAACCGGATGGGCTCGGCCACCGCCTCGCTCACCGGGTGCTCACGGACGAGGGAGACGGCGGGACCGACGGGGCTTCGTCTCGCGCACCTGCCGCCGCAGGGCGTGGACCGCCCGGTCCACCGCGGCCGACAGGTCGGCGGCGGTCTCCTCGCTGCGGAAGGCGCGGGATCGGGCCACGAGGGTGAACGCGGCGGTGCGGCGGTGCTTCTCCTTGGAGAGGATCGCCCGCGTCTCGACGAGCGCGGGCAGCATCGGCTCGAGCTTGGCCAGCTTCCGGGTGAGGGCGTCCTTGTAGCTCTTGGAAACGGTCATCCCACGGGTGCTGATGATCACCATCATGGGAGCCCGCCTCAGCGCTTCTTGGATGAGAGCCGCCGCTGGTGTGACGGCAGGATGCCCAGCTCCTCCCGGTACTTGGCCACCGTGCGCCGAGCGATGGTCAAGCCCTGACCCTGCAACGACTGGGCGATCTCCTGGTCGGACAGCGGCTTGCCGCCGTCCTCGCCGGTCACCATGTCCCGGATGGTCTTCTTGACCGACACCGAGGAGACCATGGAGCCGTTCTCGGAAGCGATGCCGCTGTGGAAGAAGAACTTGAGCTCGAAGAGCCCCTGGGGGGTCTGCACGTACTTGTTCGTGGTCACCCGGCTGATCGTGGATTCGTGCATGCTGATGTCGTCACCCACGTCGCGCAGGGCGAGCGGTCGCAGATGCGGCAGGCCCTTGTCGAGGAACTCGCGCTGGAAGTTGACCAGGCTCAGGGCGACTTTTCGTAGCGTGCGTTGACGTTGTTCCACGCTCTTGATCAGCCAGACCGCGCTGCGCAGCTTCTGCTCTACATATTGCCTGGCCTCGTCGCCCGAGCGCCGCAGCAGCGAGCGGTAGAGCGAGTTGACCCGGAGGCGAGGGATGCCTTCCTCGTTCAGGATCACCACGTAGTCCTCGCCCACCTTCTGGATGGTGACGTCGGGCACCACGTAGCGGGAGTCGTTGGCCGAGAAGCGGCGACCCGGCTTCGGCTCGAGACCCTGGATCTCCTCGATGGACTCCATCACCCGCTCCAGCGGCTGCTTCAGGGCCCGGGCGATCTCCGCGTAGCGGCGGCGCTCCAGATCCTCGAAGTGCCGCTCGACGATCTCCACCGACACCGGGTCGGGCTCGGCGTCGGCGGTGAGCTGCAGCAGCAGGCACTCCTGCACACTGCGCGCGGCCACCCCGGGGGGGTCGAAGGACTGGATGCGCCGGAGAGCCGCCTCCACCGCGTCGGCGGCGGCGCCCATGCCCTTGGCGATCTCGTCGAGGTCGGCCCGGAGATAGCCGTCCTCGTCGAGGTTGCCGATGATCGCCTCGCCGAGGCGCAGCATGTCCTTGTCGTCGCTGCTGAGGCGGAGCTGCTCGCCGAGATGCTCGGCGAGGGAGGTGTCGCTACGGCCCAGGTTCTCGAACGGCAGCTCGTCCCGCTCCTCCATCGACACCGGCGTCCGTTCGTCCCCGTGATCATCGAAGATCGCGGAAGAAAGGTCGAACGGCAGGTCGTCGGCCTTCTCACCGTCGACGGAGGAGGTCTCCTTGGAGGCGGCTTCGGGCTCCGAGGAGGGCGGCGCCTCCGCGGGGGCCGGGGCCTCGGCGGTGGGAATGGTCGCGGCTTCCCCGGTCTCGGTGTTCTCCACCGGAACCTCCTCGAGAAGGGGATTCTCCTCGAGCTCCTTGCGCACCACCTGCTCCAGCTCGAGCGTGGACAGCTGCAGGAGCTGGATCGCCTGCTGCAGCAGCGGGGTCATGACGACCCGCTGGCTCATCTTCTGAACGAGTTTCATGGCGTGGTCCGGAGCGTTCGGCTCAGAGCGAGAACTTCTCGCCCAGATAGATCTCGCGGGCCCGGGAGTTGCTGGCCAGCTCGGTGGCGGTGCCCGAGGCCAGGATGCGACCGTCGTAGAGAATGTAGGCGCGATCGGTGATGGCGAGCGTCTCGCGCACGTTGTGGTCGGTGATCAGCACCCCGATGCCCCGCTCCTTCAGCCGGGCCACGATCTCCTGGATGTCGCCGATGGCGATGGGGTCGATGCCGGTGAACGGCTCGTCCAGGAGCAGGTAGCGGGGATTGGTCACGAGCGCCCGCGTGATCTCGAGACGCCGCCGCTCGCCGCCCGAGAGCGTGAAGGCCTTGTGGCGGGCGAGCGGGGTCAGGTCCAGCTCGGCCAGCAGCTCGCCGAGCCGGGCCATGCGCTCGCCGTGCGAGAGGTCGAGGGTCTCCAGGATCGCGAGCAGGTTCTCCTCGACGGTGAGCTTGCGAAAGACGGACGACTCCTGCGGCAGATAGCCCATGCCGAGTCGGCAGCGCTTGTACATCGGCAGCTCGGTCACGTCCTGCCCCTCGAGGAAGATGCGCCCCCCGTCCGGCCGCAGCAGGCCGACGATCATGTAGAACGACGTGGTCTTCCCCGCTCCGTTCGGCCCGAGCAGCCCGACAACCTCACCGGGATGAATATCGAGGCTGACGCGGTTGACCACCACGCGGCTCCGAAATCGCTTGCGCAGCCCCTGGGCGATCAGACCTTCCACGAGATCCTCATGAGCACTCGCCCGGGGCGGGCTTGGGAGGGGCCGGCGCGGCGCCCTGGCTCCGGGGGTAGAAGACGGCTTTCACACGCTCCTGCTGGCCGCCCTCGACGAGGCTGCGGTCCTCGGCCAGGTAGATCGTGATCCGCTCGCCGGTCACAACGTTGTCGTCACGCCACACCCGCGCGTTGCCGATCAGCACGACGCGCTGCTCGGCGTCGTAGTACTCGGCCCGCTTGGCGGTGCCGTTGCGGCAGTCCCTGGTGATGATGCGCACGTTGCCGGTGGAGACGGTGCGGACGATCTTGTTGCCGCGGTCGTCCAGGTACACCTCCATGCGGTCAGCCCACTGCGTCGAGCTGTTCTGGGTGGCGACCACGTTGCCGGTGAACACGACCAGCCCTTCCTTCTGGATGTTCTCGAGCTGGTCGGCGTCGACGGTGACCGGCGCGTTGCGATCGCTCTGATTGCCGGCCGCCCCGTCCGGACGGGATAACGGCCCCGCGGCCGGCGGGCGCGCCGGACGCGAGCGCCCGGGTGCGCTCTGCGCCCACCCCGGCGCGGTCAGGACCATCGCCGACCACAGCACGAGCGCCCCCATCGCGAGGGCTCGTCTCATGAGGGTCCGGGCACCGCCGGCTCCGGCGCGCCGCGCTTGAAGGTGGCGCGAACGCGCCCCTTGATGTTGGTGACCTCCTCGGCCACGCGCGACTCGAAGCCGCTGCCGCGCACGACCGCGCCGGTGCGGTAGATGACGACGGGAGCGTCCGTCCACGCGCGCTGCGCGTCCGCCTGCCAGCGCAACCGTCCCGTCTCGAGCCGCAGCCCGTCGCTCGAGACCAGCACGACATTGCCACGCAGCTCCACGTCCTTGGTCTCCTGGTTGAGGTCGCCCTCGTCGCCCGTGACGGTCCAGGAGCGCGCTGTCTGACCGCTCTTCGAGGGCTGATCCACCTTGATGATCACCTTCCTCATCGTCGTCTTGCTCTGGTCCTCGAACGTCTCGGAGTACTCGGCGTCGAGCTGCCACCGGGAGCCGTCGCGGCCCTGCTCGTGCAGGCGAACCTGCTTGAGCCGGTAGTCGGCGTTGGTGGTGGTGGGCTCAGTCGGAAGCGCCCGCGGGACGCGTGCCCGGTGGACGAGCACACCCACCACCACCGATAGGAATACCACGACGAGCGTCAGGATTACGAAGGGCGCCGTCTTCATAGCAATCTCCGTGCCACGCTAGCACAGGATCTACAGCGGAGGCAAATGAAGAAGGTCGCTGTGGGGGAGTCAGCGAGGCGGCCAAGCCCGACGGGCCTTTAGCAGCATCTCCACGGCCTCGCGAACCGCCCCGTCACCACCACGCCGGCGCGCCACCCAGTGGGCCGCGCGCTTTACTTCGGCGACGGCATTGGACGGGGCCAGGGCCAGGCCGGCCCGGGCCATCGCGGCCAGATCGGGCAAATCATCGCCCATCACCGCGACCTCGGCGACGGCGAGCCCGAGCCGCGTCCGGAGCGCGTCGAGGGCGCCCGCCTTGTCGGCCACGCCCTGATGGACTTCGCCCACGCCGAGCTCGGCCATGCGACGGGTCACGGCGGCGGAGGCTCGCGAGGAGAGCACGGCCACCTGGAGGCCGCCTTTGAGCGCGGCCACCAGCGCGAGGCCGTCGTGAACGTGGAAGCGCTTGGTCTCCTCGCCGGAAGCGGAGTAGCGGAGCCCGCCGTCCGTGAGCACGCCGTCCACGTCCAGGACGAGCAGGCGGATGCGCGCAGCCCGGGGAGCGGCCCTCACACGATCTTGGCGCGCAGGATGTCGTGCAGGTGGATCACGCCGGCCGGGTGCCCCGCCGCGTCGACGATCACCAGGCTGGTGATCCGTCCCTCCATCATGGCGAGGGCCTTCGCGGCCAGCTCGTCGCCCCCGATGACCTTGGGCTCCCGGGTCATGCACTCGGCGACGCGACGCTCGAGCAGCGCCGCGCCGTGGGCGAGCTGCTGCCGCCGCAGATCGCCATCGGTGACGACGCCCACCAGAGAACCTTGCGCGTCCACCACCGTGGTTATCCCGAGCCCCTTGCCGCTCATCTCCTCGATGGCCTCCTTCATAGTGGCCTGCTCGGAGACCACTGGCACGGATAGGCCGGCGTGCATCAGGTCGGCGACCCTGAAGAGCGCCTTCCAGCCGAGGCTGCCCCGCGGGTGCAGCGCCGCGTAGTCGTCCGGTCCGAACCCGCGCAAGTCGAGCAGCGCCATGGCGAGGGCGTCGCCCATGGCGAGCGCCGCGGTAGTGCTCGAGGTGGGGGCCAAATTCATGGGACAGGCCTCTTCGACCACCGCGACGTCGAGCACCACGTCGGCTTGCCGCGCGAGGGTGGAGGCGGGATCGCCGGTGAGGAGGAGCAGCGGGATCCCGAGCCGCTTGATCGCGGGCAGCACCGCCAACACTTCGTCGGTCTCCCCCGAGTTGGACAGCGCCAGCACCACGTCCTCGCGCGCGACCATGCCGAGGTCACCGTGCGCACCCTCGGCGGGATGAAGGAAGTGGGCGGGCGTGCCGGTGCTCGCGAGGGTCGACGCGATCTTGCGCCCGATGATGCCCGACTTGCCCATGGCGGTGACGATCACGCGCCCCCGACAACGGTGGAGCAGGGCCACCGCGTCCACGAAGCGGTCGTCCAGCCGCGGGAGGAGCGCGAGCACGCTCTCCGCCTCGAGCCGGAGCACGCGCTCGGCCAGCCCCAGGATGCGCGCCCGCTCCACCCGGGGATCCATCAGGCCCGTCCCGGCCCGGCCGCGATCGCGCGGATCTCGTCGAGCAGCCTCGGCAGATCGTCCAGCCGGAGCATGTTGGGGCCGTCGGACAGCGGGCGACCGTCCTCGAGCGTCCGGTCCGGGTCCTCGTGGATCTCCATGAACAGCGCGTCGACTCCCACCGCCACCGCGGCCCGCGCGAGGGCCTGCACGTACTGGCGCTCGCCGCCCGAGCGGTCGCCCTGCCCGCCCGGCAGCTGAACGGAGTGGGTCGCGTCGAAGACGACCGGATAGCCGAAGGCCCTCATGATGGGCAGCCCGCGGAAATCGACTATCAAATTGTTATATCCGAAACTCGAGCCGCGCTCGGTGAGGAGCAGATCCTCGCTGCCGGCCGAACGTACCTTCTCCACCACGTTGACCATGTCGCGCGGAGCCACGAACTGCCCCTTCTTCACGTTGACCGGCCGGCCGCTCCGGGCACACGCCACGATCAGATCCGTCTGGCGACAGAGGAACGCGGGCACCTGCAGGACGTCGAGCACCTGGGCGGCGGGCGCCACCTCCGAGACGTCGTGCACGTCGGAGAGCACGGCCAGCCCGGTCTCATCCTTGACCTTCCTCAGGATCCGGAGCCCCTCGGTCAGCCCCGGTCCGCGGTAGGAGTGCACCGAGGAGCGGTTGGCCTTGTCGTAGGACGACTTGTAGATGAACGGCACCTTCGCGTCGGCGGTGAGCCGTTGCAGGCGCTCGGCCATCATCAGCGCGTGCTTCTCGTTCTCGATGGCGCAGGGGCCGCCGATGAGGGCCAGCGGCGCGCCGCCCCCGATGGTGACGGAGCCGACGCGGACCGGGCGGGTCGCGGTCACGCGCCCCCCTGGTGGTCGAGCGCCGCCTTGATGAAGGCCGCGAACAGCGGGTGCGGCTCCCACGGGCGCGAGAGAAACTCGGGATGGAACTGGCCGGCCACGAACCACGGATGGTCGGGCAGCTCGATGATCTCCACCAGCTGCTTCTCGGCCCAGATGCCGGAGATGCGCAGCCCGTTCTTCTCGAGCCGGGAGAGGTAGTCGTTGTTGACCTCGTAGCGGTGCCGGTGGCGCTCCTCGATCAGCCCTTGCCCGTAGGCGCGTGAGGCGGCGGTGCCCTCGCTCAGCAGCACCGGGTAGAGCCCGAGCCGCATGGTGCCGCCCTTGTCCTGAATCGTCCGCTGCTCGGGCAGGAGGTCGATGACGTTGTGGGCGGGCGTCGGGTCGAACTCGGTGGAGTTGGCGCCCTCGAGCCCGCACACGTGGCGCGCGTACTCGATCACCGCGCACTGCATGCCGAGGCAGATCCCGAAGTAGGGCACGCGCTGCTCGCGCGCGCAGCGGATGGCCTGGATCTTGCCCTCGATCCCCCGGTCGCCGAAGCCGCCCGGCACCAGGATGCCGTCGAGCCCGGCCACGTGGCCGGCCAGCCCCTCGCGCTCGATGCGCTCGGCGTCCACCCACACCACCTCGACCGCCGCCTCGTGGGCGATGCCCCCG
>Ga0187893_10000446_pt1 | contig 108717 bp, 76 predicted proteins | sample MA1701074metaG_FD_139574 | JGI IMG/M metagenome (GOLD analysis project Ga0187893, IMG submission 139574) | White microbial mat communities from a basaltic lava cave in the Kipuka Kanohina Cave System on the Island of Hawaii, USA - MA170107-4 metaG ...
GTGCAAGTGTCCGTCACCGTGCCATCGCCGTTGTCCACGAACCGCCCTGACCCATCGGGCCCATCGACCGGGCAGCCGGTTGAGTACGCGCCGTCCTGGCCCTGGCACTGCGCTTCGGTGCAGTAGCCGACGTATCATCCTCGCCTGACGCCCCACCCCAGAGGTTTACCTTGGCGCGAGTGAGAGGAAAGGGCGTCGTGGTAGGCGGGTTATAGGTTGTGTCCGGAAGCAAGCTGCTCGGGTCCGTTCCGCGCGCCATGACGTCGCCCTGGACATCGACGTCGGAGAGAGGAAATCGGCCGCGCCGGCTTCCGCTGGCCAAAAGTGAATCTCTCGAACACAAGAACACCCTTCCGGCAGGCCCGATCTACGAAAACCGCCCGAGTGTCGAACGGGAGATCCAACCTGCCGATCGATCTCCCTTCAGACACCCCTGATGCTGACCCCGAAGTGGTTGCTCAACTACATCGGCGACATCCGGTCGGTCAAAAGAATCCTGCTGGAGACCGGCTCACCGGAGTGAGAGTGTGATGATCAATCCGTCGCTTCGGAGCAGCTCTCGATCGATCGAGGGACGACACCTACTCCACCACCTCCACCTCGGTCCCCAGCGGCGTGAAGTCCCAGAGGACCTCGATGTCCCGGTTGTGCATGCGGATGCACCCCGAGGATTCCTCCTTGCCGATCGAGGCGGGGTCGAGTGTGCCGTGGAGCCCAAAGCCGGTGAAGTCCGCGGTCTCCTTGAAGCCCAGCCAGCGGCTCCCGAGGATGTTCCGCGGATCGCCGGGCGGGAGCGGAGGCTCGCCTCGGCGGTACCAAACCGGGTCCTTCTGGCGGATCTGGACGACGAACGTCGCGGCCGGCGTGCTGTTGTCGCGCCCCAGACCCACCGGCGCCTCCAGGAATAGCCGGTCGCCGATCAGGGCCCAGAGGCGGAATTCGCTTTTCTTGATGAAGATCTTCACCTTCCCCTCAAGGAGAATGAGCCGCTGCCCCGGGTGGATCACGTCGCCGGTGATCCGGTTCAAGTGCTGGATCGCCTCTTCCGTCGACTTGCGCGCCTTGGCGATGAGGTGGAGGCTCTCGCCGGCCTTGACCGTATGGCTGATGATCAGCGGCGAGAACCGCTTCGAGAAGAGGTGCTTCGTCAGGAACGGGCCGAGGACGGCCATCACTTGCTTGCGCTGCGCCGGCGTGCTCGCCGCGAGGTACGCGGCCGTGAGGTTCTCCCACGCCGCGCGCACGGGCTCGGGCTCCACTTGGCGGGCCTGGTAGGACCCGAGCGCGTAGCAGGCCTTGAATCGGTACGCGGGATCCCGATCGCGTGCGGCAAGGTACTTGTAGAGGTCGAGCCGGTCGGGATCGATCTCGCCGCTGACCGCCTGGGCCGGACGGTCCTGCGCCCCCCGCTCCTCGACCTCAAGGAGCTGGCGCGCCTGGGGGAGGATGTCGACGTCGCTGCGGTCCTTGGCGGCGCGAAAGATGTCCCTGAGGAGCTTCACGCCGCGCACGGAGTCGCCGGCATCGAAGGCCGCCTTCGCGAGCTGGATTCTCTCCCCCACTTCGACATCCGCGGCGGCAGAACGAGGCGTCGGCGCGGAAACAATCGGCGGCGGCGGCTCATTCTTCTCGGTCGGTCGCGGCGCGGGCTCTTTCGCGGGGGGCGTCGCGACGACGGCGGGAACCGCTCTCGACTCGGGGAGAGGTTCGGGGACTTCGACGGGCCGATCGACTTCCGGCGTGCTCTCCGGCTCCTCCCCGAGGATGGGCCCGGGGGGGGCGGCGGGCTCAACGGCGGCCGTCGACAGCGCACCGGCGGTCCCCGGCGGAGGCGTTGTGACGTCCTTCGCCGGCTGCCGGTAGTGCTGATAGACGTAGGCGCCCCCGACTCCCAGCGCCGCGGAAACGACAAGTAAAACGAATCGACGCATGGCAGATCTCCTCCTGCTCTTCATGCGGCCTGCTTCTCCTTCACCTGAGTGGGCGGGATTCTAACACGGCGCCCGCAGCGGCCGCCATCGGTGTTCCTGCGTGGTGTGCAGGCAGGTAACTGCGCGACTTTTCCTATCCCCATACTCCTCTCCCTCCGCAGGATGGACGGGAACTGCAGAGCACGCAGAGGAAATCATTCTGTTACGAACCGGCCCGTCTGCGCTACTCTGCGTCCTCCGCGTCCTATGTCGGTTAATAGGCACCGCATTGACGTGCCAGCACACGCTCCACGCCTAGGACTTCCCGGTCTTGCGACGAGTCGCTATGCTGCTCGGCACATGCTTCTCGCACTCCTCGAACTTTCCCTCCTCGCCGCCCTCGGCGCCGCCCAGCCGAACATCGTCCTGATCTACGCGGACGACCTCGGCTACGGCGATGTCGGCTGCTACGGCGCCGAGCGGGTCGAGACTCCGCACATCGACCGGCTCGCCCGTGAAGGGCTTCGCTTCACCGACGGCCACTCCTCGTCCGCCACCTGCACGCCGTCGCGCTACGCGATGCTCACGGGCCAGTACCCCTGGCGGCGCAAGGGGACCGGAGTCCTCCCCGGCGACGCCGCGCTCATCATCGAGCCCGACCGCACGACGCTGGCCTCGATCCTGAAGCGAGCCCGCTTCAGAAGCTGCGGAGCGCGGAGCAAACGCGGCCGTAGAGGCGGTCGGCGGTACTCCACCGCTGGCCCGTGTCACTGCGTTTCGCCCGCCGTGCGCGGGACGAGAAACCCCTGGGCATCCTCCTCGACCTCGCCGGTGGCGGCGAGCGCGCCGACAGCGGCATCCGCGGCGGCGGTGAGCGGCGGGCCGGGGCGGCGAAAACCGAGGAGCCGCAGCGCGGCCTGGGCGAGAGAGTCGCGGCGGAGGCCGTACTCCTTCCGCAAGACGAGCCGGATGGCCGCCTGAAACTCCTCGGGGGCGATGCACTCGGGCCGGATCGCCGGGCACCCTTTGCCCCGATGGCGGACCGGGGCCTCCGTGGCCCCGGCAAGCCAGAGGAACCCGCCGCGCCGCGCGACCTTGCCTCCGACGGTCAGAATAGCGAGCGCCGCGCCCGCGGCTGTACGCACGGCCGGCGACACCCGGGCGTTGAAGAACGAAACGACGCGGCGCAGCGCCTCCTCCTCGTGGATAGGCGATTCGATGCGGACGATCTCATCGAGGAGAGACGCCAACTCGGCCGCGGCTAGAGCGCGGAGGGTGTCTCCGTCACCAAGGAGGCGCGGGGGCGTGACGGCGTAGGGGACCGAGGCGGGCTTCGGCGCTGCGGCCGGAGCCGGAGCCGGAGCCGCTTCCGCATCGGCAGCCGCAACCGGTTCCGCATCCGCATCCGCAACGGCATCCGCGTCCGCATCCGTATCCGCATCGGTTCCCGTTCCCGTCCCCGATTCCCCCGTCGCCCCCGCCCGCGCCTTCTCCTCCTCCAGCCTCTTCACCAGCCTCGCCAGCGCCGCCTCCGGCCTCCGGAACCAATCCGCCGACCAGACCCGCTCGATCCTCCAGCCCAGGTTCTCCAGCACTTCCCGCCGCAGCCGGTCTCGGTCCCTTGCCGTGGGCGTGTTGCGGTACGTCGCGCCGTCGCATTCGATGCCGAGGAGATACCGGCCCGGCCGCACTGGATCGACCACCGCGAGGTCGAGGGCGAAGCCCGCCGAGCCGACCTGCGCGTGGACGACCCATCCTTTCTCCTCCAGCGCCTGGCCGACCGAGGCCTCGAGCCCCGAGCCGTATTTCCCGCGGCTCGGCTCCTCGGTCATCTGCCCGTGCTCCGCGAAGTGGAGGTACTCCTTGAAGGCCGCGACGCCGCGGGCCTGCGTGCGCGAGAGGTCGATGTCATCCGCTCGCATCGAGCTGAAGAGGACACAGCGGAGGCGCGCCCGCGTGACGAGCACGTTGAGCCGCCGCCATCCGCCTTCCTGATTGAGCGGCCCGAAGTTCATCGTGAGCTTGCCGTCCCGGTCCCGCCCGTAGCCCACGCTCAGGAAGATCACGTCCCGCTCGTCGCCCTGGATCGTCTCGAGGTTCTTGACGAAGAAAGGCTCCTCCCTGCCGCGATCGAAGAACCGCTCGACCGAATCCGCGCCGGCAGCCCGCCGAAGCCGCTCGACTTCATCCTCGATCGCCCTCTGCTGGGCGACGCTGAAGGCCCCGACGCCGAGCGAGCGGTCCGGATGGTCGCGCGCGAAGCGGAGCACCTCCTCCGCCACGCGGCGGGCTTCGGCGGGGTTGTGCTGCCCGGTCCCGCGCTCGTAGATCCCTCCTTCCACGATGCGCATCGCGAGCCCGAGATCCTCCCGACCCGTGTGCGAGCTGGGGAAGACGCGCAGGAGACCTTCGTAAAAGCGGGCGTTGGAGAAGTCGATGAGGCTCTGGTGGCGGCTCCGATAGTGCCAGCGGAGAGTGAGCCGGTCCCGCGCGGGAAAGAGGGCGAGACCCAGACCGAGGATGCTCTCCAGGTCGGCTGCGGAGGGCTCGGTGGAATCGGCATCCACCGGCCGGTCATCGCCCGATTCGATCCTCTGGAAGAAGCTCGTCGGGGGTAGCTGCTTTTCATCGCCGATGAGGAGAAGTTGGCGCCCGCGGGCGATCGCCCCGATCGCGTCGGCCGGCTCCACCTGGCTCGCCTCGTCGAAGATGACCGCGTCGAAGCGGGCCGATCCCGGCGCCAGGTACTGCGCGGCCGAGATCGGGCTCATGAGGAAGCACGGCTTGATCGATTGGATCACCTCGCCCGCCAGGGAAAAGAGCCTCCGGAGCGGCATGTGCCCGCGCTTGCGGCGCATCTCGAGCTTCAAGATGCCGAGCTTCGACTCCGGATGGGCCTCGTGGTCCCCTTCGGGCTGCCTCGTGTCGAGGAGGACGGCGAGGCGGCGGCGGCTCGCCGCGAGCCAGCGGGAGTCGGCCTCGCGGAAGCGGGCGATCAGCGCTTCGTGGTCCTCGCCGCGGAATTCGCGAAGCGCAGGCAGCGCCTGGAGCGCGTTGTCGGACCACGCGTGATAGAAGAGCCGCAGGAAGCAGTCGTTGAGGTCCCTCGGGGCGAGCGGCGACGGTCCGCCGAGCGCCCAGTCGAGAAAGAGCGTGAGGCGGCCTTCGCGGCACCTCTTTTCGGCCGCCCGGAAGTCCGCCCAGTCGCGCAGGTGCTCGAACGACGTCTCGAGGTCGCGGAGCCTCCGCGCCTGGCCGGCGAGGCCGGCATCCTGAAAGGAGCCGCCCAGCCACGAGGACTCATCGCTCCTCGCGAGGGAGAGCCAGTGGCCCAGGGCGCCCGGGAGCGCCGCGAGCCATTTCTCCAGGCCGGCGAGACGCGCGTCGAGGTCCGGGCGAACCTCGCTCGCGGCGTATCGATCGATGGCCTCCCGGGCCATCCGCCCGTCGCCGGCGGCGCGCCGCAGGGCCGTGACCGCCTCCACGAGCCTGCGCACGTCGCTCCAGTCGCCGTCGAGGTCGGGCGACCGATCTCCGAGGAGCCCCCGGTGGACCGCGTCCTCCGCCTCGATCGCGGCGCGCAGCCTCCGGCTGGCGCCAAGGTCTTCGAGGAGGGCGATCTCCCCCTCGGCCGTGAGGGGGGTTCCGCTCGAGCGAATGGCCGCGATCCGCTTCGAATCGCGCCACCAAGAGGGGCTCAAGAACCTCCATAGGGAGCCGTGCGCCCCTCGGCGCCGTTCCAGGACTCCGGACCAGTCGGGCGTCTCCGCTTCGGGTTTCGCGAACCGCATCCAGCGCTCTCGGCATCGCTGGCGCTCCTCGCCGCGCTCGATCCAGGCGCGCAGCGAAGGCCAGCGGTCCTCCCATCCTTCGACCCACAGGAGGGACGCCGGGATGCGGGGGGCCCGCGCCAGCGAGCGCGCGCAAGCGGCAAGCTGCACGGCCTCAGCGGCCGTCGCCGGCGGGGAAGCTCCGAGAAGCGCCGCAAGGTGGCTGGAGGTCTTTTCGAGCTCCGAGAACCCCTCGCCGAGGGCGCGTATCGCCTCCGAAAGCCGCTGTTCGAGCTCGAAGTCCACCTTCTCGAGTCCGGAGCCGCGCCACGGGTGATCCCGCGGCGATCCGGTCCTCTCGAGCCTGCGGCGGAGCTGCTCGAGAGCCTCTGTGGCCTCTTTCAGCTCCTCTTCGGCCCAAGAGAGAGGGTCCGGGAGCGGACAAAGCGCTCGAGGGGCCGCGCGGCGCTCGACGGCACGCGAGATCGCATCGAACGGGGAGAGGCAGAGCTTGCCGAACGGCCCGTGGAGCGCTTCCACGATCTCGTTGAGCCGGCGGCGGGACTCTTCGAGGCCGCGCGGGTCCTCTTCACGGTCTTCTACCGGAGGCTCACGCCGCTCCAGCGCCCGTTGCAGCTCCTCGACGACCGCCCGCTTCTTCGTGGCGCGGCTGTGGAGATCGAGGAGAGAGTCCGCAAGGCCAACGCGCTCGAGCCGCGATTTCACGACTTCGAGCGCCGCGGCCTTCTCCGCGACGAAGAGCACGGTTTTCTTCGCCGCCAGGCACTCGGCGATGATGTTGGCGATCGTCTGGGACTTTCCCGTGCCCGGCGGCCCCTCGATGACGAGGCTGCGTCCCTGGCGGGCCGCCAGGATGGCGCCGAGCTGGCTCGAGTCGGCGTCGAGGACGTGGTAGGTCTCGCGCGGCGAGAGGCTCGCGTCGAGAGAGCGGGGATCGAAGGCGCCGCCTTCGAGAGGCTGCGCCGCCTCCTCCCCCGCCGGCGCTTGCGGCTCCGCGGGAGGCTCCCCAAGAAGGCGGCGGACGTGCGGGTGGTCGAGGAGTCCGCTCCCCTCGGGCCATAGCGCCGGGTCGAGGTCCCGATAGAGGAGGTACTTCGCGAAGCTGAAGAGCCCGATGTGGATCTCGGGGAGGAGTTTCCATCCGGGGAGCTCGGTGAGCTTCACCTCGAGCCCCTTCAAGTAGGAGGAGAAATCGAAGCCATCGTCGATCTCGGGCGCCGGGAACTCGAAGGAAAAGAACCGCCGGCACAGCTCGATCAGGCAGGGGTTGAAGAGGGGCTCTTCATCAAAAGGGCGCAGCGTATGGCGGCTGCGGACGTTCTGCCGGTAGAGCTCCGCCGGCAAGAAAAGGAGCGGAGCCCGCGCGGACCCCTCGCGCTCCCCCGGCTCGCGCCACTCGACCACCCCGATCGCGAGGTAGAGCACGTTGCATCCCTGTTCTTCGAGGGCGAGCCGGGCCTGGCGGGCGAGGTGGATCAGCCGCGCCTGGAGCTTTTCCCCTTCCAGAACCGTCTGGAGCCTCAGGTCCGTGTGCCTTTCTTTAGGAATCTTCTCCTCGGATGAACGAAGGGCGGGAGCGGGCTCGGCGATCGGCGCGAGCTGGAGAGCCGGTCCCCGCGCTTCCTGCGTCGCCGGCAAAGATGGCTCGTCGTGGGCGGCCGCCGCGGCGCCGTATCCCTTCGCGATCCGATCGATGAGGTCCTCGGCCTCGGGGTGAGCCTCCTCCCGCGAAAGGAACTGCATCGCCCGCTCTTCACGGAGAAAGAGCCGGAAGACTTCGTCGGGCCGCTCCTCGACGATCTGCAACGACGAGCCGCCCCCCGGGCGGTGGTTGAGGAGCCGGTTCCGCCGGCTCAAGTCGAGGAGCCTGCGGCGCAGCTCTTCGATCCTCTCCTGGACTGGATGGGCCATCGATACCAACCCCGCTTTCACTCCCCCCTCACGCCGGAGCACGCACGCAACCGTATCGCTGCTCCTTCACAGGGAGAAAGGGGAGAGACCACAGCGCGGGCCTTACCCGCAAACCGAACGACGGAAGGACGAATTCTAACCACAGAGGGTGCCTTCAGCTTTCCGCGAAAGTCTCCATGCCGCGACGATTTTGAGAGGCAGTAGAGCATAGGATCCCTGTTCGATCGTGGGGTCTCCTCTGTGAGCCTCTGTGTCCTCTGTGGTCACCTTCCTCTCTCGCGTCCGGGAAGCATCGTCACGCTCGGAGCTTGAACCCCGCCTCGCCCAGCGCGCGGATCACGGCATCGCGGTGGCCGTCCGCCTCGGCGCCCGCGAGGGTGTGGTCGTCGGCTCCTACGTCGACGTGGAAGGCGATCGACTTCGCTCCCGCCGATAGATTCGGGCCACGGTAGACATCGAAAGCCTCGAGCCTCCGCAGCGCAACTCCCGCCCCGCGGCGGATCACCGCCTCGATCTCGGCGGCCGGTGTCCTCTCGGGCGCTTCCACCGCGATGTCGAACGTGACGAAAGGGAAGCGGGGGAGCCGGCGGTACTTCTCCTCAAGAGCCGGCAGTTCTGCCAGCGCGTCGAAGTCGACATCGAAAGCGATCGTCTCGCCTTTCAGCTCCAGCCTCTCCTCGATTTCCGGGTGGATCCGGTAGAACCGCGCCAGCTCTCTCCCTCCCTGGAGGATCCGTGCGCCCGCTTGCGGGTGGATCCAGCGCCGATCGGCCTCGATCGCCCCGATCCTCCATTCCGCCGCGCCCGCCCGGGCAAGGAGGGCGAGCGTGAGGTGGCGCACCTCGTAGAAGTTCGCTTCGGCTTTCGCCTCGAAGCGGAGGAGACCCGCGATGCGGGAGTTCTCCCGCGGAAGCTCGGGCTCGCGGAGTTTTCCGGGCTCCTTCAAATAGACGCGCCCCAGCTCAAAGAAGCCGAACTGCGGGAGGAACCGCTGATTCTCCCGCGCTTTCTCGATGTGGATCGGCACGATCTCGCGCCGCATCCGGTCCAGCTCCTCGCTCATCGGGTTCCTGAGCTTGAGGCAGGCCTCGGGGTCGAGGCCGAAGAGCCGGCAGTGGGCGGCCCCCACCATCGAGTAGGTGAAGACCTCCGTGAGTCCGCCGTGGAGGGCGAGAAAATCCTTGAGCCTCCGTTCGAGAAGCCGCCGCTCGTTGACCGCCGGCGCCGCCACGGGCCAGATCGGCGCGAAGGGCTCGATGGCGCCGAAGCCGTGCAGCCGGCCGACCTCTTCGATGAGGTCCTCGGGGATCGAGATGTCTCTCGTCGCGCGCCAGGACGGCACGCGGACGTTCCAGGAAGCCTGCGCCACGCCGCCGACAGCCGCGCCGCCGGCCCCTCCGGCGCCCTTTTTGCCTTCGATGCCGAACCCGAGCCCTTCGAGGATCGAGGCGACCCGCTCCGGGCCGACGGACGTTCCGAGGCGCTGCGCGATCGCTCCCGGAGAGACCGGGATGACGATCGGCGGCCGAGGGGGCGCGGCGACGTCCTGGAGCCTTCCGACGACCTTCGCTCCCGGGCAGAGGTCGAGGACGAGGGCCGCTGCGCGGAGGATCGCGGCGCGGGCCGCTTCCGGATCGAGCGACTTCTCGAAGCGGGCCGAGGACTCCGTCCGCACCGTGTGCAGCGCGGTGCGCCGCACGCCGGCCGGCTCGAAGTTGGCCGACTCGACGAAGATCGACGTCGTACCGCTGCCGATGCCAGACGTCTCGCCGCCGATCACCCCCGCGAGCGCGACCGGGCCGGCGCCGTCGGCGATGACGAGGTCCTCGGGGCCGAGGCGCGCCTCGGTGCCGTCGAGAACGCGCAGGACCTCGCCGGGGGCGGCGCGACGCACGCGGATCTGGCCGCCGCGGATGCGCGCCGTGTCGAAGGCGTGGAGCGGCTGCCCCAGCTCGAACATGACGTAGTTCGTCGCGTCGACGATATTGTTGATCGGGCGCGAGCCGACCGCCAGGAGCCTGTGGCGGAGCCACGGTGGAGACGCCGCCACGCGCACGCCGTCGATGCGAAGGCCGCAGTAACGGGGGCAGCGCGGGGGGACGTCCGTTCGAGATTCGGGGTCGACGGAGACTCGGATCCCGGCCTCGCCGCCCTGGCGGGCCAGCTCCTCGCGGATCGCGAGGGGACGCAGCGGTACTCCGTAGATCACGGAGAACTCCCGGGCGATCCCGTAGTGCCCCCAGAGGTCGGGGCGGTGCGTGAGCGACTTGTTGTCGATCTCCAGGATCACGTCGACCAGCTCCGGGTAGAGATCGCGGAGCGGCGTTCCGGGCGCCGTGTCCGCGGGCAGCTCCCAGATAGCGCCGCCTTCCTCGGAGACGCCCAGCTCGGCTTGTGAGAGGAGCATGCCGGGCGATTCGACGCCGCGGATGGCCGCAGTGCGGATCTCTTTTCCTCCGACGACCGATCCCGGCGGGGCGTAAGGGGTCGAGATGCCCGCTCGGGCGTTCGGAGCGCCGCAGACGACGTCGCGGACTCCGCCGAGCGCGGATCCCGCATCGACGCGCGCGATACGGAGCGTGTCGGCCTTCGGGTGCGGGCGAGTATCGAGTAATTTGGCGACGACGATTCGCTCGAGCCCATCGCCCCACGCGCGCGCATCCTCGACCTCGGCCGTCGAAAGCGTGAAGCGCACGCCGATCTCGCGCGGAGTCTCGCGGACCTCGAATGGGCAGTGATCCCGGACCCAGTTGATCGAGATCTTCATCGGAATTGCCCGAGGAACCGCAGATCGGCGCCGTGGATGTGCCGGATGTCGTCGATGCCGTACTTCATCTGAACGAGCCGGTCGAGGCCGAGACCGAATGCGAAGCCCGAGAACTGCGCCGGATCGACGCGCCCGTGGCGGAGGACATTCGGGTGCACCATGCCGCACGGGAGGACCTCGACCCAACCTGCCCCCTTGCACACGGAGCAGCCCTTGCCTCCGCAGATGAGGCAGCGCACGTCCAGCTCAAAGCCCGGCTCGACGAACGGGAAGTAGCCCGGTCGGAGCCGCACTTCGACGTCGCGGCGGAAGACCCGCCGGAGCAGCTCCTTCATGAAGTAGATGAGGTGCGCGACCTTGATGTCGCGGTCGACCATCATCCCTTCGAGCTGGTGGAACGTCGCTTCGTGGCTCGCATCGATACGCTCGCAACGGAAGACCCGCCCCGGGCCGATGATCTTGAACGGCGGGCTGAGCCGCTGCATCCCTCGGACCTGAATCGGGGACGTATGCGTCCGCAGGAGGTTCCCGTCTTCGAGGTAGAAGGTGTCCTGCATGTCGCGGGCAGGATGATCGGCCGGGATATTGAGCGCCTCGAAGTTGAAGAACTCCGTCTCCACGTGCGGGCCGTCGAGCACCTCGAAGCCCATGGACGTGAAGACGTCCTCGATCTCGTACTGGATCCGCGAGGAGGGGTGCAGGTTGCCGGTCGGGCGCCGGCCGGCGTCGAGGGTGATGTCCACCCACTCCCTCTGGAGGCGCTCCATACGCTCGCGGTCGCGCAGACCCGCCCGGGCGGCGGCGAGCTTGGCCTCGACCTCTTCCTTCAGAGCGTTGAGGGCCTGGCCGGCGGCGCCGCGCTCGTTCGCGGGGAGGTCCTTGAGGCCCCGCAGGAGGCCGGTGAGGACCCCCTTCCGTCCGAGGAGCTGGACGCGCAGGTCTTCGTTCTCTTGATCGCTCGAGGCCTTCGCCAACGCGGCCGCGAGCTGCCTTCGGATGTCCCCGATCGGCCCTTCTAAGTCCACACGATCGGCCCTTCCAAGCTCACCACCGGCGGTCGTTCATCGGACACCCCATCCCTCTTCGAGGAAGAGTCTCACCACGGAGTGCGTGACCTCCGCACGGGATCCGAGCGCACTGCCGGTCGACGCCTTGGGGAACCCGGCGGGGCCAACCACGGAGTGCGTCACCCGCACTTGGCCAGCGCGCATGTCCATGAACTTCCCCTCTAGAGCGCCTGCGTGGCGACTGAACGCACAGTCGGCGCGACGGAACGCACGGTCAGCTTGCAGCCTTGATCATTGAGACGAGCTGGTCGAAGCCGGCGACATCCCGGATCGCCATGTCGGAGAGGACTTTTCGGTCCAGGAGCACTCCGGCCTTCTTGAGCCCGCAGATGAACTGGCTGTACGAGAGGCCGCGGTCGCGACAGGCCGCGTTGATGCGCACCGTCCAGAGGCGGCGCATGACGCCCTTCTTCCGGCGCCGATGCTTCGTCGCGAAGGCCTCCGCCCGCATGCGGGTCTCCTTGGCGATCCGGAGCCACTTGCTCCGGTGTCCTTCGAAGCCCTTCACCCGCCGCAGGAGGCGGCGCTTCTTCCGTAGACGCGCGACGGCGTTCTTGACACGCATGGCGATGAATCCTCGGTATCAGTTCCTTCGGCGACAGACTCGTCCCCCGCCTTCCGCCCTCCGCTCAGCCTTTGTAGCCGAGGAGGCGGAGGATCTTGTCGGCCTCCATCGGCGGGAGGACCCGGTCGCGGGTGTACTTGCGCTTGCGCTTGCGGCGCTTGTGAGCCAGAAGGTGGCCCTTCCCCGCCATCCGGTGGATGACCTTGCCCTTGCGGGTCACCTTGAACCGCTTGGCGGCACCTTTGTGGGTCTTTTGCTTCGGCATGTGAAGACTCCCCTCGCGGAGCTGGCGAGGTGAAAAGGGCGGAATTCTATCGAGAGCCGCCGGAAGGTGTCAACGCGAAAGTGACGGCTGAGAGTCACCGAGCCGGCGATTTCGTGGCGTCCCCGTTCCCGTCCCCGATGGCCGGGAGGTCGCAGGAGAGCGCGGCCACGTCAATGGACTATGGGCCATTCCGGCGCCGCCGACCGCTGCCGGCGCCTCACTTCTTTGTGAGCACCATGTGCATCCGGTTACGCCCCTCGCGCGTAGGAGGGGACTCGATCTTCGAAATATCCCCAAGGCTTTCCGCGAACCGGTCGAGGACGGCCTTGCCCAGATCGAGGTGAACCGCTTCGCGACCGCGGAAGACCATCGTCACCTGTACCTTGTGTCCTTTTTCGATGAAGCGGCGGCCGTGGTTCAGCTTCACCGTGAGGTCGTGTTCGTCGGTCTTCGGCCGGAGCTTGATCTCCTTGCGGCGCGTGACGGGCTTCTTCTGCTTGTGCGCCTTCTTCTGCTGGATGTATTTGAACTTTCCGTAATCCAGAAGCTTGCAGGTGGGAGGGATCTCATTGGGAGCAACTTCGACAAGGTCGTAACCGCGGTCTTCGGCGACGAGAACGGCGTCGCGAATTTCCATGATCCCGAGCATCTCTCCGTTCTCATCGATCACCCGTACTTGGCCCGGATAGGGTCGATCGATGACGCGGAGACTTCCTCTGTCGCGGACAGGTTCCGAACGGTCGCGAAAGCTGGGTGGCGGAATAAGCTACCTCCTCATTCTTGAGCGGGATTGGGCGGTTCCTGCGCGGATGAAGCTGCGGGGATCGAGGGCTCCGGAGCCCGATCGAAGGGACACCACCGCAGCTTATCCGCGCGCCCTACGCTCGGGCTCATGCGGCCATACATTCGGCGAACCGGAGGGTGCTGGGTGGTCGCGGACATGGCCGCATATCCCTCGATAGACAATCAAAGCCTCCAAGAGCGTCGCATCGGGAAGCATCAACGCGATCGGAACGGAAGGGGCTTCCCCGAAAACCCTTCCACCAAAGACGTTACCGTAATGAATCTAACAGCACGGGAAACACCGTCAACGGAAAAGATCGGATGGAAAAGCCTGTCCAGTTCACTTGGGCGGCTGCAGGATCTTGATGCACAACTCGGCGAGCTGCGCCGCGGAGACCTCGCCCGGCGCTCCCGTCATGAGGTCCGTCCCTCGCGAGGTCTTCGGAAAGGCGATCACGTCGCGGATCGACTCGGCCCCGACGAGGAGCATCACCAGACGGTCGAGGCCGAGCGCGATGCCGCCGTGCGGCGGCGCCCCGAAAGAGAGCGCGTCGAGGAGGAAGCCGAATTTGCGTTTGGCGTCTTCGGGGGTGATTCCGAGGACTCCGAAGACCGCGCTCTGGGTCTCGGCGCGATGGATCCGGATGCTACCGCCGCCGATCTCGATCCCGTTCAGGACAATGTCGTACGCCCGGGCCTTCACGCGGCCCGGTTCGGCGGCGAGGAACCCCTCGTCCTGGATCCGCGGCGCGGTGAAGGGGTGGTGGCAGGCGTTCCACCGCCTGTTCTCCTCGCTCCAGTCGAAGAGCGGGAATTCGGTCACCCAGAGGTAATCGTGGCGGTCCTGGGGGATGAGACCGAGCTTTCGCCCCAGCTCGAGGCGGAGCTCACCCAGGGACTGAAAGGCGACCTTGTCGAGGTCGGCCACGATGAGGGCCAGGTCGCCCTCGCGGGCCCCGAGCGCGGCGCGGATCGCTGCGCCGCCGCCCGACCCGAGGAATTTCGCGATGGAGCCCTTGGGGCCGTCGGGATCGAATTTGAGCCAGGCGAGCCCTTTCGCTCCGAATTTCTTCACGAACGCCTCGCACTCATCGATCTCCTTGCGCGAGAAGCGGGCGCCGCCCTCGACGCGGATGCCGCGGATGCGGCCGGCGGCGGCGATGACGGCGCGGAAGATCTGGAAGTCGATCCCCTCCGCCGCCGCCGTGAGGTCGTGGAGGCGCAGGTCGAAGCGCGTGTCGGGCCGATCGCTGCCGAAACTCGCCATGGCCTCGTCGTAGGGCATCGTACGGATCGGGAGAGAGATCTCGCGGCCGGTCGTCTCCTTCACCAGGAGAGACAGCAGCGTGTCGATGACCGCGCGGATCTCCTCCTCGTTGACGAAGGACATCTCCATGTCGAGCTGCGTGAACTCCGGCTGGCGGTCGGCGCGGAGATCCTCATCCCGCATGCAGCGGGCGATCTGAAAATACCGATCGAGCCCCGCGATCATGCAGAGCTGCTTGTAGAGCTGCGGCGACTGCGGGAGCGCGAAGAAGCTGCCTGGGAAGATACGCGAAGGGACGAGGTAGTCGCGCGCGCCCTCGGGAGTGCTCTTCCCGAGGAAGGGGGTCTCGATCTCGAGGAACCCCTGGTCCGAGAGGTAGGTGCGGATCGCCTGGTTGACGCGGTGGCGGAGGATCAGGTTCCGCTGCACTTTCTTGCGGCGCAGGTCGAGGTATCGGTACTGGAGGCGGATCTCCTCGTTCGGCTCGGCTTCGCGGGAGGCCTCGTTGATCGCGAAGGGAACGACGCGGCTCGAGTTGAGGACCTGCAGGGCCTCGACGGCCACCTCGATCGCGCCCGTGTCGAGCTTCGGGTTCTCCATGCCCTGTGGGCGCGGCCGGACCTTGCCCTGGACGGCGATGACAAACTCGGGGCGTACCCGATCCAGCTCCGACGCATACGGCGAGTCGGGGGAGAGGACGACCTGAGTCAGCCCGTGGCGGTCCCGCAGGTCGATGAAACGGAGCCCGCCGTGATCGCGGCTGGTGTCGACCCAGCCGTTCAAGGTGACCTCCTTCCCTGCATCGCCGGCGCGGAGCTCCCCGCACGTGTGGGTCCGCTGGAGCCATCGACCGTCGCTCATGCCGTCCGTCCTCTCGATCTGGAAAAAGAAAGGGGGCCATTATAGAGCCGGCGGAGGGGAAGGGAACACGTCACGGACGAGGCCGGGTGCACAGGAGTAAATGCGCCTTTTCCGATTCCCGGAATGAGGAGGAATAACCGCCGAGGACGCAGAGGATCGCGGAGGAGCCGGTTCAAACCCCTCTGCGTAACTCTGCGCGCTCTGCGGTGACCCTCTACCTCGGCTCAAGTAGATGTAGGAGGCTCGCTGTTGCATTCATGCACTCGCCCAGCCTCGCGCCGTGTGCGGTTATCGCTTTCGGACGATCCGAAGAGTCGGCGACAGAATGCTTCTCAGCGCCTCGGGCCCGAGCGCCGGCCCTCCCCCGCCGAGCCTCCGGAACTTTTCGCAGAGATCCTTCAGCTCGCTCAGCCCTTCGTGGTAGGGGTGTTTCTTGAGGAGGTCCATCCCCTCCGGCGTGAAGCGGGGCAGCGGATCTTTAGGGCTCCGCCGCCCGCCCTGGAGGAAGTGGTCGATGAGGGCCGGGACGTCGTCGGTGCGCTCGCCGAGGGTGGGCACCCGCACGACTGCGAATTCCTTCGCGAGCAACTCGCGAATGATCTGACCGCCTCGGGCCGCATCGTTCCCGGGTTCTTTTCCAGGCTCGGCGCCGGATGGCTTGCGGTACTGATCGGGCGGCCGGTCGAGGATCGCGAGAACGCGCATGCCATCCGAGCGGCCGCTCTCCTCCTCTACTTTTGCTAGCAGCCCTTTCTGGATCTCCCGCGAGAGGCGCGCGGCGTCCGAGATGATGAGCGAGTAGCGGCCGGGGATCGTGGGGACGGCGGTTCCCTTCGATCCGACCGGCGGCGGTCCTGCCGGATCGGCTCCCCGAGTCCGGGCCAACTCGCGGAAGAAGCTCTCCATCTCGACGGTCTGGAATTTGTCCGCCTCGAAGACCCAGAGCGCCTCTCGGTCCGGCACCGACTGCCGGTGGATGGCCCGCGCCGTCTCGGTCCGGCCCGAGCCGGACGGTCCCCAGATCCAGATCCACGGAGCGCCCGTGGGAAGCGCCGCCAGCGACTGGTAGAGCCCCCGCATGGCGGAACTGCCGCCGACGAGCCCGAAGTATCGATCGCTGTCGGGCACGCGAGCCGGGTACTTCACGGCCTCGGTGCGCTGCTCCGCCTCGGACAGGTGCTTCACCTCTCGCTGCAGGTCCTCGAGTTTCGGCTCTTGCCCCTTGGAGCGCGCGGTGCCCCGCCCTCGAATCTTCGCCGTGTAGTTCTCGCTGAAGTCCTCGGGAATTCTCTCGAGGATGTCCCGCTGGAGCGCCAGGGCCGACGTCAAGGCGCGATCCGCGTTCGTGAAGCGCGATGCGTCGAGATAGAACCTCCCCATGTCGACCTGGATCTGCAGGAGGAGGTCGGGGAAGGGGCCGCCGCGGGCGTAGCGCTCGGCCGAGAGGAGGTATCCGGCGGCCCTCGCGAAGACGCCCTCGGGCAGGGCCGTTTCGATGCAGCCCATCAGGTGGTAGAGGCGGCACTTCGCCTGGACGAGATTGAGCTTCTTCGCCAGGTAGAGCCCCTCCTCGCAGAGGATGTAGGCTTGTTCGTGGTTGCGCAGCGCGAGCTGCAGCCGGCCGTACTCGAGGTAGACCTGGATGAGGTCCCGCTCGCTTCTCTCGTCCCGCAGAAGATTCAACGACCGATCGAAGGACTTGGCCGCCTCCTCAGGCTGGCCGTCGGCGAAATGGAGCATCCCCTCCAGCAGGTAGGCCCTGCCCTCCACCACCGGCAGCTCGTATCGCTTGGCGATATCGAGGAGCGCCAGGAGGTTCCGGCGCGCTTCGGCCGGCTTGCCGAGGGCGAGGTAGAGGCGGACGACCGCGTCGAGGTGGGCTCCGAGCCGCATGCGGTTTCCGATCTCGCGCCCGGCGAGAAGCCCGCGGGCCGACAGGTCGAGCGCCTCGGCGAAATCTCCGCGGAGCGTCGCGGTGACGCATCGCAGGGTCAGGAGCTTCAGCGGCACACGGTCATCGAGCAACTCGTCGCGACTCTTCTCCGCGTCGTCGATGTACCGCTGGGCCGGGCCGAGCTGTCCGCGGTCGATCGAGATCCGAGCGCATGTGAGGAAGCCATCGAGCGTGTTCGCGGCGTTTCCGATGCCGGCGTTGATCTGCAGGACGCTCTGGAGGTCCTTCTGCGCATCCTCATAGCGCCCGAGGATCCGATGCGCCTCCGCCCGCAGGTTGAGGGCCTCCACGAGACCGACGGTGTTCTGCGTCCGCTGATACAGGGAGATCGCCTGGGAGAGGTGCGTCTGCGCCTCCACAGGATTATCGAGGTGGAGGTGATTCCCGCCGATCTCTCGGAGGCAGTCCGCCTGGCGGTCGATCGCGCCTATCCTGCCGTTGACCATCGCGCATTGCTGGAGGTGCTGGAGAGCGTTCTGGAACTTGCCCTTGTAAGTGTAGAACTTCCCTAGATAGAAGAGGATGAGCGCCATATGGTCGATATTGCGCTCCGACCCGAGCAGCTCGAGCCCTTTCTGGCAGTAGCGGACGGCGATCTCCTTGTTGTCGAGGCGGAAGTGGTTGTCCGCCAGGAGGAGATACAGTCGGGTCTCGAGGCTCGTCCCCTTCAGGTTCTTCTCCCAGCCGAGGACTCGCTCGCAGTACCTCAGGCTCTCGGCGAAGTTCCCCTTGCGGTAGAAGAGATCCCCGAAGCCGAGGAGGACCGCGGCCAGCTCCGGGGCGTTCCCCCCCTTCTTGAGGAGGCGGAAACCTTCGTGATACGTGTTCGAAGCCTCGCGGAACATCCCCAGGCGGCAGAGGGCGTTTCCCAGCTCGACCCGGATCAAGGCCTGCTCGCCGGCCGAGAGCTTCTCGGATGGCTGCGCCGTTCCACCGCCGTTCTCCCCGACCTGGAGACGCAAGATCTCCACCGCAGCCCTGTACTCGCCCATGTGGAGGTGGAGCTGCGCCACCGCGCGCTCGAACTCCCGAGACAGCTCGGGCCGACCGGCCGGGATGAACGGACGTATCTCCCTGTAGAGTTCGATCGCCTTGCGGCACTGATACGCGGCGGCGTATTCCTGCGCGGCCGCGCGGCCATAGCGGAGTGCGGCCTCGGCGTTTCCCGCCCGGATGTAGTGGTAGGCGACCCGGCGCGCGTCCGAGCGGCCGGAGCTTTTGAGGATCTCCTCGAGCACCTGGCCGGCACGGAGATGCTGGGCGGGCCGCTCGGACGCAGGGATTTCTCCGTAAAAATGCTCCAGCACGCTCCGGTGGCGGAAGCGGAACACCGAAGGGCCATCCCCGCCGCTCTCCTCCCGTATGAGGCGGGCCTTTCGGAGGGCGAGGAGCGCGTCGATGTTCTGTCCCGGTGCGAGGTCGGCCAGACGGTACATGATCTCCACCTCTCCTTCGCCATCGAGGAGGGCGAGCGCGCGTGCCAGCTTCCTTGCCGGGGCGGGGAGCAACTGGATGCGTTCCTTCAAGTCGCTCCGAACTTTGGCGAAGATGGAGTCTTCCTCGATCTTTTCGCAAGTCCAGCCGGCGGCGTTGCGAGCGAGCCGGTTCGTCGTCGTGAGTCCATCGAGGATGTCGACCACCATCCCCGGGTTTCCATCGCTCTCGTGGTGAGCGAGCCTCGCCAACCGTTCGGCGAGCGCCGCCACCCCCTCATCCACCACGTCGCCGAACATCGAGGTCACCATCCGGCCCACTTCGTCGATGCTCAGCCGGGGGAGATGGACTTCGCGCATGAACGTGTGCAACTTCGTTGCGGAGAAAAACGGCCTCAGGCGCGAGTCGTCGGATTCATCATCCTCGGCCGTGGCCACGATCATGATCTGCGCATCCTCCGCCTTCCCCGCTGAGATCCGTTCGACCAGCGCCTTCAAGAACTCGAGGAGCACCGCATCGGCGCGGTGAAGATCGATGAACGAGAGCACAAGCGGGGTGATCCGGCACAACTTGAGGAACTTCTTGGCGATCTTCTCCACCGCGGGCCGCATGGAGAGCGGCATCACGCTGTCTTTCTCGATCCGCGTGATGAACTCTCCGAGGCGGGTGGGGTCCGGCGCCTCCTCCGGCACGCGGGCGCTCAGCACCCCGATCTGGGCCTGGATCAGCTCGCCGAAACCCCGCCGGGCGCCGTCCCCGCCCGACCCGCAGTTCACCTCGATATAATGGACCCCGCGGGTCTGGACGAACCTCCGGAACTCCGAGAGGAGGCGCCGCTTCCCGATGCCGGTCTCGCCGCGGATCAAGATCATGCGACCGGGCGGCGGGGTGTGCTCCTCGCTCGTCGTCGTGGGCATCCGAACATCGGCCGGGAGGTTGAGGTCCTCGTCTACTTCCGGGGCCCGTTCGAGTCGGTACACCGATTCGAAGAGCGCACCCAGCGCGCCCATCTCGTTTTCCCGTGCGATGAAGCTCGTGCTCCGGACGTAGCTGAGACGGGTCTCGGGCGTCTCGATCTCAAAGTCGGTGCCGAACGCAGAGTTGATGGCGTCGATCACCTCGAGGGCCGAGCCGTAGCGATTGACCGGCTGCTTTTCGAGGAGCTTCAGGATGATCCGGCTGAGCGGCTCGGGGATCGCAGGATCGACCGTCGAGGGGGGGGCCGGCGGTTTTTCGATGTGCCCCCGCAGCACCGTGAGGTTGTTGTCGCCGGTGAAGGGAAGCTTTCGGGTGGCCATGTGGTAGAGGACGATGCCCAGAGAATAGAGGTCCGTCCTCCGGTCGACCTGGGAGCCCAGGATGGTCTCCGGCGCGATGTAGTAGGTCGTTCCGACGATCCGTTTCCCGCCGAACTCCTTCTCGCGCTTCGTGAGCCCGAAATCGATCATCTTTACCAGCGGCGGCGGCTCCACGACGGGGCTCGTTTCATCTTTGTGCTCGCAGAGTGAACCGCAGATGAGGATGTTTTCGGGCTTGATGTCTCCGTGGACGAGGCCGCGCGAGTGGATGAACTCCAGTGCGCGCAGGGTCTGAACGACGACATCGAGGAAACGGTGGAAGTCCTTTTCGCGCCCGATCCGGAAGTCGCGGGCGGCGCGCAGGAGCTGCGCCCCATCGACATATTCCGAGGTGAAGAAATAGTCCTGGGTCTGCAGGTCGACCTCGAAATCGAACACCTGCGCGAGGTTCGGGTGATGGAGCGGGGCCAGCGCGAGAAACTCGTTCCGCAGGATGGAGATCGTCCTCGCATCGAGCCGGTCCTTCCGCACGCGCTTCAGGGCGAGCGACTGGTCTTCCCTCCAGGTGTCCTGAACCAGGTGGACCGCGCCCATTCCGCCGTGGCCGAGCTTTCGGAGGACCCGGTAGCGGTTGTTGACGACATCGCCTTCGCGCAGTTCGAGGGCGGCCGGAGCCTCCGTGGTGGCCACCTGCGCGCCCGAAGATTCCTCGAGCGGGGAGGCGAATGGATCGGTCGATGACATGGGGCTTCCGGAGGGAAGAGTACGATGCGCGGACCGTAACAGCCCGGGGGGTACGCACCATGGATTTTCGGCACCCCGGACCGCGCGCCCACGGGCCGAAAAGCCGCACTCTATCGGCGCGCGTAGGCGCCTCCGGGCAGGCGGACGAGCTTCCCGGTCGCCTCGAGGCGGGAGAGCTCGGCGAGGACGTCGCCGGCGGGCCGATCGAGACGCTCGATGATCCTGTCGGCGTGCCAGGAGTCCTCTTCGGCGAAAAGCGCGCGGAGGGGAAGCGGAAGGTCCTCTCCGGCATCCTTCGGTCCTCCGACGGGCGCATCTTCCCGGTACGCACTCCGAGAAGGGGTCTTCTTCGTCGAGGCGAGCCCCAGGAGCGGCGGGATCTCCTCCGGATCGATCGCGAGGTGGGCGCCGTCCTGGATGAGACGCAGGCCGCCGCGGGCCTCCGGGAGATCGACGCGCCCCGGGAGAGCCATGACGGTCTTACCCTGATCGGCCGCCCAGCCCGCCGTGATGAGGCTCCCGCTTTTCTCTCCGGCCTCCACGACGAGGACCCCGAGGGAGAGACCGCTCATGATTCGATTGCGGTGCGGGAAATGGTGCTGGCGGGGCGGAGTCTCCCAGGGCAGTTCGCTCACTAGCGCTCCGGCGCGGGAGATCTCCTCCGCCAGCCCGCGGTGCTCGCGGGGGTAGATCACCCCGAGCCCCGTGCCGAGGACGGCGAGCGTCCGCCCTCCCGCCGAGAGGGCGCCGCTATGGGCGGCGGCGTCGATTCCGCGCGCCAGGCCGCTGATCACGGTGATCCCCTCGCGCGCGAGTGAGGCCGCGAACCTCTCCGCCTGGCGGAGCCCATGGGGCGAAGGATGGCGGGAGCCGACGAGCGCCACGGCCCGAGCGTCCTCGGGCCGGATCTCCCCGCGGACGAAGAGCAAGACGGGCATTCGAGGCAGGCCGCGGAGGTTCACGGGCCATCCGGGGCAGCCGCGCAGGAGGACGTGCGCGCCGCCGCGGCGAACCCGCTCCAGCTCGGCCTGCGCATCGGGAGCGGCAGGCGCCACGTGCGGCGGGAGGCTCCGCGCAAACCCGTCGAGGAGCCGCTCGGCGGCGGCGGGGCGGCTGTAGTAGGCGAGGTGGAAGCTCAGCCATTCAAGAAGCGAAGGCTCGGGCGGAAGGGACATGACTCGGACCTCCGGCGAGAGGCCGGCGGATGGAAGCCGAGAGGTCCGGCGGGCAGGCAAGGAGGAAGGTACACGAGTCCCGGCACGGCGGAAAGGGGGATTTCAGTTACTCGGAACGTGGGCTGCCCGCCGTAGGGGTCTGAAGGCGGCTCGACGGACGGCGAACCGCCCTCCGAGTGAGCCTGCGGCCCCCGATTGACTCTGAAAAGACGCACGAGCATGTTCTCCACCCGCCATGGTCGCTCATTCCCTCATTCGGCCGTTTGGCGCCATCCTGGGACAGGATGAGGCGCTCCAGCGGGTGCTCCGGGAGGCCGAACGGGCGGCGGCGTCCGATGTGGCTGTCCTCGTGACCGGCGAGACCGGGACGGGAAAGGAAGCGCTCGCCCGGGCGATCCACTCGGCGTCCCGGCGGCGGGACCGAAGCTTCGTCACCGTCGACTGCGCCTCCCTCCATCCGGGGCTCCTGCAGAGCGAGCTGTTCGGACACCGCCGCCACGCTTTCACCGGCGCCGAAAGGGAGCGGGTGGGCCGGTTCGAGGCCGCGAGCGGCGGCACGCTCTTCTTCGATCGGATCGACGAGATGGACCCGGCTTCCCAGGCGCAGCTCCTGCGGGCGATCGAGGAGAGGGAGGTCGTGCCGCTCGGCGAAGCGGTCCCGAGGGCGGTGGATTTCCGGCTCATCACCTCGGCAGGACCTGGGCTGCGCCAGCGGGCAGCCTCGGGGCGGTTCCGCGCGGACCTCTACTACCGCGTCCAGGTCGTGGAGCTGGAGCTGCCCTCCCTTCGAGAGCGCCGCGGGGACCTTCGCCTCCTGGCGGATTCTTTCCTGGCCGACTGCGCGCGCCGGTTCCAGAAACCGCTGCGCGGGTTTTCCCCGGCTGCCTGGTCCGTCATCGTGGGGCTCGACTGGCCCGGCAACGTCCGCCAGCTCATGGCCGTCGTCGAGGCGGCGGCGGCAGGGGCCCGAGGGGAGCTCATCCAGGAGAGCGACCTGCCAGTCTATGTGCGGACCGTCCGCGTGCGGACATCCGCCGCCCGAACGGAGGCCGCGACCTCGCCGGGTGGCCGCGCACCGGTCGCCGCGAGCAGTTCTCGAAGCGCGGAGGCCGTGACGGGCCGCTTCGCGGACCGCGTGGAGGCCTTCCAGCGCAGGCTCATCGTGGAGGCTCTCGGCCGGAGCCTCTGGAGCCACGCCGAAGCCGCGCGCGAGCTGGGGCTCGAGCGCCACCAGCTCAAGTACCTTTGCGCGAAGCTCGGAGTGCGTCGCACCAGCGTCTGATCCGCATCTCCAGAGCGTTTTCTTCCCCGTCTCCGTTCCCGTTCCCGTTCCCGATGGCTCTGATCACGTGTGCAGGCTATGAGCCCCATCCCCAACGATTGAACCCGTCGGTTCGCAAGGTTCTAATCGAGCCTCATGGCGATCCAGAATCGGCCGGCGGCTCTCGTTTTCGCCCTCGCGTGCCTCGCGGCGGGCTGCATCACGGTGACGGAACCGGCTTCTCCCGTCCGTCAAGGGGACCCTGTCGTCGACATCCCCGGGGTCCGCTACCTTGTCGCCATACCGAGCGCCCTCCACCAAGTCTTCCTGCGCGTCGAGGTGGACCGGCTCCCCCGCGACGTCCAGGAGCTGCAGATCTCTTTCGGCCAACAGGGGGGGGCCGAGGACTACGAGATCGGCTACTCCGGCGAGAAGCCTCTTCACACCCTGATCTTCGAGGGAGAAAGGTTCGAGGCCGGGGAATACAAGTACCCGGCGCACCCGAACGCGGTCCTCATCGTCCTACGGGAACGGCAGGGCAACTTCACCTTCAATTTCCGCGGTCGCCGGTTCACCATCGAGCACGAGGGAATCTGGAAGCCCGCGATCCTCTACTACGAAGAGAAAGAAACTCGGGAGCTTATCGATTCGCGAGCCAGCTCCACGCGACGACAGGGCAAGAAGAGCGGCCACCGCCGCACGATCACCCGCACAATCCTGGAGGAGGTCAAGGCGGGCCCGCTGCACTTCATGTATTTCCCCGAAGAGAACATCTTCGAGATCGCGGGCCGAGAGTTCACACTCGCGAGCGGCGAGACCTTCGCCGTCGACCGCCTGGGGAAGCCGAGAAGCTGAGCGAGGCGCGGTGTGGTACAACATCCGCTCCATGGGATCCCCCGCAGCCGATCCAGCGCCGGTCGTTCCAGAATCGAAGCCTACGAAGCTCGAGCGCATCGAGCTGCTCGGCATCCCCGGCCGCGGCTGGGATGAGCGCGTCGGCGCTTGGCTGAAGGAGCTGGGAGAGCCGCGCTATCGCCTCCGCCAGCTCCGCGACTGGGTTTTCCGGCGCACTCCTGCCGCGTTTTCCGCAATGAGCGACCTGCCGCTCGAGTTCCGCCGCCTGCTCGAAGAGAGCGCGGTCCTCCATCCGATCGAGCTGCGCGAAGAACGCCTGTCGCGGGACGGCACGCGGAAGTACCTCTGGGGGCGCGCGGAGGGCGGCTCCATCGAATCGGTCCTGATCCCCGACGAGCGCGACGGCGACAGGACGCGAATCACGTACTGCATCTCGACCCAGGCGGGCTGCCCGGTCAAGTGCACCTTCTGCGCGACCGGCTTCAGCGGGTTCGAGGGGAACCTCTCGACCTCTGAGATCGTCGATCAGGTCGTGCAGGTGCGGCGCCTCTCGGGCCTCTCCCCCACCAACATCGTCTACATGGGGATGGGCGAGCCGCTCCTCAACTTCGAGAGGACTCTCGAATCGCTCGATGTGCTGGGCGACCCGGACCAGATCGGCCTCGGGGATCGGCGGATCACCGTCTCGACCGTCGGCGTGCCCGAGAGGATCGTCGAGCTGGGGCGCCGCTTCCCGCAGGTGAAGCTCGCGCTCTCCCTCCACGCGGCACGGGACAAGCTGCGCGACGAGATCATCCCCCTCAACCGCAAGTATCCGCTCGCCGAGGTGATCGGCGCCGTGCGCGAGCACCACCGCATCACCGAGAAGCTGCCGACGATGGAGTACGTGCTCCTGCCCGGCGTCAACGACACGCGTCGCGACGCGAGGGAGATCGCGGGGATGCTGAAGCGGCTGCCGTCGCGGATCAACTTGATCGAGTTCAACCCGTTCGCGGGGGTGGAGTACCGGAAGCCCACGGTGGCCTCGCTCACGGCGTTCCGCCAGTCGATCGTCGCCGAGGGCTTCCCGGGCCCCGTGACGATCAGGAGGAGCCGCGGAGAGGACATCTACGGCGCCTGCGGGCAGTTGATGCTGGCCGCGGCGCCGCCGAGGACCGAATAACCGTCAAGAACTGGTTCAATCCGTCCGCCGACCCCTTCTCGAGGCGCTCGGAAACCGCGTTTCAGCGCCTGAGCGGGACGAAACCGGCGCGGCACGGGGCTTGCCAATCCAACTCGCAGAACGAAGCGAGAAAGGACTACCCAAGACCCAAGCTCCAACCCTCCCTCTCTCCAAACATCCCTTTTCCTACATCATCTTTTCTCTTTTCTTCCCACCTTGCCCCGGGTTGCGCTCTCCAAACCCGGGGCTTTTTTTTTGGGACGGGATGTGCGACGTGGCGAAGGCTCATCTGTTGAAAATGGAGAGGTTCCGGATCGTTCATCCGAACCTGTAAAGGTCGCGGCATTCATGCCTGCAGCGCCAGGCAGGACCTTGAAGGGGCCCTACCCGAAGCGTTTTGAGGCCGAGATTGGCAAGGGCAACGATCGCCTCAGGCGGCATCGATTTGGAATCGACAGCTCCACCCAGTCTCCGTTGACCTTCTCCGAACCGGACGATCTAATCCTCGCTCATCGAGAGCAGTTGGGGAGACCACGGGATCTCCCGACCTCCCTCCCTCCGCTCAATGCAGAAGGAGCCGGACCATAAACCATGCAGTCGCACTCATCATCTGTTGCTTCGCGGTGAGCCCCAGGATTTTCTCGGGCGAAAACCCAGCCAGGGACGAACTGGACGGAATGGGTATTCCCCTCTGTGGTTCACTTCTTCTTGCCTCAGGCCGCCCTACTTCTTCTCGGGGGTCGATGGCGCCGGGGCTGGCGCCGGGGCCGTTGCAGGAACCTTGATGACTTCCTTCTTCGCCGGGGGTTGGCCGCCGATCGGGGGATGGGCCCCGAGGGGCGGATGGATGAGTCCCGGAGGCGGCGCGGCGGCCGGGCCGGCTTTCTCAGGGGCTTTGGGCGGAGTCGTCCCGCCGATCGCCCCCTTGAACTCCTCGCCCTCGGGACGCTCGAAGATGCCGTCCTTGAGACCGCTGTTGAACTTCACCTCGGTGTACTCGCGCGTGGTCGCGAGGTCGCCGTCCTCGTAGATCTCCTGGAGGAGGGCGAACTGCACCTCGCGCTTCGTGTTGTCCCCGAAGGGGATCTTGCGGTACCGCTTGAAGAACGTCTCCTTCTTCGTGAGGCCGGTCTGTCCCTGCTCGCGCCACTCTTTCTTCGAGAGGAGCCCCGTCGCCTTGGAAAAGAAGTAACGGTTCGTCTGGGAGGCGCCGAAGTCGGTCAGCTCGATGATTTCGACCGGGTCGTTGTCCACCGTACCGGTCCCGGAATACTTCGCCGTGTAGCCGTCCGCTTCCCAGGTGCAGAACATGTCGTCGATGAACTTGTCCCAGACGAAGAGGCTCAGGGTCTTCCCCTCGAGCGGCGACACCGTGCCGAACATCTGCACCCAGCCCTCGTTCCCATTGTAGACCTGGGCGAAGCTCAAGGGGTTGTCCTTGATCTTCACGCCGACGATGTCCCACTCCTCGCGGATCTTGTAGCCCTTCTTCAAAAAGAGATTGAGGACCGCCTCGGTCTCGCCGGCCGCCTCGTGTTTCTTGTTCCGAAAGCGCGTGGTCCGGTCTTCGATCCCCTCGAGGATCTTGAGCCCGCCCACAGCGTCGAGGTAGCGGTTGATGATCTCGACGGCCTTGGGGTCGTTGGCAGGCGCGCTGGCCGCAGCGGGCGTCGCGGGCGGAGCCGACCCTCCCACAGGCAGGCGGAGAGCTGGCTGCGCTCCCCCCGCGGGCGCGGCCGAAGGCGCAAGCGCGCCCGGGGGCGTCGAGGTTCTCCCTGGAGCCGGCGCCGCTGCCGGAGACTTCGGAGCCTCAGCGGGCTTCGCTTCCTCCTTCTTGGCAGCCGGTGCCTGCGGTTCCGCCTGGAGGGAAGCGCCGGCCAGGGCGAGGAGGAAGGAGACGGATGCGATCGGAAGCACGCGATGGAAGAGGACTTTCGAACTCATGGAATTCCTTTCAGGCCCTCGCGGAAACGGCTCCGGCCGAAACGGGGCCTGAAGCGAAGAGCGAGGAGGCTTCGTTCGTACTCAGTAGTACCTTGAGCGGCGCCGCTTCGGAACCGCAGCAAGCCCGGAGAAGCGCCATTGCGACGGGGAGCTTAACTCCAGAGCGAAAAGACGTTTAACACTGCACTCCTCGGGTCGCAAGAACAAAACGATGAGTTAAGCCGCGGGACTCCGTCGCGGTTGGAGTGTCATGGACTCATCGCTTCAGCCGACAACTCGATTCGAGGACGTTCTCCGCTGGGCGGTTTTCGCGGCAGGCCTGGCCCAGATCCTTCTGTGTATGGCGAGTCTTGCGATCCCGCGAATCCTCCACTGGCGCGAGGACCTCGCCCAGCTTCGCCCGCTCACCCGCCAGGTCTTCTGGACCTATGCCGCGTACATCCTCGGGACGAACGGCGCCTTCGGGCTCGTCTCGTCGCTCGCTCCCCAATGGCTTCTTGACGGCACCGGCCTCGCGCGCGCCGTCGCGGGGTTCATCGCGGTTTACTGGGGAGCCCGCCTCGCCGTACAGTTCTTCTATTTCGACCGCCGGAGCGGACCGCAGGGGTCGCCTTTCAAGCTCGCGGAGGCCGTGCTTGTGACACTTTTCATCGGTCTCGCGGCCGTGTACACGGCTGCCGCGATCCTCGGCGGCAGGTTGTGAACCAATGGAGGCGTACATCCCCGTCCGTCCGGAGTCGGTCATGGGGATCCCCGGCGTGCTCGCGGCGGTTCTCTTTTCCGGGTTCGCGATCGCGCACCTCAGCCCGCGCTGGGCGGCGCGTCTCCTGGCCTGGTTGTCACTCCCTGCGGCGGTCGGGGCGGCGGATTGGATCGCTTCCGCGGAACCGGCGGGGTTCCGCATGCTGGCGTTGATCGCTGCAGGCTTCCTGGCGATGAAGGGCATCGTGGCCGTGGAGGCCGCAACCGGCGTCGGGCCCAGGCTGTCACTCTCGCGCTGGCTTTGCTTCTCCCTCGGCTGGTTCGGCATGAGGCCGGAGATCTTCGCGGGAGGTCGGTCCAGGGACGCCCGCGGCGCGCCGGCACTCCTTACCCGCGGCTTCGTAAACGCGCTCTGGGGCGCCGTGCTCGTTGCGCTTGCCGCACTCGCCGCGCAGAGATTCGGTTTGCGCCTCGTCGCGACGGTGATCCTCCTTCCTGGAATGAGCTTGATTCTCCATTTCGGGATCATGACGGCCCTCGCCGGCCTCTGGCGCCTGCGAGGCGTCGATTGTGGACCGCTTTTCAGGGCGCCGATCGCCTCGCAAAGCCTCACCGAGTTCTGGGGAAGGCGGTGGAACCTGGCCTTTTCGGAGATGACCGCCATGACGGTTTACAGGCCGCTTGCAGCCCGAATCGGCCGGCGCTGGGCTTTGATGGCGGCGTTTCTCTTCTCGGGCCTTCTCCATGAGATGGCGATCAGCTTGCCGGTGAGGGCGGGGATAGGAATGCCGATGCTCTACTTCGCCCTCCATGGTGTCCTCGTCCTGGTCGAGCGAGAGCTCGCCCGGCGCGGACGCGCACTGCGGGGTGGATACGGAAGGCTCTGGACGCTGGCGTGGCTCGCGGCGCCGCTCGCGCTCGTTTTCCACGCGCCGTTTCTGGAGGGGGTCTTATGGCCGCTGATCGGCCTCTCTGCGCCCCCATCGGCGGCCGGACTCTGAGATTCAGCGGGAGCTTTTCTTCCCGGATTCTTTCTCCGAGGTTCCTGGGCCTGTGGGCCGGCCCTTCGCCTTCTCGGAAGCCGCCGCTTCTCGGCGGCCGGCGAGCCGGGCGAGGATCGCCGGCGGGATCGGCTCCTTGCGGACCACGAACGAGAAGCCCTCCGACTCGAGCCAGGAGTAGATGCTCTCGAGGGGGACGAAGAGCCCCATGTGAGGGACGACCGTCGGCGTGTCCTTCCCGTACGTGTAGATCATGCTCGAGACGCCGATGAGCTGGCACGTGGAGGCGTGGTAAATGCCGCCCCCGGAGTTTCCGAAGAACGTCGGCGCGTTCAGCATCCAGAAGACTTGGTCCCCCACGACCTTCGTCTTCGAGGAGACCTCGCCGACGGTCGGGAACGGCCGATTGCCGAGCGGGCAACCGACGGCGTAGGCCCGGGTGAAGATGTCGATGCGCCGCAGCGCTTCCGGGCTCGCCAGATCGGCGATGTAGGGAAAGTGGCGGTTCGAACGAAGCCGGATGAGCCCGACGTCGCGGTCCTGGTCGGAGATCACGACCTCGCCGCTGTGAATCTCCGGATCGAAGACCTCATTCTCTCCCAGGATCCGGATGTCCTCGAGGATCCCCTTCGCCACCTTCGTGCCGAGGACTTCGAGTACGACGTGGTGCGCGGTGAGGACGAACGTCGTGACGTTGCTGGCCGCGGAGAGCCCCCCGCCCGTGCCGCTCAGGTTCTGCGGCTCGGAGTAGATGAGCACCCCGCTCCCCACCGTTCCGTTGCCGCGGAGCTGGACCGTCGGGTAGAGCATCCGCCGCTTGAGCGGTTCCGGGTCCTGCTCGATGGCGCGCTCGAGCCTCTGGACCATGGCGGCGCTCGTCTCGGCGCGACTGCGGGCGTCCTCGATCAGGTTCCGCTCTTCGTCTATGCGGTCCTTCAAGGACGTCGCGATCCGCTTGGCGTGGGTGTCGATGAGCTGCTCGAGCTGTTCCTTCTCGTTCTGGATCTTCGCCCGGGTGATTTCTTCCCAGGATCTCTGCGCCTGGCTGACCTGGAGATTCGAATCCTCCACCGCGGAGTGGAGGAGCTTCCGGGCCTCGCTCAGCTCTCTGGACTGGCGGGTCTGGGCCTCCGCGATTCCGTTCGTGTTCCCGTGGAATTCGTGGCGGACCCGAGTGACCTCGTTCTGCAGGTAGAGGAAGCCACCAAGAAGAAGCGAGTACTTCAAGCTACCCGAAAGCCAGGCCTTGAGCGTTTTAGACATGCCGTACTCCCTCCGCCCCTTCACCGGCAGAGAAGGGTCCTCAAGATTCAATAGAAGAGTACGATGCGTCGCCCATAACCCGCAAACGTCGGGCGAACGAGGCCGGTATCCGACAAACGGAGGCTGAGATTCATGTTGGGGATCGGTAGCCGTTCACCATGCGATTCGCCTCGGAGCGAACCTGGCGCTCACCGCGGAGTCCTTCATCCCCCCTCGGCACGGGTCCTTCTCGCCGCGGAAACCCCTTTTCAGGGAGCCTGCGTGGCGACTGAACGCGCAGATGTGACCGCTCCGGGGCGCCCAGGCCCAATGAGCGGTTACGGGGATCGGTCGCTCAGGGCGGGGGAATTCTGTGGTTCCGGCGTGGCCGCTGCAGAGGGCGGTGAGGGCGGCGGCGGCGCGGCAGGAGGCTTCGCTCCCGTGACGATGCTGACGACGCGATCCGGCACCGCGACGACCCTGGCAATGGGCCGGCCGGCGAGGGCGAGCTGAACTTTCTCTTCACTCAAGGCGAGCGACTCGATCTTCTCGGGATCGAGGCCGGCCGGGACTTTCAAGCGGTGGCAGATCCGTCCATCGATGCGAACAGGCATCGATCGCTCCGCCGCGCGAAGGAGTTCGCGATTGGGCTCGGGCCAGACCATGGACGAAGCGGCAGTGCCGTCTCCCCCGATCCGCCCCCACAGCTCGCCGGCGAGGTGGGGAGCGAACGGCGACAGCACGATCAGGAACGTCCTCAGGGCGCTGAGGTCCATCTCCTCCGGTTTGGTGCCCGGATCCTCGAGGAAGTTGAGGAACTCGTAGATCGCGGCCAGAGCCGTGTGGAACTTGAACCGCTTGAGGCGATGGGTGCAGTTGTGGATGAGCCGATGCTTGGCCTCGAGGACCAGGCGGGAGACGAATTTTCCCTTTTCGCTCCTCATCATCACTTGGTTCCAGATGCGGTCGAGGAGCCGCCGCGCTCCTTGAAGGCTCCAGTAGGTGAGCACTCCATCGCGGCGTGGAGCCGTCAGGCCGATGAGCGCGATCCTCACCGCATCAGCGCCGAAGCGCTCGATGCCTGCGCCGGGCCGGGAAATCGCAAAGGGCTCTTTCGGCACGGCCGGGCCGGCGCCGCCACGGGCCGGATGCGAACCCTTGGATGCCGTGCCTCCGCCCGGAGCGCCCGGGGCGCCCGCCTCGACCGGAGGAAACCGGACCGAGCCGACGTGAAGATAGCGAAAGAACGCTTCGGGAAACGTCACGTCCCCCAGATCGCCAAGAAACTTCACCACCACCCGCTCGAGGAGAAGATACAGCGTGCCGTGCTCGGCGCGACCGAAAGCAGCTTCCGCAGGGAGCCAGAAACCGATCGCATCCTGGCGGAACGGGTGATAGCGGCTTTCGGGGTAGACCGGGACCGGCTCCTCCTCGTCCTCGTCTTCTTCGATGGCCTCGCCCTCGCCCAGCCCTTTCGCCGGCGGCCTCTCCTCTTCGGACGGAGCCGAGGCCGCGGAACTGCGCGGGGGTCCGGCGGATGGTTCCTCCGCCGCCTCGTTCGCCGACGTTTTGGAAGGCCCCTCTTCTCGCCCATCCTTCGGGCCGAATTCCGCCGCTGTTCCTGCCGCCTTTCCCCCGCGCTTCAAGGCCGGGCTGGCGCCATCCCGGCGCCGCGCATCGATTTCCTGGCTGGGTCGTGAGGGAACCTCGCCGAAGAGTTCCAGATCCTCAGGAAAAACTTCCTTCGGCTCCTCGGACTTCGCGAGAACAACGCCGGCCCCCGGGTCGGCGGGATCGCCCTCCGGGAGCGGCTCGGGCGCGGCTGCCGGGCTCTCCCGGACCCCCGAAGCGCGCGTCAACTCCTCGCCCGGAGCTTGTTGATCCTGGACCCGGCCGGCGACGCGATCGACGGCGAGCGAGCGGGATGGCGGATCAAGGCCCGGCGGCGCCTCCCGAGGAATGGAGCCGAGCTGCGACCTCGCGACGCCGAAAAAGCAGGAGAGTGCGCCGCTCAGCCAAGGAGAGATCAGATGGGGATCGCGCTCCGCGCTCTGAGAGCAGGCGGGGCACGCCACACGCCGGGACGGAGAGGAAGCGCCCTTTCGAGCCGCCTTCGGCACCGCCGATGAAGTGCCTGCCGAGCCTCCTCCCGACGGAATTGCATCCACGGGAGAGTCGTCGATCGTGCCAAGGATCGGGAGCCTCTCCTCCGGGGCGGCAACCACGCCGCACTGGCGGCAGTGGACGAGCGGGACGGGTACGCCCCACGTCCCAGGCGAGCTGATCGGAGTTTCCCGCAGGCGGAACCGCGTCGTCCGCTCGCAGATCCCGCGCTTGGCGAGATAGGTGATCACCCGCTCCCTCGCCTGCTTCACGGGGAGTCCGCTGAAGATGGATGAGTTCGTCAGCGTCCCATCGCCGACGTAGGCCTCCTTGAGGGCTCCTTTGACATCGTAACGTGAGCCTGGTCCACGGATCGCCTCCTTGATCGGAAGGTAGAGCCTTCGGGCCAGCTCGAACTGGTCCGGGTCGTGGGCCGGAATGCCGATGAGAGATCCGCCGGTGCCGGACGCCATCGCCAGGGAGCTGACGAGAATTGGAAGCCGCCTCAGGTTGGCCGGGTTGAGGGCGAATCCGCCCGTTCGCATCCCCGAGATGCGTGGCTCGATGCCCCGGCGGATCCGCTCGCGGTACCGCTGGACATCGTCCTCGTAGGCCGGATCCATCAAATGTGGCAGCATGGGATGCCACGGATGGATGAGGATGAAAGTGGCGCCGTAGATCGCCTCCACTTGGGTGGTGAAAACCGCAAGCTCATCCACTTCGAGGCGGAATGCGTGCGAGACCTGGAAGATCACCTCGCACCCGCGCCGCCGCCCGATCCGGTAGCGCTGTTCTTTCTTCTCTTCGACCGGCCAGTTCGTCCGGTCGATGTCGTTGAGAAGCCGATCGCAGAATCCATCGACCCGGAGCATCCATCCGCCGGGCCATCCGTCGGCCGATCGGTCGAGCCGCGTGGTCCCGCGGCGCTCGCTCTTCGGGACGCCCGCCGATGCGTCCGATGCGGGGAAGGCCGGGCGGTTCCCCTCGATATCGCCCCAGCGTGGAGCTTCCGACTCCGCCGGATCCCGGGGCGCCTTCCAGTAGACCAGGCCGCGCTGATGGAACTGTAGGAAGAGCCACTGCGTCCAGCGACAAACCTCGGGGCTGCAGAGATCGACTTCCGCCTCCGGATCGATCGTCACCGCAGCCTGCCCTAGGAGATCCCTCAGGGCGACGCTCTCCCGCTTCGCCGCCTCGACGGGGAGAACTTTGTCGGCGGTCGCTCGGTTCTCCACCTCGGTTGTGAACCCCTGGTATGCCGCCGCGAAGCGCACGGAGTGGCCCTGGAGGCGGTGCAGGCGGGAGTAAAGGTCGGCGATCACGTATCGCCGCAGTTCTGAATAGCTCCCCGCCTCGGCACGGAGCAGGGTCGGCAAGCTGAGAACCGTATGCTTGCCGCCCGGCGGAATGCCCGCCCCCGAGACAGGGACCGAAGCGGCGAGCGGCCCGGAAGGGGCTTCCGAGCTGGCCGGCGAGGGAGAACCGGCTGCGGTTGCCGCCTGAGTCGAGCGCCAGGCATGCCTCTGTCTCTCTTCGATTTCGCGGAAGGGATAGGCGGAGCTGGGCATGTGGAAATGGTTTCTAACTATAAATAAGGGTTGGCATTGTAGGGGCGGCCATCGGGCGATTCAAAACAATTTGGCGGCGGCCGGAGCGCTCGCCGAGAGGTCGAGCGCGCCCTTGACTTCCCCCTCCGACCGCAATAGATTCCCCACCTTCATTTTCCGTAAGAGGGCAACGAGGGGGATTAGCTCAGCTGGGAGAGCGCAGCGATGGCATCGCTGAGGTCAGGGGTTCGAGCCCCCTATCCTCCACCACGCATTATTCATCCGCTGGCCGGTTTTTGCGCCGGCCACGGACCCTCTTCTCGCTCTCCACGTCTTCGCCTCCGTTGCAGCCGGAATTTCCGTTTGACTCCCTGTGGAGAAGGGCCGACAATGCTCCCGATTCTGATTTATAAGCTATTGAAATGAAACGTTTTGCGATCAAGCGTGTTCCGCTCACTTCTGTATGTCTCCTGTTCGGATTCGGATTCCCTGACGCCGCCTTGCGAGGACAGGACCCAGCCGACGGCGGGATCGGAAGGCCGGTTGCGGGCGACTCGACGCGCGACAAGCTCCTCGTTTATGAACTGAACGGCATCCTCGACGCCGACCAGGCCGAACGAGTCCACCGCGATATCGCCGATTGGCGGCGCAGAGAGCCCGAGATCCGGACGATCTTGATCGACATCGATTCGCCGGGAACCAAGCAGGGCAAGCTCGAGCCGGCGCGCGAGCTGGCGGAGTTCCTCTCGGATTTGAAAGAGGTCCGTGTCGTCGCCCGAGTGGGACCAGACAAGGTGGCCGGAAACGCGACCGCCCTCGTCGTACTTGCCGCGGACGACGCCTTCATGGCGCCGGGAGCGAAGCTCGGGATCGTTTCGAACGACCGTGCAGGCCAGCCGGTCGAAGTGCCAGATGGCGACGAGAAGGCGGCGGCCGAGGCGCGCAGGCTTTTCCAGAGTTTCGCATCGAGGCGCGGCGAGCCGATCGGCAGAAGCCACCTGGCGGCCGCGATGGTCTCGCGTTTCCATCCGGCGATCTTCAAGGTCACGTTCGAGAGGACCCGCGGGAATCTGGTCGAGCTGGAGACTCGATACCTCACGCTGGACGAAATCGATAAGTTGAGCCCGGCGGACAAAGCGCTCAAGAAACCGGGCGAGATCATGGTCCTCGCGGCGGACAAGAAGCTTGAACTCGACCAGGACCGGTCGAGGGATCTCAAGTTCACGGAGTCTCTCGGTAGCGCCGATATCCACACGCTCCTCGGAAAGCTGAGATTGCCCATCGGTGATCAGAACATCCTCTACCACGACCGCGGCGGCGCCGTGACGCCCCTTTCCCCCGCGACGCAGACTCTCGTCGACTTCTTAAACCATCCGATCACGCGGTTCTTCCTTGTCATGGTCGGCTCGCTCTGCATCCTGATCGAGATCCAGCTCCTCGGCTCGATGATCCCGCTCATCGCAGGGCTGACCGCATTCGGCGTGTTCTTCATCGCGGGGCTCTTTCCCGCCACCGGCGTGGGAGTCCCGACGACCGACCTGTGGGAGATCGCGCTCTTCGCTCTCGGAATCGGGCTCCTCTCGGTCGAGTTCCTCCTTCTGCCCGGGATCCTCTTCTTCGGTCTCTCGGGCGCCGGCGCGTGCCTCATCAGCCTCTGCCTGGCGATGATCCCGCCCGCCAGCGCTTCCGCCTCGAACGCCCTCACCTTCAGCGGAGCGCTCACGATCCTGATCTTCAGCGGCGGAACCAGCACCGGAATCTTCTTCGTCCTCCTGCGCTATCTACCCAGCTCGCGGTTCCTCAGCCGCAGCGGGATCGTCATGCGCTCCTCGATCCAGGGGACGCCGACGGGCGATTCGCCGCTCCTCGATCAAGCGAGGATCGCCGCCCTCCGTGGAAAAGTCGGCGTTGCGGTGACGCCCCTGCGCCCGGCGGGGACCATCGAGGTGAATGGGGCGCGGATCGATGTCGTGGCCGATGGGGATTTCGTTGAAATGGGAATGAAAGTACAGATCATGGACGCCGATGGCACCAGGACCGTCGTCCGCAGGGTCTGAAATCCCCGAGAAAAGCGATGAACGCCCTCGATAGCCTCATCGGCGACCCGCTCGTCTCCGGGATCTTCCTCTTCCTCGGCCTCGCCTGCATGGTCCTCGAGCTTTTCGTTCCCTCGGGTGGAGTGCTGGGGCTCCTGGCCGTTGGGGCCGCGATCTTCGGGATCTACGGCCTCTTCCACCAGGGCCATTCGCTCCTGGCGGTCGTGGCGATCGCCTTCTTCTGCGTTGCTTTCTGGTTCCTGGTCAAGGTCATGATCCGCAAGTTGAACTTCACGGGCTCGCTTCCTCCGACGACTTCCACATCGGTCGACAGTCGGATCGGCGACCTCTTGGGAAAGGAAGGAACAACGCTCACCCCGCTCCACCCCGCCGGCATGGCCCGCATCGAAGGGCGAAAGATCGACGTGGTGACGCTGGGCGATTTCATCGACAAGGACGTGCCGGTGCGCGTCGTGGACAATTCGGGCAACCGCGTCGTGGTCCGCAGGACCGATTCCAGGAGTGAGAACGGATGAATACGCTGATTTTCGCCTCTCTGCTCGCCCAAAGAGGAGGATCGTCGATGACCATGACCGATGTGCTGAAGGGCGCGGCCCTCCTCATCGGCGCGATCATCCTCTTCATCATCGCGCTCTTCCTCTTCGCCTTCGGGAAGCTCTGGCTCCAGGCGATCTCTTCCGGCTGCCACGTGCGCGTCTTCGACTTCGTGGGGATGTACCTGCGGCGCGTCTCGCCACGGGTGATCATCGACACGCTCGTCATGGCCACCAAGGCGGGCATTCCGGTCGACGTCGACAAGCTTCAGGCGCACGTCCTGGCGCGCGGAAACGTCCGCGCGGTCGTGACGGCGCTCGTGGCGGCGTCCCGCGCCCAGATCAACCTCACCTTCGAGCGGGCCGCGGCGATCGACCTCGCCGGCCGCGATGTCCTCGACGCCGTCCGCACCAGCGTCAACCCGAAGGTCATCGACTGCCCCAGCGCCCAGAGGGGGCAAGCGACCATGGATGGAGTCTCGAAGAACGGCATTCAGCTCCGCACGCGCGCCCGCGTGACCGTGCGTACGAACCTGGACCGCCTGGTGGGCGGGGCGACGGAGGAGACCGTCATCGCCCGCGTCGGCCAGGGCATCGTCGCGGCCATAGGCATGGCGGAAGACCACAGAGAGGTGCTCGCGAACCCTTCGCGGATTTCCAAGGTCGTCTTGAGCGAGGGTCTCGACGCCGGCACCGCGTTCGAGATCGTGTCGATCGACATCGCCGACATCAACGTCGGCGAAAACATCGGTGCCAAGCTCCTCACCGACCAGGCGGAGGCGCAGAAGCGCCAAGCTCAGGCCGAGGCCGAAGCGCAGCGCGCCCGCGCGGTCGCCCGAGCCCAGGAAATGGAGGCACTTCAGAGGGAGAACCGGGCCAAGGTCATCCTGGCCGAGGCGGAGATCCCGCAGTCGATCGCCGAAGCCTTCCGTCAGGGAAATCTGGGGATCATGGACTACTACAACCTGCAGAATCTGAAGGCCGATACCCAGATGCGCAGTCGAATCGGCAAGAAGAACGAAGAGTCCAGCGAAACTTGATAGGTCGGGCAGGACCGAGGTGCGCCCATGGATCCCGATTGGGGAACGATTCTGAAGATCGCCGTCGTCGTCGCGGCGCTCTTCTTCACCGTCGCCGTTCGGTTCTACAAGGCGTTCGTCAAAGCCGCCGTCCCCGCACCACCGCGACAGAAGGTGCCGGGGGCCCCCGCCCGGGCCGGGCGCGACCTCGAGGAGTTCATCGACGAGTTGCGGCGGGACCTCGGCCACGGGGAATCGCCGCCGCCCCGAACCGATGGCCTGCTCGACACCCAGACCGCGCCCGAAACGGCCGCGGGGCAGCTTCTCGGAGCGGAAGGGCGTGGCGAGCCGATCTGGAAGCCCGAGCCGCTCGTCCACGAGCGCCCCAAGCCGCACGAGACTCACCCCGTCCACGAAGTTCAGCCCCAACGACCGGTCGCCCGTTCCTTCCCTTCGAAAGGCAGCCGGCTACGCGATCGGACCGGCTCGCAAGTCCACCTGCCGCCCGCAGTCGCCGAACGATCGCCGGTCTCCTCGGCCGGCTCCTTCCCCCCGGCGGACCTCGATGAGCCGCTGGCAGCGGTCGAAACGACCCACTGGGAGTCCTTGAGCGCGGAGGAGATCGAACACGCGGTCATTTTGCGGGAAGTTCTGAGCCCGCCCCTCTCGCGGAGGCCGCGGGGAAAGTAATTCAGCCTGTTCCGCGAAAGCTGCTCCTTGACCGCCCGCTCGATGGGCCGCTACAAATACCGCCCGCTCGCACGGCGGAGCGACGGCGCGGGTGGACCGCAACGCGCGGAGTTCGAACTGCCGAGATTTCGTGGGCTCGCTGGCGGAATGGCAGACGCGCAGGTTTCAAAAACCTGTATCCGAAAGGATGTCCCGGTTCGAGTCCGGGGCGAGCCACTTACTTTCTCTGGAGCGCCGAGGCCAGGTCGTCGAAGATTTCGAAGACCTGGTTGAGGCGGGTCAGCCGGAACAAGTCCAGCAGCTCCGGCTTCAGGTGGCAAACCGGCATCGAGATCCCCCGCTGGCGGCAGCGGCGAAGGACTGAGACCAGGAGTCCGATCCCCGAGCTGGAGATGTACTCCGTCGCCTCCAAGTCGACCACGATTCGATTCGGCTTTTCATCAAGCAGCTTCAGGAAGGATTCTTTGGCGAGAAGGTTGCTCTCGTCCGCGAGGCTGCCGCGGATCGTGACGACGTGAGCTTCGCCCTGTTTGTTCGTATCGATGGAGAACTCTTGTTTGCCTTGCTTCGAGTTCATCGCGGATCTGCCCTGCCAATCCCCCCTCGCCCGCACGCATCTTCGGCAGGCCGAAGGAAAGAACTGGAGCCCCTATCCCGAAAGGCAGGGAGATCCGGCGGCCTTCCCGACCGCGTCAAGGTTGATTCCGGAAATGCTTGCTTGCGCTTTGGAGAAAGCTCTTCTCTTCGAGCGACAGGCTGTCCATGCCGCTTCGGCTGATTTTCGAGAGGATCTCGTCGACGCGCTGGTGCATCTCTATCGCGTCTTCGTGGAGGACATCGGGGCGACCGGAAGACTTGGCCGCCGAGCCATCCTCCCTCCGGGGCCTGCCCTGCGGCCGCGGGAGACAGGCGATGAGCCCCCACGCGATCCCGGCGATCTGTGGCGTCAAGAGGAGGCGGGTCCCCGCACCGTCCCCCACCGGTCCCTCGAGGGCGACCAGCCCCGCGGAGCCTAAGATCATCCCGGCCCAGATCGCCTGCCTCCGTGTGACCCAGCCCATCAGGACGCCATCCTCCACGAGGACCGAATAAGCGGACAGGCAGGCGAGTGCGGCCGCGGCGCCGCCAAGGGCGAATGGCCCCCCCGCCGCCCCCCTCCCATCCGCGACGTCCACGCCTCCGGCCACCCCCGCGGCCGTCCCGCCGCGACAGAGGTCGACCACGAGGACGGCGACCCCTCCCACGAGGGCCGCGCCGAGGTAGAAAATCCCGAAGTGGATCGACCCCCATCGATTCTCGAGGAAGCGGCCGATGGTCGCGAGAGTGATCACGACAGCAAGCAGGTGGGGCCAGGATCCGTGGAGGAGGGGATGAATGATGAGCCCGGGGCGGGCCGGGTGGGCCGCGTCGAAGGTCAGCCACTCCCAGAGCTGAGTCCGGTGAATGTCGTGTCCCCGCCCTCCGTCGGCGATCAGCCAGAGGACGATGCAAACCATGCCGATCAGGACCGAGATCGGGAGGCCAAACCGGCGTTCTTCAGGACCCGAAGATCGTTTCGCGCCGATGCGTTGAGTTTCCATACCCTCGAGCGCCGCTCGCCCTCGACCAACCCCTGCCTCAGGTGAGTCGGCGGTAATTGTAGCAGGTCCCAGAGGGAGGGAATCCGGAGGGAAACAACCGAACGCGTGGATCAGCGCTTCGAGAACTGGAATCCGCGCCGCGCGCCGCGGCGGCCGTACTTCTTTCGCTCCTTCTGGCGCGAGTCGCGCGTCAGGAGCTTGTTCCCGCGCAGGACCGATTCGTAGTCCGGGTTGACCGTGCGAAGCGCCCGGGCTAGCCCGAGTGATATGGCGCCCGACTGGGCCGTGAGACCGCCACCTTCCGCCCGGACGAACACATCGAACTGCTTCTCGCAGTTGAGTAGGCGCATCGGGGCGAGGATCCGGTTCCGCTCCTGCTCGAGCGGGAAGTACTTTTCGGACTCCCGGCGGTTGACGATGAACCGGCCGGTGCCCTCGGTGATCCGGACTCGGGCCACCGCCGACTTGCGGCGCCCGGTGCCGAAGGTGTACGTGACTTTCGGTTGAGCCAAGTGAGAACTTCCCTCCTACCTCAAGACCGGGCGGCTGCCGGCTGCGCCGGCCGGCGCGAGACCGCGATCGCCACCGGATTCTGCGCGGCGTGCGGGTGGTCTTTCCCCGCATAGACCTTGAGCCGGCCGAAGGAATGCTTTCCGACCGTGTTCTTCGGCAGCATACGGCGCACGGCCATCTGGATCACGCGTTGCGGTTTGCGGTTGAGCAGACTCGACATCGGCTCTTCCACCAGGCCTCCGAGGTACAGCGTGTGGTGGCGGTACATCTTCTTGTCGAGCTTGTGTCCCGAAGCGCGCACCTTCTCGGCGTTCGTCACGACGACGAAGTCGCCGCAGTCCGTTCCAGGTGTGAAAGTCGGGCTATCTTTGCCCATGAGAAGGTGAGCGGCGCGCACGGCAACTTTCCCGAGCGTTTGCCCCGCCGCGTCGATGAGGTGCCAGCGCCGGCGAATATCTTCCCTGCGGATCCTGAAGGTCTTCATAGCTTGCCTGTTGAAAAAGGAAAGCTCTTATAGCGACGCGGGTTGGGGGTGTCAACTAGCGACTCGTCGCTCTCAGTACTTCATGTTGAGGAGCGACGTCGACTGCGCGCCCGTGGCGTCGTAACGCACCACCCACAAGTTGTCGTACGCGTCCCCCACGATGGACACAGGGTCCGGGAACCCGAGGGATTTCATCAGCCCCGGGATCGTGTACGAGTGCCCGGCCACGAGCGCCACCGTGCCCGGGGCGAGGGCGCCGAGGGCCGCGACGAGATCGTCGGTCTTCGCATCATCGATCCGAGTGATGGCCAGGCCGCGCTCATCCGCGGCCGGCTTCACCGTCTCCAGCGTCCGGCAAAGGTCCGTCGCGAACACGGCGCCGATACGGACCCTCTCGAGCGCCACGCGGAGCTTCTCGGCCCGCAGCTTTCCCTCATCGGTGAGGCACGGATCGGCCCCGGCGGCCTGCTTCTCTGCGTGGCGGACCACGAGGATCGTAACCGGAGGCGTCGGGACCGTGGAGACGATCGGAACCGGCGGCTCGCCTCCCTGAAACAGGTAGAGGAGGATGCCGACCGCGTCCGTCAGGTCGATGGTCCCGTCCGCGTTGATGTCGCCGTTGCCGGACGGCTGGCCGGCGGCCGAAGCTCGATCCGCATCGCGACGCGGCGCGACCCAAAGGAGTGTCACGCAGGTCATGAAAGCAATCGAAAGCACGACGACGATCTTCCGTTGCCGGATCATCCGATCACCTGACCTCAGGAACAAGCCAACCACTTCGACGATCCCAAACTCGTGGCCTAAGGTTACCGGACGCGAGGGGCGATGACAACGAACGCGACCGCTCCGCGCGCAACGGCTACCTCCGCGGGATCCAGCGGCTCCCAAGCCCATTGACACGAGGGCATCCAGGGGTGAGATTGTTCCGCCGTGCCGCTCCGGACCGCCACTCTGGAGGCACTCCTGTCCGTTTGCGGCGAGTGAGATCGGGCCGTACGGACCAATCTCCGCCGGCGGGCGCATTTTTTTTCGGATGAGGGCTATGGCGAAGAACACGCCGCTGGAACTGGACGCCGACACCGCGGAGACGAGGGAGTGGCTCGAGTCCTTCGAGGCGATCCTTCTCGAGCGAGGCGCAGAACGCGCCCGCCAGATCCTCGATGAGCTGGTGAAGGCGAGCCGGCGGGCCGGCGTGACGCTCCCGCCGAACATGAACACTCCCTACATCAACTCCATTCCCGCCGCCCAGCAGCCCCCTTTCCCCGGAGACCGCGAGGTCGAGCGGAGGATCAAGAGCCTCATCCGCTGGAACGCGATGGCCATGGTGGTCCGCGCCAACAAGGTCAATCCGGGCATCGGCGGCCACATTTCGACGTTCGCCTCTTGCGCCACGCTGTTCGAAGTCGGCTTCAACCACTTCTTCCACGGAAAAGACGGAGAACACCCCGGCGACCAGATCTACTTCCAGGGCCACGCGTCGCCGGGGATCTACGCACGCGCCTTTCTCGAAGGCCGGATCTCGAAGGAGCAGATGGAGAACTTCCGCCGCGAGCTGGAAAAGGGAGGGGGGCTGTCGTCGTACCCCCACCCCTGGCTCATGCCGGGCTTCTGGGAGTTCCCGACGGTCTCCATGGGATTGTCGCCGATCATGGCCATCTACCAAGCCCGCTTCAATCGATACCTCGAGGACCGGGGGATCAAGGACACGAGCCGCTCGAAGGTCTGGGCCTTTCTCGGCGACGGCGAAACCGACGAGCCGGAAACGCTCGGGGCCCTCACCCTCGCTTCTCGCGAAGGGCTCGACAACCTCGTTTTCGTGATCAACTGCAACCTCCAGCGCCTCGACGGCCCCGTGCGCGGCAACGGCAAGATCATCCAGGAGCTGGAGGCCGCTTTCCGGGGCGCCGGATGGAACGTCTTCAAGTTGATCTGGGGCGAAGATTGGGACCCTCTCCTCGCCAAGGACGAGAAAGGGCTCCTTGTCCAGCGGATGACCGAGGTGGTCGACGGCCAGTACCAGAAGTACATCGTGGAGCCGGGCTCCTACATCCGAGAGGACTTCTTCGGCGCGCACCCGGAGCTTCTCGACATGGTAAAGAACCTCTCCGACGAGCGGCTCCGCAAGCTCAAACGGGGAGGACACGACCCCGAAAAGGTCTACTCGGCCTACAAAGCAGCCATCGAGCATCGGGGCCAGCCCACGGTGATCCTCGCCAAGACGGTCAAGGGATACGGCCTCGGCGAGGCCGGCGAAGGGCGAAACATCACGCACCAGCAAAAAAAGCTGAACGAGGCGGAGCTGCGCGAGTTCCGCAGCCGCTTCGGAATCCCGATCTCCGACAAGGAGGTCGGCGCGGCGCCGTTCTACCGGCCTGAGGAGGACAGCGTCGAGATTCAGTACCTCCTCGAGAGGCGCAAGGCCCTCGGCGGGTTCGTCCCGCGCCGAACCGTGACCGGGGAGCCGATCACCGCCCCTCCACTCAGCGCGATGAAGGACCTCCTGGCCGGGACGCAAGGGCGCGAGGTATCGACGACGATGGCGTTCGTCGCCCTCCTCAAGAACCTCCTCAAGTTGCCCGACCTCGCTCGGCTCGTCGTTCCGATCATCCCCGACGAGGCGCGGACGTTCGGTATGGATGCGCTTTTCCGTCAGGTCGGGATCTACTCCCACGCGGGCCAGCTCTACGAGCCGGTCGATTCGGACACCTACCTCTACTACCGCGAGGACAAGGCCGGACAGATCCTCGAGGAGGGGATCACGGAGGCCGGGGCGATGTGCTCGTTCATCGCGGCGGGGACCTCCTATGCGACCCACGGGATCAACACGATCCCGTTTTTCATCTACTACTCGATGTTCGGGTTCCAGAGGATCGGCGACTTGATCTGGGCGGCCGCGGACATGCGCGTGAAGGGTTTCCTCGTCGGCGGAACCGCGGGGCGCACGACGCTCAACGGCGAGGGGCTGCAGCACCAGGACGGCCACTCGCACATGATCGCATCGACGATCCCGACCTTGCGCTGCTACGACCCCGCGTACGCTTACGAGGTGGCGGTGATCGTCCACGACGGTATCCGCCGCATGTACCAGGAGCGCGAGGACACGTTCTATTACATCACGGTCCACAACGAGAACTACGTCATGCCGCCGATGCCGCAGGGGATCGAGGACGGCATCCTGCGAGGGATGTACCGCTGCCGCGCCGCCGAAGCGAAGAAGGGACGCCCGAGGGCGCAACTCTTCGGGAGCGGGGCGATTCTCCGCGAGGCGCTGCGCGCCCAGGAGATCCTGGCCGAGAAGTTCGGCGTCGCCGCCGACGTCTGGAGCGTCACGAGCTACAAGGAGCTGCGGCGGGAGGCGCTCGAAGCCGAGCGCTGGAGCCTGCTGCACCCGAACGACCCGCCGCGGGAGCCTCACGTGAAGACCTTGCTCCGGAACGAGCCGGGCCCTTTCATCGCGGCGAGCGATTATATCCGCAGCGTTCCCGAGCAGATCGACCGGTGGGTCCCCGGAGGGCTCTACGTCCTCGGGACCGACGGCTTCGGCCGCAGCGACTCCCGCGAAGCCTTGCGGCGGTTCTTCGAGGTAGACGCCGAGTGCATCGCGCTCGCCGCGCTCGAGCAGCTCGCCGCGCGCAACGAGTTCCCCCGAACGAAGCTGAAGGGAGCGGTGGCTGCGCTTGGGATCGATCCGGAGAAGACGTCGCCGCTCCGGAGCTAGTCAACCCGCCGCGATTCTGAGAGGGACTCCGGCCGCCGTATACCGGAGACCGGGGGCGAAATTTCCGGAATACTCTTGAGTGTCGAGGGTCGAGAATGGGTCGCTCGATTCGTGCGCCCTGCCGAGTTCGTTTGGTTCATTGCGGACCGGGTCGGCTCGGAGCGAAGTGGGGTTTGGATGCGGATTCGGATGCGGATTCGGATGCGGATGCGGATGCCGATGCGGTTGCGGTTGCCGCTGCGGATGTGGACGCCGCTGCGGAATCCATTGGCCTTCGCTTTCGCGAGCCTCGCCCTGGTCGCGTGCGAGGACTGGTTCGGCTCCGGCGACCACTCGACCGTCTCCCAGGGCAGCTCCACCGACCTCGACCGCGGCCCGTTCCTCGCCGAGACAACGACCGATTCCATCGTCGTCGCCTGGTCGACCGCCGGCACCGGCCTCGGCTCGGTCGAGTACTGGACCGGCGCCGCCTCGATCGAAGTGCGGTCCGAGGCCTCCTCCACCCGCCATCACCGTATCGAGATCGATGGCTTGAACCCTGGAACCCTCTACGACTACCAAGTGGTGACCGATGGCATCGTCCTCGCCCAGGGGAGGACCTTCTCGACGGCGCGCACGGCGGGCGATCCTCGCCTGCGCTTTGCGGTCTTCGGCGACTCCGGCTCGGGCGACGCGAATCAGATCGCCGTCGGGTCGCGACTCGGGGAGGCGGATCCGGACCTCGTGATCCACACCGGAGACCTCATCTACGAGAATGGGGAGGCGGAGAACTTCAACCCGCGCTACTTCGAGCCTTACACGGACATCATCGATCGGATCCCTCTCTACGCGGCGCTCGGCAACCACGATGTGCGCACCTTGAATGGCCAGCCGTTCCTCGACGCGCTCCACCTCCCGCACAATAACCCAGCCGGCACTGAGCGGTACTATTCGTTCGAGGCCGCGCACGCGCGCTTCATCGCGCTCGACTCGAACCAGAGCGTCTCCCCCGGAAGCCCGATGCGGGCGTGGCTCGAGGCCGAGCTGGCGCGGCCTGCCGGCTGGAAGTTCGTCTTCTTCCACCACCCGCCGTTCAGCTCCGCGCTCCACACGAGCGATCTCAACATCCGGCGGGATCTGGAGCCGCTTTTCATCGCCGGGGGCGTCGATGTCGTCTTCAACGGCCACGACCACGTCTACGAGCGCACGTTTCCGCTCCAGAACGCGACGCCGGTCAACTCCAACGAGGAACCCGACTACGTGCGGCCTGCGGGCGTCGTTTACGTCGTCACGGGCGGCGGAGGCCGGCCCCTGTACGCTCGCACCCAGGTGAACGGTTTCACCGCCCGCTTCGAGTCGGTCCACCACTTTGTTCGGGTCGATCTCCAGGACACCACTCTCGCTCTCACCGCCGTGCGGTCCGACGGCGTCGAGTTCGACTCGATGACGATCGCGAAGTGATCAGATCGAGCCGAGCACCTCGCGGATGGCGGCAAGGGCCTGGTCGAGGTCGCGGTCCGTGTGCGCGTCCGAGATGAAGAACGCCTCGTACTGCGCGGGCGGGAAATAGACGCCCCGATCGAGGAGCGCGTGGAAGAACCGCGCATAGCGGTCGGTCTTCACGCCGGAGAGCGAGTCGAGGTCGGTCACGGGGCCGCGGGTGAAGAAGAGGGTGAGCATCGATCCCACCCGATTGACGCAGGCCTCGACGCGGGCGGCCTCGATGGCGCGCCGGAGGCCCTCCTCGAAGCGCGCGGAGCGCTCCTCGAGCCGCCGGTGGACGGCGCCGTCCTTGAGCGCGGCCAGCATCGCCCGCCCCGCGGCAGTCGCGAGCGGGTTTCCAGACAGAGTTCCGGCCTGGTAGACGGGCCCCGAAGGGGCGAGGCGCTCCATGATGGCGCCGCGTCCGCCGAAGGCCGCCAGCGGCAGGCCGCCGCCGAGGATCTTCCCGAGGATCGTGAGGTCCGGGCGTATTCCGTAGAGCGCCTGGGCGCCGCCGGGAGCCACTCGGAACCCCGTGATGACCTCGTCGAATATCAGGACGGTCCCGTTTTCGTCGCACAGCTTGCGCAGGCCCCCAAGAAAGCCCGCGCGCGGAGGTACGACGCCCATGTTGCCCGCGACGGGCTCGACGATGACCGCCGCCACCTCGCCGCGGTGCTTCGCGAAGAGCCCGCGGGCGTCCTCGACGTCGTTGTAGCGCGCGTTCAAGGTCAGGGCGGCCACCGCGCCCGGCACTCCGGGGCTCGAAGGCACCCCGAGGGTCAGCGCCCCCGAGCCGGCTTTCACGAGGAAGGTGTCCGAGTGGCCGTGGTAACAGCCGGCGAACTTGAGGATCCGGTCGCGGCCGGTGAAGGCGCGCGCGAGCCGCACCGCCGACATGCAGGCCTCGGTGCCCGAGCTGACGAGGCGCACCATCTCCATCGACGGCACGAAGGATCGCACGTCATCCGCAAGGTCCACTTCGGCGGCTGTCGGGGCGCCGAAGGACGTCCCTGCGCGCAGGGCCTCGGCCACGGCGCGTTCGACGACCGCGGGCGCGTGCCCGAGGATCAAGGGCCCCCAGGAGGCGACGAAATCGATCAACTCACGCCCATCGGCGTCGCGGACTCGCGCCCCCTTGCCCGAAGCGATGAAGACCGGCGTTCCCCCCACCGCGCCGAAGGCCCGCACAGGCGAGTTGACGCCGCCCGGAACGACTTTGCGGGCCCGCTCGAAAAGCTCCTCGCTCCGGCTCATGCCTCCCGTCCCTCCTTCAGCCAGCGCGCCGCATCGCGCGCGTGATACGTGAGGATCACGTCCGCGCCCGCGCCGCGGATCCCGGTGAGAATCTCGAGGGCGACGCGGGGTTCGTCGATCCACCCCCTCGCGGCCGCCGCCTTCACCATCGCGTACTCGCCGGAGACGTTGTACGCCGCGACCGGCACCGGCGAGGCCCGCTTGACCGCGGAGAGAACATCGAAATAGGCGAGGGCCGGCTTCACCATCACCATGTCCGCGCCCTCCTCGATGTCGAGGGCGACCTCGCGGAGCGCCTCGCGGCGGTTCGCGGGGTCCATCTGGTAGCCGCGCCGGTCGCCGAAGGCCGGCGCCGACGCCGCGGCCTCGCGGAAGGGGCCGTAGAAGCCCGATGCGTACTTCGCCGCATAGCTCAAAATCGGAATCCCGTCGTGTCCCGCCCGGTCGAGGGCGGCGCGGATCGCCCGCACCTGGCCGTCGGCCATCGCGGACGGAGCGACGACGTCGGCGCCGGCATCGGCGTAGACGGCGGCCTCACGGGCAAGGAGCTTCAAAGTCTCATCGTTGAGGAGCCGCCCGCCGCGGACGATCCCGCAGTGGCCGTGGCTCGTGTATTCGCAAAGGCAGACGTCGGCGATGACCGCCAGGTCGGGGAGCGCCCGCTTCAGAGCTCGGATCGCCCTCGGGACGACGCCGTCCCGTGCGTAGCCTCCCGAGCCCAACGGGTCTTTCTTCGCGGGCAGCCCGAATAGGATGACGGCTCCGATTCCGAGCTCCAGCGACGCCTCACAGTGGCTCAGGAGGTCATCGATCCCAAGCTGGTACTGCCCCGGCATGGATGGGATCGCTCGGCGGGCCTTCCGCGCCGCCAGGACAAAGAGCGGCTCGATCAGCTCCGAGACGCTGAGCCGCGTCTCGCGCACCATCGCGCGAAGGAGTTTTGAATCGCGGAGCCGCCGAGGCCGGTCGATGGGGAATGCCATGATCGATCTACCCTGAAAAGGCCTTCACCGTCTCGACCATCGCGCGCGCCGACTCGAGCGGCGTGTCGGGGAGGATGCCGTGACCGAGGTTGGCGATGTAGCCGGGATCGCCGCGGCGGGATTCGAGCATCGCCCGCACGCGCTTCCTGACCTCTTCGGGCGGCGCGAACAGCGCGGCCGGGTCGAGGTTCCCCTGAAGCGCGATCCGCGAGCCCACCCGCTCGCGTGCGCGGGTCAGATCTCCGCGCCAGTCCACGCTCACGACGTCCGCGCCGGAGGCCGCCATGTCCTCGAGGAGGTGATCGCCGCCGTTGACGTAGAGGATGCTCGCGGCCGTGTGAGGGAGCCCTTCGAGCACTCGCTTCTCGTACGGGAGCGCGAATTCGCGGTACTCGGAGGGCCCGAGAAGCCCCGCCCAGGTGTCGAACAACTGGACCGCATCGGCTCCGGCATCGATTTGGGCCTTCAAGTAGAGGTGCATCGATTCGGCCAAGCGGGCCAGGAGTAGCCGTACCATTTTCGGGTCCCTGTGGATGGCGCGCCGGATGCCTTCGCCGGACTTGCCCAGCTCGCCTTCGATCAGGTACGCGGCGAGGGTAAAGGGGGCTCCGCCGAAACCCAGGACGGGTTTGTCCCGCCCGAGCCTCCGCTTGATCCGGGCGATCGTCTCGAGGACCGTGGGGGCCTGATTCGAAAGGTCGAGGGGGCGCAGCCCCTCCACCTGATCGATCGTGGCGACCGGCGAGAGGAAGACAGGCCCCTCATCGGTGAATCTGAGCGGAGCCCCCATCTGCTCGACCGGCAGGAGGATGTCGTAGAAGACGATCACCGCATCGACGCCGAGGATCCGCTCGGGTAGGAGCGAGACCTCCTCGGCCAGTGCCGGATCCTCGCAGAGCGTCTTGAAAGGATATCGCGCCCGCAAATCGCGGTATTCCTTCAGGTACCGCCCCGCCTGGCGCATGATCCAGACGGGAGGGCGGCCGCGGTTGCGGCCCCGCGCGGCCGCGAGGAGGAGAGGCTCGGGTTCGTTCACGCCACCTATATGGCTGACGGCCCGAGGAGGCATCAAGGGCTTTGTTTCGGGTTCGGCCGAGGGATCGGGCTGGCCGACGACGGTTCGGAGTCCGCATCAACATCCGTATCCGCATCCGCACTCCGCATCCGAATCCGCATCGGCATCGGCGTCCGCATCCGAAGTCCGCAGGCGCAGCCGGCCGGTGCGCCCTCGCCGGAGGGCCCGCTCTGGACAGCGGCCCGTCCGCGGTGAAGATAAGGCGATAAACCGTCGAAGAACATCCGAAGATGCCCCTTTCCGCCATCGAATTAGCCGTCTTTGGCCTCAACCATCGGACCGCCCCGCTGGCAGTCCGGGAGCAGTGGGCCTTTTCCGCCGATGAGGCGCGCCGGGCTCTCGAGGAGGCTCAGGACCTCGTCTCTTCGTCCGAAAACTTGATTCTCTCGACCTGCAACAGGACCGAGATCTACTCTCTCGTTCCGCAGACGGGGAACGGCGGCGCTCCGAACCTCGAAGACCTCCTCGACCTCTTCCACCGGTTCAAGAATTTCCGTCGCGAGGGAAGCGATCCCTACTTCTACATCTTGGAAAAGGAAGGAGTCGTGGAGCACCTCTTCCGACTGGCGGGGGGCCTCGATTCGATGATCGTCGGCGAGGGGCAGATCCTCCGGCAGATCCGGGACGCCTACGATCTGGCGCAGCAGGCGGGATCGGTCGGCAAGGTGTTCACTCGGCTTTTTCCGGCGGCGATGAAGGCCGGCAAGCGCACCCGGACCGAGACCGGCGTCGCCCACGGCTGCCTGACGCACGGCCAGGCCGCGGTTCAGCTCGCCCGCCAGGCGTTTGGGAGCGTCGAGGGCAAGCACGTGCTCCTCATCGGCTCAGGAAAGGTGACGCGCCTCGCCGCATTGGCCCTTCGCGACCTCGGGACGCAGTCGATCTCCGTCACGAACCGGAGCATGCAGCACGCGGAGGCACTGGCGGCCGAAATCGGCGGCAAGGCGTACCCGCTCGGGGATCTTCCCTGCCTTCTCGAAGTCTGCGACATCGCTATCAGTTCCACCGGCTCTCCTCGGCCGCTCGTCGGCGCGTCGATGATGGCCGGCATCGCCCGCCGGCGCGGCCCCCGCCCGTTCGTGGCGATCGATCTGGCGGTTCCTCGCGACTTCGACGCGGCCTGCGCGCAGGTACCCGGGGTCTCGCTCCACAACATCGACGACCTGAACACCGTCATTCAAGAGAACATCGAGGGGCGGCGGAGCGAGATCACGCGCGCCGAGGGGATCGTTCGGGAAGAGGTGAAGACTTTCCTGGGTCAGCTCAACTGGCTGCACCTCGACCCCGTGATCCGCCATCTGATCGAGCGCTTCGAGGCGATCCGTGTCGCGGAGCTGGCGAAGTTCATCGGGGGGATCCCGGACGAGCACCGCTCGACGGTGGAGGCGCTCACATCATCGCTCCTCAAGAAGATCCTCCACTTCCCCATCGAAAAGCTGAAGTCGCTCCGGGACGACGTCGGGCTCAATCCGGCCGAAATCGCGTTCCTGAGGCGGCTCTTCCTGGCTGAGAAGTATTCCCGTTCTACACCGGACGCCGATGGGCCTCCCCCGCAGGATCAAGATCGGAAGCCGCGGTAGCCCGCTCGCCCTCTGGCAGGCGCGCCACATCGCCGAGAGGCTGCGCGGCGCAGAGCCGGGGCTCGAGGTCGAGATCGAGGTGATTCGCACCGCCGCTGAGAATTTCCCCGACCGCCCGCCGGAGGCGATCGGCATCGGCATCTTCACGAAAGAGATCGACGAGCGGCTCATCGACGGCCGCATCGATCTCGGCGTCCACAGCATGAAGGACATCCCTTCGCAACTCGACCCCGCTCTCGCGATCGCAGCCGTCCCGGAGCGGGAGACTCCGCTCGACGCCTTCGTCGGGGCTCCGCACGCCGCGGGTCCGGCTCTCGAGAGCCTCCCCGAAGGAGCCGTCGTCGGGACGGGGAGCCCGCGGCGCAAGGCGCAGCTCCTTCTGCGCCGTCCCGATCTCAGGATCGTTCCAATGCGCGGCAACGTCGACACGCGAATCCAGCGGGCGCGCGATAAGGGGATGGCGGGAACGATCCTGGCGCACGCGGGGCTCAGGCGGCTCGGGCGCGAGGAGACGATCCGCCACGTAGTCGAGCCGGACTGGATCGTCCCCGCGGTGGGCCAGGGGGCCCTCTGCATCACCGCCCGCGCCGATCGCCGGGACATGGTCGAGCTGGCCGCGCGACTCGACCATGAGGATAGCCGGCTCCGGATCGTCGCCGAGCGCGCGTTCCTCATGGAGCTGCGCGGCGGCTGTCAGGTGCCGGCGGGCGCCCTCGCGGAGATCGAGACCGCCGGCGGGACTCGTGTCATGCGCATCAGGGGCGTCCTCGTCTCCCCCGACGGCGTCCGGTGCGCCCGCGGAGAGATGTGCGGGCCCCCGGAACGGGCGGCGGAGCTGGGCCGCGACCTCGCGGTCGACCTCTTCGGCGGGGGAGGACGCGAGATCATGGCGGCGCTCCGCCCGGCACACGCCGCAGGGGCTCGGCCCGCTCCCGCCCGAGCGGTTCCGGCGGTCCTCGAGGGGCGCACGCTCGTCATCACGCGGTCGGAAGACCGCGGAGAGGGCCTGCGCACGAGCCTTGAGGATCTCGGGGCGCGGGTCGTGTCGATTCCGGCGATCCGCTTCGGTCCGCCGAAGGATCCGTCGCCGCTCTCCGCCGCCCTCGATGAGCTCGACCGTTTCCGATGGCTCCTCTTCACGAGCGCGACCGCCGTTCAGTTTTTTTTTGCGGCGGCGCGGGGCCGCGGCATCCCGCTCGACCGCTTCGCAAGCCTGCGGATCGGCGTCGTCGGCCCCGCGACGGCCTCCGCACTCACCCACTTCAGCCTCAGGGCGACGCGGATCGCCGCCGCCGGCGATGCGGCTTCGCTGGCGGCCGCGCTCGTGGGGCCGACTGCGAGCGAGCCGCTGGGCGACGCGGATCACTGCCTCCTCCCGCAGGCCGACCTCGCCCGCGGAGAGCTGGCCGATGCGCTCCGGGCCGCGGGGGTGCCGGTGACGTCGGTGACGGCCTACGAGACCCAAGCGGAGGACCCGGAGCGCGTGAAGCCCTTCCTCACGGCGCTCGAGGGAGAGGAACCGATCGACGGCATCGTCTTCGCGAGCCCCTCGGCCCTGCGAAGCTTCCTGGCGATGACGCACCCACACGGAGAGCACGCGATCCGCGAGAAGCCGATCCGCGTCTTCTCGATCGGCCCGACGACTTCGGCGGCCATCCGCGAACGAGGCATGCACGTGGCGCGAGAGGCGGCGCCGCACACGACCGAGGCGCTCGTCGCGGCGATCGTGGAGGAGCTGTCGGCGCCGGTTGCGCCCGAGACGGGGATCATACCGGACGAGCCGGGGGCGGCGGGCTGAGAGAACCTGCGGCCGCAGTCGCGTCGGCAGCCGCTGCCGCGCTCGGCAACCGCTGCCGCAGTTGCATCAGCAGCCGAATCCGCGATCCGGGACCAGCCCTCCCGGGTGCATCCCCCCCGGAGGAGGACACCGAGCTCAGTGGGTTTTCCTCGAGCGAGAACTATTGACGCGCATCGATTCGCCGAATAAGGATCTTGGCATGTCCATGCTGCGAGAGGCCCGATCGGGAGATCTCGAACGTGAGCCGGCAGCTCTGGATTCCTCTCGGACAAGGAGGCGGGCCGCCGCGTTCCGGATTCTCTGCGCCCTTGATGGCGGCTGCTTCTTGACGATGGCCCTGGCCGCGGATTGGCTCGTGGGCGAATCCTTGAAGTACGGAACCCTGCGAATCGCCGGGCTTGTGATGGGCGCGGGGCTCCTCCTCCTTGCCGGGTTGATCCGAGATCGATGGGTCCCGCCGGTCCTGCTCAAGGTCAGCATCTCGGTGACCTCCACGCTCCTGGTCATCGTCGCCGTGGAGACTGGGTTCCGGGCGTCCGGACATCAGTTCGACGAAAGAGTGCGCGCTTTCCTTGCGACGCCGATCTACTACCGCCTGCCGACGGTCCCGGTCGGGGACATCTTTTTCCGCCGTCCCGGGCCGGATCGCTGGACCGGGCGCGTGCTGGCCACGGGGCTGAAGCTAAGCGGAGGCTTGGATGACACGTACCGCGATGAGCTGGAAATCACGGCGAGTTACGATCAGGACGGCATGAGGAACCCCGAGGACCTGACCGATTGGGAGGTCGCCGTCGTGGGCGACTCCTTCACCGAGCTCGGCTACCTGCCCTATGAAGACCTTTTCACGACGCTGCTCGGCCGCCAGATCGGCCTTCGCGTCAAGAACCTGGGCGTCAGCGCGTGCGGCCCGCTGACCTATGCGTATTACCTGCGGACCTACGGCAAGTCGGCGAGCGCGCGGCACGCGGTGATGGTCTTTTACGAAGGCAACGACATCCAGAACCTGCTCGATGAGCATCAAGCCCTGGAAGCATTCAAGGCGACCGGCCGGCGCGAGTACCGGGAGGTTCATCCGCATCGCTCCGTGCTCTACGCAGTCTACAACGCCCTTGGGACGCTGTTCCACGGGAACGAAAGCAAGGCCGACGCTCTCCTGAGATGGGACGGCCGCATGGTGCCGGTAACCATCCGGCACGGCACTAGGGGCCGCGGGAGTTTCTCGCCGGCCGAAATCGCCACCGTGGAAGTAGCCCTCTCCGATTGGGCCGCCGCCGCCAGGTCGCTGGGCATGAAGCCATGGCTGGTGTACGTTCCGTGCAAGCACCGGATCTACTACGACATCATCGAACACACCTCCGCCACGAGCCGGAGGGTTCGCAGCTGGCAGCCCACAGACACTCCCTCCTGGATCGAAGAAGTCTGCAAGCGGCACGATATCGGCTTCATCGACCTGATCGCCCCGTTCACCGAGGCGGCACGCCGAGGGGTCCTTCTCTACAACGCGGTCTGGGACACCCACCTGAACCGGGCCGGATCGCGCGCCTGCGCCGAGGCGATCGCCGAGCGGCTCAAGCCGTCGATTGGTCGGTGATGCTCGGGCTGCTCCGCTGGAGCCCGGGCGTGCGCCGGCGAGCAGCCGATCGACGGCATCGTCTTCGCCAGCCGCTTGGCCCTGCGGAGCTGCCTTGCCATGGCACAACCGTAGAGAGAGCACGCGATCAGCAGCCGCAGCCGCAGCCGCAAACGCATCCGAAGCCCGCATCCGCGTCGGCATCCGCGATCCGCGTCCGTATCCGCCTCGGGTTGATGCCGCTGTACGTTCCGAGGAGTCATTGGTCCGCCACGGATCCGGACGCGGCCATCGGCTGCGGATACGCCTCTGGTTTCACCTGTTCGCTTCCGCAGCAATCGGAAACCGAGGCGACCCCGCGTGTCCGATTCAATGATCTTCGATGTTTGGAACCCAGATGGCCCGCTCACGCAGTTCGCCGGAGTGGTGTGTTAGAATCTCCCCAGGCGCAATCGACTTGGTGTGTCAGGACCACCGTCATGAGTCCAGCGGCATCCATCCTCCTTCCTTCTCTCCTCGTCGTCGCAGCCTCGCGGGCTGTCTTCGCGGAGGGTGCGGCGCCGTTGACGGTCACACGCGGGCCGTATCTTCAGGCGCTCCTCGCCGAATCCGTCGAGATCCTCTGGCACACGGATGGGCTCAGCTCCGGTGCGGTCGAGGTCTCCGAGGCCGAAGGAGGCGCTCCGCGCCGGATCGCGGAGGATCGGCCCGCGGCCGAGCACCGGGTCAAGGTGACCGGCCTTGCGCCGGACCATCACTACCGCTACCGGATCCTTGATGGCGAAGAGCCGCTTGGCGGCGAGTTCCCTCTCCGGACGGCGCCGCGGACGGGCCAGGGGACCGTGCGCATCGCCGTCGCGGGCGATTCGGGATATCAGGGCAGCGAGGGCCAGCTCGCCGTTGCGGCCGTGATCCAGGCGATGGAGCCGGACCTGTTCATCCACACAGGCGACCTGAGCTACTTCAACGACCTGGATGGCGACGTCTTTTGCCCATACCGGGAGATCCTGACCCACACTTGCCTCTACACCTCCCGCGGGAACCACGACCGGGACTGGATCTGGTTCGGGGCGCTCCATCCCCATCTCGACGACCCGCGAGAACTGAGGACGTTTTATTCATTTGACTGGGGCTGCGTGCACTTCGTAACGATCGACACGAACTCTTTCTCAAACGAACCAGCGGTCGCGAGGGAGCAGCTCCGGTTCCTCGAGGCCGATCTGGAAACAGCACAGGCGAGAGGAGTCCCCTGGAAGATCGTCTTCTTCCACTATCCGCCCTACACGGTCGGACCCGGAGCGGTCACCTCGCCGGACCTCAACAGAACCGTCCGCAACGGAGTCGCTCCACTCGCCGACCGCTACGGCGTCGATCTCGTCCTATACGGTCACGACCACATCTACCAGCGGACTCACCCACTCCGCGGGAGCGTCCCGCGCGACGCCTGGCAGTCGCCTGCGGCCTACGTCCTCCCCCGGGGAACCGTCTACCTCGGAACGGGCGGCGGAGGCGGCGTCCTCTACAGCATCGCAAGGCGATCTGCACTCACCGCCGCCTCCGCGAAGGGATACCACGCCGTGGAGCTTGTCATCACGCCGGAGACGCTCTCTGGGAGAGCCATCTCGCCGGAGGAAGGAGTCCTGGATGAGTTCCGCATCGTGAAGACGGGCCCGCGCCCGCCGTTCAATTTCCTCCGGGGCGATGCGGGCGCTACGGGTCGACTCGACATAGCCGACGCGATCCATGTGCTCAATTACCTTTTCCTCGGCGGCGAGCCTCCCGCCTGCCCGGGGGCCGCGGACGTCGATGCAAGCGGAGAGCTGAATCTCGGCGATCCCGTCACGATCCTCAACTATCTCTTCCTCGGCGGAAACCCACCGGCTCCGCCCGCTCCGGATTGTGGACCGGCGCCGCTCGACGAAGACGCATGGTGCGTGCGGACGGGCTGCTAGCCGCGGCGGTCGGCGTCGAACGAGCAGCCGGATGCGGATGGCGATGCGGACGCGGCTCCGGATGCGGATGCGGATGCGGATGCCGATTCGGAACCGGATCAGGATGCCGATGCGGACTACGGACGGTGATGCGGATCCCCACCCCTCCGTGATCCTTTGTCCCTCCGATCCTCGCGCTGACGCGCTCGGTCTCCGGGCGGGCCTCGCAGCCGCCCGCGGCCCTCCGCGACTTTCCGATGCTTGCTTTTTCCGCGGTTTTCGCCATCTGATGAAGCGATGCGCCACGCCGCAGTCCTCCTTTGGGCCGTGCTGGCGGCCCTTCCATCGAGCGGCTGCCTCTTCTTCCCCCTCGGCGGGCGGCCCACAGCGGCTCCGGGCGGCGGACCGTCGCCAATAGGGAAAGGGCTCCGGGACTTCCGCGTCGCCTTTCATTGCCACTCGCACCTCTCCCACGACTCGAAGGTCCCCTTCGAGAAGATCCTGGCCGCGGCGAAGAAGCTCGGCTTCAACGCGGTGGTCATGAACGACCACTACGAGAGCGGGAACATCTCCCGCTCCTGGCGCGGACTGCGCGATGGAGTCCTGTTCGTGCCGGGAGTGGAGATCCGGCCGGACGCGCTCCCGAACAAGAAAGCCCGAGGCGGGCTCCTCGTCTTCGGGATCGAAGGCGACTTCGACAAGAACAGGACGCGGACGGAGCTTCTCCCCGAGCTGCGAGCGAAGGGTGCCGTCGCGGCCGCCGGCCACTGCGAGGAGCTGGAAGGGCTCGACCGCTATCCGTTCGAAGCCTTCGAGGTCTACAACCTCCACGCGCAGTTCGAGGCGGCCTCGATCCTCGAGATCGCCCTCACGGGGATCCTGCTCGGTGCAGATCCATTCTTCGAGTGCCACGTGCGTCCTCTGAAACCCGTCCTGGATGCCTACGACGCGCAGCTTCTGGCGGGGAAGCGGCTCGCACCGCTCGGCGGGCACGACTCGCACGAGAACGTGAAGCTCCTCGGGATCACGATCGGGACGTACCCGGAGCTTCTGCGGCTCTTCTCGAATCACGTCCTTGCCCCGCAGCTCGACGAGCCGTCGATTCTCGAAGCGGTCCGCAAAGGGCGGACCTATCTCTCCTTCGACTTCCTCGGCGACGCGATCGGCTTCCGGATGGGTTACGGGCCGCCGGATGCGGCCCCGGATTCTCTCGCCATCCTCGGAGACGAGGCCGTTTTCAAGTCGGACTCGGTTCTGGCGGTCGATGCGCCGGCCGAGGGCCAAATCCGCATCTTCCGCAACGGCGTCGTCTGGCGGATCGGCGAAGGGAAGAGCGTTCGCGGACCCCTGCCCGGCCCCGGCATCTACCGCGCCGAAGTCCACCGCCACGCCGCGGACGGCCTCTGGCGCCTCTGGATTTTCTCCGCGCCGATCTACGTGATGGGAAGGGAGGGCGGATGAACCCCACCGCTCCCGCGTTTTCAGCCGCCCCGGAATCCGCTCCGGCTCCTGCACCCGTCCCGGTCCGCCGGCGTTTCTCCCGAACCATCCATCTCTACTTTTTGCGGGAAATCCTGAAGTCCATGGCCATCGTGATGCTGATCTTCCTCGCGGTCATGGGATGCATCTTCTCCTTCACCGCCGTGCGGGACTACGGATTCGGCGTGGGCCTCCTCCTGCCGCTCCTGCCTCCGGCGATGGCCGCTCACCTCAACCCCGCGCTGCCGGTGAGCCTCCTCTTCGCCACCGCGCTCGTCTACGGGCGTTTCATCGCCGATCGCGAGGTCGCCGCCATGAAGAGCTTCGGCATGTCCCCGTTCGAGCTTGCGGTCGCTCCTGTCCTCCTGGGTTCTGTTGCAAGCGCGGCGCTCGTCCTCTTGAACTTCTACGTCCTGCCGGAGATGCGGTTCACGAAGGACAACCTCGCCGGAGTGATCGTCGACCAGCTCCGCTACCTCGGGGACGGGCAGAACCGGAGCTTCACAATCGGGAAGGACCGCATCCTCTGGGTGGAGCGCTTCGAGGAGGGAGGAAGGCTCCACGGGATCTTCCTCGCCACGGAGAAGAAGGAATCCCTCGGCTTGAGGCCGGTGGACGAATCGGCCGCGGAAGGCGGCCGCAGCCGTGACGCGGCGCGGCGCCCCGTGGAGGCGATCTCGTATCCGATCTTCTGCACGGCGAGGAAAGGCGCGATTCTGGGGGGAAAAGGGTCGGCGAGCGGGATCACGATGGAGCTGAGCGATGTGTCGGTCTACTTCGACACCGAGTACCACAGGAGCGATGCGCGGACGGATTTCAAGCACCGGCTCGATATGAAGCGGCTGGCGGTGCCGATCAGCGGACCGAAATCCGATCGAAACATCAAGGAAGTCGACCTGGGCGAGCTCCAGCGCCGCGAGGCGGACTTCCGCGGGCAGCTCGGCGAAGCCCTCGCGGCGAAGAGGCCCGAGAAGGAAGTGGAAAACCTGCGGCACAGCTACCGCGTGACAGTGAACGAGTTTCACAAACGCATCGCGATGGCGCTCATGGGGCTGACGTTCCCTCTGGCCGGCGTCGCCATCGCGCTCTTCCTGAATTCCCCCAACCGCCTCTTACCGGTCTTCGTCTGCCTCATGACCGTCACCCCGCTTTATTTCATGGTCGAGATGCGAGGGACCTCGCTCAGTCGCAAGGGGATCGCCCCCATCGTCTTCGCGGAGGCGGGCAACCTCGCGGTTCAGGCGCTTGCGACGGTTCTATTTCTGTTTCTCCGGCGGAGGACGGTCTGGTGAGGCTGGGTCCCCGCACGCTCGACTTCTATGTCGGGGGCCGCTGCGCCGCCATCTACGGGGCCTCTTTCGCATCGTTCTCGCTCATCTACGTCCTCGTGGACAGCGTAGCGCAGATCGGGGCGCTCTCCGGGGCCACGGAGAGCTTCTTGGAGCTTCTGGCGGCCTGGTTCCGGTTCTATGCGGCGCAGTTGCCGATCCTCTTCTGCCGCGTCCTTGGTGCGGTGACCGCCGTCGCCAGCGCGGCGTTCACCGTGACGCTCCTCCAGCGAGCCAACGAGATCGCCCCCGTCCTCGCCGCCGGGATCAGCCTCCGGAGGCTCCTGGCGCCCGTCCTGGCGATGGCGACCCTCTCCGCCGCGGCGTCGTTGGCCGTCCAGGAGCTGTGGATACCCGCCAACCGCGAAGAGATCCGCGAAGCGAAGGCCCCGGGAAAAGGCCGAGCGATCGCCTTCCATCCGACGTTTTTCGACGCGAAGAACCGCGTCTTGGTTGTCCTGCGCCGCTACAACCTCCGCACGTTCCACGGCGAGGGCGTGCTGGTCCACTCGCTCTCGCCCGGCGACGGTCCTTCATCCGGCGAAGGGAAGCAGTTCACCATCGAAGCCCGGAGCGTGCAGTGGGTCGAGGAAACGAAAAGCTGGATGCTCGAGGACGGGTTCATCCAGGAGTACGACGCAAGCGGGGCGTTGATCCCCGTCGCCCCTCAACCGGGCGCGAGCGGCCCGCCGGCATCCCTCCCGGGCGCTCCGGAGCGCGATCCGGCGGCGGGCAAGCTCATTCGGTCCTTCGAGCGACAAGCTCTGACCGACCTCGTGGCGGTCGACATGCTTCCTTCCGACATCGAGGACCGGGACGTTCAGGAGTCGTTCCTCTGGTTCTCGGAGGTCTGGGAGAAGCTCCGCCGCTCTCCCGACTCCTTCCGATGGCGGATCAAACTCTACGGAAGGCTCGCGGACCCGCTCCACGGGCTCATCCTCGTGCTCCTGGGGCTCCCCCTCATCCTCGGACGAGGCAGCCGCAACGTCTTCCTGAGCGCCATCGCGACCGTGGTCCTCTGCGCGCTCTACTTCATGGCCTACACGATGTTCATCCACCTCGGAAACCGCGAAGCCCTGCCGCCTAGCCTCGCCTGCGGCCTCGCGCCGCTGATCTTCGGGTCGCTGGGGGCGACGATGTTCGTGGGGATGAGGACGTGAGGAGCCTTTCCCTCCCCCGAACGCCGCCGATATAATGCTCCGCTTCATCGTCGACCTGTGCCGAGGCCCGTGCCGCGGCCCGCAAACAGAAAGCATGCCCATGCCCGAGACACCTCTACCCGACTGGAACGCACTGAGCTTCGCCTTTACTCCGACCGACGCGTACTTCCGCTGCGATGGCGACACGCGGCGCAAGCCGATCTGGGAGGAAGGTGAATTCCTTCCGTTCGGAGAGGTTTCCTTCTCCCCCGCGGCGGCGTTCATGAGCTACGGCCTCGGCATCTTCGAAGGGCTCAAGGCGCAGCGCGCGAAAGACGGCCGCGTGCTCCTCTTCCGCCATCGCGACAACGCCGAGCGATTCCGCCGCTCGGCCGAGCGGCTCCTCCTGGAGCCGTTCCCCGCCGAACAGTTCGTCTCGGCTTGCGAGGAGACCACGCGCCGGAACCTGCGCTTCGTCCCGCCCCACGGGAAGGGCTCGCTCTACCTGCGGCCGACGGAGCACGCCGTCGAGCCAAAGCTCGGCCTCGGTCCGTGCTCTCAGTTCCTCGTTTTGATCTACGCCTGCCCGGTGGGGGGCTACTTCGCCAAGAGCGGCGCGAAGGCCGCCGCGAAGCCGGCCGCGGTGCCTTCTCCTGAGGGCGTGCGGCTCCGGGTCCTCGAGCAGGGGCGCGTCGCCCCTGGAGGGACCGGCGCCTCCAAGGCGATGGGCAACTACGCGGGCGGCATCGCGGTCGCGGCCCCCTGGAAACAGCAGGGATTCGACGACGTCCTCTACCTGGACGCGAGGCATCTGTGCTTCCTGACCGAGACGAGCGGCTCGAACGTCTTCGTGAAGCTCCGCTCGGGCACCCTGGTCACTCCGCCGCTCGACGACCAGATCCTCGCCGGCATCACGCGCGACTCCGCAATCCGGGCGGCGCGGGAGCTTCTCGGCGTCAAGGTCGATGAGCGGCCGCTTCCGATCGAGGAGGTCCTCTCCGAGGGCGAGGAGATGTTCTGCACGGGCACCGCCTGGACGCTCCAGTCGGTCCGCGAGCTGGTCCATAAGGGAAAAGAGCACGCCTTCGCCAAGACCGAGTTACGCCGGGAGCTTTTGGATATCATCCGGGGCATACAGACCGGCGCGAGGCCGGATCCGTTCGGCTGGACCACCGAGGTCAAGGCGGAAGTCGAGGCCGCTGCACGGCGCTGAGCGCGCACCGCGGCCTCTCCATCGAGCCTCGCGGCGACCGGCGGAGAACTTTCGGCGCTTCTTCGGTTTCAGAACAAAGGACCTCTCCATGGGCGATCGTTTCCACGACATCCGAGACCATCTTGATGCAATCGACGCGGAGGTCCTCCGCCTCCTCGGCGAGCGGCGCAAGCTCAGCGTGGAGATGATCCGCACGAAGGAAGTCTCCAACAGCCCACTCAGAGACCAGAAGCGCGAGGAGGAGATGCTCGCCCGCCGCATCCAGGTCGGCCGAGCGCAGGGGCTCGACGCCCACTACGTCACGCGGGTCTTCCACGAGGTCATCGACGACTCGGTGCGCCTCCAGCAGGACTACCTCCTCCGCCGCGGGAGCGGCGAGAGCTCCACCGCGGCGATCCGGGTCGCGTTCCAGGGGATCGAAGGGGCGTACAGCCATCTCGCGGCCAAGCAGTTCTTCGCCGCCGATGCGGACCGCCTCGCGTTCGTCGGACTTCCCACCTTCGCCGAGGTCATTCGAGCCGTGGAGGACGGTGCGGCCGATCTCGCCATGCTGCCCGTCGAGAACACCACGGCGGGGAGCATCAACGAGGTCTACGACCTCCTCTCCCGTACCCGGCTATCGATCATCGGGGAAGAGAAGTTCAAGGTCGAGCACTGCCTCGTCGCCCACGAGGACGTGCCGCTCGCCAACATCCGCCGCATCTTCTCCCACCCGCAAGCGCTGGCGCAGTGCTCGGTCTTCATCTCGCAGCTCCCGAACTGCCGCGTGGAGGCCTACACCGACACCGCCATGTCGGTGAAGCGGATCCAGGAGGACCGAAACCCCGAGCAAGCCGCCGTCGCGAGCGAGGAGGCGGCGCGGATCTTCAATCTGAAGGTCTTGAAGCGCGGCATCGCCAACCAGCGCGAAAATTACACGCGGTTCCTCGTGGCCGCTCTCCAGCCGCGCCCCGTGGATGTGCGGATTCCGGCCAAGACCTCGCTGGTCATGGCCACGAACCACACCTACGGCTCGCTCGTCGATGCGCTGCTCGTCTTCAAGGAGCGCAAGATCAACCTCACCAAGCTCGAGTCGCGGCCGATCCTCGGCACGCCCTGGGAGGAGCTGTTCTACGTCGACTTCGACGGCAACCTGGCCGAGGAGCGGATCAGCGCCGCCATGGAGGAGCTGACGAAGCACACTCGCTTCCTCAAGGTGCTCGGCTCCTACCCCGCCAAGGACGTTCCGCGCACCGCGCCGGCCCCGGCGGCGATGTCCGCCGGCGCGGCGGCCGTCGAGAGCGCGACCGAGCCGGTTTCAGACTCCGCGCCTGCGAAAAAACCGCCCTCGAAGAAAGGCTACAAGCTCGCGAGCCGGGAGCACAAGACCGACGACACGATCGTACAGGTCAAGGGCGTCAAGATCGGCGGCGAGGGGTTCGTCGTCATCGCCGGTCCTTGCTCGGTCGAATCGCGCGACCAGATCCGCACGTGCGCCCGCCAGGTGAAGGAGTGCGGGGCGCAGGTCTTGCGCGGGGGATGCTTCAAGCCGCGGACGTCGCCGTACAGTTTCCAGGGGCTCGGCTGGGAAGGGCTCGACCTCCTGGCGGAGGCGGGCCGAGAATTCGGCCTGCCGATCGTCACCGAAGTGCTCTCCCCCTCGGACGTCGAGAGAGTCGCTCAGGGATCCGACCTGCTCCAGATCGGCGCCCGCAACATGCAGAATTTCTCTCTTCTCAACGAGGTCGGGCGCGTCAACCGGCCGGTCGTCCTGAAGCGCGGCCTCATGTCGAGCATCGACGAGCTGCTCCACGCCGCGGAGTACATCCTGGCCCGCGGGAACATGCAGGTCATCCTCTGCGAGCGGGGCATCCGCACCTTCGAGACGGCCACCCGCAGCACGCTCGACATCAGCGCCGTTCCGGCCCTTGGCGAGTTGACGCACCTGCCGGTTCTCGTCGATCCGTCCCATGCGGCCGGCGAGAGATCCCTGGTCCCGCCGCTGGCCAAGGCAGCCCGAGCCGTCGGAGCCCATGGGGTGATGGTGGAGATCCACCCGGAGCCGGAGAAGGCGCTCAGCGACGGCCCCCAGGCCATGAGATTTCCGGAATTTGCCCGCCTGATGGCCGAGCTGCACCGGTAGGACTCCGGCAGCTGGGAAGCGGATTCATCACTCTCGAACCTCACAAGGCGGCTCTAATTTCCCTGCTCTAATTTCCCCCTTGACACGAACCGAAGAACCTATAGAGTTTTGATTCACTTTGATTTGGGCGGTCTGGGGAACAGCGGACTTGAGTAGAGTGATTCCATCCATCATGGGAACATCCAGAAGCTCGATAGTGAGGGGCGGAAGCCGCCATCCGGCGCGCGATGGTCGCTCCACCTTCGTTTCTGCCTCCCTCGTCATTCGCAGGGTTCTGCTTAGCGTACGCCCCATCCTCAGCCTTCGGGCGGAGGTGGGTGGCTTCTGAGGGAGTCGTTCCTGGAAGTGCCCGCCGCCGCAAGGTGAGCGGGATTTTTTTTTGGCGTGAGGTCGACGAAAGAGCGCCGGAGTCGAAAAGGTCCGGCGAAGGAAATCATGAAGAGGGTCCTGATCTTCGATACCACCCTTCGTGATGGGGAACAAAGCCCCGGTGCCAGCCTGAACGTCGACGAGAAGGTGGTCATCGCCAAAGCCCTTGAGAGCCTCGGGGTGGACATCATCGAAGCAGGCTTCCCCATCACTTCCGCGGGAGATTTCGAAGGGGTCAAGCGCATCGCCGAGAGCGTCCATCGGCCCGTCATCTGCGGGCTGGCGCGGGCGACGGACAAGGACATCGATGCGGCGGGGCGCGCCCTGGCGGCCGCTCCCCGAAAGCGCATCCACACGTTCATCGCGACGTCCCCCATCCACATGGAGAAGAAGCTGCGGAAAAGCCCGGCCGAAGTGCTGGAGCTGGCTCAGATCGCCGTGCGAAAGGCCCGCGAGTACACCGACGACGTCGAGTTTTCGCCGGAGGACGCCACGCGGAGCGAGGTTGATTTCCTCTGTCAGGTCATCGAAGCGGCCGTCGACGCCGGCGCGACGACGATCAATATCCCGGACACCGTCGGCTACACGGTGCCCGATGCGTTCGCCGCGCGCATCCGCCACATCCTGACCCACGTGCCCAATATCCGCAAAGCGGTCGTCAGCGTGCATTGCCACAATGACCTCGGCCTCGCCGTGGCCAACTCGCTCGCCGCCGTACAGGCCGGCGCGACGCAGGTCGAGTGCACGATCAACGGGATCGGCGAGCGGGCCGGGAATGCGTCGCTTGAGGAGATCGTGATGGCGATCCGCCAGCACCCGCAGGTCTACCAGGTCGACACGGGGATCGAGACCCGCGAGATCTGGAACACGAGCCGGCTCGTGTCGAACCTCACCGGCCTCGAGGTCCAGCGGAACAAGGCGATCGTTGGCGAGAACGCCTTCGCCCACGAGTCGGGCATCCACCAGCACGGCGTCATCCAGGACCGCCAGACGTACGAGACGATCTGCGCCGAGGACGTGGGGTGGCAGGGCAACCAGCTCGTCATCGGCAAGCACTCGGGCAAGCACGGCGTCGAGCGCGTCCTGCGGGAGCGCGGCTACTCCCTCGAGGAGGAGCAGCTCCTCGAAGTCGTGCGGAGGGTGAAGGAGTTCACCGACCGCAAGAAGAACGTCGAAGAGGATGACGTCGTCGCCATCGCTCGCGACGTGATGAACGACCTCTCGCCCGAGGAGCAGCTCATCATCCTCCGTGAGGTCTCGGTGATGACCGGCAACGGCTTCACGCCGTCGGCCACCATCAAGCTCAGCCTCGAGGACAAGGATGTCGTGGGCACCGGCACCGGCGTCGGCCCGGTGGACGCGGCCGCCCAGGCGCTGAGCTCGATCATCCGGGCCCACGTCGGCCCGACGCTCCGACTGGCCGAATACGGCCTCAAGGCCATAACGGGCGGCACGGATGCGCTCGCCACGGCCGCGATCCGCTTCGAGGATGAAAACGGCGGCCAGTTCCGCGGCGAGGCGGTCAACGCGGACGTAATCATCGCCTCGGTGCAGGCGATGGTGAAGGGCGCCAATCGGGCGATGAATTTCCGGAAGGGCTTGGGGAAGCGGAACGGCTCGTCCCGCGTGCCCGCCGCCGAGGGGGAACCGCTCGCCTCTCCGCTCGGCCCGACGACCGGAAGAAGGGAAATCGGATCGGAACGCTGAAAGGGAAGCTCTCGATGAAACCGCACAAGGAGACCGCCAAAGATAGGACAAAGGAGAGCGCCAAGGAAAGCGCCAAAGAAGGCACTGAGGCGCGGTCCAAGGTCCAGGTCGGGGAACCTCCTCGGGAAATGAGAGGGGCGGAGATGGTGTTCCAGTCCCTTGTCGACGAGGGCGTGGACGTCGTCTTCGGCTATCCCGGAGGCGCCATCATGCCGGTCTACGATGCGCTCCTCGACGCGCCGACGATCAAGCACATCCTTGTGCGGCACGAGCAAGGGGCCGCCCACATGGCGGATGGGTACGCCCGCGCCTCGGGTCAAGTCGGCGTCTGCATCGCCACATCCGGACCGGGGGCGACCAACCTCGTGACGGGGATCGCCACGGCCTACATGGACTCCTCGCCCGTCATCGCCATCACCGGGCAGGTGCCCAGCCACATGATCGGGACGGACGCATTCCAGGAAGCGGATGTCTTCGGGCTGTCGATTCCGATCACGAAGCACTCCTACCTCGTGCGCCGGACGGTCGATATCCCGCGCGTCTTCGCCGAGGCGTTCTACATCTCCCGGACGGGGCGTCCGGGGCCGGTCTGGATCGACATCCCCAAGGACATCCAGAACCAGCGCGGACCGTATCTGCGGCCGGACAAGATCTTCCTGCCCGGCTACTCGGTGCCGGGGCCGGCCGATGAGCGCGAGATCGACCGTGTGATCTCGGCTTTGCAGGCCGCGAAACGGCCGGTGCTCTACATCGGCGGAGGCGCGATCGCGAGCGGCGCGGCGGAGGCGATCGAACGGCTCGTCATGCGCACCGGTATCCCGATCACCACGACCTTGATGGGGTTGGGGGCCATCCCCCGCTTCCACGAGTACTCCCTCGGAATGCTCGGGATGCACGGGGCGCTCTACACCAACCGCGCGATGAACGAAGCGGACCTGGTGATCGCCGCGGGAGCCCGCTTCGACGACCGGGTCACCGGCAAGAAGGACACCTTCGTCCGCAGGGCCAAGGTGATTCACATCGATATCGACCCAGCGGAGCACTCGAAGAACATCCACACCCATATCCCCGTCTGCGGCGACCTTCGCATGGTCTTCGAGCAGATCCTGGCGCGCCTCGGCGGAATTGACCCGCAGTCGAACGGCCATCCGGTCCACCTGCGCGACTTCGGCGACTGGCGGCGCACGATCGAGAGCTGGAAGGAGCTGCATCCGCTCCCCTATTTCCGGAAAGAGTCCACCGGCTCCGAGAACAACATCTCGCCGCGGTACATCATTGAGGAGTTGGGGAGGCTCGCGGGCCCTGATGCGATCGTCACCACCGACGTCGGGCAGCATCAGATGTGGGCGGCCCAGTACTACCCGGTCGTCCGCCCGCGGACCTGGATCACGTCGGGCGGCCTCGGCACGATGGGCTTCGGGTTCCCGGCGGCCGTCGGGATCAAGCTGAAGTTCCCGGACCGTCCGGTGGTCTGCATCTCCGGCGACGGCGGCATGCAGATGAACATCCAGGAGATGACGACGGCGGTCTCGAACAAGCTCGGGATCGTCGTGGCGATCTTCGACAACCAGGCGCTCGGAATGGTCCGGCAGTGGCAGCACCTCTTCCACGGGAAGCGCTACTCATCGATCGACCTCTCCGACAACCCGGATTTCGTCAAGCTGGCCGAGGCCTACGGCGGCTTGGGGCGAGACGTCGCGAAGCCCGAGGACGTGGCGCCGGCCATCGAGGAGGCCCTGGGACGCAATCTACCGACGCTCCTGCGGTTCCGGATCCGGAACGAAGAGAACGTCTTCCCCATCGTCCCGTCCGGGGGTTCGAACGATGATGCCATCGGGGAGGCGAACGAATGCGAGTGACCACCATTGCGATGTTGACGGAGAACCGCCCGGGCGTCCTCGCCCGGGTGTGCCACCTCTTCAGCCGCCGCGGGTTCAACCTGCTCTCGGTCTGTGCCGAGCGGACGGACCGCTTCGAGACCTATTGCATCACGGTCGTGGTCCGCTGCGATGACGAGCCGACCCTGGAGCAGATCCGCAAGCAGCTCAGGAAGCTCATCGACGTGGAGGAGGTCACGATTCTCTCCAACACGCCGGCCGCCCCCACCGTTGAGCGCCAGGTCGCCCTCGTCAAGGTCGCGGTCGACAGCGGCCAGAGGGACAGACTCGTGGCCGACGCCAAGCACTTCGGGGCCGCCGTGGCTGACATGGGCCCCACCACGATCACGTTCGAGATCACGAGCGAAGAGTTTCGCATCGAGTCCTTCATGAAGATGCTGGAGTCGAATCGGATCATCGAGGTCGTGCGCTCGGGCAAGATCGGCCTCTTCAAGGGCGACCGCCCGTGCTTCTCCGACCAGCCGGCCTCCACCGCGGTGGGGATCTGAGCTTTCGCCTCGAGTGAAAAGCCATGAGCGGTCCGGGTAACGGCAAGGTTCTCATCTACGACACCACCCTGCGCGACGGCTCGCAGGGAGAAGGGGTCAGCTTCTCCTGCGAAGACAAGCTGAAGATCCTTCGCTGCCTCGATCAGTTCAAGGTCGACATCGTCGAAGGGGGTTGGCCCGGATCGAATCCGAAGGACATCGATTTCTTCCGGGACGCCCGCAAGGAGCGCCTCCAGCACGCCCGGATCGCCGCTTTCGGCAGCACCGCCCGTCCGGGGAGGCCCGTTGAGGAGGATCCCAACCTGCGCGCGCTCCTCGATGTCGAGACGCCCGTCGTCACGATCTTCGGTAAGTCGTGGCGACTCCACGTGACGGACGTACTGCGGATCGATCCGGCGGAGAACCGGCGCCTCATCGAAGAGTCGGTCCGCTTCCTCCGCGGCGCCGGCCGTGAGGTCCTCTACGATGCCGAGCACTTCTTCGACGGGTTCCAGGACGACCCCGAGCACGCGCTGGCGACGCTCGATGCCGCGCTCCAGGGCGGGGCGCAGTGCCTCGTCCTCTGCGACACCAACGGCGGGACGCTCACACACGTCGTGGGCGAGGCCGTCAGCCGTGTCATCGAGCGCTTCCCCGGGACGCCGATCGGGATCCACACCCACAACGACTCGGGCCTCGCGGTCGGAAACTCCCTCGAAGCGGTCCGCCGCGGGGCGGTCCACGTCCAGGGGACCTTCAACGGACTCGGAGAGCGCTGCGGCAACGCCGATCTCGCGGTCGTCATCCCCGACCTGATCTTGAAGATGGGGCGGACCCTCTCGACGACGAAGGACGGGCTCCGCAACCTCACGCACACGGCTCGGTACATCAGCGCGATCGCCAACACCAGCTTCCCCGAGAACCACCCGTTCACCGGGCAGATGGCCTTCGCCCACAAGGGCGGCGTGCACGCAAACTCGGTGATGAAGGTGCCGCGCAGTTACGAGCACATCGAACCCGAGGAAGTCGGAAACGCACGGCGGATCCTCATCAGCGAGCTGTCGGGCAAATCGAACATCGAGTTCTTCGCCGAGCAGGAGAAGATCGAGCTCAAAGAGCGCCCGGAGGCCGCGCGGCTGGCGGTCGAGGCGATCAAGACGCTAGAGAACCGGGGATACGTGTTCGAAGGGGCCGAGGCGTCCTCTTCGCTCGTCATATTGAAGGCCCTCGGCAAGCTCCCCGAGTATTTCGAGCTGGTGAGCTACCGCACGAACGTCCTCCACCCCGGGCCCGCCGGCTGCGCGACGTCGGAGGCCACCGTCAAGATCCGCGTGGGAGGAGCGGAGCACCTCGCCGCCGGAGAAGGCGTGGGCCCCGTGAATGCGCTCGATGCCGCCCTGCGCGCCGCGATCCGCCCGCTCTTCCCCGAAGTGAACGCCGTGAGGCTGAGCGACTACAAGGTCCGCGTCATCGACACGGGTTCGGGCACGTCGGCGAAGGTGAGAGTCCTCATCGAATCCACCGACTCGTTCCACGACCACTCGTGGGGAACGGTCGGAGTGAGCGAGAACATTATCGAGGCGTCGTGGGAAGCGCTCCGGGACAGCGTGATCTACGGCATTTACCACGCTCGCGCTCGGAACAAGACTCGCTAGCGCTGAAATCCCAGGGCTCGCTCAAGGCGCTCACCACGGAGTGCGTCGACCCCGCCTAGCGCGAGTCGCACTTTATAGAACGGCCCCTTCAGTGCCCGCGCGGCAGAGCGCAGAGGCCGAAAAAAAGCCCGCATGATGTTTTCAGGCATCCTGCGGGCTTAACCGGGCCGCCACGCACCAGTCATTTAGATTCTACATCGGCCCCGTGTTCTTGCCTACCCCCTCGATGAAGAACAAGTAAAACCCTTAGAAGCCCGATCGCTACCGCCGCCGCTGAAGTCGCGCTTTGATCCTGCGAGCTACCCGACTCCACCCTACCAAGTAAGAAATACTCGCCCAGGCGTGCGCAGTGGCCGTCCGCAGGACGCCATCCGTCTCCCAGCGACGGGCCGAAGAGAGGGCTGCACTTGGGAGCATCACGAATCTCCCGGCCCTCTTGAGCCGGCGGACGAGTTCGAAGTCCTCCATCGCCTCGTCCTTCCGATAACCTCCGAGCCGCAGGAAGACGTCGCGGCGAGCAAAGATCCCCTGGTCTCCGAACGGACCAAATCCGACCCGGTTGCGGAGGTTGGCTCCGAACTCCACGATCCGATAAACCGGCCGAGGCGAGTCGAGGCCGAACCGGAACGCGCCCCCCACGACTTCCGGCTCGCTGAGCGCCCGCTCGATGGCCTCTAAGCCATCGGGGGGCAGTTCGAGGTCGGCATAATGAAACAGGAGGATATCGCCCGTCGCGACTTCGGCGCCGCGGTTGAGCTGGGCCGCCAGCCCGCCGGGCTGCTCAATGACGATCAAGTCGATGAGCCGAGCCTTCTTGGCATTCAAGAGGGACCGTGTGGCGTCGGTGCTGCCCCCATCGACCACAATCAGCTCGTGGGCGGGTCCTCCGGCCAGGCGATCGAGGGTGGCCTCGATCTTGCCGGCCTCGTTCAGCGTGGGAACGATGACCGATAAACGGATCGCTTCCAAAGATTCAGGTCCCGAGTTTCGCGCAAGGAAGGTACAGAAAGGATAGAGTGTTTGATTTTAAACCACTCGATTGCTAAATTAAGGCAACGCAAAAGCTTAAACTTGCTATTCGAGCGACCGATTCTCATGACGCAACCACCCCCTCCCCCCCCGTTCGACTCGGAAACCCAGGAGATGACCCGGGCGCGGGAGACGTTCATCGGTCCCTACCGAAATGAACTGAAAATCGGCGAGGGCGGGATGGGAGTAGTCTACAAATGCTTCGACCCGAAGCTCAAGCGATTCGTCGCGGTGAAGGTACTCAAGGACAAGTACGCGCGGGAGAGCCGCCACCACGACCGCCTCCAGCGCGAGGCCCAGTCGATCGCGGCCGTCTCCCACCTGAACATCGCGCAGATCTACGCGATCGAGACCTCGGGCGACGGCCCGCCCTACCTCGTCATGGAGTATGTCGACGGATCCTCGGCTGAGATTCTCCTCAAGGGCGGCGGGGATGTCCCATGCGAGCGGGTCCTCACCATCGCCCGCGGGGTCGCAGCCGGGCTCCGCGCCGCCTTCCGGAAGAAGATCGTCCACCGGGACATCAAGCCCTCCAACATCCTCATCGGGGGCGACGGGACCGTGAAGATCGTCGACTTCGGTCTCGCCAAGGAGATCGAAGGGGCGAAGTCGCTCACCGACGAAGGCGTGGTGCTGGGAACCCCCCATTACATCTCTCCCGAACAGGGGAAGGGACGGCCGGTCGATCACCGTTCGGACATGTACTCCCTCGGAGCGACCCTTTACCACCTCCTCGCCGGACGGCCGCCCTTCGATGGGGACACACAGGTGGCCGTCATCGTCGCCCACATCAACGAGACGCCGAAGCCCCCTCACGAGGTCCGCAGGGACGTCCCCGAGAGCCTCTCCTTCGTCATCGGGCGCATGATGGCGAAGGACCCCGCGCAGCGGTACGAGACCTACGATCTCCTGATCGACGATCTCGACCGCCTGGCCCGCGGCGAGCCGATCCATCCGTCGACCGCGGCGCAGGGACGGGTCACGTATCGCCCGCAGAAGCAAATGACGCCTGTCTTCTCCTGGGCTCTGGCGGCTGTGGCGACGGTGGCGGCGGCGCTGGCGATTGCGGTGGCGGTCCGTTCGGGCGGGGGCTCGCTTTCCCCCGGTGATCCCCGCAGGCTGGGGAGCTGGTACATGCCGGCGATCGACGGCGCGGAGTGCCTCGACCTGCGCTTCGAGGAGTTGCCGGCCGGCTTGACCCGGACCGAGGCGATCCACTCCCTTTTCCTCTTCGCAAAGAGGGATGAGCCGCAGATCGCCATCGAGTCGCGGCGGCTCCTTCTCAAGGAGACGCAGTCGCCCGTGGCGCTTCAGTTTGGCTTCTCCAGAATCGACGAGGTGGGGCTCGTTGGACTCAAGGCCGAGGGGGCGGAGGACATCTCGATCGCCATCGTCGATCCCGATGACGCCCGGCGCCGCTCACTTCTCTTCGTCGTATCGGGCGGCCAGCCGCGGTCCGGTGGAAGGGCCGGCGCCCCGCCGACGGCGGAGCCGATCCGGGCCACGCGCAACGGCGAGAAGGTCGGGTTCGGCGCTCCGCTGCCCCGAGCGCCCCTCCTCGAAGCCGGCGCGTTCGACCTCGCGATCCGCTTCAAGGTGGAGGGGACGGCTACCCGCGTCCATTTCGACATCCATCGCGCCTCGGTGATTGCCGAGTCGCTCCTCGCCATCGGCTCCGGCTCGGATGGTTCGGGAGGCCCGGAAGGCAGCCGCGGGCCGCGTCTCCCGGGGACCGATTGGAACAGCGGCGTCCTGCTCATCTGGGCCCCCTCGCCGCTCGGGCGCGGATCGATCGCGTTCGATCGGCTCCGCATAGTGGGAAGCGTCGACCGGCGGCGCGACGTTCGGAAGATCCCCTGGGACGTGCGTCCCCAGCGCGGGACGGAAATCGGGAGCGCAGAGCATGGCTCGTTTGATCGTCGTTGAGGGGCCGGACCGCGGCTGCGAGTTCGCCCTGGCCGACGAGCCGGGCGGCTCGGTCATCGTGGGCCGGGATCCTCGCAACCCGGTCCCCTTAAACGACGGCTCCGTGTCGCGGGAGCACTTGAGAATCGAGTTCACCGGTCGAGGCTACCGGTTGATCGACCTCGGCAGCAAGAACCGCACGTTCTTGAATGGCGAGCCCGTACGCGAATGGGCCCTCCGGCACGGGGACCGGATCGGCATCGGCGACACCGAGCTTCGGTTCGAGGACGATCGAGCCTTCGTCGAGGAGGAGGGGTTCGAGACGACGATCATGAAGGAGATTCGCGGCCCGGCCGCGATCGAAGGCATCCTGGGAGACCTCGACCCCAAGAAAGTGGCCCGGGACGAGCGGCTCGGCGGCGTCCTGGAGAGCATCCGGAAGCTCTTCTCGCTCTCTCGGACCCTCTCTGGAAGCGAAAGCCTCGCGCATCTCTACGCGGAGCTGGTGTCCATTCTCGGATCGACCCTCCAGGCGGACCACGGGGCGGTCCTCACGTTCGATGCGGGCCGCTGGTCCCCGGCTGCCATCCTGAATGCAGAGACGAAAACCGGCCGAGGATCCCCCTCTGGGGACCACGCAGGCCCCGGGCAGGCCTCCTGCCTGACGGTGAGCGAGTCGATCGTGCGGCGGGCGGCGGAGGAAGGGAAGGCGGTCCTCTCGGCCAACACGCTGCGCGATGTCCGCTTTCGCGAGAAGGAAAGCGTGGTCGACGCCGGGATTTTCTCGGCCATGGCGGCGCCGATCCTTGCTTCCGCCAGATCGGGAGAGGCGGGGCGGGCCGGGGAATCCCGCGCCGGGCCCCCTTCATCCACTCTCGGGGTGATTTACCTCGACCGCCGCGGCGCGGACCGCCCCTTCACCGAGAAAGACCTCGAGGTCCTCTCCGCCGCCGCCGAACAAGCAAGCGCCGTGGCGGGGCCGCGGGAGGAGGCCGACCGGCTCCGAAACGAGAAAGAGGACCTCCTCCGGACGATTTTCGACTCGAAACGGATCGTGGGGCGCTCGCGGGCCGTCGGCGACGTGCTCGAGTTCATCCGCAGGGCCGCCCCGGCCTCGCAGACGGTCCTCATCCGCGGCGAGACGGGCACCGGCAAGGAGCTGGTGGCCATGGCGATCCACTACCAGAGTCCGCGGCGCGGAAAGCCTTTCATCCCGGTCAATTGCGCCGCAATCCCCGAAAACCTCATGGAGAGCGAGCTGTTCGGCCACGAGAAGGGGGCCTTCACGGGCGCCGCTTCGCGCCGTAAGGGTAAGTTCGAGCTGGCCGACGGCGGCACCGTCTTCCTCGACGAGGTCGCGGAGATGGCCGCCGGCTGCCAGGCCAAGCTCCTGAGGCTCCTCGAAGACCGCCGGTTCGAGCGCCTGGGCGGCTCGGAGGTCGTCAAGGTCGACGTACGGATCATCGCCGCGACGAACAAGGACCTCGCGAAGGCCTTGGCCGCGGGCCAGTTCCGCGAGGATCTCTTCTACCGTCTCAATGTGCTCGGCGTGACGCTTCCTCCCCTCAGGGAGCGTCCCGAGGACATCCCGCTCCTCGTGCAGCACTTCCTCGATGGCGCGGGCGGACTGAGGCGGAGCTTTTCCCCTGAAGCGATCGAGAAGCTCCAGACTTTCTCGTGGCCGGGCAACATCCGGCAGCTCAAGAACGCGATCGAGAGCGCGCTCGTCCTCGGGAACGGCACGGTCGTCGGTCCCGAGGACATCGTCCTGGCGGTTCAGCCGAACGTTCCGGCCGCTTCGGAGCGGGGCCCAGGGAGGCCGGGCGAAGCCTCGCCCGAGCGGTGGGAGCGGGCGACGCTCGAAGAGGTCCAGCGGCGGCACATCCAGCGCGTCCTCGAGCACACAGGCGGCAACAAGAAAAAGGCGGCGGAGATCCTCGGCATCGAGCGGTGCACTCTTTACGCCAAGCTCAAGTCGCTCTCCCTCCAGCCGCCTTCGAAAACCGCGGGGGATGACGACGAGACCAGGGAGGAGGAATTCCAATGAACGGACGGACGGAAGCTCGACCACGGAGGACACGGAGGATCACAGAAAGAACACTTGGTCGCGGCCTGAACCTCCTCTGTGTACCTCTGTGTCCTCTGTGGTTATTCCTCTTCGTAGCCGCCGTGGAGGATGGTCCCGAGGACAAGAAGGCGAAAAAGACCGCCGTGAAGCCCGCAAAGAAGGAACCAGCCGTCCGGAAGGCTCCTCCCGAGTCCCTTCCCCTCCCCTCGGCCGGCGAGTACCCCGTGGAGAAGCTCCTCGACATGGCTGCGATCCTCTGGGGCATGCCGGTGGTGACCGATGGCCGGAGCGTCGACGAAGCCAAGGTGCTGATCCCACCGGAGCGTGCGGGAGGCGAGGTGAAGCGCAAGGACCTTGAGAATCTCCTCCGTACGTTCCGGGTCTATCTCCACACGCTCGAAACGGAGGAGGGGCCGGCGCTCGTGGCCACGCGCAGCGCCGCCTGGGCTCCGGAGCGGTTCGTTCCGACCTACACGCGCCGCTTCGCCGTCCGCTCGCGGAAGTTCGATGCGATCGTGACGGAGGTGAAGGGCTTCCTGGCGAAGCGGAACGACGAAGCTCTTCCCGGTTCGCCCCCCGCGGGCGCCGCGGCGAACCCTCAGACCCACACAATCATCGTTCGGGCCCCATCGCGCAAGACGCTCGCCGGCGTCGAGGCGATCATCCAGAAGGGCGAGGAGCCGGATCCTTCGGAGGCTCGCCTGTACACCTACCGGCCGCGCCATCGCCCGGCACGCCAGCTTGTCGAGTTCGCCCGCAAGGCGCTGAGCGAAGAGGAAGCGAAGGAGGTCTCCATCGTGGCCTCCGGAACCGGCAACACCCTCCTGGTCCGGGCGAGTGAAGAGGTCTACCGGCGGATCGAAGAGACCATCAAGCGGCACGACGTCCCGCAGCTCCCCACGGCCAAGGAAACGAAGCGTGGAGAGGTTCGCCGGCCCTGACGGCCTGAGAGCGGCGATATGCCGCCGCGTGGAGGGCTTGATCGCACAGAGGCCGCCCGCCGCGGCCGGCTTCATTGCCGCGTTCTTGGCGGGCGGATAAGCCGCCCGAGGACGATCCGGGCTCGCAACCTCGATTCAATCGGGCGAGCTTCATCCGCGTTGAAACGCGCCGGATCCGCGGGACGTCCGGCATTGTTCAGTCGCCACGCAGGCGCTGGCCTTGCCTCAACCGCCGGCAGGCTCCCTGAAGTGGGCAATCTGCGGCCTGCGGGGCGGCCGAGCGAGGGCGACGCACTCCGTGGTTGGCGCCTTGCTCCAGCGGTGAAATGTGTGGCGGGTGAACGGTTACTCGTGTCGCCGGCTGTGTCGATTTCAAACGGCCTGTTTCGGAGGCCACCAACACTTCGACCGGCTCGTCGGCTTGAGGCCGCGAGTGCTCCTTGGTGGCTCCTGCAAACAAGCTCGCGAAACCCCACTGGTCAAAACGCTTAGAAACTCCTTTTATCGGCCAGCGTAGGAGGAGACGTAACCCCCAGTTGTGGGTCAGGGATTTGCTGTGCTAGCTGCGGTCGCCTGCCGATTTACAGGAAGATCCCGGCACGTGCCTCGGATCTAAAGGCAAGCGGAGGAGGAGAAGGGTCATCCTGGTGCCCAAAGGAGACTGGGTTATGTCGACGAACCTCTCGAACCGCATGTTGAACGACGGGCTTTTGAACCGTGGGAAGAGGCCTGAGGGCCGGTTCCTTTCGCTCTGTCTGTCCGCGATTCTCTCGCTCGCCCTCCACGGACCCGCCGGCGCGGGAGAAGAGCCGACTTCCGCCCCGCAGGCCTCACCGGCCAGTCCAGCGGCGAAGCCGTCGACGAAGCCCGCGAACAAGAAGGTTGCGACGGGCCCCGGAACGCCGACGCGCTCCACGAAGCGCGCCGCAAAGGCTGCAGCCGGCCAGACACCGCCCACGCCGACGGAGCCCTTGCCGATAGAAACTGCACCGCCGGCGCCTGCAACAACGAAGACCGCGCAGCCCACGAAGGCCAAGACGGCCGCCAAGACCGCACCTGCCGCCGCGAAGGGAGTCCTCCTCGCGCAGAACACGCCGCCCGCGCCGAAGGATCCGGCTCTCGAGCCGGCTCCCGAAAAGGATGCCGAAAAGGGCGCTGAAAAGGGCGCCGCGAAGAAGAACGGCAAGGCTGAAAAAACCGAAAAGGGCGCCAAGGCCGCCGCTCCGGCGGCTCCGGCTCCTGGATCTACGACGGGCACGCAGCCGCGCCCGACGCCGACCCCGGCGGGGCCGGCCCCGCGCCCCCCCGGTGCCCAGCCCGCGGGTGCACAGCCGGCCGGCGCGCAGCCGGCAGGACAGGCTCCCGCCAATCAACCCGGCGCAGCGGCGGGCGGAGCCGCCGCGGCCGGCAGGGAGGACACGACGCCAGCCATCATCCTCCCCGAGCCGGGTCAGGAAAGAAGAAAGGTCTTGATCAGCGAGGGGAAGATTCCGCTCCTCCAATTCCTCAAATTCCTTGCAGACTATACCGGACTGCCGCTCCTGCACGACTCGACCGACCAGAACATCGCCACGAAGGAGATCCACATCGTCAGCGACATCCAGGCCGATGAGGAAGTGGCCAAGGCCCTCCTCGAGGTCAACCGCTTCCGGGTTTTCCGCGAAGTCCTGCCGAGCGGCAAGGAGATCATCAAGGTGGAATCGATGCAGCCTCAGGCCGCGATTCAGGAGGACGAGAAGGAGAAGCGGATCGTCGACAACCGCCCGGGTGCCTCCGCAGAAGAGGACATCACGGTACTGAAGAACAAGATCGCCGCCGATGAGTTCGCCACGATGGTCTTCGAGTTGAAGCACACGGCCCCCCGCGATGCCTCCGAGGCGCTCAATAGCCTCGTCGGTACCGGCGTGCGTGCCGCGGCACCCGGCGCGGCCGGCGCGCGTGGGACCAAGAGCTTCAGCATGGTGGAGATCAAGAACACCATGATGCTCGTCATCACGGCGAAGTTCGGCCTCCTCAACTACATCAAGCGGCTCCTCGAGCTGATCGATGTGCCGCTTCAGGAGCCGGACCGGATCATTCACATCATCGACATCCAGGAAGCCGACGCCGAGGAACTGAGGTCCACCATCGAGGAGTTCCTTCAAGGCCAGGGCGGGGGCCGCGGCGGGCGAAGCGGCATCGGAAGCCGCTCGCGCCTCCGTACTCCATCGGGCACTCCCGTGGCGACGCCGACCCCCGGCGGCGTCCCGGGGACGACGGCCGGCGGCACTCAGCAGGAGTACCGGACCAACCTCATCCCCGACTACCGGACGAACAAGATCATCGTCGAGACCTACTCGGAGCAGGACCTGCAGGACATCCTGATGCTCGTCAACGAACTGGATGTGCCCTACGACATGCGCCGGCTGCGGACCCACATCTACTACGTGCGCTACCTGAAGGCGACCGAGGTGGCGAACGACCTCCAGGCGCTCCTCTCTGGGGGCGTCGGCGGAGGCCTCACGGGGCTGCGCCGCGGCGCGGGCGGCGCGACGGGCGCTACGCGCGCCCGGGGGACGACCGCCCGCCGGACCACCGCCGGCCGTCTGGGAACCACACCCACACAGCCCGGAGTGGCCGGGACGCCCGGAGCGGGCGGGAGCCAGAACGCACCGATCCCGAGCCTCATTGTCCCGCACGAGCCGACCAATTCGCTCCTCATCCAGGCGGAGCCCGAGGAGTTCGACGAGATCCTGAACGTCCTCTCGAAGATCGACACGAAGCGGCGCCAGGTGTTCCTCGAAGCGGCCCTCGTGCAGGTGCAGGCGCAGTCGAGCCTCAACTACACGATCGAGCTTCTGGCCGGCAACCCGGACGATGAGGCCACGCGCGCGCTCTTCGCATCGTCCTTCAACCTCACCGGCATCGACTTCGAGAACTTCTCGCGCGTCGTGCCGGACCTCACCAATCCGGCCAGCGTCCCGGCCGGCGGCCTGGCGGCCATCATGCACCGCGGGAAGCTGCCCGCGATCGTCAGCTTCTTCAAGCAAAACCAGGACTCGCAGATCCTGGCGACGCCGTTCGTCTTGGCGGACGACAACAAGGAGAACTCCATCGAGGTCCTGGAGACACGGTACGTCGTCAACACGGCCACGGTGAACACCTCGACGACTTCCTCGCAGCAAGGAGAGCCGGCCGGCATCACGCTCGGTCTCACGCCGACGATCAGCGGCTCGGAAAAGGCCGTCTACCTCGAGCTGGACCTGACCGTCTCCGACTTCAACGATTCGGCCGCCGCCGTCTCCTCGGCCACTCCGACCCTCCCGCCGAAGAACGAGAACCACATGACCTCGGCGGTCACAATCCCCGACGGCAAGGTCTTCGTCGTGGGCGGCCTCACCCGCCAGGGCAAATCGAAGACCGTGCGGAAGGTCCCCCTCCTGGGCGATCTCCCGCTCATCGGCAAGCTCTTCCGTTCGGAGTCGACCGCGAGCAGCCAGAACAACCTCTACATATTCCTCCAGGCCCACATCCTCACCGATGAGGAGTTCCTGGACGGGCTCGACCTGACCCGCCAGGGGGAAAAGAAGCTGGAGGCGTTCGATCCGTCGATCCGGCCTGCCCAGTTCCAGGCACCGGCCGTCCAGAAGCCTCCCGCGGTCTCGGATGATGGCAGCGATCGGTACTTCGACACGAAGTCGAGGCCGGCGACGACCAGGCGGCGGGCGCCGCGCCCCCGCTCCAGCGGAACCACTTTCTCGACGCGCGAGCCGGCCGCCGCCACCGGGCAAGATGTCGGCGGCGGGACGGAGGCGAGCCCCAGACCGCGGGTCCCCTCCCGTTCCCCGGCTCCCGAGGCCCCAGCCAAACAGCCCCCTGCCGAACTGCCCTCAGCCGAAACGTCCACAGCCGAGCAGCCCACGCAGACGCGCGCCGCCCCCGCGCCAGCGGAAACGCACGGCTGGCTGCTCCCGCCTCCGAAAGACGACGGCGGCACGGGGTCCGGTCAGGAGTGAAAGCGTGAGGCTCAACCTCTTCAGTTCCCTCATTGCGGAAGGGCTCATCGACGAGAAGCAGCTCTCGGAGTGTCAGGATGTCGAGCGGGACACCGGCCAGCCGCTCGACCGCGTCCTGCGCACGAAGGGTTACATCTCGGAGGAGAACCTCCTCCAGTTCCTCGGCAAGGTCCTGCGCCTTCCCTACCGGACCGAGCTGGAGGCGGTGGAGGTGCCCAAGGAGTTCACGCAGCGGGTCCCGGCTCAGTTCGCCCGGAACTACAATCTGGTCGGACTCTCCCGCCAGAACGGCTCCTTCGAGGTTGCCACGTGCGATCCCCTCGACATCCACCCCATGGACGACCTGGCGGCGCTCCTCGGGGCCACGGTCACCCCCGTCCTCGCGCCGCGGGCCGAGATCACGTCGCTCATCAACAAGGCCTACCAGCGCTCCTCGACCGATGTGGACGAGCTCCTCGACGGCATCGAGGAAGACGACATGATCAACCTGACGAAGGTGATCGACGAGTCGGAGGACGTCCTCGACATCGCCAACAAGCCTCCGATCATCAAGCTGATGAACACGATCCTGTTCGAGGCGCTGAAGATCCGCGCCTCAGATATCCACCTCCAGCCCTACGCCGACCGGCTGCAGGTGCGCTACCGGATCGACGGCATCCTCTACGACTCGAAGGTGATCCCCAAGAAGTTCCAGGACGCCATCATCAGCCGCGTCAAGGTCATGGGGAAGATGGACATCGCCGAGCGGCGGCTCCCGCAGGACGGCCGCACGACGATCAAGGTGGGCGACGGAGAGGTCGACGTGCGCATCTCGTCGGTCCCCACATCGGCGGGCGAGCGCGTCGTCTTCCGCCTCCTCGACAAGAGCGCGCGCCTCTACCGGCTCGACGAGATCGGCCTCACCGAGGAGAACCTCGTCACGGTCCGAAAGCTCATCAACTACTCCCACGGGATCATCCTGATCACGGGGCCGACGGGCAGCGGCAAGACGACGACGCTCTACGGGGCGCTGGCGGAGATCGACTCGGACGAGAAGAACGTCATCACGATCGAGGACCCGATCGAGTACAACATCGAAGGAATCAGCCAGATCCAGGTGTCGAACAAGAAGGGGCTCACTTTCGCGTCGGGCCTCCGGTCCCTCATGCGCCAGGATCCGGACGTGATGATGGTCGGCGAGATCCGCGACGGCGAAACGGCCGGGATCGCGGTCCAGGCGGCCAACACCGGCCACCTGGTCTTCTCGACCCTGCACACGAACGACGCCCCCGGCGCCGTCACCCGCATGATCAACCTGGGGGTGGAGCCGTATCTCGTCGCTTCCGCGGTCATCGCCGTGATCGCGCAGCGCCTCGTGCGGTTGATCTGTCCGTATTGCAAAGAGTCCTTCGTTCCCACCGACGCCCAGATCGACGAGCTGGGGGCTACGCGGGCGAAGCTCAAGGACGGAGTCCTCTGGCGCGGGCGCGGCTGCGAGCAGTGCCTCGGGAGGGGACTCTACGACCGCACGGCGATCTATGAGGTCTTCTCCATCGACGAAGAGGCCCGCGATGAGATCATCTCCCGGACAAGCGCTTCGGTCATCAAGCAGCACGCGGTCGCTCGCGGGCTGAAGACCCTCCGCATGGACGGCGCCGCCAAGGTCCTCGAAGGCAAGACGACGATCGAGGAGGTCTTCCGGGTGACGCAGCTTGACGTCTTCTGATCGAATGCCGATTTGTAGCGGGTGTGACCGATGCCGATTTACCAGTACGCCGCACTCACGACCACCGGAAAGGTGAAGAAGGGCATCATCGACGCGGACACCGCGCGCGATGCCCGGGCGAAGCTCCGCGGCCAGCACTTCCACGTCACCGAGATGAAGGAAGTCGGCGAAAAGGCCGAGAAGCGGGCCGCCGCGGAGGCTTCCACGACGCTGGCGGGCATCCCGGTCAGCTTCAAGCTGCCCAAGCTGGAAAAGCGGGTCAAGGTGCGCGACCTGGCCGCCTTCACGCGGCAGTTCTCGACGCTCTTAAAGAGCGGCATCCAGCTCGCCGACGCCCTCGGCGCCCTGGTCGAGCAGGCGACCGACCGGGACCTCGAAAAGGTCCTCCGGAACGTCAAGGAAGACATCACGGGCGGCAGCAACCTCGCCGAAGCGCTTGCGAAGCACCCGCGTTACTTCTCCGACCTCTACGTGAACATGGTGCGGGCGGGCGAGGCCTCCGGGAGCCTCGACACGGTGCTCACCCGCATCGCCGACTACCTGCAGAAGCAGGCGAGCCTCCGCGGGAAGGTGGTGACGGCCATCACCTACCCGAGCGTCATGGTCGTCGTCGGGCTCGCGGTGGTCATCTTCCTCATGTCCTTCGTCGTCCCGAAGATCACGGAGGTCCTCAAGCAGCGGAACACGCCGCTCCCGTGGGTCACGGAAGTCTTGATGACGGTCTCGTCCTTCTTCGAGAACTTCTGGTGGCTGTTCCTCGTCGGCATTGCCGGCGCGTTCTTCGTCTTCCGGGGGATCATCTCCACGGCGCCGGGGCGGCTCAAGTTCGACACGCTGCTCCTCAGGCTGCCGCTCTTCGGGTCGCTCTTCTCCAAGCAGGCGATCTCGCGCTTCGCGATCACCTTCTCGACGCTCCTCAGGAGCGGCCTCCCGGCCCTCGACTCGCTCAAGATCGTCTCGATGGTCGTCAACAACGCCCGGCTCTCGCAGGTCATCAACGACATCCACACCCGCATCATCGAAGGAGCCGACATCGCGACACCGATCAAGAAGTCGAAGGTCTTCCCCCCCATGATCGGCTACATGGTGGCGGTGGGCGAGCAGAGCGGCCAGCTTGAGGACGTACTGGACCGGATCTCGGAGTCGTACGAGGAGGAGCTGGACCTTTCGATCCAGCGGCTCACGTCGCTCATCGAACCGGTGATCATCGTCTTCCTCGCGGTGATCGTAGGATTTATCATAGCGGCCGTGCTTCTCCCCCTGCTGGACTTCTCCGGCGTTAGTTAAAGAGAGGTGGACCATGAAAGCGATTCGCACCGGCGGCCCGAACGGGCCGGCCCTCGCGAGGAAGGGCTTTACGCTCCTCGAACTGATCGTTGTGATCACGATCATCGGCATCCTGGGCACCCTCGTGGTGGTCAAGGTCGGCGGCTTCACTGGGACGGCCAAGGTCACCAAGATAAAGAACGACATGCAGGCCATTTTCCGGGCCGCCGAGATCTACAAGGTCACCACCGGCGGCTTCCCTCAGTCGATCGACGAGCTGAAGAATCCTCCCCAGAACGCAGCAACCGGAAGCCAATCCACGGACCCGCTCTTGGACCAGAACGTCAAAGACCCTTGGAACAACGATTACCTCTATGAGATCGATTCGACCGGCAAGCCGGTCGTGCGGTGCTACGGCAAAGACGGCGCTCAGGGCGGCGAGGGCGACGACAAGGACTACTCGTATCCCGAAACCGAAGGAGCGTGACCTCTCTCGGTCGAATGTTTGAGACTCGAAGGGCACTTGGATGAGCACACCGGAGTGGACCAAACATCGCAATGGTGCCTCGCGGTGGAGGGACCCCTCGGCAGGGGCGTTCGCGCTCGTCGAGTGGATCCCCATCATCTCGATCAGAGGTGCCCTCGGCGCTCTGTTGCTGTTTGACTCAACCCGGTGGGTCGTTTGTTCCACCTCGACAAAGATCCGGCACGACCTCAAATCCATCGTCGCGGCTGCGGAGGTGCAGCACGCCGAGACGGGCCGTTACCCGCAGGTCGTCGAAGACGTCAAGGGCGATGGGTTCATGACCCAGGAAAGGACCCTGGACCCCTGGGGCAGTGAATACCTCTACGATCTCGACAAGAACGGCAACCCCAGAGCCCGCTGCCTCGGTAAGGACAGCGCAGAAGGCGGCGAGGGCGACAATCGGGACTACGAATATCCCGGGCCCGAGGGATCGCGGCCCCCTCCTATGGTGGACTCGACTTCGCGAGAGGTACGCCGGTGAAATCGCCGCCGTCCGATTCCCGCCGAACGTGCTCCCGTCGCTCCGGCCTCACCATGATCGAGCTGATCCTGGTGGTCCTCATCCTCGGGATCCTTTTCAGCCTGTCCGCGGTCACCGTGAGCGCGCTCGCTCCGGTCTATCGATTGCGTTCCGCGTCGCGGAACCTTGGAGCGCTGATCGAGGAGATCCGCGCGATCGCGATCAACCGAGGCCGTCCGATGGGGATCCGTTACACCATGGGCCTCGGCGAGGATCCCAGCTTCTACCGGCTCATCCCCCCCGCCCCCGACGACTACCCCGACCAGCCGATCGAGGACCGCGAGCCCGGGATGAAGCACGAGCTGCCTTTGGGGGTGCGCTTCCGCCAGGTGGGCTTCTCCAGCGGGCGCGCCGTGAAGGCCCCTGGCTCGGTCGTCATCATCTTCTCCCCGATGGGCAACACGGGCAGCCACGTCGTGACCCTGGAAGGCACCGGCAAGGACGGAAATCCCGTTCTCCTCTCGGTGAAGTTCAACGCGGTCACGGGCTTGATCGACTTCCAAGAGGGCGAGGCGGAGTTCCAGCACCATGAAGGCTAGTTCTAGAGCTTCCCGCGGTTTCACGCTTCTCGAGCTCATCCTGGCGGCCACGATCCTCGCCCTCTTCGTCCTGCCGATCCTCGAGATCGTTGCCCAATCGCGAATCCGGGCCATCCAGTACACGCGCGACCGGATCCTGCACGACCTCGCCCAGCGGAAGCTCTTCGACCGGATGTACTTCCTGGAGATCAACAACCAGGGAACCTTCGAAGCCGAAGGCTACCCGGACTGGACCTGGGAGATCCCGCCGGCCGAGATCGTGAGCCAGGGGAGCCAGACCCTCCTCCAGTACACGATCTGGGTTCGGACGCCGCACCGGCAGGGTAGCGAGGGCAGCGATCTCGATCCGATGACGGGCCAGGAGCGCCCGTCGTTCGAGATGAGCGTCTGGACCTTCCCATCGGAGGAGTGGAAAGCGGAGCAGGCGGAACTCGAGGCGCTGGGGTTCGACACCGGCATGGGTGGGCTCATGGGAGGCTCGCTTGGCTATTGAGAGGCAGGTGAAGGCTTATCGGCCTGAGCGCCTCACCCGCGCCAGGAAGAATTCCCGCGGCGGTTTCACGCTGATTGAGCTGATCATCGCCCTCGTGATCCTCGTGATCGTCCTCGGGATGGCCTACCAGATCCTCTCGAACACGTTGAAGACCGAGCGGTGGGTCGAGCGGCAGTCCCTACCCGAGAAGGTTGGCCAGGCGATCATCAACCACATCCGCAAGTACATCGAGGGGGCGGTCTACATGAACCTTGGGACCGACCGGGTGTTCCAGGTGATCGACGGAGGGACGGGCGATTCGGCGCGCGATGAAATTCAGCTCTTCACCACCCAAGAGCCGACCCCTCTCGAGGATGAAATCGCGGCGGCCGGGGGTGCGGATCCGAACAGCCTGCGGACGATCACTGCGGTCTCTTTCTATGTCAAAGAGAACTCCCAAGGCCAGGGGCTCCTGACGCTGTTCCGCCGTGAGAGTGCTCCCGGCGAAGTAGATCCCTTCCTGGGAGGCAGCGGGATCAACTTCGAAGTCTACGACAAGGTCAAGAGCATCAATATCACCTGCTTCGACCCTGCGGAGGACCTCGGCATCCCCGGCGCGATGCCGTGGCTCGAATCCTGGGACTCCGCTCAGCGGCTCCAGCTCGAAGCGGAGGAGGCCGAGGCCGCCGAGGCGGCGAACCAGGGCCTACCGACCGTCAGCAACCCGACCGGGACGGCGGACGCGACCGGCGCCGTGGCGACGGACGAAGAAGAGGAATCGGTTCTCCCACCTGCAGCGATCCCCACGGCCATCCGGATCGAGGTGACGATCTTCGTGGGGGACGAACAGGGCCTCTTCCGGGAGCCCGACGGCAGCGTGAGCCCGCCGAGGACTTACGCTGCGATCATCCCGATCCTAGCCGCCCAGAGGATTCCGCTGGACGTCACGACCGCCGGCGAGGGGACGGACGGAAGTGAAGTGGGGGGCGACGCGACAGACGCCGGCCGCGGGAGCAAGGCGGCGTCCGGCGGCACTTCCGGCGGCGGCGGGAGGCCCACCCCGAGCGTCAAGGCGACCCCGTCCAGGTAGCGCGGGAACCGCTCCTCCTCTACCGACCCTCGGCTATTGAATCCAACGCCGAGCATTTTCTGGCTTCGCCCGGCCCACCCGAGGTTGTAAAATTCGCTTTCTCTTTGTTTCGGAACCGCGCGCCGCGTTGCCCATTTCCGGTCGGACGGCGCAGTCCTTCGTGACATTCCAGATACATAACTCCTGGAAGATACGGTCCCGGACAACTCTTGGTCCGTCCCGAGCTTGAGATTGCCTCAAGGTACGTGCTTTGCTAAAATCCCACACACTCTTCGGATATCCCGTGGAGGAACTCGGCGGGGTTTTGTCTTTTGTCCCCGTTGCGCGTTGGGCCTCAGGATCGACATTCCCGTTCCCCAAAGAGAGAAATGGCGAGCCACTGTGGCGTGGCTGAACGGAGTTTCAAAATGAAGCAGAGTTTCATCGGTTTCTCGTTCCGCGGGGCCGGGTGGCTGGGTCTCTTGGCGGTCGCCTGTCTGGCGCTCGCCTGCAAGGGCTCCCAATCGGCGAACACGACCTTCGGCGCGCCGCCTCTGAGCGACCGGACCGAAGCGGGAGTCTACAAGCCGTACTTCGCCACGGCCGAAATGCACACCCCTCGTTATCTCCACGAAGTCATCCGGCTCAAGACCGGACTGATTTTCGTGACCGGTGGATCCGATGAGCGCGGGTTCGCGTCCCTCGATTCGGCCGAGATCTTCGACGAGGTCCAGGTCAAAAAGGGCGAGCGCCGCCCCGACACCTTGAGCGGGACGTGGATCGATACCGACTTTGAAGGCAACGCGATCATCCTGGAGTTCTCCAGAATGTGGCACACGTCCAGCATCCTCCCCGACGATAAGGTGATCATCATCGGGGGAGCGGCAAACTGGATTCAATCCCGCCCGGTCGAGAGGGTTGAGGTCTTCGACCCCGAGACAAGGGTTTTCGAAACCCTCAAAGACGCGAAGATGGTCCTCCCCCGGATCCGCCACAGCTCAAACTTCCTGCCGGACGGGAACATCCTGGTCTCGGGAGGCCAGTTCTTCGACGTATTCACCGACGTCCAAAACCAGGGGAACATCACCGGCGGCGGATTCGGCGGTGGGGCCATTACGATCCAGATCCGGATCACGATCTTCCCGTCGACTGACAGCGCGGAGGTCTTCAACTTCCGTGAGCTCACCTTCACGCGGCTGACGGAGCCCGAATCGACCCGTCCCTCGAACCTGAGCTCCTCTCGCGGCCGCGCGGGCCACGCCGCCGTCTCGATCGCGGGTTTCGACAGCACGCTGCGGACCGAGGACGACCTGTTGGTCCTCGTGGGCGGGTTCCAGACTCCGAAGACCGGGACGATCGTTCCGCAAGTCACCATAGCTCGCCCTCCGGCCGGGACGTTGACCCTCCTGAAGAATCTGGAGGTCTTCGATCCGACGAGCGGCCTGTTCATCCAGATCGGAACTGCGTTCCTCCTTGGGCCGCGAGTCAACGACCCCCAGGCGGCTAATTTCGGGGTCTTCAACGATCGATCGCCGGACAACCAGCTCGGTATGGGAAACGTGTTCTTGGTCGCCCAGGGCGACGACAATGCAACCGCCTGTTTCAACACGATGATCCAGGATGAGGTCTTTGCCGCGACCTTCACCGGCTTCGGGCCCGCTTTCGGGCTCACGATGAACCGGATCTCCTACCCCGCCTCCGCCACGGAGAACGGGCACCTCCCCGGAATCGAGGCGACCGTGGCCAACGGAGGCCCTGAAATTCCGATGACCAACTTCAACCCAGGGCGCACGATGGCAGGCATGGTGGCCTTGCCGCGCAGCGTCGAGACCCGTCCGGGCCAGTTCGCCACGAGCACCTGGGTGTATGCCGGCTCCGGAGTCCATACCTGGTGTACGCCTGCCGGATTGGCCACCTACTTTGATGGGACAGTGGCCGCGGGCGTCATTTTCGACCCCCTCTACAGGCTCATCCCGGCGGCGGACTTCACCCAGAATCCGCGACCCAACGCTCGCGACCTGACCGCCACACGCGATCCGACCACAAACCCGATGGGCATCGTCGGAACCTATCTCGCCCTCGATGGAAAGTTGCCGACAACGGACCGGATCGGGTTTGGCGACACCTTATTCCCTCCTGCCGCGACGTGGGCCATCGTGATCGCCCACCGGGTCTGGGTGGAACTCATCGCGCTGGCGGGCGAGGATGGAATTCACGATAGCGTCGACGATCGCGTCCTTCACGTCGGCGGAGGACAGGAACCCGATGGATCGGGCGGCGAGCCCTCGGCGCCCTCCTCGGAGGTCCTGATCATGCCGCGCTCGCTCTGAGCCGAGCCATGCTGAAAACAGCGGGCCCCATCGTTATCCCCATCACCTGCGGCGTCGGTCTCATCGCCCTCTTCGTCTTCTTGCTCCTTCGGAATGCGGACGAGCCGAAGCCGGTCGCCCCGGCGCCGAAGCAGGCCGCCTCCGAATCGGCAAACGCCTGGGAAATCCCTCTGGGTTCGCCCACCGAGCCCGTTCAGTCGACCCCGCCTCAGCCGGCAGGGGCTGGTCTGGAGCGGTGGACCCTCGACAACCTGCCGGCCGGTTGGAATCCGCAAGTCGCCGAGCACCTCGCGGGGTTTTTCGCCCGGATGGAGATGACGCCGGACATATCTCAGGAGCGGCTGATCGACCTCGCCAAGGCGCGCGAGGAGATCGCCGACTACCTGAAGAGCCTCGGGCCCGAGGCGATCCCGACCTTGTCCAAGATCCTCCGCGTCGAGACCGACTTCGTGAACCGCCGATTCCTTCTCTACGCTCTCGGTGACCTCGGACCGAAGTCCGAAGACGCCACGATCGCTCTCTTGGACTTCTACACCGCGCGCAAGGACGTTCCGGGATCTCGATCCGAGGTGAACCACATCGTCGACGCCATGAAGCGGCTCAAGAACGACACCGCCTACCAGATGATGGGCTCCTTCATCGACGACCAGGCGACATCGCCCGAGGACTGCGACAAGTTCATCCAGGCGCTGAGCGAACACCCCCGCCGGGAGGAGTCGGAGGGGCGCTTCATAGAGAAGATGCGCGCCCACTCGGACCGCAGCGTCCGGAACCACGCCGCGCAGGCGCTGGGCAAAGTCAAGAGCAAGAATTCACTCGGCGACCTGATGGCCCAGTGTGACCGCGAGGAGGCCTGGCACGTCCGCCAGACGATCCTGGGGACGATCGGCAAGATCGGCGACGCCTCCGCCTTGCCCTACCTCGAGCGGGTCGCCCGGACCGACGAGGACTCCCGCGTGCGGCTCAGCGCCGCCAGCGCGATCCGCCGGATCGGGACCCCCCGTGCCAAAAAGATCCTGGCTTCCGTCCAGGCCGAGGAACGGGACCCGAAGAACCGCGACAGGTTCCAGGGGTGGCTCGAGGAGATGTGAGCCGCGGCGGGTTCGTTCGCTTTCTCTCGTATCTTCTCATCCTCTCGGCGGCAGCCTGCGGCGGGCGCGAGCCTCCCCGAGTCCTCGTCGCCGAGCTGATCGAAGAGAAGAACCCCGACGGAGCCGCGGCGGCGGGAGAGACGATCCGCCTCACCCTCGATCGCCCGCTCCCGGAGGGCTTCCTTCTCGAGGACGTTCGAGTCAGGATCCGGCCGCCCCTCGCGAGGCTCCTCGTCCGCGTCCAGCCGCTTTCCGGCTCGCGCCCGACCGTTCTCGACCTGGAGCTCCTCTCGACGCCGGAGAATCTGAAAGCCGCCGGAATTTTCACGGATCGCCCCGATGGAGCCCCCGGTCGCCCGAGCGAAACCCGGCCGCCGTCCGGGATCGGGGTCGACCTCGGTCCTGTAGCTCCCGGCGAGCAGTGGGTGGACTTGCAGGAGGTCCGGCACAACCCGGAGCTGATCCGGGCGGTCTGGGAGGATCGAACTCGCCCGGGGGAGCGCGGAGGGAACCTCGCCGTCGATCCGGGCGACGCCATCCGCTTGAGGTTCGACCGGCCCGTGCAGATCGCGGGAGAGCCCGGCGCCGTCCGCGCTCCGGCGGACTTTCTCCTCCCCCACCACGAAGATCAGATCGACGATGGCGCGGAGCCTTCCAGGATCGAACCGGGGAGCGATCCGTTCGAAGTACGTCTCGTACTCGGCTCGAACCCCCGGCTCGTCATCGCCGGCCGGCACCGGCGCGGAAACGGGCCCTCCGGATCGGCCGGGGCAGATTTCCGCTCCTCCGCCATTGCGGTCAACGGCACTCCGGTCAAGCCGATGGAGAAGATCGCCGACCGCCGAGGGAATTCCGGAGCCATCTCTCGCGGGCCCATCGACATCGAGTTCCCCCCCGATTACTTCTTCTTCGAGAAGCAAGTCGATGTGGACTTCCCCGCTCCCGGGCATCGGACCCAGTTCACGGTGAGCCCGCTCTCGGGCGGCCGCGCGGTCGTTGCGGGCGGCACGACTGCGGATGGGAAGGCGATCGCGCAGGTCCTCCTCTTCGATCCGCAGTCGCCGCGCATCTGGACCATCATCGGGGAGATGCCCGAGCCGCGGAGTCTCCACACGGCCACGCTCCTGCCCGGAGAGGACGGCCAGATGGGAACGCTCGACGACCTGGTCGCGATCGCCGGAGGATGGGACGGACAGCGCGCCCTGGGCAGCTTGATCGTCATCGCGGCCGATCCCGAATCGCCCGACCGCCTTTTCATCGAGACGATCCCAACGGCCTTGCAGGTGCCGAGGATCTACCATAGCGCCGTGTTCGTGCCGCCGGACCGGCTCCTCATCGAGGGGGGCTACGCGATGCCCTCGGGGGGCGGAGCAAGCGGGATCATTTCGACCTGCGAATCGATCGCCGTCGAGTTTCGGGGAAGAAAGGCGTCCGCCAGGCCGCTGCGGCAGTTCCCCGCGCGCCCGCGCATGCACCACGCGTCGGCCTATCTGGGCCGGGACAGCGAGGGCGTCCCCTGCGTCTTCACGCACGGAGGCGTCGGAGCCCCCGAGGCTGCAGCTCGGCCGCCGGGGTTCTTCCCGATCGATGAATCGGTCGTCCTCGGCGCGCCCGTCGTCACCCGAATCCTTCCGGGTGGGGAAGAGCAGGCCTCGATCGACTTCGAATGGAGTTACGAGATGCTCCGATACTCCCATGGAGCCGTAGCGGCGGGCTTCGATCCGCTCGGCTCAACCGGCAATGCGGGCCGGGAGGTTCTCCTCGCCGCGGGAGCGCTCCATCCGCTGCACTTCGACCCGAACCGTCCTTGGCGCTTCCTCTACGAGGCCCCCCGCCGTCCCGAGGAAGCGGATCGAGTCAACCGCAAGCCGCTCATGACCGAAAACGCATCGGCGTTGCTCTTCGAGTTCCTGCCGGCGGACTGGAAGCGCAGCTCGCTGCGCGTCCTCCCGTCGCCGAGCGGAGAGCGCCGGGTGCACGCAACCGTGGTGGCCCTCGACCGGCCGGGGATCCTCATCCTGGGCGGCGAGAACCCCCAAGATCCACGCGAAGTCCACATCTCCGGCGAAATCTACCTCTACGGGGAGAAGAGACTGGCCCCGCTGGCCATTCCGCTCGCCGCCCCCCGGACCCGCGCCGGGGCGGCGACCGTCTCGCTCGGCCAGGGAGAGGCGGTTTATCTCTTCGGAGGGACGCTTCCCACCGCAACGGCCGAGGGATTCTCCGACGTCGAGAAGCTGCGGCTCGAATGGAAGTGATCACGTAACCGTTCACCCGGCACGTATTTCAATGACGAGGCAAGGCGCCTACCACGGAGTGCGTCACCCTCGCTCGGCCGCCCCGCAGGCCGTAGGTCGCCCACTTCAGGGAGCCTGCGTGGCGACTGAAAGCACGGTCAGGCAACCGTTCCTGGGCCGCCAGGCCCGGTGAACGGTTACGTGATCACTTCGTGAGCGCCCCGGCCGGGTCGCTTTCCTCGCTCGCGGCGGTCTCCTTGGCGGCGGCGTCTCCGGCGCCCTCCGCAGGCGCGGTTTTCGAGGCCCCCGCGCGGGCGGTCCCCGTGCTGGTGAAGAGGTGGAAGACGATGTCGCTCGTCCAGCGGTCCTCATCGGCTCCCGCGGCGGGTCCGCCTCGGGCCGCGATCCGGTTGAGCCGGAAACTGTTCACCTGAACGCTGGGGTTTTGCGACTTCACGCGCGCCACGAACCCGACGATCTCGTCCATCTTGCCTTCGACGTTGATGGTCTGGGCGTTTTCGACGGTCGCCGAGTTGCCGAGCGGCTTGCTCGTCGATTTCGGGAAGTTCGTCACCTTGATGTCGCCCAGCTCCCGCTCCACGCGGTCGCGGAGGGAGAGGTCGCCCGACGCCTTCTGCGCCTCCCGGACCTGCCGCCGGAGCATGTGCATCCGCGTCTCGGAGTCCTTTCTCGGGTCGAGAAGGGCCGCGAGCTGGTTGGCGTCATTCTCCTGGCGCGCCAGGTCGCCGGCTTGCGCCCCCACCACGAAGTAGAGGACAGCGGAAAAGAGCGCGCACGCGCCCGCCACCATGTAGAGGGTCATGATCGTGATCTGGAGCCACTCGCTCGTGCCCTGTCCCTTGCGCTCGCTCGTCATGGCGATGGCCCCCTCACTTCCTGAGATCGTCGAGGTATTTCTGCTGGGGGGTCAAAGTCAACGTGACCTTGTTGGTGTTGGAACCCTGGCTCGGGTGGTCGCTGGCGCTGCAATTGAAGACCCCGCCCGGCTTGCCGAAGAGCTTCTCCAGGCGGGTCCCGATGAGCCCATCCGGGGTCGTGAGGGTCACGGTGGAAGTCGCCTCTGCCGCGATGCCGCCGCGCGCCTGCGTTTTGGTCCTCAGCTTCAAGTCGACGAGGTCGATCCGGACGTTAGCCTTCGATTCCTGGATCGCCTTTCCGATTTCGACGAAGGCCTTCGTGACATCGACGAAGTAGGGGATGCCAGCTCCGCCCTTCCCCATGGTCGCCTCCCAGTTCTTCTTCATGGTGTTGGTCTGGGACACAAGGAGCTGGCTCGAGTTCTTCATCCCGAAAAACGCCTCGTACATCTCCCCTTCCTTACGGTGGATCTCGTCGATGCGCCACTGGAGCCGCTCCCGCTCGAACATCAAGTTCACGGCCGTTTGAAGGAAGACGCAGAAAGTCAGGATCCCCAGCACCAGGAGCGGGTACTTGATCCGCTCGAACTTGTGCTCGTAGCGGAACTGCTTCTTGCGGAAATCGAATCCGACCCGATCGATGCCCAGCCCTTTGAGGCCCAGGCCGACGGCGACGGCCCCGACCTGGCTCACTTTGGCCTCCACGTCGCGGGGAAGCGCCATGGGAAAGGAGTCCCCGAAGTCGAGCTGGATCGTCTCGACGTCGAATTCGGTCGCGAAGAAGCGGCGCGCCTCCTCTCGCTGACCCATCCCACCCGTCAAACAGATCAGTTCGATGTCCGTCCCGACGGTGGAGAAGGTGCGCTGCAGCTCGATGCCGAGCCGCTCGAGGTAGTCCCCGTAATTCGGTTCGGGCTCCGGGGCGGCCGCGCCGTTGCCCGCGCCGCCGCCTGGAGCGAACGGTCCACCGTGGGGAGGTCCGTGGGGCGGCCTTCCATCCCCCCGTTCCTCGGCGCGGGGAAGCTCCCCAGGAGCGGGCGGCGGGGCCTCGGTGGCCACGGCGGGGCCGGCGTTCTCGCTCACGAGGTCGAATTCCTCGTCGGTCAGGATGGCGATCGGCTCATCTCCGAGCGAGATGCCCCCGGCTCCTTCTCCCGCGATCGGCTCGAGGCGCCGGAGGGCGTTCTCGATCTCGGCGAAGCGCGCCTCGATCGAGTACGAGTCGTTGAACGGGAATGCGTCCCCCCCCAAGCCGGTGCCCAAAGCGCCGCGGCCCGCAGAAGGACCTCCCGAGGCCCCGAGGGCGATCGCGGCCGCTTCCCCCGGCTCGGGGAGCAGCCGGTTTCCGGGGCGCGAGAAAAACGAGTCCATGCGGATCGATCGGATCTTTTTGGGCTGCCCCTTCTCCACAAGGATGGCCTTCGTCGACGTCGCTCCCATGTCGAGGAGGAGCGTCGTTCGGTTCGGATCGAAGGTCGGCATGCGCGCGAAGGCGTTGAAGAGCGCCGCCGCGTCGAGATCGAGGGACACGGGGTCGACGGCGGCCGCCTTGAGGGTCTCGAGACGCTCCCGGATCACCGCATCCCGCACGGCGACGAGGACGACACGGCTCTTGTCGCCGATCTCCTCGACCTTCAGGTACTCGAGGACGGCCTCCTCGATGTCGAAGGTCTGGAAATGGGTCTCCGCTTCCGAATGGATCGTCTTGCGGATGTGCTCATCCTTGACGAAGGGGACCGGGATCTCGCGGATGATCGCGTCCTTCGCGTCCAGCCCGGCCACGATGTCGGCCCCCCGGAGGTTCCGCTGATCGAGGATGCCCTGGAGCACTTCGGGAACCGTCGGGGGCGAGACGATCTCGCCTCCGGCGACGGAGGCGGCCGTAGCCGCGTCCACGGAAGGAATCTCCTCGACGAAGAAATCCGTCAGCCTGAACTTCTTCTCGGTCCCCGTGAAGACAGCCCCGGTGATGGTGCGGGTGCCGATATCGAGTCCAAGGACCTGGGCCATGGCTCGTTACTTCGTTCCCCCGGTTCCGAGGAGCTTCTCGAGCTTCTCGCGCTCCGCCTTGGGGGCTTTCAAGTACTCCTTGCTCGTCTGAAGGCTCTTCATCGCCTCGCCGGCCGCCTTCTGCGCCTCCTCCTGCGAGAGAGGGCGCTTCGGCGAGGAGGCCGGGCCGGCGGCGCCGGGCTTCACTGTGGGGTTCTGCGAGGTCGGGGTGGTCGCCGCCGCGGTGATTCCGTCAGATTCTCCCCAAGTCTCGTAGGCCTGATCGCGGTCTCGTGGGGAATAGAGGAACATCGGCTTCTTCTCGGAGCCGTCCTCCGGGGCTCCCGCCTCGTCCTTCTCCGCTTTCACGCCTTTGTCGTCGTAGATGTCGATCGTGACCCTCTGGAGCGCGAACAACCGCCCCTTCTGAGCGAACTCCTCGTAGATGAACCTTTTTTCGGTGATGTCCCGAACGCGGATGCGGAATCCCTGGTCGTCGTCCTTCCAGACGTCCTTGATGCGCAGCGTCCTCGAGTCGCCCTGAGCGGCCGCGCCGGGGATCGCGAGCCGGGGGTTACGCGTGGCCACGCTCGGCCGGGTAGTCTTTGTGGTGATCTTCTGGACGGGCCTCTTGGCCGGCACCCCCGGGAGGACACCGGCGCTCGGGTCCTTCCTGCGGAGCGTGGCCCTGCTGAGCGAGCGGTCCGCCGGATCGACGATGCACTGGACGTACTCCCACGTGTTGTCGAGAGGACCGGGGGGAAGCTCATCGGGCCCCTTGGGTTCCTCGCTCGTCGGATCGGCTTTCGGCGCCTTGTCTATAGGAGCCGGCGGCGGTGGTGCGGGGGGGGGCACGAGGCGTCGGACGGCTTCGTTCATCTCCGCCTGCAGCGTCGAGCCGGCGGAGCCCCGGTCCCCCTGGGTGCTCCGGAGGATGGAGGGATCGAGCAGAATCACCGAGTTCCACTTCGGAGTGTGGAAGACGCCGAAATAGGTCTGGAGACCGACCAGACCGGTCATCACCAGGTTGAACGCGACGATCGCGATGCGGATGTGGATCACCGCGAAGCGCATCGGCAACCTACTTTCACTTCTGCAGCTCCTTCCACTGTACGACGTCGATCCGGCGGGCGGAAACGTTGCGGTGGAGGGTCAAGTAGCCGACTTTCACGGCGGCGCTCTTCTCCCCCTTCGACTTCAGGATCGCGGTGAAGTACGTGCTGCCGAAGACCATCACCTGCTGGTAGTCGTGGATCACTTTCTGGAGCGGCGTCTTCTGCTCCAGGTCCGCCGTCGTGACGGCGGTGCCCTCTTCGGTGAGGAAGTCGTCGGGGCCGCCATCTTCGCCGTCGATGAACTTGATCTGCTGGAGGTTCGTGAAGTAGTTCGTCTCGTAGTCGAGGTTCTCGCCGCTCGAGACCTCCGCGAGGTCCTCCGCGGTCAGCGTGCCGGCGCGCTCCTGGAGCCCCTGGAGGGAGCCGCGGCTGCCGCGGGCCGTCTTCTCGTCGGCTTTGGGGGCGGGACGCTTGGGTCGGTTGTCGCCCGGAGCCGGCTGGGCGGCCGTGGCGGAGGAATCAGCCGGATCCTCTTCGGGCTGCATCGACTGCCGGTACGCCTCGATCTGGAGGGCGATCGCCTGCGCGCGGAAGGCGCCGTCGCGCTCCGTATCGTGGATCAGGTTCAAGAGGGAATAGAGAATCGGCACGGAGGTCGTGTTGATGTTGATTTTCCCCGTCGAGTGGGTCGTGAAGAGGTCCTTCAGGCCGATGGGGCGCGGCGGGACGCGGATGAACTCGTTCCCGTACTCGTCGACGTCGACGTAGTACTCCTTCGCGTTCTGGGTCATCGGGTTACCGAGCCTCCCGAATCCCGGCATCGACGCGAACTGGCTCAGCCCGAAGTTGAGCTTCATCTCCTCGAGCTGCGCGAGGAGCATCTCACGCTCCTCGGAGTAATCCTCGGAGCCGATGAACTCCCCGACGAGGTCGCCGAACTCGTCCTTCTGGTAGGAGTACTCCTGGTTCGCGTCGAAGAACTCCTCTCCCTGCGGAATATCCGGCACGGGCCCGTAGTAGACTTCGGGGTGGGCGCCGACCATGTGCAGGACGTTGAGCAGCTCCGAGGTGAGGTGCATGAAGTTCTGGATAGGTTCGGAGCGCCGCTCGTAGGCGTACTGCTCGATCGCCTGGGCGAGGATCTGGAAGTTCGGCGGCTGGAACTTGTAGTCGAAGCCGTGCTCTTTGTTGAGCCGCTCGGTCATCTCGAGCACGCGGGCGAGCATCTTCACTGTTTCGGTGCGCCGCTCTTCGGTCGGCGGGACGAACTCCATGATCTCCTCGGCTGCGCCGGCCTCCGCCTCGGCGGCGGCCCCGGCCTCGCCGACGGTAGAGATCGCGGAACGGTTCTTCGTGCTGGAGGACTTCTTGGACTTCGAATCCACGGAGCCGGCCCCGAGCCGCCGGAGCAGGCTGTCGGCGGTTTTTCGGTCCTCGGCGGATGCCTTCTCGTCCTTCGAGCCGTCCTTTGTCTGGCGCTCCTCGTTCGTTTCGCTGAGGGTTTCCGCCGTCGAAGGGGCGTAATCCCAGATGCGGTTGATATCGAGCTTCCCTTCGTTGTCCTCGATGAGGTACTTGACGGTGATGCCGTTGAGGGACTGGCTGTTCTCCTGGCACCAGGTCTCGCCGAGGTGATCGTGCCAGGAGGGGCCGCCGGCGGCCCCGCCTTCTTGCCCCATCGCGATCGCGGTGGGATCGGTTCCAGGGGAGGACTCGAGGGGGGCGGCGGTCTTCGCATCGCCCTCCTTTTTCTTTTCCTCGCCGCCGCCTCTCCCGCCGGCGAGCTGGGTGCTCTTGCCGAGACCGGCGTCCGTCCCGGCCGTCGAGCTGCTCGCCGCCTCGGCGCCGCTTGAATAGTCCTCGGCGAGGACTCCCATGATCGAAAGGGCGATCCCATAGAGTGCCGCCGAGCCCTGCGAGTCGGCAGAACGGGAGCGCGAGAGCTTCTCTTCGAGCTTCGTCGTGTAGTGAAGCTGGAAAACGACCAGGTAGAGGATGATAAAGACGACCATCACCACCATGAGGGCGATGCCGTCTTTTCTCGCCTTCCTCGGGGCCCTCCTCGGCCCTTCCGTGGGTGGCGGTCGGTTCCGGTGGCCTGTCACTGATCCATCTCCTGGCGCATTGTGAGCCTAGACCTCACAAGAGCAAACACCGGACCGCATGGCTCGCGGGGGCAAGACCATGCAGTGTTATCGGCGATTTTATCTGAACTCATTACAGGCAAGAAGCTTAGTCTGTCGCTTGCAGCCGCCGAGGGGACTCCGCCGGCCGTGATCCGGACGCCTCTTGTATCGGGTTCGCCCGGCGCTGTTTGAGATCGAAACAGCGCCACGGGGGCTATCCCAGCCATGGTCCGAGAACCTATAATCCCCGGTCTCACTCTTTGACGCCGACCACCCAACGCCCCTTTCATAAAGAGTCTCAAGCCATCACCCGTTCCCCACAAGAAATGAAGCCGCCGCCGCTCCAGAGACGCTACCTCGCCTCGTTCCGGGTACCCCAGGTCTCCCACCGTTTCACGGACGTGCTGGTGATCGGGAGCGGCGTCGCCGGCAACGCGGCGGCCATCCACGCAGCTTCGGTTCCCGGGATCGAGGTCCTCCTCCTTGCCAAGGCATCGCTCGAGGAGTGCTCGACCTACTACGCCCAGGGCGGAATCGCGGCCGTCCTGGCCCCCGAGGAGCACGAAGACTCGCTCGACAGCCACATCGAGGACACGATCGAGGCCGCTTGCGGCCTCGCCGACCCTGCCGTCGTCCGCATTGTAGTCGAAGAGGGGGTCCGCCGCGTCGAGGAGCTTATGGCCTGGGGGGCCCGCTTCGATCAGAAAGACGGGCGGATCCAGTTCACCCGCGAAGGCGGCCACTCCCGCCCCCGAATCGTCCACACGGGAGATACGACCGGAAAGGAGATCGAGCGAACGCTACTGGTCGAGGTGCAGAAGGCCACTGCGATCCTCCCCCTGCGGGAGACGTTCGCGATCGACCTGATCACGCGGGACGGAGAGTGTCGCGGCGCGCTCGTCCACCGCCCATCGGGCGACCTCCAGGCGGTCTGGGCCAAGCGCACCATCCTCGCGACGGGCGGCGCCGGCCGCCTCTACCGCGAGACCACGAACCCGATCGTTACGACGGGCGACGGGCTCGCGATGGGGCTCCGCGCCGGCGCCACGCTGCGCGACCTCGAATTCATCCAGTTCCACCCGACGACCCTTTACGTCGCCGGGGCGGACCGCTTTCTCATTTCCGAAGCGGTCCGCGGCGAGGGGGCCCGCCTCGTCGACAAGAACCGCGAGAGGTTCATGACCCGCTACCACCCGCGGGGCGAAATGGCTCCCCGCGACACCGTCTCGCGGAGCATCATGAAGCGGATGCGAGAGCTGGGGGACAACAAGGTCTTCCTCGACCTCTCGGGCATACCTCCCGAGCGGGTTCTCGAGCGGTTTCCGCGCATCCGCGAGTTTTGCCTCGGCTTTGGCATCGACATCCTCAGCGAACCGATCCCGGTCCGGCCGAGCGCCCACTACACGATCGGCGGCCTGCGGGTCGACCCGGTCGGCCACACGGACGTCCCCGGGCTCTTCGCCGCCGGTGAGGTGACGGCGAGCGGCCTCCACGGCGCCAACCGTCTGGGCTCGAACTCGCTTCTCGAGGGTCTCGTCTTCGGCGCCCGGGCCGGCGAGCAAGCGGCGCACGAGGCGCTCGGCGCCGTGTTGCGGCCGGCGCCGTTCGAGCCCGCCGCCAACGAAATCTGGCCGGGCGACATCAAAGGAAAGGACCACCTCGATCTCGCCGACCTCCGGTCGAGCCTCCAGAGCGAGATGTGGCGCCACGTCGGCATTGAAAGGACCGGCGATAACCTGCGCAGGACCCTGCGGCAAATCGAGGAGTGGGCTCCGTACGTCCTCGAGGCCACGTTCCACCACCCCATCGGGTGGACGCTGCAGAACATGATGGCCACCGGATACGCCATCACCCTGGCGGCTCTCCGGCGGGAGGAGACCCGAGGGGTCCACTTCCGCGCCGACTTCCCGGAACGGGACGATGCCCGCTGGGCACGCCATCAGGACATGAAGATCGAGGACTTGACGCTGCACGCCGAGGAGACGGGAGAATGACGAAGAAGAAACTGAGATCGACCCTCCACGACGAAGGCCTCGTCCGGGAGCGCGCCGTCGTGGCCAAGGTCGTCGGCCGCGGGGACCGCAAGCAGAGCGACCCGATGGCCGAACTGACGGCTCTGGCGGACACGGCGGGCGTGGATGTCGTCGAGGCCATCCAGCAGAACCTCGATACCCCCCGCGGGGCGACCTACCTCGGAAAAGGGAAACTCCAGGAGGTCGTCGAAGCGATCCAGAGGCATGACGTGGACGTCTTCATCGTCGATGGAGACCTCTCCCCCGCCCAGGAGAAGAACCTCGAGAAGCTCACCGAGCGGAAGGTCGTCGACCGCAGCCAGCTCATCATGGACATCTTCGCGCGGCGGGCCCGCACGCATCAGGCGAAGCTGCAAGTGGAGCTGGCGCAGCTCCGCTACAACCTCCCCCGGCTCAAGCGCATGTGGGTCCACCTCTCTCGCTTCGAGGGGGGAATCGGGATGCGCGGCCCGGGTGAAACGCAGCTCGAGACCGACAAGCGGCTCATCCGAAACCGCATCCAGAAGCTCCAGCGCGAACTAGATGAGATCGAACGGCGCAACGAAGCGCTCATCTTGAGCCGCGGGAAGGATTTCGTCATCTCGATCGTCGGCTACACCAACGCCGGCAAGTCGACCCTCCTCAACCACCTCACAGGCTCCAACGAGCTCGTCGAGGACAAGCTCTTCGCAACGCTGGAAGGGAGGATCCGCCGGTGGCCGGTCGGAGAGACGCACGAGGTGCTCCTAAGCGACTCGGTCGGGTTCATCCGGAACTTGCCGCACCACCTCGTGGCGAGCTTCCACGCCACCCTGGCGGAGGTCCGGCACGCCGACCTGCTCTTCCTCACGCTCGACGCGAGCTCACCGGAAGCCGAGCGGCAGCTCGCGACGGTCCTGGAGGTGCTCGAGGAGATCGGCTGCGGCGACAAGCCGACCTGGCTTCTCCTCAACAAGTGGGACGCGGTCCCCCCCGACCGGCGCGTCGAGGCCCGAGCGCTGCGTACACGCCTGCCCGGCGATGTGCACACCTTCGAGGTCTCCGGCATGCGCGGAACCGGCCTCGCCGATCTCGCGAAGGCAGTGAACCGCCTCCTCGCCGAAAAGAACGAGACCATCGAGGCCGTGATCCCTCACGACCGCGGCGATCTGGTCTCCTACCTGCGCGAGAACGGGCGCGTCTTGAGCCAGGAGTACGCCGTGGCCGGAGTGAAGATGAAAGTCGAGCTGTCCCCGGCGCGTGCGGCGAAGTTCCGGTCGCTCGCTCCGAACTAATCCGGCTCACGCTCTGGCGCCAACCGAGGCCCGGGCCGCGCGCGGCGCCCGGAGAGGTTCCGGAACGGCCGCCGGTACCAGGGAGAGGTACCAGCCGCTCGCCAGAGCTTTCGGAACGAAATCGGCGACCCGAACATCGAGCTTCTCGATGAAGGAGAACTTTTCCGGCCGGTAGAGGGAGACCGAGAAGGGAAAGACCGCGCAGAGGAAGTTCGAGGCCCCCCACGCCTCGATCCGGTAGCCCGAGCGGCGCACGAGGCCCGCGAGGCTCCGGAGCCCGAATCGGTTCTTGCCGAGGGGCCCCCCGGAGAGGCCGGCGGCGCGGTCCACGAGCTTGCGGTAAAGCGCCCAGGGTCCGGTCGCGTTCGGAACCGTCAGGATGACGAGCCCTCCCGGCTGCACCCAGCGGCGGATCGACCGCAGCGCTGCCTGCGGGTCCGAAAGGTAGTTGAGCACTTCGGAGATCACGACCGCGTCGAACACGGGTGCCGAATCGAAGTCCTCGATCGCCATCGTCTCGAAGCGGTGTCCGTGTCGGCCCGAGCGGAGCCGGGCCTTCTGGACGGCGGTCCTGTCGATGTCGATGCCGTAGACGCCGGCGATCCCCGCGCGGCCGAGGACATCGGCCAAGGATCCATCGCCGCAGCCAAGATCGAGAACGGAGAGCGCCGAGGAGAGAATCTTCTCCTCGCCGAAGCGCCGCCGGAGGGCCGAAAGGACGAAGCGGTTGCGCTTGCGTTCGCTGAAGGAGAGAAAGACCGCTGCCATACCGATGGTATCGGGGTGGATCCGCCTCAAGCTTGAGGCCCTCGCGATCGATCATCCGAATTCAGAGAAGAGAGATGAAGGAAAGGCACCCCTCTTGATGCGCCGCGTCATCCTCGCCGCCGCCGGCGGGCTGATCGCCTGTCTCTTCCTGGAGACCGGGATCCGGGGGTTCGATCGGCTCCGCGGGTCGAGTACGGACCGCATGCGGCTCCTCCACGGCTCCGCCACGAAGGTCCCCCGCCTTTTCTGTCAGTTCCGGCCGCCCCCGGGGGGTACCATCCCGAGCCCGGGCGGGCCCGTCGCCATCAACTCCCTCGGCATGCGAGGCCGCGAGGCAAGCCGGGAGAAGCCTCCGGGCACGTTCCGCGTCCTCTGTCTCGGCGGCTCGACGACTTTCGATGCCTTCAACGGGGCCGGAGTCCACTGGCCCGGCATCCTTGAGGAGAAACTGCGCTCGCAGTTCCCGAACCGGCCGATCGAGGTCCTCAACGCGGGCGTCAACGGCTGGTGTTCGGCCCATAGCCTCGCCTACCTGGCGTTCGACGGCATAGCGCTCTCTCCCGACGCGGTCATCGTCTACCACAACGTCAACGACCTCTCGGTGAACTTCCACGGCGAGCCGGAGCCGGACTACGCCAATAAATACGGGCTCCCCGAATGGGACCCGCGACCCGAGCGCCACATGAACGGAACGGATCGGCTCCTCGGCTGGTCCGAGGGGTACCTCTGGGTCCGGCTGAAGCTCCGCCATCTCTTGAGCCGCGGCCGGCCGGTCGAAGTGAAGCCGTACGACCCCGCAAGGGGGCTGCCGGCGGCTCCGCAGTTCCGCAGGAACCTCGACAGCATCTGCGCGATCGCCCGGGCATGCGGCATCGAGGTCTACCTCGGTCTCCAGGCTCAGGATATCGCGCGCCACTTCGACGGAACGCTGGTCACGCAGCTCGGCCTCGGGAACTCGGTCATCGTCCCCTCGGCGGAGAAGTACCTCGAATACCAGAAACGCTACAACGAGATCGTCCGCGAGACGGGGGCTCGCTGGGAAGCCGACATCGTGGACGCCGACCGCGCCCTCAGCGAGCGGGAGGGGATCTTCGTCGACACCTGTCATACGAACGCCCAGGGGTCCGCGGAGCTGGCGGAGGTCTTCCGGGCCGCCCTGGCGCCGAAGATTGCGGCCCGCTTCGCAAGGACGGCGAGCATCGGGCGATGACGGCGGCGGCCGCCTGATAGAAACTGGGCGCTCTCGCGGTGTTTCCGTAGAATACCGCCGTGACGCTTTCCCGCCCTCCCGCCGCGAACACGCCGGCGCAGACGCCTGAGATCGAGGCGGAGTGGATCGCCTCGGCCCGCGCCGGGGACCGAGAGGCGTTCGGGAAGCTCGTGGAGCTGCACCAAGACGCGGTCATGACGATCGCGTACCGCGTGACGGGGCACCGCGACGACGCTGAGGACGTCGCTCAGCAGGCGTTCCTGAAAGCTTTCCGCTCCATCACCGGCTTCACGGGGCGATCCAGCTTTCGAACCTGGCTCATCACGATCGCCACGAACACGGCCCGCACGCTCGCGAGCCACCGCCGGGCGCTCAAACGGAGCGGTCCCGTGGTGAGGATCGAAGGCGGGCAGGAAAGGGATGGATTGGATCCGCCCTCCCCCAAAGGGCGCGAAGACCCCGAGGAGCATACCCTGCGGGTCGAGTTCAAGGCTGCGGTCGAGGGGGCGATCGCCTCCCTCGATGCGGAGGCGCGGGCCGCCGTCGTGATGCGGGACCTCGCGGGGGAGAGCTACGACGCCATCGCGGCCGCCCTCGATCTCCCGGTGGGGACCGTCAAGTCGCGGATCCACCGCGCGCGCCTCGAGCTGCGCGAGAAGCTGAAGAAGTACCTGTAGGAGCCCCATCCGGATGCGCATCTCGGAGTTCCAGAAGCAAATCGAGGCGATCTACTTCAAGCGGGACGCGGCCCGCGGCCAGGACCGCACCTTCCTCTGGCTCGTCGAAGAGGTCGGCGAGCTGGCGCGCGCCCTCACCCGGCCCAAGGACTCGACGGGCGCGAACCTGCGCGAGGAGTTCGCGGACGTCCTCGCGTGGCTTGCGAGCCTGGCATCGCAGGCCGGAGTCTCGCTCGAAGAAGTCGCGAGAGAGAAGTACGGTAAGGGTTGCCCGAAATGCGGCGGGACGCCCTGCGGATGCTGATCCCGACGTCTCGGCGGAAAAAGGGCGTTCACGCCTGACAGATCGATCCCCCCGCGCAATCGAGCTTGTCCGCGGTTGGATCGGGGCCTGGAGCGGCGGCTCCCGGGGCGGGGGGGACTCTTCCGAGCCGGAACAGATAGCTGAGGATGAAGACCGAATCGGCGAAATCGACCCGACCGTCGTCGTTCGCGTCGCACGCGTCGAGGCAGACCGGGTTGAACTTCCACGCTCCAGGGAGGAAGAGGAAGCTGATGACGGCGGCCGCATCGGCGATGTCGACGGCGACGTTTCCGCCCCCGCCGAAGTTGCAATCCCCGCGCTGGAACTTCGGCGTCGCCGCGACGCAAATCTCGCAGTTGAAGAACTCCGGCCGCACCGAAAAGTTGTTCACGGAAATCAGGTTGCGCGTAGGGACGTTGCCCGCGCCGTCGGCTCCGTTACAGAATTCGACGGGCACACAGCGGTTGCACGGGGCTTCGGGGGAGATCGCGAACTCGATGCTCCCGATCCGCAAGAGGTCCAGAGTCGGCGGGAAAGTCTGGCCGTCGAAAGGCGGCAGAGCATCGACAAGAATGCCGATCACGAGCTCTCCCGGATCGCCGTCGGCGGTCGAGTTCTCGCAGTGATGGCTCACGAACTCCGCTCCCACCGCTTCGGTGATCGTGTCCTCGATGCTGAAAGTCCCGTTCCTGCACGAGACGTGGGTCGGATCGAAGCACAGGGACATCGAGAGCCCCTGGATCTGGTCCTCTCCAGTGTCGCCTGGAGTGGACTTCGGCACGCTCCGGTAGTAGAGCCCGAGCGAGACCGTCGTCCCGGGGAACCCGACGATGGGCTTGAGGTTGCCGGTGATGAGATCGATCTCGCCGCCGCAGCGAAACTCCTGTCCGCCGCCCTTCGTGGGCGCGCGGCAGGTGAAGGTCCCGGGGATAAGCGCCTTGGGGGTGAGTCCTCTCCCTCCAACAACAAGGAGGTTGTCCACTGGGGGATCGCCGAACGTCCCATCCTTGAACCGCAGCGCCGCCACGGCATCCGGTCCACCGGGCGGAGGCTCGACCTTGCAGCAGTAGGTGAAACGGGCGATCACCTGCTGGTTGCCGATCGGGATCGCGTTGCCTGCGAAGGGCTCCTGGAAATCCATGACGACCGCGAGGTACCCCCCGGTCGGAAAGATCTGGTTCGCGTTGAACTCGGCCCCGTTCGCCGCGGTGACGGTCCCGTCTATGGAGATCTGAGTGAGTCGCGCGATGGCGGCGTCGTGCTCGATCGCTATCGAGAAGCCCTGCAGCGGCATGGGAGTATCGAGCAGGATGTCCACGGGGGCGCAGAGCGTCTCCGCGGAAGCCACCGTGTCTCGGATGCGTAGCGTGCCAATCTCCGCCGCCAGACAGGTCGCCTTTCCGGGGGTGAGGATGAGCCCTTCCCGCTTCGAGAAGGTCTCTCCGCCGATCGTGAGGATATTGTCCAGGAGCGGTCCGATCTCCGCGTTGGAGTATTTGCCGTCCACGAACGCCAGCGAGGTGGAAGTGGCGACGGTGAAGGCGGCCGCGCATCGGAACTGAGCGGTGGCCGCGAGGTGGGTCCCGGGGGAGATGATCTCGCCGCCCTGGCCGTCTTCGTCCATCACGACCCCGAAGATCATGAAGCCATCCTCGACGCGGCGGACGATGAGGTCCGCTTCTCCGAGAATTGCACCGGGGATGAGGTCCTCTCCCTTGACCACCTGGCTGTCCCATTCGAAGACCGCGACGAAGCCCTGGACCGCCTGATCGGTCACGAGGGTAAGCTGAGATTCCGGCTCCGTCCCCGTGCCCTCCGACAAGCGCAGCTCCAATGCCCATGAAATGCCCGGCAATCCGAGCAGGGCGTTCAAGCAGAGAATGAACTTGAGCAGAGAGCTTCGACCACGCCCCATGCGGATTTCCTCGTTCGGACGGGGTAAGACCTTGGTTTGCCATATTATAGGGATCGAACCATGGCTCAAAGCGATTTTTCCCTCCGGCCGCACGGGTTGACCCGGGTTCTATCGCTTCCTAAGATACGAACCACAAAGGAGTGAAGAGGAATGCCGCCTCCCCCGACTCGGCCCTCCGGGATGCCGCCAGCGGCGAGATTGCCGGCGACTCCGCCGCCCGAGGGGATGCCGGCGAGCCGTTTCGTCGGCGGGGCCCCGCCCGCACCGAATCCCTGGCCGGCGGCGAGCCGCCCCCCGATACGCCGCGGCGGCCGAAGGCGGACCCGCAGGAAGGGCGTCTCGCGCACTTTTCACATCTACCTTGCCGGCGAGGTGCTTCAGGTTTTCGCCGTGGCGATGGCGTCGATCCTTCTCGTCTACACGACCGTCATCGCCTTCCAGTTGGTCCGGGAAGGGATCCGCCTGGGCTTCGTCTGGCCCCATCTGCTCAAGACGCTCGCGTACCCCCTCTTCTTCTCGATTCCCCTCGGCCTTCTCATGGGGATCACGCTCGGCATCGGGCGGCTCGCAAACGACCACGAGCTGAGCGCGCTCCGCGCCCTGGGCCTCTCCCACCGCCAGATCGCTCAGCCGATCGCCTGGGTCTCCGTCATCCTTGGCGGACTCACCTTCTATCTCTCCGGCTGGGTGCTTCCGGAGGTGCACTACGAGCAGTCGAACCTCCGCGAAACGATCCTCAACCAGCTCCACCGCCTGGGGAGCGGGTCGAAGCGCACCATCTTGATGCCGGGCAACGTCAGCCTCTGGGTGATGCGCTACGACGGACCGCGCCTCGAGGGGATCATTCTCAAGGTTCAAGGACACAGGACGGACATCCTCCCCCGTCTCGGCGAGGTCGCGGGCGGCGCCGTGCGCCAGAGGCTCGCCGAGGGCGTCTCCGCCGAGGTCCGGCTCGTCGCCCGTGAGGCGGTCATCGAGACCGCGCCCGAGGAGAATCGAGTGCTCCTGCGGCTCGGCGGCGTCGACATCCACGTCCCGGAGGAGGTGAAAGGGCCGCGAGGAAAGGATACGTTCTACCAGACGTACTCCTTCGAACGGCTGCCCCTCCCGCTCTCGTTCTCGCGGAGAGGCGAAAGCCCGAAGGACATGACCAACCCCGATCTGAGCCGTTGGATCGGGGAAATCGAGCGCGGACGCCGCCGGCTGAAGAGCGCCATCGAGAAGTCAGAGAGCCCTGCCGCTGCAGCCTCCTCCGACCCTGAGGAGATCGAAGCCCTCCGGCGCGAGGAGGTTTCGCTCCAGCGGAAGGCCTGGAGGGCCGAGAGCGAGCTGCACAGCCGTTACGCCTTCAGCTTGGCCTGTTTGACCTTTCCCCTGGTGGCGCTTCCCCTCGTCGTTCTCCTGGAGAACCGGGGGAGACTCACGCACTTCTTCCTGGGCAACCTGACGGTGATCACGTTCTTCTTTCCGCTCCTCATGATGGGCCATCTCCTGGCCAGCCGCGGATGGCCGGCGTTCCTGGCGCTCGAGATCCCGAACCTGGCTCTGGCGGCCCTCGGAGGCGCGCTGGCCTGGAAGATGGCGGCTCGGTAGGTCGAAACATGCCGAACCTTCGCCCGCAGTCGCCGGAGAAGTTCAAACGGAAGCTCCCTCCGGAGTCCACGCCGACGCGCGAGCGCATCCTCGATCACGGGTGGAAGGGGCGCCGGAAGTCGATGCGCCCCTTCCGGACTCTCGACCGCTACATCGGCCGGACTTTCTTGACTTCCTACCTGATCTGCGGAATGTCGTTCACCTTCATCTACATCTGCGTCGAAGCCCTCACGAAAATCGAGCGTTTCATCAAGCTCGAAAAACCGCTCTGGATCACCCTGCCCCAGTACCACGCCGCGATGGTGCCCGCCATCTACGCGAACTACCTCGGCCCGATCCTCTCCACGGCGGCGGCGGTCGCGGCCGCGGTCGCCCTGCACCGCGCCAACGAGATCAACCCCATCAAGGCCTGCGGCGTGAGCGTCCATCGCGCTCTGGCGCCGGTGTTCGTCCTTTGCGCGCTCTTCTCAGGTGTCAACTACTTCCTCCAGGAGCAGGCGATCCCGATGCTGCGCGTCCCGATCCGCCAGGCGCTCGCCCTGACGCGGCAGGGAGTCCTTCGCCCGGAGCCCTTCTTCGACCAGGAAGGGAACCAGTTGATCAAGGTCGGCGAGTACTCTCCGGCGGGCCTCTTCGGCCGGCACGTCGAGGTGTCGCGGTCGTTTCCCGATGGCCGGACCCGGGAGCTGATCACGGCCGCGGAGATCGTGTGGGAGGCGGACCCCCGCGCCGCGGGCCGGCAAGACCGGGGCCGCTGGATCCTCCACAGCGGCTCCATCCAGCGCTGGAACGAGGCCAGCGAACTCGTCGTGAATCCGGGGGCGCGAGGTCCCGCACACCTGAAGGAATTCTTCGAGCACCGGCAGCTCGAGGGGGGCCTCCTGCCGATCGACCTCGAGTCCTCCGATCAGGACATCAACTACCTCTCTTGGCGGGAGCTGAAAACGCAGCTCCAGCGCCAGCCGGATCAGCGCCACCTCGAGGTGAAGCTCCACCACCACCTGGCTTTCCCCCTCGCGCACATCCTCTTACCGGCCATCGCCATTCCGCTCGTCCTGGCTTCGGGGACCCGAAGCCTGCTCATGGCCGTCGCGGGCAGCGTGGCGCTGTCGGCGGCGTTCTACGTGATCAGCTCGTTCACGTTGAGCACGGCGACCCACTCGGAGCAATTCAGTCCCCTATTGGCGGCCTGGCTCCCCCTCCTCACCTTCGGTGCACTGGGCGTGACGCTCATGGCCCACCTGAGAAGCTAGATTCTCAGCGCGATCAGTCCCAAGAATGAATCCCGTGACAACGGAGAATTGGCTCCTAGGAAACCAGGAACTTGAAGTAAGGGAAATGAGAACAGAAAGCGGACGCAACGACTTGTGGCGCTCGAATACGAGGAGGTGGCGGAGCGGGTCATCGGCGCCGCCATCGAAGTCCATCGGGAACTTGGGCAAGGCTTCCTCGAGTCGATCTACGAACTGGCGCTCGCGATTCTTCTCAGGGACCGACAGGTTCCCTTCGCTCGCCAGGTTACTATCCCCGTTCTGTATCGGGGAGTAGAGGTCGGCTTCCATCGGCTCGACTTCTTCGTCGCCGAAGAGATCGTCGTCGAACTCAAAGCCATCAAGGACCTCGAAGACGTTCATTTTGCCGTGGTCAAGTCCTATTTGTGCGCCGTACGGAGGAACCACGGCCTCATCTTGAACTTCTCCAAGCCAAGTCTGAAGATCAAACGAGTCAGCACCAAAGACCCTTTTCCTGGCTTCCTGGATTCCTAAGTACCGCTCGTCACAAGTTCGTTATCGAATTGCCCGCCTGGAGCGCGGTACGTGCCGGGGGGGTGTGGGGGGGGGGCAAGGGCCCCGCTGTGCATTTTTCCGGGGGGTCAGCGAGCGAAGCGAGCGCAAAGGGGAGCGGCGAGCAATGGCGCAGCCGCGGACCGCCGGAGCAGCCGGGAGCCCGCCGAAGGCGGGCGGCTGCGAGGCCCGCCCGGAGGCCGA